>Ga0172377_10000373_pt1 | contig 41857 bp, 39 predicted proteins | sample Pumphouse3metaG_FD_119749 | JGI IMG/M metagenome (GOLD analysis project Ga0172377, IMG submission 119749) | Leachate microbial communities from a municipal landfill in Southern Ontario, Canada - Pumphouse #3 metaG | ecosystem: Engineered > Solid waste > Landfill > Unclassified | place: Canada... | reverse complement strand
TGTTAAATAAATTGGGAGGCAGGGATAAAAATGTGTTTTTTCAGAAGAAAAAAGAAAGACAAAAAAGTTAAAGAAGAAAAAAAGGTAGAGAAAAAGGTTGAAGAAAAACCAGCAGCTCAAGAAAAAGTAGAGAAAAAAGAAGCAGCTAAGCCAGCAGCAAAACCTGCAGCGAAACCAGCAGCGAAGCCAGCGGCAAAAGCAGAAGCAAAACCAGCATCAGAAGTTAAGGATATTTATCATGTTTTATTAAATAATGATGAAAAAAATCCTAACTACAAAAGATGGCGCGTTAGAAAACAAGGTTCAAGAATGACAATTCAACACTTTGATACACAAGCAGAAGCAATTAAATTTGCTGAAGATCTTGCTAAGAAAGCAGACGGCAGTATTGTGATTCATAAGATGGATGGAAAAATCAGAAAACAAAACTACTAGTATTTGTTTAACTTTTTTAGATAATACAACGGACTAAATTGTCCGTTGTATTTTGAAATAAAATAATGGGGGAAAAATGAGAAAACATTTAGCAATAATTGGCGCTATAATTACTTTTTTGGTGAGTGCTATTAAACTAATGTTTTTAACGAGGGAAGCTTATTTGCTATCAATAGGCTTTTTAGTGTTATTTTCTATAATAGATTTTCTATTTATTATTGCCGCTGTTATTGTTTTTATAAGGATAATAAAAAAAGCAGAGTTTAGTGAATTAGATGAAGAAGAAATTTTTTCCTTTATTGCAATTTTAACTGGAGCATTAGTTGTATATTTCTTTGGGACAGAAATTAACATAGATAAAAATATAACAGTTGGACTTGTAGCAATTATTACAGGTTTGTTAGTGAAGAAATATACCGCAGAAGCAGTTTTAGGAGCTATTATTGGTGCAGGTTTATGTCAGTACACAGGATATTTTGGAATTATATTTATATCTGTGTTTGCAGGAATCTTTAATACACTTTTAAAAGAGGTTTTTGTCGGTATTGGTGGAAAATCAGGGACTATTGCTTTTGTTGGAGGCATAATTGTATTGATGTTTTTTGGAGAAGTTTTAGGTAATGGTTTACCAAAAGATAATATGCAATTATTGTTTATTTTATTAGTATCATTTATCGCTGCATTACTAACATTCATTTTAAATAATGATTTTAATTTAGGGCCGACAATTGCCTATGGAATAGTAATATTGTTAGGAAGTGTATATTTATTAATTCCTGCTACCAAAAGTTTAGAATTTAGTTCAATAATTTATGGTTCAGCGCTTTTAGGAATGTCTAATAAAAATCAAAAAGATGATTATTTTATTATGATAATTGCAAGTATAATTTTTAGTTTTTGTATTTTTGTAGGAACAAGTTTTATAAATATTGGTGGAAGAGTAGGATTGTTGGCACTTATTAGTGTCTTAACAGTTAAAGAACCATATTACCTAATAAAAAAACAATTTACAAGACCGTACAAAGAACCGGTTCAAATAGTTTAAATATGTTAAAATAGCGATATTAAAGGACTTTAAGTTTGCAAATAAACGCTTTATGATATAATGATAGTAAGTTTTTATTTTGTAATATAAAAAGAATTAAAGGAGCATGGTGAAAAGTTATGATTTTAGAAAAAGTAAAAGAAATAATTGCAGATGAATTAGGATTTGATATTGAAAAAATAACCTTAGAGACAAACATTCAAGATGATTTAGGCGCAGATTCATTGGATGCTGTAGAACTAATAATGTCTATTGAAGATGAGTTCGATATTATGATTCCTGATGATGCGGCGATGGAAGTTAAAACAGTCGCACAATTAGTAAAATTAATTGAAGCAGAAACAAATAAGGGTTAATCCCTTATTTTTTTAGAGTAAATATAAAAAAATATGTTATAATTGTTTTTGTATAGGAGAGATATTATGGCGTATGATTTTAAAACCATAGAGAAAAAATGGCAAAATTATTGGTTAGAAAATAAAACTTTCAAAACTGAAAAAGATAAAATTAAACCGAAATATTATGTGTTAAACATGTTTCCTTATCCAAGCGCGGACGGACTTCATGTTGGGCATATTGCATCTTATACTGCAACAGATATAATGAGCCGTTTCAAAAGAATGCAAGGGTATAATGTGCTTCATCCAATGGGATGGGATGCTTTTGGCTTGCCTGCAGAGCAATATGCATTACAAACTGGAAATGATCCAAGAGTCTTCACATATAAAAATATTGATAATTTTAAAAGACAAATTATTAGAGCTGGTTCAGGTGTTGACTGGGATAGAGAGTTTGCGACAGCAGATGAAGATTTTTATAAATGGACTCAATGGATTTTTACAAAACTATTAGAAGCGGGATTGGCTGAACGAAGAGATGTTGAGGCTAATTTTTGCGAGGGTTTAGGAACAGTTTTAGCGAATGACGAAATCGAAATTGTTGATGGCAAAATGGTTTCTGAGCGCGGTGGATATCCGGTTGTTAAAAAGAAAATGCAACAATGGGTATTAAAAATAACTGAATATGCAGATAGACTTTTAAATGATTTAGAGTTACTTGATTGGCCACCTAACATTAAAGAAATGCAAAGAAACTGGATTGGTAGAAGTGAAGGTGCAGTTATTAAATTTGATGTTTATCAAATGGATCTTTCCTTTGAAGTGTTTACTACAAGAGCAGATACTTTATTTGGGGCAACTTATTGTGTATTAGCACCAGAACACCCGCTTGTATTAGAAATTACAACAGAAGATGAAAGAGACGAAGTTTTAAAATATATAGAAGCAACTAAGCAAAAAACAGATTTAGATAGAGGCGATTTAAGTAAGGAAAAGACCGGAGTATTTACTGGTGCCTTTGCGATAAATCCTGCTAATAATAAAAAGATTCCAATTTGGATTGCTGATTATGTTTTATATAATTATGGTACAGGTTCAGTTATGGCTGTTCCTGCTCATGACGAAAGAGATTATGAGTTTGCGAAAAAGCACGACTTAGATATTAAAGAAGTAGTCCAAGCAGATGAATTACCATATGTTGGTGATGGAATCCATATTAATAGTAACTATTTAAATGGTTTAAATAATGAAGAAGCAACTAATAAAGTTGTTGAAAGACTTCAAACTGAAAATAAAGCGAGAAAAGACATTACATATAGATTAAGAGATTGGGTCTTTTCACGTCAAAGATATTGGGGAGAACCATTTCCAGTATTAATTGACGAAGATGAAAAAATTTATCCGTTACCACTTGAAGAATTACCATTAACATTACCAAAAATGGATAATATTCGTCCTTCAGGGACAGGCGAATCACCGCTTGCCAATAATCATGATTGGCTATATGTAGAAAAAGATGGAAAAATGTATAAACGAGACACTAATACAATGCCGCAGCTTGCTGGCTCAAGTTGGTATTATATTGGTTATGTTTTAAAAACAATTTATGATTTTATTCCTTTGAATTCAGAAGATGCCAAAGCGGAATTAAAAGACTGGTTACCAGTGGATTTATATATTGGTGGAGCAGAACACGCTGTTGGGCATTTGTTGTATTCGAGATTTTGGCATAAGTTTTTATATGATTTAGGTATTGTTCATTCAAAAGAACCATTTATAAAATTAGTAAATCAAGGCATGATTCTCGGTGAAGATAATCAAAAGATGAGTAAAAGCAGAGGGAATGTTCTTAGTCCAGATGTTATTTATGAATCACATGGTGCTGACACTTTAAGATTGTTTGAAATGTTCTTGGGACCTTTAACTGCTGATAAACCATGGCAAACCGATGCAATTGATGGTTCTAAACGCTTTTTAGATCGTGTTTGGAGAATGTATTATTTTCCGATAGAAGATGAAGTAGAAGAGTTAGAATACAGTTATAATTTCACAGTTAAAAAAGTTACTCAGGATTATGAGACATTAAGTTTTAATACAGCAATTAGTCAAATGATGACATTTGTTAATGATGTATATAAAGCGAAAAAGTTTTCACGTAATCAAGCAATAGGATTTCTAAAATTATTAAATCCTATTTGCCCACATATTACTGAGGAATTATATGCGACAGTCTTTAATAGAAAACATAGTATTGCCTATGAACAGTGGCCTACATATGATGAAAATAAACTTGTTTTAGAAGAGACAGAAATAGTCGTTCAAGTTAATGGTAAAACACGTGATAAAACAACGGTTAAGATGGATTTATCAGAAGATGAATTAAAAGAAAAAGCCCTGTCGTTAGGTAATGTCGTTAGACACACGTCAGGGAAACAAATAGTTAAGGTAATTGTTGTACCAAATAAACTTGTAAATATAGTTGTAAAAGGCTAGAACATTCTAGCCTTTTTCTATTATTACTACAAATGGTGGTTTGTTGTCTTTGTTAATTAATTCATACTTTGAAACACTAAAACTACTATTTAATTTGCCGACAAAGTCTAAAACAGCATCAGCCTCCATTTTGCCTTCTTGATGACCAGGATAACAAGTAATAATTATAAACTGGTTTTGTTTTAAATAAGAAGTAAGTGATTTTAAAGTTTTAAGAGTTGTTTTTTTGGTTGTTGTAATTTTTTTATCGCTATTCGGTAAGTAACCTAAATTAAAAACTATACATTTGAAATCTTTAATATAATTTAAGATGTTTTCGTGACTATCGTTTATAAGTTCATAATTAGATAGTCCTTTTTCTTTTAGTAAATTAGTTGTGTTAACAAGGGCTAACTCTTGAATATCAAAACCATATACAAACTTAGACAATTCTGCTAAAATCGCCGTATCATGCCCATTTCCAATTGTTGCATCAATAGTAATGTCATCTTTATTAATGTTTTCTTTTAAATAGCTTTGGACAAACTCTTGAATATGTTTTTTTCTCATATTTTAACCTCTTGTTTTAATTATGTGATATTAAATTAAAAATTTAATGTTTATTTTTGGCACGATTAAAGCATTTGCCAAAAACTGCGTTTTTCTTCTTACTCTTATTGTATCATAAATCAAATTTTGTGCTATAATTACATATAAGGAGTTTGCTAATGTTTAAAAGAATTTACACGAATTTATTTAAGCCATCAGAAATAGGAAAATACTTAAAAGATAAAGTAGGATATGTAATATTATATATTCTCTTTTTATCGTTAGTTGTAAATATTCCCTTAATTGTTGAGATTAGTTATACAAATACTAGAGAAGAAAACATTAGAGATGCTTTTACAGCTAATATAGCATTAGAAAAATTAGAATCACAAGTTGTTGATTATGAATATGTTGGTGAAAGTGTTGATCCTTTTTTAATTGGGAATTATATATATTTTGGAGCTAAGAGCAATAAAATTAAATATATGGGTTTTACTTTTATGTTAGAGGATAGCGAATTAGTTCTTTATGCCTCTACACACAAACTTAAGAGCTATTCTTATGTAGATTTAAGATTAGATAATATTGAACTTAATTTAAAAGACAAAACAGACAAAGAGAAAATGAAAGATGCGTTTAGCAGCATTTATAATGATTTTAAAACTATTTTGATAGTTGGTGAAAGTGTTGGACTTGTTATTGGGCTAGCGATTTTAGCAATATTGATAATTTTACTATTTGTCGGATTCTATTCTATGCAAACACCAAAACTATTAGTAAGATATAGATTTATTTTAATTAGTTATGCATCAACAATTTATTTTTTCACTGTATTATTAGAGAACTTATTTGGTTTTGGATTTTTTTCTATAATAGGAATAGTTATGATGATGCTTAACGCTAGAAAAGCATATATAAATACAATTGCAATGACATTAATGGTTAGAAAAGATTTTGAACCACAAGAAACTGAAGAGGATGTAAAGGATGAAGGCGATGGGGAAGGACAAGTTTAGTCTTTTTTTAGAACAAAACAATTTTAAAGATCCAATTCTTCAAAAAGCGACATTAAAAAAAGTTGTTGTTAATAAAACTAAAAAATGTTGGACTTTTTTTGTTGAATTTGATAATAGTCCATCGCTTAAGAGTTTAAAGTTGTTTGTTGAAATGTTAAACATTTATTTTGTAGATAAGCCTATTGTTGATAAAGTTGATTATTTCATATCATTTAATAATCAAACTTTATTAGATAATGAAATAATAGAGTACTATAAATGGTTGTTGAAAGGTCTAATTGAAAAGCAATCAAGTCATTGTGTATATGAAACTTATAAAACAGAATTTATAGATGGTAAAATTGTTTTACATATTGATAAACAATCAGTTAAAACAGCAAAAATTAAAAAACTAATGGACCCGCTTTTAAAGAAACACGGCTTAGATGTTGAAGTTGAATTAAAGGTTGATGAGACTTTATCAACTAGTGGCGATAAACTTCAACAAAAAAAATCTAAAGCACTAACTGAGATGCCGGTTTATCAAAGACGGATTGAAAAAGGAGAAAGTCAAACAGTTGCAACACGAACAAGAAGACGAGGTGGAACAGGTAAAGTTGAACCTATTAGCGCGATTCCTAAAACAAACCGTGATTTAGACATATATTTAAATACCAGTAATGATAAGTATATAACTATTGAAGGCGTTATTGTTGAGGTTGAAGTTAGAGCGCTTAAAAGTTCGCATCTATTGCAGATGATTATTGCTGATAAAGACGATGCAATTATTGTTAAACAGTTTTTAAATAGAGAAACTGATGTCATTGAAGCTAATAAATATGAAGTAGATTATTTAGTTAAAGTTTCAGGAGAAATTAATTACGATACATTTATTAAAGATGTAGTGATAATGGCTAGCTCGATTGAAACAATTGAAAAGATTGATAAGAAGGTAAGAAGAGATACAGCAAAAGAAAAACGAGTAGAGTTTCATCTCCATACACAAATGAGCAATCTAGATGGTATAGGTAAGGTGAGAGATTATATCGACCAAGCGATAGATTGGGGTCACGAGGCGATTGCTTTTACTGACCACGAAGGATTATATGCTTTTCCTGAGATTGCTAAGTATAGTTTAGGTAAGGATATTAAACCAATTTATGGTGTTGAGTTAGAATATATAGATGAAGAGCAATTTAAGTTAGCATTTCACGACCAAGATATTGAGTTAAGAAAAGCAACATATGTTGTCTTTGACCTTGAAACAACAGGTCTTTCCTATACGCGCGATAAAATTATTGAAATAAGTGCTGTAAAAATTGAAAATATGAATATTGTTGATCAGTTTAATGCTTTTGTTAATCCAGAACAAAAACTTTCTGAGTTTACTATCGAACTTACATCTATAACAGATGAGATGTTAGCGGCCGCAAGAACTATTGAAGAAGTATTGCCTGAGTTTTTAGAGTTTATTGAGGGCTCTATTTTAGTTGCACACAATGTTAAGTTTGATTTAGGTTTCTTATACGAAAAAACAAGAAGTTTAGGATTAGAAGAAAAAGAATATCCTGCTATTGATACAATAAATATTGCAAGATATTTCTATTCTAATCAAATTAAAAGATTTAATTTAAAGAGCGTTGCAAGATTATTCCAAGTGAAACTTGAACAACACCATAGAGCAGAACATGACGCTCGTGCAACAGGCGAAATATTTTTAAGAATGCTTGTTGATTTATATAAAAAAGATGTGGTCCTACATAGTGATTTAAATAAATTAATTGATTTAAATGAGGCATGGAAGTGTGGTTTTACTAACCATATAGTTGTACTAGCTCAAAACCAAGAAGGTTATAAAAACTTATTTAAATTAGTTAGCGAAACATTAACGAACTATTATTATGATGGACCAAGACTTACTAAAGGAACTTTAAACAAATATAGAAAAGGGTTATTAGTAGGTAGTGCTTGTTATAAAGGCGATGTGTTTGAAAAAGCACTATATGATACAGATGAAGAGTTAGAAAAAGCAATGAAGATGTTTGATTACATTGAAGTTCAACCTCCAGCAGCTTATGAACATCTTGTATATGACCTTGGAGAAGACGGGAAATTCATAATTGAATCAGTCATCAGAAAAATAGTTTTAACGGCTCAAAAGTTAAATAAACTTGTTATTGCGACAGGTGATGTTCATTATTTAGATGAAGAAGATGCGCAATATAGAGAAATATATATTAATGCTAGACTTGTTGGCGGAGGACTACACGATTTAGCAAGATATAAGAAATCGCCAATTGTTCCTTTTTTAACGACCGATGAAATGCTTGAAAGATTTTCGTTTTTAGGAGAAAAAACAGCATATGAAATAGTTGTTGACAATACAAAGGCATTAAATAGTAAAATTGAAAAGATTGAAGCCTTCCCTGAAAGGTTATACTCTTTAAGTGATGATGTATTTGAAGAAGGGTTAGGGATTGAATCAATTAAACAAGTTGTTGAAGAAATGGTTTATGAGAACGCTCATAAATGGTATGGTAAACAACTTCATCCGATAGTGGAAAAAAGAATTGAAAAAGAATTAAAAGTTATTATTGATAATGAATATGCACCAATATATTATATATCCTATTTGTTAGTAAAAAGATCTAAAGAAGATGGTTATTTAGTTGGTTCAAGAGGATCTGTTGGTTCAAGTTTTGTAGCAACATTAATGGAGATAACAGAAGTTAACCCGCTTAAACCACACTATAGATGCAAGAATGGTTGTATAACAATTTTTGCTGAGGATCAAAAAGAAATGAATGGTTATGAACTATCATCAGTTGAAAAAGATTTTCAAAAGTATTTTGATGGTGTTTATTCAGGATATGATTTACCTAAAAAAACTTGTCCGATATGTAACGAAACATTAATAAAAGATGGACAAGATATTCCGTTTGAAACATTCTTAGGTTTTACAGGAGAAAAAATACCTGATATAGATTTAAACTTTAGTGGCGACTATCAATCTAAGGCGCACAGCTATGTTAGAGAGTTGGTTGGCGAACAATATGCATTTAGAGCAGGAACAATTCAAACAGTTGCTGAAAGAAATGCAATAGGCTATGTTAAAGGTTATTTAGAGAAACAAGAAATCGAAGATGTTAGAGAAGCCAGAATTAAGTATTTAGCTAAAAGAATAGAAGGCGTAAAACGCTCAACTGGGCAACATCCCGGCGGTATTGTTGTAGTTCCAAACCACAAAGAAATCTTTGATGTAACGCCTGTTCAATATCCAGCAAATGATACATCTGCTGATTGGTACACAACACATTTTGATTACCATTCATTTGAGGCTAATTTATTAAAATTAGATGTATTAGGACATGATGATCCGACGGTCTTAAAGTTTTTAATGGACTATGTAGAAAAACACCCAAACGAGTTTCCGTTTAGTAAAGCAGAGGATATTCCTCTAGATGATAAAAAAGTTTATGGATTATTTAATAGTCCTAAATCAATTAATCTTACAGAACAACAATTAGAGACATCTGTACCTTCGTATGGACTACCAGAATTTGGGACGCCATTTGTTAGAGGAATGTTAGAGCAAACTAAACCAAATACGTTTGCGGGTCTTGTAAAGATATCAGGTTTGTCACATGGGACAGATGTTTGGTTAAGTAATGCTCGCGATTTAATTGCTGGTGATACTGAGTTTCCAAAAGTGTCTTTTGAAGAAATCATTGGATGTCGTGATGATATTATGGTTGATTTAATGACATTTGGGATGAGTGCCGCAAAAGCTTTTGAGATTATGGAATTTGTTAGAAGAGGTTCGCCTTCCAAAAACAAAACTAGATGGGAAGAGTACCAAGCAGAAATGCGAAGAAATAATGTTCCTGAATGGTATATTTGGAGTTGCGGACAAATTAAGTACATGTTCCCGAAAGCTCACGCAGCAGCATATGTATTGATGGCGGTAAGAATTGCTTGGTTTAAAGTACATAAACCGATAATATTTTATAGTTCGTTCTTTTCTATCCGCGCTACGCAGTTTGAACATGATACGATGGTTAGTGGTATAAACGGAATTAGAAATAGAATTAAGGAAATAGAAAAGAAAACTCCAAACCAACAAACAGAAAAAGAAGCTAACTTATTAATTACATTACAAGTAGCTTATGAAATGCATTTAAGAGGGTTTAAGTTTTTACCAGTTGACATTCATAAATCCTCAGCAACAAGATTTGAAATTGAAAATGGTAACGCTCTAAGAATGCCGTTTGCATCAATGGATGGTTTAGGGGTACAAGTAGCAACAGATATTGTTGAATCAAGAAACGAAAAACCGTTTAAAACAGTCAAAGATGTAAACGAAAGAACGAAAATTAACAAAACAGTCTTTGAAAATATGTCAAAATGTGGTGCATTTGACGATTTAATTGAGGAAGAAGACATATTAGAACAGGGACTCTTTGCACTTTAAAATAATATGCGATATAATAATAAGTAGGAGGAATGATGATTTATGGAAAATAAAAGAGGCAGTTCAAATCCAGTATTTGCCAAAATAGAAAGAGACATAGTAGATGTTCAAGGTTATGGTGCATCGTATAAAGGAATAACACTTAAAACATTACTTTTACTATTGTTAGTAGTTGTATCAGGTGTTGCAAGTTTATTATTACTTGTTAATTACCCTAATGTATTTATTGCATTATTCTTTGTTGCAATGATTTTAGGATTCATATCAGTAATGATAGCATCAGCAAGTCCAAGGTTGGCGCCAACATTTAGTATTATCTATGCACTATGCGAGGGAATGTGGTTAGGAACATTAACATTAATTGTTTCATTGGCGATTCCTGAATTTCCGGTTGCTTTTGTAGCAGTCTTAGTAACGCTTGGTATATTTGTAGCAATGTTAGTCTTATATTCGACTAAACTAGTTGTTGCAAGTTCAAGATTTAGACGTGTAATGTTTGGAATTTCGTTTTCGATAATAGCAGTATTTATCACAGTTGGAATTGTATCACTATTTGATAATGGTGCTTTATGGTATGCAATGTTTGGTAATGCTTATAGTCCACTAGTGCTCTTTATCACCTTGTTACTGATATTATATGGATCATTCATGTTAGTTATTAACTTTGATAATGCGAAAATGATAGTCTCTACAGGCGCAGATAAAAAATATGAATGGGTAGTTAGTTTAGGATTGCTTGTATCTATTATTTACATATATGTTCAAGTAATAAGATTAATTATTATAATATACGCTAGAACAAGAAGAGATTAAGAAAGTATAAAACAACTAAAAGACTATAACTAGTTTTGTTATAGTCTTTTTTAATTAGAATGGTTGAAGTTTTAGTAATTTATTTGTATAATAAGTAATAGATTTAATTATAATAATTCGCTATAAAAAAGGAAGTAGTAAATAAAAAATCTATTTTAAGGGAGACTATGGTTGGTGTAAATAGTTATTAGATATTTATTGAATTCGCCCTTTTAGAATTCGTGATTTGCTGCGTTAAAGCAAGTTGAGTGCCGTAACTTTTACGGAATTAAGGTGGTACCGCGGATTAATCGCCCTTAGATTTTCTAAGGGTTTATTTTATTTTTAGGAGGTATGTTTAATGAATGAAAAATTAAACAAAATAGTAAGTGATGTTAAAGAACAGTTAGCACTTATTAAAGATGAAAACAGTTTTAGAAATTTAAAAAGTTCAGTCTTAGGCAAAAAAAGCGAAATCAACGACATGATGTCATCATTAAGAGATTTGCCTACAGAAGAAAGACCAAGAATGGGGCAGTTAATTAATGAGACAAAAACATTATTAAGTGAACTTTTTAATCTAAAAGATGAGGAATTAAAAAGCGTAGAATTAGAGAAAAAACTATCTGCAGAAACAATTGATGTAACTTTGCCAGGAATTAATGTTCCAAGTGGTTCAACACATCTACTTAAGAATGTTATTGAAGATTTTGAACAGTTTTTTATCGGTTTAGGTTATGAAGTTAAGGAAGGTCCGGAGGTTGAGTTTGATAACTACAACTTCGAAATGCTTAATATTGGGAAAGATCATCCTGCTAGAGCGATGCATGATACGTTTTATTTTAACGAAAATAAACTACTTAGAAGTCATACATCACCAGTTCAAATTAGAACTATGTTAAAAGCTAAGGGGAAGCCAATTAAAATTATTTGTCCAGGAAAAGTTTACCGTAGAGATGATGATGATCAATATCACAGCCATCAGTTTATGCAAATTGAAGGGTTGGTGATTGATGAAAACATTACTATGGGTGATTTAAACGGGACATTAAATGCGTTCATTAAGTATTTCTTTGGTGAAGAGAAAGAAATTAGATTAAGACCTTCATATTTCCCATTTACTGAACCATCTGTTGAAGTTGATGTGTTTGATGGCGAGGAGTATATTGAAATATTAGGGGCAGGAATGGTTCATCCTAACGTTTTAGAAATGGCGGGATATGATTCAACAAAGATGCAAGGCTTTGCGTTTGGAATTGGAGTTGAAAGATTAGCAATGCTCAAATATGAAGTTGATGACATTAGACGTTTTTATACAAATGATGTTCGCTTTTTAAATCAATTTAAAGGGGGAAGAAAGTAATGAAAGTCTCTTCAAATATGTTAAAAAGATATTTAAATAGAAACCTTACACAAGATGAATTATATAAATTAACAAATGAATATATAACTGAAGTTGAGTCGGTTAGCACATTACTTCAAGTAGAAAATCTTGTTGTAGGATATGTAAATAGTTGCATAAGACATCCAAACGCTGATAAACTTTCAGTTTGTCAAGTTGATTTAGGTACAGGTTCTTTAGAACAAATCGTTTGTGGTGCACCGAATGTTAGAGCTGATTCATATGTTATAGTTGCGAAAGTTGGTGCAGTTTTACCTGGCAACTTTGAAATAAAACCAGTTGAGATTAGAGGTGTAAAATCAAACGGAATGATTTGCTCGCTTGATGAACTTGGTTATGGTGAAAAACTTATTGCGCCAGAATATAAAGATGGAATTTATATGTTTGATGAACCACATGAAATTGGTTCAAATGCTGTTACTGCACTAGCGTTAGACCAAGTTTCATTAGAATTAGATGTAACGCCAAATAGATCTGATTTATTAAGCGTATTAGGTTTTGCTTATGATTTAGGTGCAGCAATTGATGAAAAAGTTGACTTTAAGGAGCCGGTTGTAAATGAGACAGGACCTAAAAACCCTTTAAAAGTTACCATTCTTGATGAAGGTTGCAGCAGATATTATGCAAGATATTTAGACAATATTAAAGTTAAACCATCACCTATTTGGATGCAGGCTGATTTAATTGCTTCAGGTGTTAGACCGATTAATAATGTTGTTGATATAACAAATTATGTGTTGATGGAGTTGGGAACACCATTACACGCTTTTGATGCGGATAAATTTAAAACACATGAGATTGTTGTCAAAGAGGCAAGAGATTTAGAAGAGGTAATGACGCTTGATGCCGATATAAGAATACTTAAAAAGGGCGATATCGTTATTTCTAACGGTATAGAACCGGTTGCGTTAGGTGGAGTTATGGGTCTTTTAAATACAATGGTAGACGACTCTACCACTAGGGTAATATTAGAGGCGGCCTCATTTGATCCAAAAAGAGTTAGAAACACTTCTCGCAGACTTGATTTAATTAGTGATTCAAGTTTAAGGTTTGAGCGCGGAATCGATGAAGTTAGAGTTAGAACAGCGATTAATAGAGCTGCTGAATTATTAATTAAATATGCTGATGCAAGAGTTTACGATGGTATTGCGTTTAGTGGTGGTTCATTCAAAAAACCAGAGATAATTAATATTACACCTGAAGAGATTAATAAAGTTTTAGGAACAACATTAACTAAGCAAGAAGTTAAAGATATTTTAAAAAGACTAAATATTATTGAAACAAAAGCGGATAGTTATTTAATTCCTACATATAGAAAAGATTTGACAATTCCTGCTGATTTAATTGAAGAGGTTGGTAGACTTTATGGGTATAACAATATTCCCTTTACAATGCCAAAAAGCAATAAAGCAGGTAGTTATTCACCTAAACAAACCTTTACTAATCAGATTAGAAAGAGATTTAAATATTTAGGATTTAATGAAGTTGTTAATTATAGTTTATGTGAACTTAAAGATATTCATTTATATCGAGATGAAGGTCCACAACCACTTAAACTTTTATATCCATTAAGAGATGATAGAACATATATGAGACATAGTTTATTAAATGGCTTAGTAGGAAATGTGGAATACCATTTATCTAGACAACATAGTGATTTAGCACTTTATGAAGTTGGAAATGTCTATTATGATGATGAAGAGCCACTTTATTTAGCGGCAATAATTAATGGTAATTATATTAATGGAGCATTTACAAAACAAACAATTAAAGGTAGTTTCTATTTAATTAAGGGTATTATAGAAGATTTATTAAAAGAATATAATGTTCAAGTTAAATACATAAAAGAGAGCGATATTAAAGGATTTCATCCGGGCGCATGTGCAAGAATAATGCTTAAGGATAAAACACTAGGCTTAGTTGGTAAGATTCACCCATCAATTTTAGATGATAGTTATGCGTTTGAGATTAATTTAGAGATGTTGTTTGGTGAAGTTAATGCACAAGAAAAATTTGCGGTTATCAGCAAATATCCTAGTATTTCAAGAGATTTAGCAATTGTTGTAGATAAGGGTTTAGAAGCTAGAAAGATTAAAGAGTTAATAACTCAAACAACAAAAGGCTATTTAACAAATTTAGAAGTGTTTGACCTTTATCAAGGTGATAAAATTGGCGCTGATAAAGTATCGTTAGGATTTAGATTAACATTTAATAGTCCAGATAAAACATTGGAAAATGAAGATGTTGATAAGATAATGAAAAGCGTTATGTTTAGACTTGATAAAGAATTAAAGGCTGAAATAAGACAATAATTGAGGCGTAGCGCCTCTTTTATTTTCTGTTAATAAATAAATATAGTATAATATAATTGGTGGATAAGTGTGAAAAACATATATGATATAACATTTTCTGAGTTAGAAACATTCTTTCTAAACAATGGCGAGAAAAAATATCGTGCTAGTCAAACATTTTTGTGGTTATATGAAAAGCGAGTTAAATCTTTTCTCGAAATGAACAATTTAAATGATGAAAGCTTGAAACTTTTAACAGATAATTTTTCTTTTCCTATTTTAACGATGATTAATAAACAAGTTAGTGAAGATGGAACAGTAAAATATCTATATAAATTGAAAGATGGAAATTATATTGAAACTGTTATTATGCGTCAGAACTATGGGAATTCAATTTGCGTGACTTCGCAGGTCGGTTGCAATATGGGATGTAAGTTTTGCGCAAGCGGAAAACTAAAGAAAATTAGAGATTTAGAAGCTGGCGAAATGATTGCGCAAGTTATAGAAAGCGAAAGAGATTTTGCTGAAAAAATTAGTAATATAGTAGTGATGGGGATTGGCGAACCGTTTGACAATTATGATAATACTATGAGATTCATTAAAAATGCCAATCATCATAAAGGTTTAAACATTGGAGCAAGACATATAACGGCGTCAACATGCGGTTTAGTTCCGAAAATAAAAGAGTTTTCAGAAGAAAAACTTCAAGTAAATTTAGCGATTAGTTTACACGCTTCTAATGATAAACTTCGTGATGAGATAATGCCAATCAATCGAAAATATAAATTAAAAGATGTTGTTGATGCAATAAAATATTATATGACTAAATCTAATAGGCGAATTACGATTGAATATATTTTGTTAAAAGATATTAATGATCAAAAAGAACACGCTATTGAACTAGCGAATGTATTAAAAGGTTTAAATGTATATGTTAATTTAATACCTTATAATGAAATAGTTGAAGTTTCTTATAAAAAAAGTTCAACAGAAACATTAAAAAACTTTCAGCAAACATTGATAGATAATAAGATTAATGCAATATTTAGACAAGAATTAGGTAGTGATATTGATGCTGCCTGTGGGCAATTAAGAAGTAAAACAGTAAAAGGAGAGAGAGTTTGAGATTAGCGAGAATTATAAAACTTATTGGCGGACTATATACGATTCAAGATTTAAAGTCTGGTGAATTATTAGATGCTGTAGCGAGCGGGAAATTAAGATTTGTAAGAGTAGATGAATACTCACCTTTTAATGTTTCAGTTTCGCGAAGAACAAAAAAAGAGCCGCAAACCGTTCAAATTAGTCCTAAAGTAGGGGATATAGTTAGATATGATGATGAAGACGACAATAATCCAATTCAAGAAGTGTTTGAAAGAAAAAACGAACTTTTCCGTCCTGATATTGCAAACATAGATCAAATATTATTAATGTTTTCAGCGGTTTTGCCAGATTTGAGTTATATATTACTAGATAGATTTTTGGTAATTATGGAGCAAGCTAATATAAAACCGATAATAATTATTTCTAAAATTGATCTAATTAACGAAGAAGAGCATAATGAATTAGAAAGAAATATAATGTATTATAAGAAAATAGGATATGATGTTCACTTAGTAAACAATTTAGATGCTGAGACTTTAGAGGATTTAGAGGATGTCTTTAAAGACAAGGTTACTGCGGTAGCCGGCCAAACAGGGGTCGGTAAATCAACTCTTTTAAATTCACTAAGACCTGATTTAGAACTTAGAACTCAAGAACCAAGTAAAGCGCTAGGAAGGGGAAAACATACAACTAGACACACAGAACTGTTTTTATATAAAGGCGGATTAGTTGCTGATACTCCTGGCTTTTCCAAGTTAAGTTTTGGTAAAATAACAGAAACAGAATTGAAGGAATATTTTATTGAGTTTGGCCAGTATAGTTTGGGTTGTAAATTTAAAAATAGATGTTATCATATAAACGAACCAGATTGTAATGTTAAGAACAATGATGAGATTTTAGAATCAAGAAGAAATAACTATCAATTATTTTATAATGAAATTAAGGATAAAAAGGAGATTTATTAATGAAAGTAGCAACATCAATCTTAAATTGTGACTTTAATAAATTAGAAGAAGAAATTAAAAAAATCTCTACAAGTGATTATTTACACTTAGATGTTATGGATGGACATTTCGTTCCAAACATCTCTTTTGGCTATCCAGTGCTTAAAAATTTACAAAATATAACAAATATATCGCTTGATTCACATTTAATGATAGAAAACCCATATGATTACATAGATGACTTCGAAAAAATAGGCAGTAAAATTATCACAATACATATTGAAGCAAATAAGCCGATAGAAACAATTAAGCGCATAAAAAATAAAGGAATAAAAGCAGGAATATCATTAAAACCTAACACAAAAATCGAAGAATTGCTTCCGGTTTTAGAAACGATAGATTTAGTCTTGGTTATGACGGTTGAACCTGGGTTTGGCGGACAAACATTTATGAAAGAACAAATGAAAAAAGTAGAATATCTCGCTAAACTAAGGGAAAAACACGGGTACAAATATGTTATTCAAGTTGATGGAGGAATTAATGATGAAACAATAGATTTTGTTAGAAATACCGGTGTTGACATTGTGGTTGCCGGAACTTATATAACTAAAAGTAAAAATCCTAAGAAAGCAATTGAGTCATTGAGATGAAAATAGCTGTAATTTCACCTGATGTTCCAAAGAACATTAAGGGTATAGTAAACATTGACGAATATGTAGTTTATGCTTGTGATGACGCGGTTAGTGAACTTTTAAGGCAGGGTATAAAGATTGATTTGGCGATAGGCGATTTTGACTCTTTGCGGAATCACGATTTGTTAAAAGGTTTGAAAACAATCAAACTAAATAAAGAAAAAGACTTTTCAGATACTAGTTATGCTATAAATCATGCTTATAACCATTCTAATAAAGTCGTTTTAATTGGCGGCATTAAAGGTAGTAGAGTTGATCACTTTTTAGCTAATGTCGTATTGCTTGATAAGTATAAGAATCTAGTGATGTTTGATGACACTAATAAGTTATACATATTAGAAAAAGGAACTCACAATATAAATAAGGAAAACTATGACTATTTAACAATATTGCCTGTGACTAATTCTATAATTTCTATCAGCGGAACTAAGTATATATTGAACAAAAAAGAGTTGAATGCTTATGATACTTTAGGGCTTTCTAATGAGATTGTTAGAGACAAAGCAACTATAGAAATTGATCAAGGAAAGGTTTTAGTTGTACAATCGAAATAAAAAAAAGGCAACAGCCTTTTTTTATTCTTAAACGCGATTAGGAACGCCTTTTTTTAATGCTCTCGCAGATGCTTTAACTTTCTTTTTATTTCCGTTCTCATCTATGATTGTAATTGTTTGTAAATTAGCTTTCCAAGTTCTTTTCGTAGCGTTTAATGCGCGACTACGTTTGTGTCCAAATGAAGTCGTTCTTCCTGTAGCGTAACATTTTGCCATATTCTCACTCCTTTACGTTAAAATCAACGTCTTACTTATATTAACATAAGTATATTAATAATACAAGAGAGAAAAATTTTAAAAGTAAAAAGTTTGTAAAAATTGTGGTAAAAATGTGTAAAAAGCGGTTTCACTCGTGTTAAAAGTAATGAATGTTTGCTTTTTGAATAGTTATAGATTAATATTATAATGAAATTATAGTTTTAAATTTAGACATCATTTTAACACAAGCAAAACAAAACATTTGGAAACAAACAAAATTAAGATAATAATTAATATTTATATAGAATAACTAAAACTCAATCCGAATTTCTAAAATGTTTGTTTAGTGCTATGACATATGGAGGAATTTATTATGGTAAAAACACTAAGCGGAACACTATTTAAGAATATGATTGCAAATGGTGCTGCTAACCTTAAAAATAATCATCAAGAAATTAATTCGTTAAACGTGTTTCCTGTACCTGATGGTGATACAGGAACAAATATGCAAATGACAATTATGGCTGGGACAAACGAAGCCGTTAATACTAATAGCAAATCAATCGTAGATGTATCAAAAATCCTCTCTAGAGGATGTTTAATGGGCGCTAGAGGAAACTCTGGGGTTATTTTATCGCAGTTCTTTAGAGGTTTGTACTCTAAACTATCAATTATTAAAAATGGAAGTGCAACGATAGATGAGTTTATTGATTCATTGGTGGGGGGCTATGAAATGGCATATAAGGCCGTTATGACGCCGGTTGAAGGAACAATCTTAACTGTTGTACGAGAGTCTGCGGAAGCTGTTAAAGCAAGAAGATCTGAAATTGATAGTATTGAGGATGTGCTAAAGATCTATTTAGAAGAAGCAACAAAATCATTAGATAGAACACCAGAAATATTACCTGTTCTTAAAGAAGCTGGAGTTGTGGATGCTGGTGGAGCCGGATTTATCAAGATTATAGAAGGTATGTTGTTGGCTGTACAAGGCGAAAAAATCGAGATTTTAGATGAACCAATAATTCATGAAACGCCAAAAGAAGAAAACATATTTGAAATTAATCAAGAGGATATTAAGTTTGGTTATTGTACAGAATTTATTGTAAAACTATATGATCAAGCTAGTTTTAACCAAAAAACATTACAAGGAATATTAGAAAACATGGGCGATTCGCTAGTTTTAGTGCAAGATGAAGAGCTTTTAAAGGTCCATGTTCATACAAATCAGCCTGGAGTTATCATTACACTTGGTCAAAAGTATGGTGAATTACAAACTATGAAAGTTGATAACATGAGATTGCAAAATTCTGCAATGCTTGAAAGTTTTGATAGAGAAAATGTGATTGATGACAATGCTTTAACTGATAGTGACGAAGTTTTCCAATTAGTTAACGAAGAACGCGTAAATTATGGTATAATTGCAGTTGCTTCAGGCGTTGGAATCAAAAAAGTCTTTAAAGAACTAGGCGTACACTATATCATAGATGGTGGCCAAACAATGAATCCACCTACTGATGAATTTGTTAAAGCGATTGAAGAATTGAATGCTGATAACATTATTATCTTACCAAACAACGGAAATATTATATTAACTGCAGAGCAAGCTGCTCAATTAGTTGAAGACTCAAATGTTAGAGTTTTAAAAACTAAATCAATCCCTGGTGGATACTTCTCAATGATGATGTTCGATGAAACTTTAGATATTGACGAAAATATGGAAGTAATGACAGAGGCTTTATCATCAGTTAAAACGGGTGAATTGACATACTCAGTTAAGGATACTACTTATAATGGTTTTGAGATTAAAAAAGGCGATTTTATCGGTATTACAGGCGGAAAGATAGTAGCTTCAGCAGAAAAAAGAATTGATTCTATGAAGAAATTAATTGATGAATTAATTGATGAAGAAACTGAAATTACAAGTATCTTTTATGGTAGAGATGTAGAACTATCTGAAGCAGAAGAGATTAGTGAATATATCTACTCGATTAACCCACATGTTGAAATAGAGTTGATTGATGGTAGACAAGACATATATTCATATATAATTGCAGCAGAATAATTAGAGGCTCCGGCCTCTTTTTTTTTATGTTTTGAAAGTAATGTTATAATTTGATATAATAAGGTAGTAAAAATGCGGAGGTGGCGGAATTGGTAGACGCGTATGGTTGAGGGCCATATGACAGATGTCGTGAGGGTTCGAGTCCCTTTCTCTGCACCAAGCAATAAATATATTAAAGGAGCATTAAATTATGAAAATCAAAAAAGGCTATTTAGTTAGAGAAGTTGCTGGCGAAAATATCGTAGTGTCAACAGAAAAAAGAGAGGTTGACTTTGACTATATCATCCATTTAAATGACTCAGCAAAGCTATTATTTGAAGCTTTGATGGAAGATGATTTAGAAGAAAAAGATCTGGTTAATATTTTACTTGATAACTATGAAGTTGAAGAAGATGTTGCAGCTAAAGATGTCAGCGAATTCGTTGAAATGCTCAAGTTAAACGATATTATATGATGGAAAAGGATAAAGGCATTAATGTTTTTGATGATATTGATGCACTTTTAGAAGTTTCTGATGTAACATTAACAGTAACTGGCACATCAATGTGGCCGTTTTTTAAAGAGAATAAAACAAAAGTTAAACTAGCGAAAATTACAGAAATTAAAAAAGGAAAAAGTTATCTTTTTGAATTTGAAGGAAGACACGTTATTCACCGCCTTGTTAAGATAAAAGGTGAAGATTTAATCTTTAGAGGTGATGGTAATGTTAAAAGAGAAACAGTTAAAAAAGAATCATTAATTGCAGAGTTAGTATCTTATAAAAATAAGAAGAAAGAGATTTTTGTAACTAGTAAAAAATACAGATTTAAAGTGTTTATTTATAGATTATTACCAAGAAGGATAATTATTAAACTATTTAAGAGAATAAAATGACAAACAAACAATTTTTAGAAATAATTAAATGTGCATTAAAAGGCGAAAAATATGCTAAAAAAGCTGAAGATGAAAAAGAGATTTTAATTCAAGCAGAGACTAATGGATTAATACCTCTTTTATATGTTGGTGTAGATGAAGGTGTTTTTTCTTCAGAGAACTATAAAAAATTAAAGAAACATTTTTTCGCAAATGTATATAATGATGATGTACAAAAAAGACTAATAAAAAAGGTTAATGAAGCGTTTAATGATAATTGTATTGATCATATTTTTCTAAAAGGAACACATTTAAAAGAAATATATCCTGAGAGTTATTACCGTCCGATGGGTGATATTGATGTTGTTATTAGAAAAGAAAAAAGCGAAGAATCTAGAATAATTTTTAAAGAAGCAGGTTTTAAAAACTATAGCAGAACAGCTGAACATGATGTTTATTCATATGATGATTATTTTGTAGAAGTACATAGATATATATATGTAAAAGAAGGCAGCAAAGATAATAGTCCTTTATTAAGAGTATGGGATTATGCTCTAAAAATGGAACATTATCAATATAAACTTGATTATGCATTTGAAGGAGTATATTTACTATATCACTTGAAAAAACACGTTCTATCAAGCGGAATAGGCATTAGAAGTGTTTTAGACATTACAATCTTTTTTAATTACTATGAAAAAGAAATTAATAAAGAGACTTTACATGAACTTTTAAAAGAAACTAATTTAGAAATGTTTTTCCAGACAATGTTATATATAAATAAAAAAGCTTTAGATCTTGATTCGCCATTCTTGGATAAAGACTTTAAAGTTGAAGAAGAAGATTACCAACAAATGTTAGATTATATTTGTTTGTCTGGCATTCATGGAAAAAGTGGAAACATTAATGTAATGGCTCCGCGAGTGGCAAAAAAAGGAAAATTTAGAACGTTTTTGAGACTTGTGTTCCCTACATGGGCATACATGAAGGAAAACTATCCATGGTTAAAATATTTGCCGTTTTTATTACCATTTGCGTATTTGATGAGGGGATTTAAGTTTATCTTTAGAAAAAGAAAATATACTAAAGCTAAGTTAAAAGAGTTAAAAACTGCTGGTAAAAACGATGATGATGTTGAAAATTTAGAAGAAGTCTTTAAGAAGATGGGATTATAAAAAAAACAGTTAAATCAAATTAACTGTTTTTTAATTAAGAATCCTTTTTCATACAATCATTATAAATATTTTTAACGATTAGATTCATTTTGTCTAAATTTTTTTCAATATCTTTCATTAAGGCTATTTGGGCTCTCGCTCTTCTTAGGTTGTGTTCATCATCACTTGCTTTGAAGTATTTATCACCATTCAAATAATCCTCTAAGAACCGCATTGATAACTCATAAGTCATTAGTAATGCACTAAAGGCAAGGTGCTCAATCTCGGTCTTATTCATCATTTTAGCTGTGTTTTCTAAAAAGCCTTTTGTAAATAGTTCAAATAAATTTAAATCAATTCCAACTTTTGTTAAATCTCTATCGTCTTCTTTACCTTTATTCGCTCCATATCTTATGGCATCACCAAAATCATAAAGAATTGAGCCAGGCATTATTGTATCTAAATCAATAACTGATAAAGCTTTTTTAGTTGTTTTATGAAAAATAACATTATTTAGCTTAGTATCGTTGTGGGTAATTCTGTATGGTATTTTTTTCTCTTCTAGTAAATCTACTATAACGGGAGCATAATCTTTCTTTGATAGTAAAAAATCTATTTCAGGCTTCGCTAAGCGAACTCTATCTACTAAATCAAGATTGACACTAGTTTCAAAATTTTTAAAGCGGATTTTTGTGTTATGAAAGTTAGCGATAGTTTCAACGATTTTTTCAGCGTTCAAATCTTGGATGTGTTTTTGAAACTCACCAAAAGCTAAGCCGGTTTCATAAAACAGATTTGGTTCAACAATATCATCAAAAGAAACACCGTCTTCTACAAAGGTATAAACTCGCCAATATGTGTATGTGTCGCTGCAAAAGTAATAATTCTTATTATCCTTGGTTTTAATGATTTTTTGATACACATTACCAGGAGAATTAATATTTACATATGCAGTTACAATTTCTATATTATTCATTAAACCTTCAACGTTTTTAAAAACACGGTGGTTGATTCTTTGTAGGATGTATTGTTTTACTTTAATTTTTCCTTTGGTCTGCACTAAAAAAGTATCATTGATATGACCGTTACCATAGGGAATAACAGAAATAAATTTTTCTTTAATGTCAAAGTTTTCAAAAATTCTTTGTTCAGACATGTATAAAACCTCATTTAATAATAAAATAATTATGTTTTGATAAGATGAGACAATCTTTTTCTCCCTAAAAAATGGTCCAATATTATAATACACTAAATTGAACAATAAAACAATCCAAACATTTTTTATACTTGTGTCCAATAAGATGAACTTGATGATGGTTTTACGTTTTTAAAACCGCCTCTAATACATTCGTAAGTTTGATTGTTATAAAAAACTTTTTGACCTTCATAATAAACTACATAAGGAAACCATTGAAGTGGATTAACATTAGTAACTTCTTCCCAATAAATAGTTTGAGTTGGTGGTTGTTGCGTAAATGTATTAGGATCGTGCGGCAAAGTTTTTCTTATATAATATGTGCCTTCATAATATACATAATCATTAACGACATAACGGTGAAAACTACGATATTCTTTAGTAGATTCACTCCATCTCATTGGAACGAGCAAATTAGTGTTTGGGACTTCAGGATCATGATAATTATCATTTGAATTAATGTTGCGCAAAGCTACATATAAAACGCCATTTTTGATTACTAAATCATCCTTTTTATAATTGGCGTTTTGGTCGTAATCATAAACAATGCCTGTATGCCAATAACCTAAATTAAGGTTTTGTTCAGCGGTTTGTGATACGTTGTTAGGAATTTGATACCAAACGGCACTAATAGTAATTGAACCTATAAATATGAACGATAAAATAATGAATAATAGTTTCTTTTTCATGGCCTTGTCACACTAAAAGTTGTTAGTAAGTTAACAACTTTTCCTCTTATTAGATTATAAATAGCAACAGTTGATGGTTCAGTTAGCGATACAGTAATAGTAACAGTAGCAGCAGGGCCTCCAATTATTAAGGTCGGGTTATCAATGCTCAGGTTAGTGACGATTAAATCATTATAATCTGTAGCATCAACTATAGTTGCTGTTACAACACTATTTAAAGTAAAAGGTGTTGTATCAGTTGTTGTTCCACCGTTAATATCAACCAATGAAACTGTGTACGTTTCAAAACTTTGCTCATTTCTTTTATCATGCCTAACATTTTTTTATAAAATAAAAAAAGAACAGCTCCAAAATAATTATATAGAATAACTGTATATTGTCAAATGAAAAAGCTGTTATAAACAATGAAAACATTTTCATAAAAAGTTAAATAAAAATTATTGAATTGATTAATGTATATAACATAATACACATCGTTATAACAATATGTTATAAAATATAAAAATTAAAAGTTAAAAATCTTATCATAAAAACAAATATAGAGTATAATAGTATATGAAATATAATTGTTGTACAATTTATTTAATTTGATAAAAGAGGGTGTTGGCATGAGAAAGATAAAATCACTATATTTATTACTTGTAATAACATTAGTAATGTCATTTCTTTTTTCATGTGCTGATAAGCCAGTTGCTGGACCAGTTAATATCAATTATGATTTAAAAACATATACTTTAAATTGGGATAAAGTTAATAAGGCAACTCATTATATTTTAGATATTAATGGTATCTTATACGAATCAGAAACAAACGAGTATTCATTTAGAGAAAGTGATAAAGGATTATATAGAGTAAAAATTAAAGCAGTTTTTAAAAATAAAGAATCGATTTATTCCAATACAATAACATTTGTTGTAAGTGATAATGTTAAATTATTAATGTATTCAGATGGAGAGAGCTTGTACTGGGAAGCTGTTGATGGAGCAACATATGAAATTAATTATTTTGAAAATCTAGCTTTAAAAACAGTTATAGTTACTCAAAATGTATTTCCTATCCCTCAAAGTTTAAAAGAGGGAGTTAATGAAATAAGATTAAAAGTTTATATGGAAGAAAAAGTAATTTCTGACCAAACAATTACGTTAGATTATAATATGATAAGAATATTTAAAAACTCACCATATATCATAAGAGCCTATAAGGCTAAAGAGGTTTACATGAACGGAAGTAAAGCATATGGTGTCTCTGTGAGAGAAGAAAATGTCAGATTATCGCCATCTTTAATTTCTAAACATGGTGGTGAAACATATATAAGCGTTTCAGGTGAAGAAAATGTTATGAAGCGAGTTTTAATATTACCTGAACCATATGAATTAGAGTCTTTTTATATTCAACCTTATGTTGGTGAAGATGTTAAGTATAAGTTTTCATTTAAAGATTATGTAATTACAAAAATAGAAGGGTTAAATGTGAATGTTGATTATAGAATTGAAGTTTTCTCAACATTAGTAATTAACAAAGATTATATAAATAGATATATTGAAAATAATCCGACAGCTTCAAAAATTGGCTTAAAAGTGTCTTTAACAAGTAATGGTATAAATGAAGAATTATATTTAGAAATAGATTTAAATAAAGGAAGGATTGAGTGAAACAGTTTAAACGAACATTATATTTATTAACAACGATATTTGGCTTACTTTTTGTGGTAGGATGTTTTAAACAAACCCAAACAGTAACATTTTTGTTAGGGTATGATGAACAAACTTATGAAGTTGTTGAAATAGATAAAAACACTAGAGTTACTAGACCACAAGACCCTGAAAGAGAAGGGTATACTTTTCTTGACTGGTATCAAGGTGATGAACCTTATAACTTTAACGAAGTTGTTAAAGAAGATCTTGTGTTAAAAGGTAAATGGAATATAAGATCATATAGAGTAAATTTTGATGTTGATGGTATTAATAGACAATTAGTTAATTATAAAAATAAGGCAATAGAACCAGAAGAACCTACTAAAGAGGGTTATACTTTTTTAGGTTGGTATTTGAACGATGTATTATATGATTTTGATAGTGAGGTTACTAGTCACATAAGTTTAACTGCCAAATGGGAGGAAATAACTTCTAATCCGACTATTAAATATACAGTTACATTTAATCATGGTTACGATTCTCTAACAACGATTAAACAAGTAGAAGAAGGTAGTAGAGTCGAAGAATTAATTCTTGCAGATAGAGAAGGTTATAACTTCTTAGGTTGGTATTTAGATAATCAGCTGTTTGGGTTTGATACAATAATTACTAGTGATATAACTCTTTATGCTAAATGGGAAGAAGTAGTCGTTCCGGTTAAAAGATATAATGTTACTTTTGATTATGGCTATGATGGTATAAAAACAGTTAGACAAATAAATGAAGGAAATAAAGTGGAAGAGTTAACTCCTTCAACTAGAGAAGGTTATACATTTATCGGTTGGTATTTAAATGAACAACCATTTGATTTTGATACACCAATTATAGAAAACATAACATTAATTGCTAAATGGCATGAATTAGTCCAAACATATACTGTAACTTTCAATAGTGACGGGGGGAATTATACGCCTGATTCTATAACAGACATTGTTAGTGGCAGTTTTATTGATGCTCCAGAAACTAATCCAGAAAAGTTATATTCATTCTTTTTAGGTTGGACTTACAATAATGAAATAGTTAATTTCCCATTTAAAGTTACAAAAAACTGTGTATTAACTGCTAAATGGATGGATATAGAATCTAATAATATAAACATTTCTAGTTTTATGTTGTTAGATGAAGGTGAACGAGCAGTCATAACCGGAATTATCACTTCATTTAGTTTATATGAATATATAAGCATCGAAGACGAGACAGGCGCTACTTTAGTTAAAATAACAGGCTATAATACTAGAGATTTAGAAAACATAGGCTATAAAAAGGGCACAGAAATAGCTGCATATGTTACAAAAACAACTATCGGGTACTTGACTGTTGCAGAAACAAGTATGGATGTAGTGCTTAAATATTCGTTTACTCAACCTGTTCCAAATAGTGTAAACATTACTGGTTATACGACACTAACGAACTTTAAATATCGCTTAATTGACCATAATGGTCTAGTTATAACTAACATTAATGATGTTGGGAATAAACTAATCTTTACTTTAGAAACTGATGGACTTACATTGAGTGCGATATATGATATTAGGTATTATTTTGCTAATTATGAGCTTTTAAGAGAGTTAAAAGTAAATGATATAGTTGAACTTAAGAGTGTTATCTTAATCTATAATGGTTATTATTTTGTTGGAATTGGTAGTAATTTAGAAATTAATAAGGTTGGCACTTACACTGACCCAGAAGAAAAACTCTTTAAAATCTTTTATTTAAACGATACTCATGGAGCAATTTTAAATAATGGTTATGAACTAGGATTAGCGAAGATTGGTAATTATATTAAAAAAGAATCAGACCAAGATTCAATCTTTATTACTGGTGGAGATATGTTTCAAGGTGAACTATTATCTAATTCAAGTAAGGGAGCAGTGATGATAGAAATATTTAATAATATTGGTCTTGATGCGTTTGTGTTGGGAAACCACGAGTTTGATTGGGGATTAGATGTTATTTTATCATATTTTGACCCAAATACAACAGGTGTAAAAGCGAACTTTCCACTCTTGGCTGCGAATGTTAAGAGAAAGGTTGATAATGAAAGACCAGAGTTTATTGATAGTCACGTTATTATTACAAGAGGAAGTTATAGAATTGGTATTATCGGTGTTATTGGCAAGGGTTTAGAAAGTAGTATTATGAGATACCGAGTAGAAGATTATTATTTTGCAGATCCTTATACAGCTGTTAGTGATACAATTAATGAAATTGAAAGTTTAGTTGATTTTGTTTTAGTAGTTAATCACGGCAGTGATTCTAGCTTTAATAATGCTGTATCAACGCTTCCAAAAGTAAGAGGAATATTTAATGGGCACACACATCAAGTTGAACAATTTTATCCAAATGATATTCCTTGTATGCAAAGTGGTGGCAACGGACAAAGAGTAGGTAGAATGGAACTACTAATTAATAAAAATACGGGATATTCGCTTGTTAACTCATCAATAACTAATCTTTATAATCATGAACACTTAAATTCACCAGATATGGAAATAGAATTTATTATTAACACTTATTATGATTCTGTAAGACATTTATATGAAGAAGAAATAATTAAAGCTAATAGAAATTTAAGTCAAAGCGAACTTGCGTTTTTCATTGCTAAATTGATGGTAAGTGAAGCAGAAGGAGCAGTTTTAGGAATTCAAAACTCAGGCGGTACAAGAGCATCTATTTATCAAGGTTCAATAATGGCCAGTGATGTTTTCAAGGTTTCTCCATTTGATAATAGAGTTGTTAGCGTAGAAATAACAGGAGCAGATTTAAAGACATTATACAATCGTGAAACATATACATATTTAAAAATCCCTTATGATAGTATCGATGATTACGAATATTATAGAGTTGCGACAAATGATTACTTTTTCTATAACAATTTTAATAGATCAATTTTTGAAAGTGTTTATGATGAAGTAATGATTCATGCAGATTTATATGAGGCATTCTATGCATATTTAGTTAGATTGAAAGATGCAGGTTATACTTACTTTGAACCAGGTGCGGGAATTGTTGCATCGTACAATATGCCATTATATTTTTACGCAGAAAGAAAAGAGACTAGTTTATATTTAAGTTGAAATACGTAAATGTAAAGAACTCGTAAATACTTGTCAAATACTCTTTCTTGTTGTAAACAAGAGAAAATTATGTTAATATATTTAAGGCTTTAAAATAAAATGTGAGGTGGTTTTCTTGCAAGAATTAAAGACTTTATTAGAAATTGAAAAGGAAGCATCTAAAATTGTTAATAATGCTTTAAAGAAAAAAGAGAAAGTTAAAGAAGAAGTAGAACTTTCTATTAAAGAATATGAAAGCGAAAAACTTAAAGATGCTGAAGCAAAGATTAAAGAATTAAATAAGAATACCGAAAAAGAACTACAAAAATTGACTGAAGACTTTGAAAAAGAATTAAAGGAATTGAAAAAATCTTTAAGCAAAGATATCGATAAAAAGGTTGATAACACAGTTAAGAAATTACTAGAGGTAATTGTTTTATGAAGGTAGCTGTTAAAAAGGTCAATCTTTATGTTACAAAAAATCAATATGAAGAGTTAATGAAGATACTTCAAATGAATCAATTTATGATGATTGAAGGTAACGATAACTCAAGTAAAACAGAAGATGTCAGTAAAGATGAAGAGTTAATTTTTAGAATAGGTCAAACGATTAAGTATTTAGAAGGATTTCGTGAGAAACGAAAGTTTTTCAACTACAAAGAAGCATCGTACGAAGAGTTTGATGATCGTTCAGGAAACTACTTAAAACTTTTAGAGACGATTGAAGGATTAGAAAAAAGAGAAAACACACAAGCATTAAAAATAAAAGATTTAGATAAAGAGATAGAAAACTATCTGCCTTTTATCAACAATGAATTAAATTTAGAAGATATGTCTAGGACAAGATATATCGATTTTTATCATGGTTTTATTCATGAGAAAAAAGTTGAAGAATTAAAGGAATTATTTATTCGAAATGATATAGCTCATAGTTTTTTTGGAGAAGATAAAAGAGGCGTAGCTATAACGTTTGCCGTATTAAAGTCTGATGAAAAAACATACTTACAAGAAGCAAAAAGACTAGATTTTAAAGAAGTGAAAATGCCAGTTTATGATGGCAATATAAGTGAATATATTGATAATTTCAAAATAGAAAAAATTCAATATGAAGTGTTGTTAAAAGAAACTCAAAAAGAGGTTAGTTCTTATTTACAAAACTTGAATGATTTATATATTTATGCTGATCAAATCGCAAGTGATAAAGTAAGAAAACAAGCTCCTTATGAAGTTCATTCAGAAGAATTAAATATTGTTAAAATTAATGGTTGGATTAAATCAAAAAGAGAAAACGAATTAAAAGAAGTTTTAACAAAAAACGAGATTGCATATGAGTTAGAAGATGCAGTAGTAGCGGATGATGAGATTGTTCCTACGGCACTAGAAAACAATAAGTTTGTTGAACCGTTTGAAATGATAACAGAACAATTTGGGACTCCAGGTGGTACAGACTTAGACCCTAACCCATCAATGAGTATTTGGTATTGGATAATCTTTGGGATTATGATGGGTGATATTGGTTATGGATTATTATTAATTTTAGCTTGCGGACTTGCGATTAAGTATTTAAAGCCAAAAGGCGGAACAAGAAAACTACTTACGGTGTTATTCTATGGAGGTTTTACAACAGTTCTCTTTGGAATACTTCATGGTTCATTCTTTGGGTTTGATTTTGATTTAGGTGCGATAATCGGTTCACTCTTTAATCAAAAGTGGACACTTGTGTTATTAAATCCTATCAATGATGCCTTAACTATGTTAATATACGCTCTTATCTTAGGGTTTTTCCAAATAAACCATGGCTTAATCTTAAAAGCGATTCGCTTGTTTAAATTAAAAGATTGGCAGGGAGCAATTGGTGAAGGTATTGCAATTGTGTTAATATTAACAGGATTAGGGTTAGTAGTTTTAACATTCGTTCTACCAAGTTTAAGTATGTGGGTAGGAGTAAGCGTAATTATTTTAGGTGTATTCTTAGTGTTAGTTTTTACCAGCAACAATCAAGGAATTTTAAAAGCTATTACAGGAAAACTTGGCGGTTTATATGGATTAGTTAACCAATTATCTAATATCCTTTCGTATTCAAGATTATTAGCACTAGCATTATCAACAGCAGTTATCGCTTTTACATTTAATACACTTGCAGGAATGTTGGCTGGTAATATATTTGGAATATTGTTATCAATAGTTATATATGTAGTTGGTCATATATTCAATATAGCGATGGGTTTATTATCAACTTATATTCATGACTCAAGATTACAATATGTTGAATTCTATGGACAATTCTTTGATGGTGATGGAAGAAGTTTTAGACCATTATCGTTAGAGTTAAATCATTTAAATGAAGTAATAAATAATAAAGATTTTGGAGGAAATGAAGTATGATGAATTTTGGAATGGTTATGGCGTTAGTAGGTGTTGCAATTGCAGCATCATTAGGACCTATTGGTAGTGCAGTAGGAATGGCAAAAGCTGGTAATGCAGCATCAGGAGTATTGCCTGAAAAACCAGATTTATATGGTAGAGTTTTAGTAATTCAAGCGCTTCCTGGTACACAAGCAATTTATGGTTTCTTAGTTGCAGCTTTATATTTAACCAAGTTAGGTATCGTTGGTGGTGATTTAGCAACTTTAACAGCACATCAAGGCTTTGCATACTTGTTTGCATCAATTCCGGTTGCTTTAGTTGGACTAGTTTCTGGTATTTACCAAGGGCAAGTTGCAGCATCAGCTATTACAATGACAGGGAAAGATTCTAGTTTAGCAACTAGAGGTATGATTTTAGCAGCGATGGTTGAGACTACACAATTATTAGCGTTATTAGTTACAGTATTAATTTGGCTTTCATTTTAAAAAAGAGGGATAAGAAATGGGTTTAAAAAAATTAATTTATGAACAAGCAAATGAACAAGCCAAAACTATCTTAGCAGAAGCAAAAGAAGAGAAAAAAGCATTACTTAAAGCTGAACAAGAAAAGGTAGACAAAAAAGTGTCAACTTTATTAAACAATGCTGAAAAGGAAGCTAATAAAAAGATTTCTAGTAAGAAATTAGAGTTTGAGCAGGAGAAGAAAAAACTTATCTTAGAAGAAAAAAACACTCAAATTGAGCGTGTTTTAAGTTTGTTTAAAGAAAAACTTCTTAACTTAAATGATAGTGAATTATTTGAGTATACCTATAAACTTATTAAGGCTCAAAAGATTTCCGGTAATGAACTGGTAAGAGTTAAGAAGGAAGATTATAATCGTTACTTAAAGTTATTTTCATCTGCTCCTAAAAGTGCTAATTTAGTTGAATTAGACCTATTAAACAAAAAGTTAGGCAAAGGTTATAATCTTAAACTAGATAAAACACCTGCAGCGATAACTGATGGGTTTATGTTAGTTGGGGAAGTGTATGATTTAAACTTTTCATTAGAACCACAAATTGAAAGAATTAGAAGAACTTACGAAAGAGAAATTCATAAGATTTTATACGAATAAAAAGGTGATTTAATTTGTCATATTATGCAAATAGTTATTTTAAAGCTAAATCAACAAAACTATTATCTAAACAACAATTAGAGTCTTTGATCGCAAAAAGCGATGAGAAGTTTTTTGAGCTTTTAAGAAACTATGGGTTTGGCTTTAATGAATCTATTGAGCATTTATATGTTAAAGAAATTAAAGCACTTAAAAAGGATTTAGAAGACGCTTTAGGAGATTTAAAAGAGTTTAAGATTTTCTTTTATCCATATGATGTTTTAAACACTAAATTAATCTATAAGGAAATTAAGGAAAACATCCAAACTGAAGCGTTTTACCTTGATTGTGGAAATATAAATCCAAGTGATATTTATCAAACTTTAAAGTATGGAAAATATATGGATTTAAAAGAACATGAAGAACTCTTTGGTGAAATTAGAAAGATTAAAGAAACGAATTATCAAAAGATAAATTATATCATTGATAGCCTCTTTATTGAAAGGATGAAAGAAACTGTTAAGGGTTCATCCCCTTTAACTGAATACTTAACTGTTAAATTAGATGTTACTAACTTACTTACAGTGATAAGAGTTAAGAAATTAAATCTTGGAAAAGAATTTTTAGAGGACGCCATCTTTGAAACAAATTCATTAAGTAAAAAAGAGTTTATAGAGTTATACGATAGTACGCTGGAAGGGTTAGAAAGAAAAGCTAATAATTTAGGTTATTTTTCAGTAAAGAGATCATTAGAAGAGTACCGCAGAAATAAAGATTTAGAAAGTTTAGAAAGCAATTTAGAGGCCGATTTATATAAGGTTTTAATTGACTATAGTTTTAAGACTGAAGGCTTAGGTTATATTATGACTTATATTTATGAAAAGTTGATGGAATTAAAAAATATTAAAATAATTTATTACAATCGTGATACATCACTAGATAAGTTGTTTATATTGGAGCGATAGGATGAAAGATATATTTGCGATAGGTTCAACTCAAACAGTTTTATTGTTTCAAGGGATTGGTATTGAATCTTTTATTATAAATAATGAAGTTGAACTTAAAAATAAAATAGAAGAACTAGCACCAACAGCGAAGATTATTTTTATTAGCGAATCTTTAAGTCCGCTCTTAGATGATGTAGTAGAAAAATATAAATATCAAACCTATCCGATTTTACTGTTTATTCCTTTAGAGGGTAAAGAAAGTGATATCGGTATTGAAAAGCTCAAGAAAGATGTTGAGCGAGCGATTGGAATGGCAATATTATAAAAGAGGTGGAGAGATGGAAAAACATGGAAAAATAACAAAAGTATCTGGACCGCTTGTCTTAGCTTCTGGAATGGAAGCAGCACAAGTTTATGACGTTGTATATGTGGGCCATAAAAAACTGATGGGAGAAGTTATTGAGTTAAGAGACGATATCGCTTCTATTCAAGTTTACGAAGAGACTGCTGGAGTAGGTCCAGGAGAACCAGTTTTTTTCACGGAACAACCTTTGAGTGCGACACTTGGGCCAGGGTTAATTGAAGGGGTTTTTGATGGGATATTAAGACCACTTGATAAAGTTTATGAAAAAGCGGGAGATTTAATCGCTAGTGGAGTGACAGTAGAACCATTAGATTTAAAGAAAAAATGGACCTTTATTCCTGTTAAAAAGAAAGGCGATAAAGTAACTGCTGGACAGATGATTGGTTATGTTGATGAGACAACAGTTGTGCGTCATAAAATCATGGTTCCACCAAATGTTGAAGGCGAACTGATATTTGTTGCTAAAGAAGGCGAATATACAATAGAAGATGTAGTTTATAAACTAAAAAATAAAGATGTTGAAAAAGGATATACAATGGTTCAAAAGTGGCCTGTTAGAGTTGGTAGACCATACAGCAAAAAACTGCCACCAACCGAACCGATGATTACAGGTCAAAGAATTATTGATACGTTATTCCCGATTGCGATTGGCGGTATTGCAGCTATTCCTGGACCATTTGGTTCTGGTAAAACAGTTGTGCAACATCAGTTAGCGAAATGGGCAGATGCAGATATTATTGTTTATGTTGGTTGCGGAGAACGTGGTAATGAAATGACTGACGTTTTAAATGAGTTCCCAAAACTTGTTGATCCTAAAACTGGCGAACCTTTAATGAAACGAACAGTATTAATTGCCAATACTTCAAACATGCCTGTTGCGGCAAGAGAAGCAAGCATTTATACAGGTATTACAATTGCGGAATATTTCCGTGACATGGGTTATAAAGTTGCGATAATGGCAGATTCAACTAGTAGATGGGCTGAAGCATTAAGAGAGATGAGTTCAAGATTAGAAGAGATGCCAGGTGAAGAAGGCTATCCGGCATATTTAGGTAGTAGATTAGCAGAGTTCTATGAACGTGCAGGACTTGTTGAAACTATTGGTGATAAAAACCATGGAGCAGTCAGTGCGATAGGGGCAGTTTCACCTCCAGGGGGAGATATGAGTGAGCCTGTTACACAAGCTACTTTAAGAATTGTTAAAGTGTTCTGGGGTTTATCATCAGATTTGGCTAACAGAAGGCACTTCCCGGCTATTGACTGGTTGAGAAGTTATACATTATATGATGATGTAATAATGGATTCTTTTGATAGTATTAAAGATGGTTGGTCAGGTCAAGTTAATAAAACAATGGCTCTTTTAAATGAAGAAAAAGAGTTAGAAGAAATTGTTAGATTAGTCGGTATTGATACACTATCAAAAGCAGATAGAGTGAAACTATTAACTACACAAATGATTAGAGAAGATTTCTTGCACCAAAATGCTTTTGATGAGATAGACACATATACATCAGTTGATAAACAATATGGGATGTTAGAAATTATTTTATTCTGGCATAAACTGGCAACAAATAAAGTCAATGCAGGAGCAGCTTTAAGTAGTGTTGAAAATATGCAAGTCAAACAAAGAATTAGCAGATTAAAGTATGTTCCAGAAGATAAATTTAAAAAGACTTTAGATAAGTTATACAGCGAGTTAAAAGAAGAGTTTTCTAACTTAGAAAGAGAGTGATTATATGGCAATTAGAGAATATAAAACAATTAAAGAAGTTGTCGGGCCGTTAGTATTAATTAAAAATACTAAAGATGTCACTTATGATGAGTTAGTTTACATTCAACCAAAAGAAGGTAGAACGAGAATTGGGAAAGTTCTAGAAGTAAGTGATGAGGCTAGTTTAGTTCAGCTTTTTGAAGGTAGTCAAGGTTTAAAAATTGATGATGCAAAGGCGGTCTTTTTAGGTAGAGGATTAGAATTAGGTGTTAGTCCAGATATGTTAGGTCGAGTATATGATGGAATAGGTAGACTTAAAGATGATAAGGCACCACTTATTCCTGAAAAGTACATTAATGTTAATGGAGCACCAATCAATCCTTATGCAAGAGACTATCCAAATGAGTTTATTCAAACAGGTGTTAGTGCAATTGATGGACTTAATACACTTGTAAGAGGACAAAAGTTACCGATATTCTCAAGTTCAGGACTTCCACACAGTCGTCTCGCAGCCCAAATTACAAGACAGGCCAAAGTTTTAGGGGATCATGAAAACTTTGCGGTGGTGTTTGCGGCAATTGGAATTACTTTTGAAGAAGCTAATTATTTTATCGAAGACTTCCGTAAAAGTGGTGCATTAGATCGTACAGTTATGTTTGTAAACTTAGCTAATGACCCAGCAGTTGAAAGAATTTCAACACCAAGAATGGCAATTACAGCTGCAGAATATTTAGCGTATGAGTTGGGAATGCATGTTTTAGTTATTATGACTGATATTACTAACTACGCTGAAGCTTTAAGAGAAATTAGTGCGGCTAAAAAAGAAGTTCCAGGTAGACGTGGCTATCCAGGTTATATGTATACTGACTTAGCATCATTGTATGAAAGATCAGGACGTATTAAAGGTAATCGTGGATCAGTTACACAAATCCCTATTTTAACGATGCCAGAAGACGATATTACGCATCCAATTCCTGACTTAACAGGTTATATTACAGAAGGACAAATCATTTTATCAAGAAGTTTAAACTTACAAGGTGTTACACCACCGATTGACATTTTACCATCTTTATCAAGACTTAAAGATAAAGGTATTGGAGAAGGTAAAACAAGAGAAGATCACTCTGATACAATGAACCAATTATTCGCAAATTATGCAAGAGGGAAAGAAGCAAAAGAGTTATCAACTATTTTAGGTGAAGCGGCTTTATCTGAACTTGATAAAGTTTATGCTAAGTTTGCTGATAGATTTGAAGAAGAGTATTTAAATCAGGGTTTTAATACTGACCGTTCAATTGAAGAAACATTAGATATTGGTTGGAAACTTTTAAGAATGTTTCCAGTTAGTGAATTAAGAAGAATTAGTGAAGCAAACATTAAGAAGTATTACTAGGAGAGTTTATGAGTAGAGACGTTGTTAATCCAACAAGGATGGAATTACAACGGTTAAAACGCGAACTGCAAATTACAGAGCGTGGATACCGCTTGTTGAAAGACAAACAAGATGAACTTATTAGGCTTTTCATGGAAGTTGTCGGTGAGGCGAAAACTTTGCATGAAGAGGTTTCTTTATTGCTAGTAAGTGCAACAAGAAAATTAAATGATGCAACAGCAAGAACAAGTAAAAGTGCCATCTATGATAGTTTAATTATCCCTTCGGGTGAATTAGACCTCAGTTATTCAACAAGAAACGTCATGTCTGTTCAAGTTCCAGAAATAAAAGTTGATGAAGTTAGAATTAAAAATGTACCTTTTAGTTTTAGTTTTACTTCAGCATCTTTAGATGAAGCAGTATTAAGCTTAAAAGAATTAGCTCCTAAACTAATCAAGTTAGCAGAAGTTCAAAAGCGTGTTGATTTAATGACAAAAGAGATTGAAAACACAAGAAGAAGAGTTAACGCAATTGAACACATTAGACTTCCTAACTTAAGAGCGAACATTAAGATGATTGTCTTAAAGTTAGATGATCATGAAAGATTTAATACAGTTAGAATGATGAAATCTAAAGAACTCTCAATTAAGAAAAACAAATAATGAGGCATCCGTTTGGATGCTTTTTTATTAAAAATAATGTATAATTATTACAAGATATGGAGTGACTTTGTAATATGAAAAAATTAGCTAGTGGACAAAAGATTGAAGCAACAGCTTATAAACATAATGGCGAAATGCATAGGAAATGGCGCTCATTAAGCGTGATTGAACACCAAGAAGATGTAATTATATTTGCGAATAAATTTGCGAAAGTATTAGAAGGAAACGGGAAAAATTGGTTTACACCAGAACCAGCAGTAAGTTTTTTTTATAATGATAAATTTTTTAATGTTATCGCAATGTTAAAAGATGATGGGATATATTTTTATTGCAACTTATCAAGTCCGGCATTAATTGACGATGAAGGATTAAAATATATTGACTATGATTTAGATGTGAGAGTAAAACCTGATTTTTCTTATGAAATAGTTGATCAAGATGAGTATCGAGAAAACATAGAAAAATATAATTACTCTGAAGATTTAAAAGAAGTAATTCAAATGACATTAGATGATTTAATTATCCAAATAAAAAATAAAGAACTACCATTTGACCATAAATATATAGAAGACTTATACTTTAAGTTTGCGGTAAATATGGATTAAATTTAAGTTTTAAAAGATAAAAAAATGCTGAGTTTTCAGCATTTTTATTTTGTTAAAAGTTCTTTAATGTTTTGATAAAAGTCTGGTGAGAACAAACTAAAATCGTTCGCATCTATTTTAATTACTTTGCCGTAATAAGTTCTTTCTCTTGCCGATATGACATATTCTTTAAACTCAGGATATGAGTTAAAGTTTTGGTGGGCGATATGTCTGTTTTCGTTTAAGAGTCTATTTTCGTATCTTTTGTAGAGAGTATCAATATCTGCACTTAAAACGATAGTTAAGAGGCTGTAGTTATATTTAGTAGTGAGTTTAAATAGTTCATCTAATTCATTTTGTCTAAAGTTGCTTTCAATAATAAGATTAGTAGAAGAAGATAATAATTGCTCTGCAATAAAATTTATTACATCAAATGTTGCAAAGCTAATTGTTTTATTTTCGCATCTATTTTTAAAACCGATTCTATCACATAATAACTCTTTTATTTTATCTTTGTAGATGTAAGGATAACTAAGATAATTAGATAACTCTTTAGCGAGTGTAGTTTTACCTGTGGCTAAATCGCCAGTAATTAATATTAATGTTTTCATTAGTCCACCTCAACTTCAAAATTGCGATTTACCCATTTACTAATCCAAATCTTATCGCTTTCTTTGATGTTTTTAGGGAGATTATCTCTCTTAAAAAAATCTAATGATAAAGATTCGCTATCTTTTTTGATTGTTTGTGTATCGGTAATTTTCGCGTAAAAGATAAAAACTACATATTCAACTTCGTCATTGTTAGGGTAAATTGTTAGGCACTTTTCTCCTGAATAGATACCAAATAGTTGGATGTTTTTAGGAGAAAGAGAAAGGTTTGTTTCCTCTTTTATTTCTCGTATTAAAGCATCTATTATTGTTTCGCCAAGTTCCATTATCCCACCTGGAGTCCCATAATCTTTTGTATCAGATCTAAGTTGTAAAAGAATCTCTTCTTTTTCATTTTCAAGTATTGCTCCAGCAGCGACACAAATAACTCTTTTATTACCAATTAGTTTTCTTAACTCTTTTATATATGACATAACATTTACTCCAATCAATTTTTGATTCGCGCTCTAGCTTCGTTTATGATGTTTTTAAAGGTTGCTTTGATTGGTGTTTGTTCCTTTAAGAGTAATGCTGTTTTAGGGTCATTAAACTCTTTTGAGTTAGCGACTACGTCAATCATCATTGGCGAGAATCCTTTTAACATTCTTGTACCTGCTTTAGCTAACCATCTAGGAACGAGTATCATTAATTTTCTTTTGCCTGTTAATTTACCAATTAATTTATATAATTCTTTAAGAGTATAGTAATTGCCTGATAAAATAATATCATCATTAATATCACTTAAAGCGCCATCAATAATCGCATTTGCAACATCTATCACATCAACGAAATCATATCCGCCTCTAACATAAGGTAAGAAAGTTTTCTTTGCTGCTTTAACAATCTCTTTACCTGCCTGTGAGCCTTTATAATCATTAATACCGATAACCGATGTTGGATATAAAATTAAGGCATTTAAGCCTTTTTTTTGAAGTTCTTTGATGTAGATTGTTGCCATTGTTTTGGTTTTAGGATAGTTATATTTTATCTTTTCTAAATCTGTTTCGATATAGTATTCACCATCATCACCATGAGATAAGATGTCTGTTGTTGAAGAATAAACCAAGCGGGCTTGTTTTTCTAAACAAATATCAGCAATAGTTTTAGTCATGATATAATTAGCTTGATAACTTTGGTTATAGTCTTTATTGGCTAAGTCTATATAACCGGCTAGATGAATAATTGTGTCACCAGCATTAATGTGTTCATTATAAAAATCAGTGCTATATAAATCACCGATATGTTTTTCAATATCTAAGCCTTTTAATTCTTTTCCATCTCTGCGTAATAAAACTTTAAAGGGAATTTCGCGTTCCATTAGTAGTCTAACAACATTATTACCAATATGTCCTGTAGCGCCTGTAATTACAATCATATTAACCTCAAATCTTTAAATATTGTACATTTATGATTATATCATTTTTAAGATAATAATAAAGAATTTAAGAGAATAAGTTTTTGTAAATAAAACACTCTATGTTTCAGGCCAATTACCAGTTGAGTTAAATAGTGGTGAAAAGATTGATGATGTTTATGCTGCAACAAAACAGTGTTTAGAATACATTCTAGCAATAGTTACTGAAGCAGGGATGGAAAAAGAAAACATCGTTAAATGTCATGTATACTTAAAAGATTTAAATGACTTTGCAGTTATGAATGAAGCTTATAGCGATTTTTTTAAGTCTCATAAACCAGCAAGAGTAGCAGTAGAAGTATCTAAACTACCTAAGGATGTAGTAGTTGAGATTGATGCTATTGCGGTAGCTTGTAAACATGAAGGATGTTCACATAAAGAAGAAAAAAGAATGGATTAAACCATTCTTTTTTTTATAAATTGAATATATATTTACCTTTACCAAATCCAGTTATAGGAATTACTAAGTTAAATTCTAACATTTGTTTAATAAGTTCAGATGATCTAGATGGAGATAAGTTTAGTATTTCCATAACTTCTTTTCTACCAAAGTGCTTAGTCTTTAGACTTTTATATAATTTAATAATGTTTTGTTTGGTTTTGTTTATTAAGGAAAGATTATCTAAACGAATGTCCGGTTTTTCAGTTTGAATGTCCGGTTTTTCAGTTTGAATGTCCGGTTTTTGTTTATAATCAACATGTAAATATCTATTTAAAAGAATATTGTTTTCGTTATACAGTAAATTTCTTAAAAACAATTCTAAATAATAATTTGTTTGGAATATTTGTTTGCTAATGTTGTTATAATTAGCCCGTACTAGCGCATTTCTAAAATACAAAGCATTTTCAGCGAACAAATCATTAGTTACATCAAAGCCTAATGTTCTTAAATATTTAATTAAAAATACAGCTGTTGTTCTTGTGTTTCCTTCACCAAAAGGGTGAATTTGCCATAAGTCGGCGACGAACCTTGATAAATGTTTTATCAAACCTTCTTTAGAAAATTTAGAATAATCCACATTTTTTTCTTGTTCTATATCGTATTTTAGTGTTTCCATTATTGTAGAAGCATTACCATAGATAACAGTATCGCCATTTAAAATCCATTCTTTTTTAGTTATGTTATAGTTTCTAGTTGTTCCAGCATAAGTATAAACATCCGCAAATAAAAATTTATGGATGTTTAAATATTCCATAGCGGAAAAGGTAAAAGCTTTATTTGCTAGTAATTGTGTTGTTTTTATAGCCACTTTGTCTGCTTCTTCAGTTTGTTTTTCAAATTTAGTTGTTTGTTCATAATAAGCGGTAATCAGTTTTTCAGATTCGCTTAAAGTGATTTCACCTTCAATATTCTTTTTTGCGACTTCTTTTAAATAATTAGAAGTCTCTAAACCATCTACTTTTTGCAGCCCAATAGCAGTGTACCAAGAGTATTTTTTCTGGTATTTTGAAGGATCTTTTTCTTTTAAATATTCAATGAATGGATCTTTTTTCATAGGTTATTTCTCCTTGTTAATATTATACCATAAATATCACTTTAATTATATAAAAAAAAGGTTTAATACGGCTGTATTAGACCTATATCTTTGTCCTTACCCCTTATTGTTGGACTTAATAAAACTTAACCCGCACCTTTTTTAAAGTAATTTTCTCTATACTTTACGGGACTTGTCCTAAGCTTTGTTACTATTCTTTCATTATTATAATAAC
>Ga0172377_10000372_pt1 | contig 41957 bp, 37 predicted proteins | sample Pumphouse3metaG_FD_119749 | JGI IMG/M metagenome (GOLD analysis project Ga0172377, IMG submission 119749) | Leachate microbial communities from a municipal landfill in Southern Ontario, Canada - Pumphouse #3 metaG | ecosystem: Engineered > Solid waste > Landfill > Unclassified | place: Canada... | reverse complement strand
ACGATTATGGCAAGACAATGTATTTGGAATTTATTAGTTTTTTGCGATCGGAAAAACACTTTGTCACTCTTGATGAATTAAGAGCCCAAATCGCTCAAGATATCATCGCGATTAAGCCCTAAAAGAAATAACGTTTGCATTCCCATTTTATAAACTATATATTTATATATGCGACTTGGTCGATGAGTAGTGAGTCTCCAACGCTACACGCTGATCAAGCTAAGTACTAAGAAGGAGGAAAAAGACATGGCTCTATCTAAAGAAAGAGTGGCCGAACTAATCAAGGAATATGGCAAAAACGCCAATGATTCCGGTTCACCAGCCGTCCAAATTGCCTTGTTGACCGAAAAGATCATTGATCTGACCGCTCATCTCAAGGCTAACAAAAAGGACCATCACTCACGCCGCGGCTTATTAATCGCCGTCGGAAAACGCAGAAATCTGCTCGATTATCTAAATCGCACAGATCGTGATGCCTACATCAAGCTGATTGCAAGTCTCGGCATTCGTAAATAAGAGACGTAATCGATAAACCGCGAAACAAATCGCGGTTTTTCTTTGTTTATTCATATTACTTATTAATATGATGTGCTATAATAACTAATCGTTAAATGAAATGAGGAAATAAAAACATGAAGAGAACATTCGAATTAGAATTCGAAGGAAGAAAGCTCGCCGTAGAAATCGGCGAACTTGCCAAACAAGCTGACGGAGCAGTGCTCGTCCGCTACGGTGACACCGCTGTCTTATCGACCGCCGTCGCCAGCAAAGAACCAAAAGATAGTGACTTCTTCCCACTTACCATTGGTTATGAAGAAAAACAATATTCGGTCGGAAAAATTCCTGGATCCTTCTTAAGAAGAGAAGGTCGTCCCAGTGAACATGCGACCTTAACGGCACGATTAATTGACCGTCCGATTCGCCCGATGTTTGCTGAAGGATTCCGTAACGAAGTCCAAGTCGTCAATACCGTCTTAAGCGTTGACTTAGACAATACACCGGAAATGTCCGCGATGTTAGGTTCATCGCTTGCTTTATCGATTAGTAATATTCCCTTTGATGGTCCAATTGCCGGCGTGCAAGTCGGACGTGTTGATGGAAAGTTAATTGTCAATCCGAATGCCGAAGAAAGCGAAAAGTCCGATATTCACCTTTCCGTCGCCGGAACTAAAGACGCGATCAACATGGTCGAGTCTGGTGCCGCTGAAGTTAGCGAAGATGATATGCTCGAAGCTTTGATGTTTGGCCATCAAGCCATCGTCAAACTTTGTGAATTTCAAGAAAAGATCGTGGCCGAAGTCGGTGTCGCCAAACGCGAAATTGTTTTATACAAGGTTAGCGCAGACATTGAAAAGGATATTAAAGATAGAGCCGAACAACGTTTAGTGAAGGCGATTTCAATCTTTGATAAACTCGAAAGACAAAACGCCATCGAAGATATTCAAAAAGAAGTTATTAGCGATTATGAAAATCGTAAATACGAAACGGAAAAAGAAGCTAAGAAAACCGTTTCAATGGTAAAAGAAGTACTCGAAACCATCGTTGCTAACGAAGTTAGACGCTTAATTACCGAAGATAAAGTCCGTCCCGATGGTCGAAAGGTCGATGAAATTCGTCCCCTCGACGCCCAAATCGATATTTTACCAAGAACACATGGCTCTGGTCTTTTTACCAGAGGTCAAACACAAGTTCTTTCCGTCACGACGCTCGGTTCACTTAAAGATGAACAAATCATCGATAACCTGACCGCCGAAGATACGAGAAGATTTATGCATCACTACAACTTTCCGCCTTATTCAGTCGGTGAAGTCGGACGCATGGGCAATCCCGGTCGTCGCGAAATCGGTCATGGTGCCTTAGGTGAAAGAGCTCTTTCCTACGTTATTCCAAGCGAAGAGGAATTTCCATACAGCATCCGTGTCGTCAGCGAAGTTCTCGAATCCAATGGTTCATCCTCGCAAGCGAGTATTTGTGCGGGATGTATGTCATTAATGGCAGCCGGCGTACCAATTAAAGGCATGGTCAGTGGCATTGCCATGGGTCTAGTAACGTCTGGACCGCTTGATGGTAAAAACCCATATGCCATTTTAACCGACATTCAAGGTCTTGAAGATCACTTTGGCGATATGGACTTTAAAGTTGCTGGCACGGAAAAAGGTATTACCGCCTTACAAATGGATATCAAAATTCGCGGCATTACTCGCGACGTCTTAAAAGAAGCGCTTGCCGAAGCTAACAAGGCTCGTACGGTCGTTCGTCAAGCGATGGAAAAAGCCATTAGCGAACCTCGTTCTGAAGTCGGGAAATATGCTCCGAAACTCGATAAGATGAGAATCGATATTGACAAAATCCGTGAAGTTATCGGTACTGGTGGTAAAGTTATTAACGATATCATCGCTAAATGCGATGACGTCAAAATCGACATCGATGATGATGGTTTCGTCGTTATTTATCATATGAACCGTGAATCGATTAATAAAGCCAAACAGATGATTGAAGATATCATTCGAGTCGCTAAAATCGGTGAAGTGTTTGAAGGAACCGTTACCCGCGTCGAAGATTATGGCGCCTTCGTTAACTTATTTGGAAACGTTGACGGTCTCTGCCACGTCTCACGCCTTGGCTGGGGCTATGTCGCTAACGCCAGCGATGTGGTCAAAGTTGGACAAAAACTCAAAGTCGTCGTCAGCGAAATTGACGACCACGGTAAAGTTAAAGTCTCACATCGCGAATTTACCGAAAAACCGGAAAACTATGTTGAACGTCCGGAACGCCCAGCCTTTAATAAGGACCGTGGCAAAAAACCATTCCGTAGATAACAAGACTTTTAGTCTTGCCTATATAGAGGTATATTTTAATGATAGATGTAATTATTATCGGAGCCGGCGTCGTCGGTGCCCTTATTGCAAGGGAACTATCTAGGTATCAACTTAAAGTTCTCGTTCTCGATAAGGAAAATGACGTCGGTAACGAAACGTCAATGGCTAACTCGGCAATCGTCCATTCGGGCTATGATCCCGTGCCAGGTACGCTTAAAGCTCGTTTTAATGTCGAAGGCAATCCGATGTTTGATCAATTAGCCGAAGATTTGGATTTTCATTTTGGGCGCGTCGGCAGTTTGACGCTTGCTTTAAGTGAAGAGCAAATTCCCGTTCTTTTGAAATTACGTAAGCTAGCTCGCTTAAATAATGTTGAAGTCAAACTTTTGACGCCGGAAGAAATTATAGAAATGGAGCCCAACATCAATCCCGAAGTTAAGGGTGCTCTTTTTGCTGAGACAGCCGGTATTGTTGATCCTTTTAACATGACCGCTCACGCATTAGAAAATGCCGTGGATAATGGCGTCGAACTTCATTTAGATGAAGCGGTGACGGCGATTGCGGAAAATAACAAAGATAAGACTTTTGTGGTTACGACGAATAAAGCCTCTTATCAAACTAAGCTTGTCATTAACTGCGCCGGTGTTTTTGCTGATGCGATTGCGGCGATGGTTGCTAAACCTGATTTTTCCATTCGTCCCCGTAAAGGCGAATATATGATTCTTGATCACTATTCTCCGGATTTAGTCAATTCGACAATTTTCCCTCTTCCTAGTGAGAAGGGTAAGGGTGTTTTAGTAACGCCGACGACAAGCGGCAACTATGTCCTTGGTCCAAGCAGTGAATTCGTTGATGAAAAAGATGATTTGGCGACAGATAAAGCGACGATTGACTATGTCAAAAAGTCGGTCTTGAATCTCGTCCCATCAATTCCTTTTGGCGAAGTGATTCGCGTCTTCTCGGGTTTAAGAGCTTCCTCGAATCATGGCGATTTTATCGTCGAAGAAATGAAAGGCCATGAACGTCTGATTAATGTCGCAGGCATTGACTCGCCCGGACTTGCCTCTTCTCCGGCAATTGCCAAGTTCGTTGTCGAACAACTCGTCTCTAAACATTTAACTTTGCGTAATAATCCTAATTTTAATCCTAGGATTAGACCATATATCAATATGAAAGCTTTATCGTTTGAAGAAAAAAATGAATTAATTAAAAAGAATCCGCGTCTTGGTCAAATTGTATGCAACTGCGAAAAAATATCCCTTGGTGAACTTGACGATCTAATGTCACGTTCGATTCCGCCAAGAACTGTCAAGGCGATTAAAAAGCGGACAAGAGCAGGATTTGGCAAATGCCAAGGCAGTTTTTGCCAACCGGCGATTGTTAAATATCTCGCCGAATTTTATGGCGTAGACTTAACTGATGTTTTATATGATAAAGGTGGTTCAAACATCGTCAAATGTTCAACTAAGGAGTGCAAGATATGATTGAGCGCGATTTAGTTATTATCGGCGGCGGTTCGGCCGGTATGTCAGCTGCAATTGCCGCTTATGATGCTGGACTGACTGATATACTCATTGTTGAAAAAGGACGCCAACTCGGCGGGATTTTAAATCAGTGCATTCATAATGGTTTTGGACTCGAAGAGTTCAAAGAACAATTGACCGGGCCGGAATTTATGACACGCCTAGCGGTGGAAGTTAAAAAGAGAAACATTCCAATTCGCTATCAATCAAACGTATTGGATTTAACAAAAAATAAAGTTGTCACTTATTCGAACGCCAAAGAAGGCATCGTCAAAGTTAAGGCTAAAGCTGTTATACTTGCTACTGGATGTTATGAACGAAGTGCCGGAGCCATTCAAATTCCCGGAGAAAGACCAAGTGGGATTATTACCGCTGGTACAGCGCAACTATATCTCAATGAGATGGGGGCTTTAGTCGGTAAACGCATCTTTATTCTTGGAAGTGGCGATATCGGACTAATTATGGCCAGACGTTTAACGCTTGAAGGTGCAAAAGTGCTCGGCGTTAGTGAAATCATGCCTTACACCAATGGTTTAAATCATAATATCGTGCAATGTCTCCATGATTTTGACATTCCATTATATTTATCGCATACCGTAACAAAAACGTATGGTAAAAGTCGTCTCGAAAAAATTGAAATTACCGAAGTCGACGAAAAGTTTAATCCGCTTCCCGGAACTGAAAAAGAATTCGAAGTTGACACTTTATTACTTTCCATCGGACTAATTCCCAGCAATGACTTGCTTAAAAAACTCGGGCTGCCCGTTTCAAAGGCCAGAGGGGCAATCGTTGATGAACATTATATGACGGATATTCCTGGCATTTTTAGTACCGGAAATGTTTTGCATGTTCATGACTTAGCCGACTATGTCGCTGCTGAATCGCGCTCCTGTGGTAAAGGCGCGGCCGCCTATGTAAAAGGGGCATGGAACCTTGATTCGCCATCATTCAATGTTAATCCGGGCAACAATGTTTTATACGTTGTACCCCATCGCGTTCGCTTAGCGAATCTTGACGATCACTTAACAATTAAGTTCCGTGTTAATCGCCCCTTAAAGAACCAAGTCTTAACCTTTACTTTTAATGGTGAGGTAATTAAAAAAATTGTTAAACCAATCATTATTCCTAGCGAAATGCAAAAAGTGCGTTTGCCGAAGGAAGTGTTTAATACTCAAGAAGGCGAGCTAATCGTCTCTTCGGAGGATCGGACATGAAAGAATTAATTTGTATCATCTGCCCCAGAGGCTGCCGTTTAAAAGTTGATGATAATCTAAATGTAACCGGTAATTTGTGTCCGCGCGGAATTATATACGCCAAGACGGAAATGACAAATCCGACGCGCGTCATCACTTCAACAGTCAAAATTAATTCAAAGAACGCCGTTCGTTTAAGCGTTAAGACCGCTCAGGCTGTGCCGAAGGCGAAAATGTTTGATTGTATGCGCGAACTTGATAAAGTAATGGTAGAAGCACCAATTCATATTGGTGATGTGGTTATTCATAATATTTGTGAAACAGGCGTCGATGTTATCGCCACAAAAGATATCGAGGAGTAATTTATGAAAGTACTAATTGCCAGCGACATCCACGGCTCAAGCTTTTATGCTGAAGAGCTGCAAAGAGTCATTGAAAGCGAGAAGCCTGACATCATTTGCCTATTAGGCGATTTCTTATATTCAGGACCTCGTAACCCCGTTCGTGAGGATTACAATCCGAAAGCAGTGGTGGAAATTCTTAACCACTATGCCGATAAAATTATCGCCGTACGTGGTAATTGCGATGCTGATATCGATCTTGCGGTTTTGAATTTTGCTTTACCAAAAAGAAATGAATTAGTTATTAATAACCGCCGGTTGGTTCTCCTTCACGGCGATGATATGGATTTGCATGATGCCCAGATCAAGAAAGGCAATATTGTTCTCTATGGCCATACCCATCGTCCGCAGATGGCGTGGGCTGATGGCGTCTTAGTGCTTAATCCAGGGTCGCTTTCCTTTCCCAAGGAAGGATATCCTCATACATACATCCTTATGGATGAAAAAGAAGTGCAACTCCGCGATTTAGCGGGACGCACTCTCGAAATTAGGAGTTTATAGGAAACAAAAATGGAAGATAAAATTAAAGTATTCGCCTTAGGCGGATTAGACGAAGACGGTAAAAATTTACAGGTTGTGGAAATTAACAATGACATTTTCGTCATTGAATGTGGAATTCGCTTTCCCGATAAGACGACACCGGGAATTGATTATATAATTCCTGATTACGATTATTTAAGACGTAACAAACAACGAGTTAAGGCGTATATTTTAACTCATGGTCACGATGATGAAATCGGTGCCCTTCCTTACATTCATAAAGAAGTTCCCGCCCCGATTTATGGAAGCGATGTTACCTTGATTATGGTTCGGTCCTTTTTTGATCATATTCACTTTGATGCCTCAAAACTTGATTTGCGCATCGTTAAACCAACAAGCGATGTCGTCATATCCGGACGTACATTTCACTTTTTTCACACCGCACATAATATAGCCGAATCGATGGGCGTGGCGATTGAAACCACACTTGGCAATATTGTTTTTACCGGCGATTATGTCGTCGAAAACAATGCCTCGGAAGACTACCTACATGACATGAACGCCATTGCCCGCATCGCTGAAAAAGAGACAGTCTTATTAATGACCGAATCAAACTATGCCGATCGCCTTGGCTATACGGCGCCAAAGTATAAAATCACCCCGGTCTTGTCGCAATTTATCGAAGAGGTTAAAGGCCGTTTGTTCATCGCCCTTTTCTCTCGTAACATCTATAATATAGATGAAGTTATAAATTTAGCGGTAAAAACTCGAAAAAAAATCGCCTTTTACGACAGTGAAACTGCCGAAATTTTTAAAGATATGCAGAAGGTTAATCAACTCATTATTCCCAAGTATAATTTTGTTAATATCGAAGACATTAACCGCGTTCGAGCCGGTGAAACAATTGTCTTAATGTGTGGCTTCGGTGATCGTCTTTTTAAAAAGATTGCCACGCTAGCTAACGGCCTTCAGGAAGACCGTCGCATCGTCTTAACAAGCGACGATACTTTTGTTGTGGCCGCCCCGGCCAGCCCTAACGTTGAAGCAATCGCCACAGCAGCGATTGACGACTTATATCGAAGTGGGGTCAAAGTGCGGGCTTTAGGCAAAAAAGACATTCTGAAAATGCATGCTTCCGAAGAAGATATCAAAATGGTCGTTGCGACTCTCAAACCAAAATATTATTTGCCGGTTAAAGGCAGTTACCGCCATTTGCTGGCTAACGCTCAATTAGTGCTTGGCATGGGTTTAAAATTATCGCATCAAAACGTTTTTGTCCTCGATAACGGCATGGTTCTTGAAATTACAAAAGAACGGGCCAGGATTTTACAAGAAAGCGTCAAAGTCGGTGATCTTTTAATTGATGGTAAAGGAATTGGCGATGTCGAAGGTGGAGTTATTACGGAACGACAAAAATTAAGCGATGACGGTGTCATCGTTCTCGGTGTGACAATTTCGAAAAGCAAACGCCAAGTCATAGCCGGACCTGATGTCCAAATGCGCGGCTTTGTCTTTTTAAAAGATTCCGATACGATTTTAAAGGAAGTGACAAAAATATTTTTAAATGCCGTCAAAGACGGCCTAAATAAGCCTAACTATCGAATTTCTGATGTACAAAATAGCGCTAACGACGCGATTATTCGCTACGTGAGAAGGGCTAATGGCAAAAATCCGATGGTTCTTCCGTTAATCATCGAAATTGATTAGTCTAAGCATTAATGCTTGTGTTAGCCAATAAATTCTTTTAATCTTTTTGACGCGCAAGTATAATTACAAATATAAAACTAGTGAAAAAGACCCGCGAAATTCAACCAGTAAACAAAGAATCGATGCTCGGTGTCATCGGCTTGATGATCGCTCTTATTGCTGTCATCGCTATTTTGTCGCCCCTTCCTGAAGGAACTCAGTGGTTAACCATAGGTTCAGCTTATGTGTTTGGTCAAATCGGTTTTTGGGTTTTTTACGTCGCTTTATTTGTGTTTGGCATTTATTTGATGTTCAAGCGTAAATTACTAAAAATCCGTTTCGACATCACGATGATCGGAATAATAGTTTTTCTCGTTGCTTTCTTTACGCTTTTTACGATTTTGTTTGTCGAAGAAACCCGTGAGATGAAGTTTGATAATTTCTATGCGGTTTTTACTTCCAATATGCAAAACGTCGTCTTAAATGCTGGCACAATGCCATATAGTGTTGAAAGCGGTGGCGGTTTTATCGGTTTTCTCTTAACCGCGTTATTTAATTACGCGACACATGTCGGAGCAATTATTATCAGCGTCGTTTTTTTGCTAGTCGGACTGGGCTTGATCTTTAACCGTCAAGTTAAAAAACTCTATCTTTCAATAAAAGATAAGCGGCTCCAAGCTCGAGCAAAAAAGGCCTATTTCCAATCAGTTAAAAGCGGAAAGCCTGATAAATTCGATGATATAGAGTTTAAAGAAGACGATCGTCCATTACTCGAGAAACCGCAGGCAAAAGATATTCCGATTATCATCAAGCAAGAGGAAAGACCGCTTTTTGCCTCGTCAAAAGCAAACACTAATGAACCTCACCTTGTCGAAGAAGACAAAGTTCCGGCTCCGAAATTTGAGCCACGCGCTGATGTTAAGCCAAGCATTCATCCATCAAACGCTCAATCCTTGCCACCTTATCGTCCTGGAAACGGTGACGTTACTTTTCAAGTTAAATCCTTCAGCGCGAATCAAGGACTTCGCAAAGCGAGATTCTTTCTCGATGGCGATGCTCCGGATAATGAGCCGACTCCGGTTTATGAAACAATATCTAAGCAAACTTTCGTTCCTGAGACAAAACCGCTTTTTGAACCAGCAAGCGAACAATCCGTTATCGCTCATGACGAAGAGTATTTAGAAGTTAAAAATCCGGAACCAGAAATATCGGCAAAGGTCACCGACAAACCAAGAATTGAAGAAATAATCAAACCAGAAGTGAAAATTCGTGAATATGATTTGCCAAATCTTAATCTTCTCGATAATCACGAATCCGAAGAAGATTTGATGAAAAACGAAGAGTCGACAGAATCGCGGACGGAATTAATTAATACAATTTTCGAAGATTTAAACATTGGCGCGAAAGTCGTCGGTCATACGATTGGTCCTTCCGTCACTCGCTACGATATTCAAATGGACCGCAATGTTTCGGTATCTTCAATGGCACGATATATTAATGATATATCTATTCGTCTAGGTGGCGTGGCTACACGTTTTGAAGCTCTCGTCATCGGCAAATCGACTTCCGGTCTTGAAATTCCCAACGAATACCGGACTAATGTCGGTTTAAAAGAAGCTTTGCTGAAAATGACGTCTGGAGGCCGCTTTAATCGCGATATTCCCTTTGGCAAAAACATTTCCGGCGAACTCATTTATGCTAACCTTTCTGATCTACCTCACTTGTTGGTGGCTGGCAGCACCGGCAGCGGAAAATCAATCTTTGTTCATTCGCTCTTAATGGCACTAATCATGCGCAACCGGCCTGATGAATTAAAACTGATGGTCGTTGATCCCAAGCGTGTTGAATTATCAAATTACGAGGATATTCCGCATTTGATTTGTCCAATTATTACCGATAGTAAAAAAGCCAAAGTCGCTTTTTATAAACTCGTTGATGAAATGGAAAGACGGTATGGTGTTTTTCAAGAAGCTCGCGTCAGTAAAATTTCGCAATATAACGACTTTGCTAAAAGCAAGGGATTACCGACGATGCCGTATATTGTCGTTGTCGTTGATGAGTACGCCGATTTAAGCGACACTTGCCGCGACATTCATGAACCGGTCGTCCGCATCGCCCAGAAAGCGAGAGCCGCTGGCATGCATTTAATTATTTCGACACAAAGACCGACCGCTGATGTTGTTAATCCGCGAATTAAGACCAACCTTCCGGCACACGTCGCTTTGATGATGTCTAATTTTACTGATTCCACGACCATTCTTGGCGAATCGGGCGCTGAGAAACTTCTCGGTAATGGCGATATGCTCGTCGAATGCGCAAGCATTTCGCGTACGAGCAAGCCGCGTTTGCAAGGCTGTTTTGTCGACTTGGCCGAAATTAACCGCGTCTGTGATTTTATTCGCAAGCAATGGCCGGCTGAATATGATCCTGCCTTCCTTGATTTAGAAGAAAAAGTCGAAGAATATAGAGCGCCGAGCGGTGGTGATGTCATCGCTAATAAAGCCTCGCGAGAGATGGCTGAAGAAGATTTATATTCCCAACTTGTCGAAGACGTTATGGAGCGCGAGTTCACATCAATTAGTTATATTACCCGTACTTATGGAGTCGGTTTTCCAAAAGCTGGTCGGCTTTTTGCCCGCTTGCAGCGCGATGGCATCGTCGCGACAGAAAACGATGCTTCCAAAGGTTGTAAAGTTTTAATTCATGATCCAAGTTTCAATGCCCCGAGCATTAATCCCGGTTCAACTGAACTGGTTGTAGAGGAGGAAAGTTAGCATGGGAATTGGTGTTGATATCGTCGATATGCGGCGAATTAAAGATGTTGAGCGCTTTGCCGAAGGCATCTTAAGCGTCAAAGAACTCGCGTTATATGCCGCCAAGGAAAACAAGTTGACGTTTGTTGCCGGTCGTTTTGCCGCTAAAGAGGCGTTTATGAAGGCGTTAGGACAAGGCCTTGATAAAATCCCCTTGAGAGCAATTGAAGTGCTTTATCGCGGCCCTAATCAGGCTCCATATGTTTTATTTAATAATGTCGAATATGATGTCTCGATTGCTCATGATGGTGATTATGCCGTCGCCACCGTGTGTATATGATGAAGCGGATCGTCAAAACTAAACTGATAACACCGACCCATATTAAGGTCGATGTTTTTCCGCTTTCGAACCTCGAACACATTGTTTTTGATTTAATAATCAATGAGCAAAAAGTATCTTCGTTATGCATTATTAAACGCGTTAAAAATATTCACGAACATTATTTCATTCTTGATTTGCGAGAAGAAATTGTCCTTGGTTACGATTACAAATTATATTGCTATGAACTCGGTTATTTAAATATTGATTTATCATATTTAGCGCAAACTGATGATTTTGATGAGAAGTATGCCTATGACGGAGATGACTTAGGTTCATCCTATACTCCGACCAACACGACTTTTGTCTTATGGGCCCCGCTTGCTTCCCGGGTCCGTTTAAAATATTTCTTTAAAAAGAAATGGTGTTATGTCGACATGGAACGTTTCGATCGCGGTGTTTATCGGGTAGTAGTCAAAGGTAATCTCGATGGCTTTCCATATTTATATGAAGTCACTAACGGCGGTGAAACTATTGAGGTCAGCGACCCATATGCCAAACTAGCACTGCAAAATAACAAAGCCTCGGTTGTGTCTAATCCCAAAAAATATCAAATGGCGATGAATGAAGAGTTTTTACCGAAGTTTGACAAATACACCGAAGCCATTGTTTACGAAGCTCATGTCCGCGATATGACTATCGATCAAAATAGTAATATCGTTCATAAGGGAACCTTTAAAGGTTTAATTGAAAAGGGCCGCAAAACCAAGGGAGGAAATCCCGCGGGTTTTGATTATATTAAAATGCTTGGTATTACTCATTTACAATTACTTCCGATTTTTGATTTCGCGACGGTCGATGAAGAAAATCCCGACACGACTTATAACTGGGGTTATGATCCAGCCCAATACTTTGTTCCTGAAGGAAGTTATGCTTCTAACCCTGGTGATCCTTATTCACGGATTATTGATTTAAAGAAAATGGTCGCCGCTTTTCATCAAGCGGGTATTCGTATCGTTATGGACACTGTTTTTAATCACGTGTATGAACATTACACATCAGTCTTTGAACGCGTCGTGCCGAATTACTATTTCCGACGTGAAAAAAATGGCGAAATCGCGCAGCGTTCTTTTTGCGGAAACGACGTTGCCAGTGAACGGAAAATGACACGCAAACTTATCATTGATGCTTGCGTTTACTATGTAAAGGAATTCGGCGTTGATGGTTTCCGCTTTGATATTATGGGTCTTATTGATCTAGAAACCATGCAAATCGTTAAGGAAAAAGTAAAAGCGATTAAACCAGATTTCATCATTTACGGCGAAGGCTGGCAGATGGGCGATGAAACGACACAAAACTTTAAAATGGCTTCATTTAGCAATGCTATGGAAATGAAAGATATCGGATTTTTCAATGACTGGTACCGCGACATCGTCCGTGGCAAGACTTCTGATCATGATCAATTACCACGCGGATACTTACTCAACTCCGATGGCCATCGCGACGGGTTTAAATATTGTTATGTTGGTTCTTCTTTTGAATTCTACATTACAAGACGTTTTATTGATCCCCAGCAATCAATCAACTATATCGAGTGCCACGATAACGGCACAATTTTTGATAAGCTTGAAGTGGCCATGCCCCAAGAAGCTTTCGCTGCTCGTCTTGAACGAATAAAGATGATAAATGCGGTGGTGTTAGCCTCTTTGGCATCCCATTTATTCACATGGGACAAGAAATCGGATTGAGCAAAAAGAATTGGCAAAATACTTATAAGGCCGGTGATGACCTAAATAAGATGGATTACGCCGTTTTGGATGAGCGTTTTGAACTGGCACGTTACATAAAAGATGCAATCAAATTACGTCGTGAACTAACTTTTCTCCAAGAGTGTGATCTTAACAAAATAGAACAAACTGTGTCCTTTGAAGATTTAGATAATAACGCTGTGAAGATTTCTTATGATTTAGCCACTTATGAGACTGAATTCAAGGATTTCCTCATCTTCATAAATCCAAGCCTCGAAACGATCTATTATGACCTTGATGAATACTATCAAATCCTGTTTGCAAGTGGGGGTAATGTCCTATCAAGTAAGACATTTGTTAAACACGTTATGATTAAGGCTCGCTCATTTCTTATTTTAATATTAAAATAAAAGATGAGAAAATATTTATATACTGCCCCTTAAAATAAAGGCGGAGGTATGTAATTATATGATATCAGATGTCTTTCTCACCGGCCGTCTCAGCGAACCGCTTAATGAGACGATCCGTCTAGTCGAAATCGACCGAATGATCCCCGAACAAGGCAAATTCGTCGTCGATAAAATTCCGGTCCTTTATTGGAGCAAGGAACCGCGTTCGCGCTTTATGAAACTGACAACCGGCAGCCTCGTCGTCATTCGCGGACGTCTTCAATTTGAGGCGACGATAGGTCTAATAATTGTTGCGGAACAACTTGCAATTTTAGGTCAAAATCGCTTAAATGAATTAAGAGGATAACATATGTTTAAATACTTGAGGTTAATTCTTGTATGTGGACCGCGCATCGTGTGGTCCTATTTTGCATGGATGATCAAGTACGCAAGACATCCGGAACGTTATCCGCTCGAGAAGCGTTATGAGCATATTCGCAGTTTAGTTTTATTTATTTTTCGTCACTTTCATGTCGACATTATTGTTCAAGGGGAAGAATATCTTCTTCAGCAAAAAAATCCTTATGTTATTTATGCGAATCACTATTCGTATTTTGACCCCTTACTATTAGTCGCCATTTCAAAGCGACCGATTACTTTTGTTTCCAAAAAAGAAACAACTAAGTTTCCATTTATCGGTAAAGTTGTTAAAGCGTTGGAAGGCATTGCGATTGACCGCAGCGATTTAAGAGCACAATTAAGAATGGTTGATCAAGCTGTAAAGATGATTGAAGGCGGTCGCAGCATGGCAATCTTTCCTGAAGGGACAAGAAACCGTAATCCTGAACTATTACTCGGCGATTTCAAGCCGGGGGCCCTTAAACTTTCTTACCGAACCGGAGCGCCGATTTTACCATGTGCCATTTTTGGCACTTCACGGCCTCTTAGTTCAAAGAGTCATCTAAAAGTATATCCTTTATGGGTTCGCTTCTTTAAACCGCTTGAAAAGAACGAATTTCTACAGCTAAACACGATTCATCTCGCCCAGAGAATTCAAAGTGATATTCAAACGGAGATCTTTGATTCGATAATGAAAAAAGATATTGAATATCTTGAGACTCAAACGAAGTCTAAAAAGAAATAGCTCTTTATCTTCTTCTTAAACCTTTTGGATAAAGGTTTTTAAGTGTTCCGTTAACGGAATGGACAAAGCCGACATTTATTCCTTGATAAGAAACGATATGATAACCCGGCGAGCGATAATCTAAGAGCACTTCTCCGGCTTGATACTTTTTAAATGATGTCTCATCAAGCTCGATACTCTGAAAGTTATTTAAAAATATTGCGAGATGGTGATTTGGTTTAGGATGCTTATTAATCTCGTCAAAGGTGCGGACGCCAAACCGAATGACATTAAGTTTGTTAATCGCAAAGGGCTGTGACAAAGAATACAAAGAGTTATTCATTTCTAAATTGTAGCGATTTTCTAGCCCATATTGCTTAAGTAAATCAAGGTGTCTTCCTCGATATGACTTTATCATGAAAGTTGAAGCTTCTTTTTGACCTGGTTTTTTAATGAGGGCCAGAAAATGCCCTTCCCCCACAAATAATGACGGCAGAAAATAAACGCTTTCCTCGAGATAACGGCTTTGATAAAGCTCTGTATTGATAGCAATTGGTGATAAATATGCATCACTATTCGCTAGTAAACTGGCGATTACATCCTCGTTTTCTTCTTTGCTAAACGAGCAAGTTGAATAAGCGATTGTTCCGCCCGGTTTTAACATCAAATAGGCTAAATGCACAAGTTGCGTTTGCGTTTTTTGACAAGCGATAACTTTGTTATAAGACCAATCTTTGAGCATTCTGTCGTCTTTGCGAAACATCCCCGAACCGCTGCATGGAGCATCGAGAATTATCTTGTCGAAGGTTTCGAGAAACGACTCATATATTTTTGTAAGATCATTATTTATCACAACGACATTGCCAAGGCCAAGACGTTCAACATTACTAGAAAGAACGAGGGCGCGAGCGTGAGAAATATCATTAGCGATGATGATGCCGCTTTGTTGAAGAAGCAAACTAGCTTGCATCGTCTTTCCTCCGGGAGCGGCGCACATATCAAGCACAAGTTCTCCTGGCTTGATATCAAGGAAAGAAACGACACTCATCGCTGAAGGTTCTTGAATATAATATGCGCCTAAATCATGCCAACACATCTTTCCAAAATCATAGGTATTTCGATTATATAAAAAACCATTCTCGGTCAATGGATGTGGAGTTATTTCAGGAAATCGTGAATTAAATTCACGGGGATTGACTTTACTCGTATTTAAAAGCAAGGCTCGTGTTCTATCTTCATCCATCGCAGCAATAATGTTGTCAGCTAATTCGCTAGGAAAATTATTTTTTAGGTGTGTGTGAAAATCCATGTTTTTAGTTTAACAAGCAGGCTCGTAAAAAGATATTAAAACATGTCTTTAACATGTTATACTTATTAACGAGGTAAACACAAATGAGAATGGTAGATATTATTGTCAAAAAGCGCGATGGAAAAGTCTTAACCAAAGAGGAAATTTCTTTTTTTGTTAAGGGCTATGTAAATAATACGATTCCCGATTATCAAGTTAGTGCCTTAGCTATGGCGATATTATTTCGCGGAATGAATAAAGAGGAAATTACGATTTTAACTGAGCTTATGATGCATAGTGGTGATGTTATTGATTTAAGTTCAATAAAAGGTGTAAAAGCCGATAAACATTCGACTGGCGGTGTTGGTGATAAGACAAGTTTGGTCCTTGGACCAATGGTTGCTGCCTGTGGCGTCAAAGTCGCCAAAATGAGTGGCCGCGGTCTTGGACATACCGGTGGTACCTTAGATAAAATGGAATCTATTCCTGGCCTAAAAATTGCAATTCCCGAACAACAGTTTATCCGTCAGGTTAATGAAGTCGGACTCGCTATTGTTGGTCAGACCGGTCATTTAGTACCGGCTGATAAAAAACTTTATTCGCTTCGCGATGTAACAGGTACGGTTGAATCAATTCCTTTAATTGCCTCGTCGGTAATGTCAAAGAAATTAGCAAGTGGAAGCGACACGATATTACTTGATGTCAAGTTTGGCAGCGGAGCCTTTATGAAAGACTTAAAAAGTGCCCGTGAACTGGCTCGGACAATGGTTGATATCGGTGATGGACTTAACCGCGATACAAGAGCGATTTTAACTGATATGGAACAGCCATTAGGTCTTGCGGTTGGCAATGCTTTAGAAGTTAAAGAAGCAATTGCAACCCTTCACGGTCAAGGACCACATGATTTAATTGAACTTTGTCTTGAAGCTGGTTCGATTATGTTAGAACAGGCGAAAGTCGCCGATGACTTAAAAATTGGTCGCAAAATGCTTGAAGAAGCAATTGCTGATGGCAGAGCTTTTAATAAATTAAAAGAAATGGTGATAGCCCAAGGAGGAGATGTCTCATATATCGAGCATCCCGAAAAGTTCCCACTTTCAAAATTTATCGTTGAGATTCGTTCCGAAGACGAAGGCTATGTCAAACGTATTGAAGCCTTGGAAATCGGCGAATCGGCCATGCGTTTAGGAGCGGGTCGAGAAACTTATGACGACGTAATTGATATGTCGGCTGGCATTGTCCTAAGTAAGAAAGTGGGGGATTTTGTTAAAATTGGTGATGTATTATGCATCATTCACACGAATAAAGATGATTTTGCTTCGATTCTTGAAGATATTCGTCGGGCTTTCAAATTGTCTCCAGACAAGCTGACACCCCTTCCAATCGTGCATGATTACATCAGATAAAAATGCGCATAGTTTCTCAAAATGTTTTAAATAGTCGCTTGATGATTGATAATCATCTTTATTGTTCAATCGATAAAGGGTTGGTTTTATTAATCGGATTTACTCAGGGCGACGACGAATCCGTGATTGCTAAGATGGCCGATAAAGTTTTAAAAATGCGCGTCTTTCAAGACATTGATGGAAAAACAAATCTTTCAGTAATTGATGTCCAAGGGTCAATCTTGGCTATTCCTCAGTTTACTTTGTACGCTGATAGTTCAGACGGCAGACGACCATCATTTACAAAAGCACTAGCTCCTGCTAAGGCAAGTGTTTTATTTGATATATTTATCGCCACTTTAAAGGCGGTTTATCCTGATGTCAGCCAAGGAGTATTTGGAGCCGACATGGAAGTCAATTTGACTAATGATGGACCTTTTACTTTAATTCTTGATTCAAAGGATTTAATTAAATAATGAAAAAGCGTGTTATGCTCGGTCTTTCCGGCGGTGTTGATTCGGCGGTCGCCGCCTATTTGCTCAAAGAGCAAGGCTATGAAGTCATCGCCTGTTTTATGCGCAACTGGGATGCAATGGCCAATAACGACTACCTTGGAAATCCGACCATCGATGATGATCAATGTCCACAGGAAAAGGACTATGAAGACGCTTTAAGCGTCGCCAAAAGTTTAGACATTCCCTTGCTTCGCATTGATTTTGTCAAAGAGTATTGGAACGATGTTTTCACTTATTTCTTAGATGAATATCAAGCGGGCAGAACACCTAATCCTGATGTGTTTTGTAACAAGTTTATTAAGTTTGATGTTTTTTATCAATTTGCATTGCAAAATGACTGTTCTTTAATCGCGATGGGTCACTATGCAAAACGCGTAAAGGAAGACGGTCACTTCTACTTAGCCAAAGCCAAAGATTTCAATAAAGACCAAACATATTTTCTTTCTCAGCTTAATGAACAGCAAATCGAAGCTTGTTTGTTCCCCTTGGGAGAACTGACAAAAGATGAAGTGCGCATAATCGCTCAAAAATTGCATCTTTCGATTGCCACAAAAAAGGATTCGACCGGCATATGTTTCATTGGTGAACGACATTTTAAACAATTCCTGCATAACTATTTGCCTGCCCAAAAGGGTGATATCGTTGATATATCAACAGGACAAATTATTGGCGCCCATTCCGGGGCGATGTATTACACGATCGGTCAGCATCGCGGTTTGGGGATTGGAGGCATTCCCAATCAACAAGCGGAAGGCTGGTATGTCGTTAAAAAGGATGTCATCAAAAATATTGTTTATGTCACCAGCGGAAGCGATAACTCTCAGCTATTGTCCGATTATTGCCTCGTCACACGCCTTAACGAATATGAAAGTTATGCATTGGATAAAAAGCATGTAAAAGCGAAATTTCGTTATCGTTCTTCTGATGTTGATGTTTATATCGAAAAACTTAATGAAGACACTTTAAAGGTTACATTTACAAATAGACAAAAAGCCATCGCGACGGGCCAGGCGGCTGTCTTTTACGATGGCTCATTAATGGTTGGCGGCGGCTTGATTAGTGAAGTTTACCGCGACAACAAACGAATTGACAAATAAATTATTTATTTAAGATAACGGTATCTGGTAAAACATCACCGGTTTTTTCGCTAAACTTCTTGATTAGTTCTTCGACGGTTAGTTTGTTCTTTTCCTCGTCACGGCAATCAAAAATGATTTTGCCGTCGGCCATCATAATCAAGCGATTTCCGTAACGGATGGCATCACGCATATTATGCGTAACCATAATCGTTGTTAAGTTGGCTTGACGAACAATATCATTAGTAATGCGCATCACAATTTTAGCTGTTTCCGGATCAAGAGCGGCGGTGTGTTCGTCAAGGAGAAGCAAACGGGGACTATTCATCGTCGCCATCGTCAAAGTAATTGACTGGCGTTGTCCGCCCGACAGATTTTTCATCCGTTCGCCAAGCCGCGTTTCTAAACCTAATCCCAATGGAGCAAGGAGGTTTTCAAAATACGTTTTCTGCTTTTTCTTTAAACCCCAGCTCAAAGTTGCTTTTTGTCCGCGGCGATTAGCTAGGAACATATTTTCTTCGACCATCATATCGCCGATTGTACCGATCATCGGATCTTGAAAAACACGGCCGATAAAGCGTGAGCGGTAATGGTTTTTATAAGGAACGATATTTTGACCATCAAGGATAATACTGCCTTCATCAGGTTCTATTGAACCAGCGATTAAGTTTAACAGCGTCGACTTGCCAGAACCGTTGGAACCGATAATCGAGATAAAATCACCTTCATCAATCGTTAAGTCGAGATGATTAATCGCGTGTTTCTTATTGCTTTCCTGGCCGTCGAGAACGAAGGTCTTGTCAAGATTAATAATATTAAGCATGAGCATCCCTCCGCGATTTAATTTTCTTTTTCATGTTGGCATAATTCTTTTTAAACAAGGGTATACAAAGAATGAGAATAAACAGGATAGCCTGAATAAGTTTTAAGTAACCATTGTCGTTTAATAAACGCATCGCCAGATTAATAATCAGCTGATAGACAAATGAACCGGCAAAGACGCCTAATAAAGATATGGCGAAATTTGATTTCTTAAAGAACATAAGTGCTTCGCCAAGAAGAATACTTGCTAAAGCAATCACAATTGTTCCCTGACCAAATGTCGAGTTTGACGTCAACATGAATTGCGAGAAAAGTGAACCGCTCATGGCCACGATGGCATTACTTATCATCAAGCCCATAATGACGCGGCTATCAGTGTTAATGCCTTGGGCTCGGCTCATAATTTTATTTTTTCCGGTCGCCCGAATGGTAATGCCGAGTTCAGTGCCAAAAAACCAATAAAGCAAAGTGATGATCAGACCGATCACGATGACGCTAGCGACAATATAACCCCATTCGCCAATTAATCCACGAAAGAAGGTAAAAATCGTCGACATATTAATGACCGTCACCGAACCGACAAAATCTCCGGGTTGGCTATAACTTTGAAAGGAATTAGTAATTCCATTTAAGAGTTGAGCAAGAGGCACACACATGACCATTGTAATAATTCCGGCAAGCAGCGAGGGAATGCGTAGCTTGGTATGTAATACACCAGTAAGCAATCCCATAACTCCGCCGGCAATAAAAGCGATTAGAACCGCGACAACGGGCGGAACGCCAAGCACAATCATCAGAACAGTGATGGCCCCACCGAGAGGAAAAACGCCCTCGGCTCCTAAATCAGCTATGTCTAAAACGCGATAGGCAATATAAACTCCGATGCCTAATAAGGCATAAATCAGGCCTAAATTCAGCGAATTAGTAAAGATGTTGTAGATAATATTCATTATTTCTATCTAATTATCAATGACTTCGTCAGCTTCTTCAAGCAAATCTGCTGGAAATGTTAAACCGATTCCGGCGGCGTTATCGACATGAAGAATTAATGGCATATCTTCAACGTGACGAACCGGAAGCTCACTCATTGCTTTTCCATTAAGGAATTCAACAGCCATTTCCCCAGTGATGCGTCCAAGATCAAAGTAGTTAATGCTCAAAGTGGCAACGGCCCCTAAGTCAAGACAAGCTTCTTCGCCGGCGATAATCGGAAGATTAGCGGCATCGGCCTTGGCTTTAACGGTTGAGTAAGCCGAAACAAGTGTTGAGTCAGTCGGTGTGTATAAACCATCGATTCCTGCTTCGATTAACGTATCCATTGCCGCGGCGACTTGATCGGTCGTGGTAAATGTTTCAAAGACAAAATCAAGATCAAACTCAGTTGCGGCAGCGGCAGCTAAATCTTTCTGAATAACGGAATTTGTTTCAGTTGAACAGTAAATCATACCGATTTTATCGATGTTTAATCCTAGTTTCGTGAATAATTCGATTTGTTCGCGAACTGGATTCATGTCGCTTGTGCCACTGATATTGTTATCGGGAGCATTCGCATCAGTCATTAATCCTGAAAAGACGGGATCGGTCACAGCCGTAAAAAGAATTGGGACATCATTGCCTTTAATTGCCCGAGCTGATAGTAAGCCGCTGGCAGCGGGGGTGGCGATTCCTAAGACTAAATCGCTTTCGCCGATTAGCGTCAGAGCCGATGAGGAGACAAGGTTACCATCCGCATTGGCATCCTTAAGGCTTAATTTGTAATTGATTCCCGCTTCATCAAGAGCACTGACAAAGCCTTCCTGGGCTGAATTAAGCGGCGCGATGTTAATAAATTTTAGAATTCCGATTTGCACAACGTCACCATCACAAGCGGTAACGGCGATCATCGATGTGGCCGCAAGAGCGGCGAGTAGTAGGCGTTTCACTTTCATTTTTTCTCTCCTTTATGAAATAAAACTCAGGTGGCGAACACCTGAGTTTCTTTATGCATATAATTTTGCCAGGTGTTCACGATTGCTCGTCTTCCACCGGCTATTATCACTGATAATACTTAACGGGATTGGAAAACGATTCCTAAGTAATAATAGTAATAATAAGAAAAATAGGACTTTTGTAAGGTTAAATTGTGATTTGCGGTTTTCATAATTTTTTCTAGCTTGGTCCCTTTTATGAATTGAATTATAGCCACAATCCCATATTATGAAAAGAGAAATCTAAAATATTTTTCGTCTAAATCATTTGAAAGGTTGATTAAATATGGTATATTTACTACATTCAATAGAGGAACTAAGCTTTGCAGCGTGCCACTCCTCTGAAGCGATTAATCCCCGCCGTTGGCTGCGTTAAAGCCTAATTGAGTGCATTATCAATAATGAATAAGGATGGTACCGCGAGTTAATCGTTCCTTAGGGACGATTTTTATTTGTTTAGAGGAACAGACCATGAAAAAACTAACTGGCAATGAAATTCGCAAGATTTGGATCAACTTCTTTGAAGCACGCGGTCATAAGCTTGAAAAGGGTGCTTCACTCATTCCTTATAAGGACCCAACCCTGTTATGGATTAATTCCGGTGTGGCTGGACTTAAAAAATATTTTGATGGCAGTGAAATTCCTCCGTCAAGACGAATTGTCAATGTTCAGAAATCAATTCGCACGAACGATATTGAAAATGTCGGCTATACGGCTCGACATCACACTTTTTTTGAAATGCTCGGTAACTTTTCGATTGGTGATTACTTTCGCGCGGAAATGCTGCCATGGGCTTATGAGATATTAACTTCAAATCAATATTTTGGCATGCCCAAAGATAAACTATATTTTACTTATTTACCAACTGATATAGAAACTCGTGACATATGGATTAAGTGCGGTGTTGACGCCAATCACTTAATTCCTCTAGAAGGTAACTTCTGGCAAATCGGCGAAGGCCCAAGCGGTCCCAATACCGAAGTGTTTTTTGATCGTGGTGAGAACTTTGACACAAAAAAGCAAGGCGTGAAATTACTTGCTAATGATCTTGAAAATGATCGTTACATTGAAATATGGGGCATTGTCTTCTCCCAATATAATGCAGTTGAAGGCGTTAAACGCGAAGACTATAAAGAATTGCCCAGCAAAAATATTGATACCGGCGCGGGGCTTGAACGCATCGCCTGCGTTTTACAAGAAACACCAACGAATTTTGAAACTGATTTGTTTTATCCCTTAATTAAGGAAACCGAAAAATTGGCAAGTGAACCTTATAGCGGAAAAAACCTAACTGCTTACCGGGTTATCGCTGATCATATTCGCACAGTTGTCTTTGCTCTTAGCGATGGCGAGCCTTTTTCAAATGAAGGTCGAGGCTATGTTCTTCGTCGCGTCTTAAGACGCGCCATGCGCTTTGGTCGCAAAATCGGCATCGACAAACCTTTCTTATTTACTCTCGTGGCGACGGTTATCGAGATGATGAAAGACTTTTATCCAGAGTTAAGCAAACGCCGTGATTACATTGAAAGAAGTATTCGTTCCGAAGAAGAAAAATTCTTAAAGACACTTAAAAGCGGTGAAGGCATGCTTCGCGAGATGCTTAATGACAAAGATATCCTTAGTGGTCAGGAGGCGTTCCGTCTATATGATACATTCGGCTTTCCAGTTGAACTAACCGTTGAAATCGCCCAAGAAAGTAACGTCAAGGTTGATTTAGCTGGTTTTGAACGAGAAATGAATAAACAAAAAGATAGAGCTCGCCAAGCGCGAAATGACGCTTCCGGGATGGGACAGCAACATCAAGACTTACTAAAATTTGTTGCTTCCAGCCGCTTCAGTTATGAAGACGGCGATCTTCAAGCAAAGGTTATTGGCCTTTTTGCTAATGGAGAAGCAGTTAAAGAATTAAACGGTGAAGGAGAAGTTGCTTTTGATGTGACGAATTTTTACGCTGAAAGCGGAGGTCAAATTGGCGATCAAGGTCGTATTTTTAATAATGACTCGGAAGCGTGTGTCCTTAATACGCGTAAAGCGCCAAATAAGCAACACCTACACGAGGTTAACATTAGTTACGGAACTATTCACCTTGGTGATGAATTAACGCTGGAAATCGATCATAATCGTCGTCATCTAACGATGCGCAATCATTCGGCCACACATCTTTTACATAGCGTCTTGGTTAGTGTCTTAGGCGAACACATCACCCAACAAGGATCGTTTGTTTCTGATGAATATTTGCGATTTGATTTTTCTCATTATGCCAAAATTAGTGATGAACAAATTCTTCTAATCGAAAAACAAGTCAATGAATTAATTGCCTTAGCCTTAAACTCTAATGTTCGCGTCTTACCAATTAAAGAAGCGGAAAAAACAGGAGCCAAGGCTTTCTTTAGCGAAAAATACGGTGAAGAAGTGCGAGTAGTCGCCTTTGGCGATATCTCACAGGAATTTTGTGGTGGCACCCACGTTCACAATACTGAAGAAATCGGTCTCTTTGTCATTGAATTTGAAGAATCAATCGCCGCTGGCGTGCGACGTATTCAGGCTCGCACTTCGCTTGGAGCCTATCAATTATTAAAACGGCGCGAAGTAATTTTGCGCAATGTTCAAACATTAATTGGAGGCAATTCAATTCATGAAATAAATGATCGTTTACACGCCCTTTTAAACTTTGAACAGCAACTTAAAGAAGAAAACGCGCAGTTAATTGACAAGATTGTGAGCGTGACTGCTGAGTCACTTCGTCATGCAACTGTTGTTTTTGGTGGCTATAAAGTTATCTTTAAATACTTACCATTGTTAAAACGCGAGGTCTTAGTTAAAATCGGCGATAATCTTAAGGTTCACTATGATGATTATGTGATTGTTTTGGCCGGTGGCAGTGACGACAATGTTTCTTTAGTCAGTTTTGTCGGCGGCCAAGCCATAAAAGACGGCATCAAAGCCGGACATATTATTAAAGAAATTAGTACTCACATCGGCGGTTCGGGCGGTGGACGTCCGGAAATGGCTCAAGGCCAAGGCAAAGATTTGGGAGCTCTAAACAAAGCGTTTGAATTAGTCAAAGAAACCCTCAAATGAAAAAGATTATCGCTTTAGATCTCGGCACGAAAACACTCGGTATTGCAATTACCGATGGTTTGTTAATTGCCGCGCATGGCTATGAAAACTACACGTTTGAAGAAGGAAATTATAAAAAGGCTCGCCAGCACGTCTTAGATATTTTAGATAAAGAAGATGTCGATGAGTTGGCGATTGGTCTACCTCTTCATATGTCGGGAGCGACTTCGAAACGGTCGGAATCATCGCTTCGCTTTCGCGATGACTTATTAAGCGAAAGAAGTAATCTTAAGATTACGATGATCGACGAACGCATGACGAGCATCATTGCCAATAATCGTTTGCTGGAAGCCGATTTATCAAGGAAAAAGCGCAAAGCTGTCATCGATAAGATGTCGGCGGTCGTCATACTCGAATCATATTTACAAATGAGGGACAAACCATGGATGAACAAGACAAAAAGCTCGTAATTCAAGACGAAGATGGAAAGCGCTATGAACGCGAAATTCTCTTTACCTATGAAAGCCCAGAACGACACAAAAAATACGTCTTCTTTTTCGATCCGGAATCAAAAGATGATGAAGTTCAAGTTTTACGTTACTCAGACGAGGGAACACTTGAAGAAGTCGATAGTGATGAAGAATATGAAGAATTAGAAGAAGTATTTGATTCCTATATTGAAGGTCAAGAAGAATAATAGTTGCATTATTTTGATGATTCTATTTATATAGAAAAGCAGCATTATTTTTATTGTAGCAATCTAGGGATGATGTTGTTATAATCTAATTCGCTGTTAAAGAGGTAAATAACATGGTAGACAACAAATTAATTCTCACCAAAGATGGTGTCAAAAAACTCAAAGAAGAACTTCGTCATTTAATCGACGTCGAACGTCCGGAAGTTATCGAACAACTAACCTTTGCTCGTTCTCAAGGCGACTTAAGCGAAAACGCCGATTACGATGCGGCTCGTAGCCGCCAATCTGAAGTCGAAGGACGGATTAAACAAATCGAAGATATTTTAGCAACCGCAAGAATCATCGAAGATAAACCCAAGAACTCTAAATCAGTGTCAATTGGCTCAAAAGTCCATATTCGCGATTTAGGATTAAACGCTGAAAAAACGTACACGATTGTCGGTACAGTCGAATCTGATCCTTTCACTAACCGCATCTCTAACGATTCCTTGTTAGGTAGTGCTCTTATCGGCAAGCAAGTCGGCGACATGGTGACAGTAAAAACGGCTAAGCCATACGATGTCGAAATCTTACGCATCGATAACGCCTAATCAGCTAAATATCTTTTAAAGCGGAAGGAAACTTCCGTTTTTTTATTGTTTTGAACAACTCCAATCATTCCTGCTTATAAATCGGTAGGAGGATATTTATGATTAAAATCATTATTGGCGTCATCGTCGCCGCGATTGTCTTAATTGTCATTTTGCAAAGCATTGATCCCGAAGTGGGCGGAAACATCACTAATACCGCGGAAGTATACGAAATGCTCACCGTTTCGGTATCGGGTGAAGTCGTCAAACCAGGTACATATATTCTTGATCTCGATTCCAGCCTTTCAAACTTGATTGACGCGGCCTCAGGAGTGACGAGCAACGCTGACGCACTAGCTTTTGATTTAAGCTATTTACTCGAAAACAATCAATCTTTTTACATTGCCCCTAAATATGACATGAGCGATGTGTGTGCGATTGAACCGATTAACAAAGTTAATATCAATAGCGATGACAAGGAAACGCTCATGAGTGTCAATGGGTTTGGTTCAGCTATTTCCGATGCTGTTATTGCCTATCGTGCCGATCACGAATTTAAGCGGATCGAAGACATTAAAAATGTTTCGGGAATTGGTAACGCGACGTTCGAGAAGATTAAGAATTATATTACGATTCGTTCTGTATGATCGCCTTATTCTTATTCATTGGCGTTCTACTTGGACTATGGCTTTTAAAACTTCCGTTGGCAGCCGCAATCGTCGTGATCATCATATCTGGTGGCTTTGCCATTTTTCGGCACAAAACGAAGGGACTATTAATTTTTGTCAGTTGCTTAGGAATAGGATGTGCGATTTCTTTATTCGATAATATGACGCCTCCTTTTCAAGAGATATACGAAGGATTTGTTATCTCCAGTAAAGCAAACTACTATCTAATCAAAAGCGGAGTATTTAAATATTATGTCCAAGAAAAGGAAAATAAACGGGAAATCGGCGATTATGTACGTCTTGAAGGACATTTAGAAGAGTTATCATTTACAGCGTATGAAAGTCGTTTTGACTTCATGGTTTATTTAAACACTAAAGGCATTTATTACGAATTAAGGGCTTCCAAAACCGAAGTCCTTTTTACTAATCCTCTGCGCCTAAATAATCGCAAAGACGAGTTTCTAAATAACTTCGATGAGACAAGCCGAGACACGATTGATACCTTATTGTTTTCAAGGAAAAATTATGAAGCCGAAATCATCAAGAGAGCCGATGCGATGAACATCATATTCCTCTTTTCGATGTGTGGTGTTTATCTACGTTTATTAATGGCTTTTTTCGAGTATTTTTTGAAACTCAAATTTTCGGAGCGGACTTCACGAATTTTGACCCTTATTCTAATGTCACCGTTTTTCTTGCTGGGTATTGAAAAAATATCGACACATCGCTTGTTTTTAACATATAGCGGACGAATAGTAAATGACTACTTACTCAAAAAGAAAGGATCATATCTAACACTCATTTCTATTATCGCTCTTGGCTTATTAGCCTTCGATTTTCACAATGCTTATCAAATGGCGTTTTTGCTCGGTTTTGGACTTTCGATTTTGATAATATTGTTAAGATCATCGCTTCGTGCTTTTAATCGGAAAATAAGGCGGTTGGTGATGGGACTTTTTATCTTTGTGTTTCTTGTTCCTATTCATCTTTCAATGAGCTACGAGTTGCACCTTTTGCAAATTGTTTTTCAATATATTGCTCTGCCCCTCAATGCTTTCTTCTTTTTCGTCGCAGCGTTTTCTTTTTATACGTGGCCGATGATAAAGTTTTTAGCATTTATGTCAACCACTCTGACAAATGTTTACGTCCTGCTTGCCAAAATTGATATCGTCTTGATTGTTGGCGAACCGAGACTCATTTTTTATTTTCTTTACTACGGACTTTATTTTTATCTGCCATATCTTTTAGAGGGTTTTCGAAAACTCGATGCTAAGAAGGTGGCAATTGGCCTTGCAACTCTTGTGATTGTGACGAGTCTTCCCATAACGAATTATACGGGCGAATCAATTCATTTTATAAATGTTGGACAAGGCGATGCAATCTTAATTCAATCGCACGGAAAGAACGTATTGGTCGATACTGGTGGAAGTCAAAGTTTCGACATGGCAGGTGAAGTTCTCATTCCTTTCTTTAAAAAGAAAAAAGTGTATTCTCTTGATTATTTAATTACGACGCATGACGACTTTGACCATCGAGGCGCAGCCCCTTCTTTAGTAAGCAATTTCCCCGTCGCAAGGACGATAGATAACGCGAGTTCCTTCCCCTTATCCATCGGCCGTCTCACACTTTCGAATCTCAATATGAGTAATTCAAGCGACGATAATGATAAATCACTTGTGCTAAACTTCTCCTTACTAAACAAGAAATGGCTCTTGATGGGTGACGCGTCAATTAAAATTGAAGACGAAATCATCAAGGACTATCCCAATCTCGATATTGATTATTTAAAAGTTGGTCATCATGGATCAAAAACATCGACGAGCGAAAGTTTTATTCGCAAAATTACACCGCAAGAGGCGATTATCTCGGTTGGTGCAAACAATTATTATGGTCATCCCCATGATGAAGTTGTGAACCTGTTGATGCGATATGATGTCGTGATTAGAAGAACGGATATTGAAGGAACGATTTCATACTCCTCATCCCTTTTTTGATATATAATCAAAGAAGAATGATTTATTTAATCGCCGGTTCCCAGTCGCCGATGACCAAAAAGCAATTAAACCGTTTGCTTGAAGAACGTCTTCAAACAATCGATGATTTTAATTTATCATCCCTCGACGGACGCGATGTTTTAGCCGAGGATATCGTTTTTGAAGCAAGTATGCTTCCGATTGGCACCCTTCGTAAAGCTGTTGTCGTCGAAAATCCCTATTTTTTATTTAAAGATAAAGGTAAAAACAAAATCGACAAAGAGCAAAAATACGAGTCAATGGTCGAGTTTATCAAAAATCCGAGTGATGAAGTCGACCTTGTGTTCGTGGCTGATAGCATTAATTTGGACGAGAAGAGCGAGGTTTTAAAAGCGATTCGCAAGTATGGCGAAGTCACAATTATCCCCGAATTAGACTCCAGCAAATGGCTTGAATACGGAAGATCTTATTTTCGCAGTCAAAAAGCCAGCATTGAAAATGACGCCCTTCGCGAATTAATTGATCGCGTTAACGGCGATTTAAATACTTTCATTAATGAAGCCAACAAACTTATGTTATATAAAAATCACATTAATCTTATCGATGTAACCTTAATGGTTGCTAAACCACTTGAAGGCAATATTTTTGCCATGACGAAAGCCTTGCTTAGTGGCGATAAAGCCTCGGCTCTTGATATCTTCTTTGATTTACGAACAAATAATGTCGAACCGATCACCCTCGTCTCAATGCTCGCCAATCAATTTCGCCTCATGAGTCAAATTCGCTATTTAGATTCACAAGGTCAGTCACTTGCGAATATCGCCAGACTTCTCGGAATGCCAGAGTTTCGCATCCGCTATTCCCTTCAAGATTCAAAAAAATTATCCCGTTACGCAATTGTCCGCAATCTTGATACTTTGTATCAACTGGACTTGAACATAAAAAGCGGTCTTATCGACCGCTATTATGCATTTGAATTATTTATCCTTAATTTCGCTTAAGCTTGTAAAGAATTAAATAACGTTTGGATGTGACTTTTTTGACGAGCCGCAGCATTTTTGTGAATGACTTTTTTACCGACGGCTTGATCAATTAAAGAAATGCTCTTTGCTAATTCTTCTTTTGCTTTGACAACATCGTTAGCTTCAACGGCAACGTTGAACTTTTTAATCTGGGTTCTGACTTTGCTGCGAAAAGCTTGGTTGCGAATACGAGCTTTCTCGTTCGTGCCAATACGTTTGATTTGTGATTTAATTTGTGCCATTTTCTTTCCTCTTAACCCTTAAAACTATATCAAATACTATATGCTAAGACAATATAAATATTGTTATTTGCTTTTTTTGCCGCGATACGTTAAAACCATCTCAGCGAAGTCGTTGACACAGATAAGTAAACCATATTTTTCTTCGGCAATTTTGATGCCAAAACTGTCTTCGATTTCACCGACTAGTTGAACGTAGCTCATCGAATCGCCGCCCAGCTCGTTAACCCAGTGCTCGCTATCGCCAACTCGAAAAGTTGGAAGGAGTAAAACTTGTGAAAAGATTTCGCGAACTGATTTAACGATTGGTTCAACAATGCTTGGTTCAAAGCCTTCAAATGTTTTAACAGCTTTTTTCTCGTTCATATCAAGGAAAAACTCGGGTTTGTGTTTAAGTAAGTCTTTGACTTGAAAGCGACGAACTTTCAAATTGTTCGAAATTGGTAGCTTATCTCTAATGATAAACACGTCTTTGACTTGTTTTTCATTGGAAAGGCCGATATTAACTTCTTGAACTTTGCTTTTTAATGAGCCAAACTCTTCGGTTGAAATTTCGTTATCAACCTCGAGAATGAGAGTAATCGTTTCATCCGATGATTTACCTTTGCGAACACCGACAACACAAGTGTTGGTGACGTGAGGAATCGATTTAAAATATGATTCAATTTCATCAGGATAGACGTTTTCGCCATTTGCATTAATGATGATGTCTTTGATTCGACCCTTAATAAAGTAATTGCCGCTTCCATCACGAAAGACAATGTCACCGGTTCTTAAAAAACCATCTTCGAGGTCAGGTTTTTTCTCAACACCGCCGACGATTTCGCGGACATGTGTGATATTTGATTTAACAAGTAGCTCGCCAAGATTCGGTCCGCTTACTTTTTCATCAGTCGGATCAATCTTGTAGGTAATACCTTCAAGCGGTCGGCCAATCGAACTTTTGAGACGGTTTTCGACTTTCGGTGATAACTCAACGCTCGTAATACCAATTTCCGTCATTCCGTAACCGTTGTAAAGCGGGTAACCAATACCGTTAATGATATTCATGGTTTTTTCAGAAATATAACCGCCGCCTGAAATACAATATTTAACTTTCGTGCCAAAAATATTTTTTTGGACGGCTGTGGAAACGATTGGAGTTGCGGCAAGGCCGGCTTCAAATGCCGAAATCTTGCGGGTGTTATAAGCAATCATCTTATCGAGCAAGGCTGATTTCTTAGGTCCGTCAAGTGAAGCCTTGCGGACAATATTTTGCGCTAACGAGTCCCAAAATAGTGGGACACAATAAATATGAGTGGCACTTAATCTTTGCGCGGTTGACAATACTTCGGCCGGTGATAAACTCTTGATAAAAATAATATTTTTGCCAAAAAATGTATACCATAAAAAGACGGCGACAAAACCAAAAATGTGGTGGAATGGCACAAGTGCCATGATATTAATGGTGCCAGGATGCATGATATCTTTGGTTATTTCCGGCATACCATAGGCGGCATAAATCTGATAGCATAAATTATTACCATTGAAAACCATCATTTTAGCTTCGCCGGTCGTACCGCTTGAACAAAATATAACCTCATTAGCCCACATTTCGGCAAATTTATAATTTGGTTCTTTTTCTTCGATTTCATTACTCGTAAAACGTGGAACGTTATATTCGTGAATTTCATCGCAGACAATCGCTTTGGCGTTTGCTTGCGTTAGTAGCAATTCGGTATTGGCTTTCGGCAAGCGCGCATCAATAAGTAAGACGCGATAACCACAACTTAAAAGGCCCCAAAACATGTGAATCCATGTTGGGGAGTTTTTAATTTTAAGGGCGATGATTTCTTTTTTGGGGATATCAGCGAGAACGAGATCCAATTTTGAGGCTAATTTGAAAGTGAGAGTACGATATTGTTCATAGTTATACTTAACGATTTTGTTTTTATCATCAATATAAGAAACGGCCGTATCGTTACGGTGTTTATCGATCGACATTAAAAAAATATCTTGCATCGTTCGTGCGGTCTTTAGCAGTTCGGCTAACGAGGCAAAATATCGTTTGACTTTACTATAATCAGAATACATTGTTCATGCTCCTTTCGCATACAACACAATACATTCTAAAATAATTATAAATTAAAGTATATTACTTTATTATTTTGACGTCCGGCGGGACATCGGCACGGACGACGGCATTAACGCCAATTTTAGCATTATCTCCTACTGTTATATTACCTAACACTTTGGCACCCGCGCCGATAACAACGTTATTGCCAACGGTTGGATGGCGCTTACCTTTTTTAGAAGATACGCCCCCTAAAGTCACTTGGTGATAAAGCGTTACATTATCACCAATAATTGTTGTTTCGCCAATCACTACTCCCGAACCATGATCGATAAAGAAATTGCGTCCGATTGTGGCGGCTGGGTGAATTTCAATGCCTGTCCGGCACTTAACCATGCACATAATCCATTCACCGAAAAACTTGAAATGGAGCTTTGTCCAAAACCAATGGGCGATGCGGTGGTAACGAACGGCGATGACCGAAGGATATAAGAAAAAAATTTGAACATTATTGCGAGCCGCCGGGTCGCGGCGCTTAATTGAGGCATAATAGCTTTCTGGTTTTTCTTTTTTAGTTTTCATAAGCACCTGTGGAGATATATTTTGCTCCCCCATCGGGAGCCACTGTTAATATAACAGCATTTTTTACTTCGGAAGAAATTATTTCGCTAGCAAAAATCGCGGCCGCGCTTGAAATACCGAGGAATAAGCCCTTACGAGCTAATTCTTTCGCCTTATGCACAGCGTCTTGGCTTGATACGGATATAATTCTGTTAACTTCTTTGGTTTCCAGAAGCGGGGGAACGAAACCGGCGCCGATTCCTTGAATTTTATGTGGTCCTTTTGGAAAGCCTTGAAGGACACGAGATTCTTCTGGTTCGACGGCGATAATCTTTAAATCGGGATATTGTTTGCGAATAATGCGGGCTACACCAGTTAAGGTTCCACCGGTTCCGACGCCGAGAACAAGATAATCAAGTTTTGGAAAATCCTTGAGTATTTCTTCGGCCGTTGTTTTCATATGTGCTTCGGGATTAGCGTAATTGCGGAATTGATCGATATAAACATATCCCTCTTGCTCAAGTTCTTTGGCTTTGGCAATCGCTCCTGACATACCTGAAGCGGCAGGAGTTAAAATTATCTCTGTGCCGTAGGCACGAAGCAAATCAACGCGTTCTTTCGACATGTTTTCAGGCATAACGGCCGTAAACGAAATGCCTTTACTGGCCAAAACAAATGACAAGCCGATGCCGGTATTGCCGGAGGTGGCTTCGACGACTTTGCTCATCCTTGTTAATAGTCCCTGTTCTAGCAAATCATCGACCATACTCAAAGCAATGCGGTCTTTAACAGAACCGCCAGGATTAAACATCTCTAATTTTACGTATAGTTCATTATTGTTTATCGACGGCAATTTAAGATGAGGAGTGTTGCCGATTAAATCCGTGATATGATTGTAAATCATTGTTAAGGTCTCCTTTAATGTTTATAATACTATATTAATCGATTCAGTATAACAAACGAAACGATAAGAGGTACTTTCATGAAAAAATCACAATTACGACTCGTTTTTATGGGGACGCCCGACATCGCGGCCTTCGTTTTCCAAAATATGATTGATGAAGGTTATCACTTTGTCGGTTTAATCGCCCAAGGTGATTCCCCACTCGGAAGAAAAAATGTCATGACTAAAGTTCCGACCAAAGTCGTGGCGGAAAAATATAACATTCCTGTCTTTCAACCCGAAAAGATTCGTCTTGATTATGAGTTTGTTAAAGCACTTAATCCCGATTTAATTATCACTTTCGCCTATGGTCAAATTATTCCACAAGGACTTCTTGATATTCCTCGTTTAGGCTGCTTAAATCTTCATGGTTCAATCTTGCCAAGATACCGCGGAGCCGCACCGATCCAAAGAGCGATTATGGCAGGTGAAACCGAGACTGGTATCACGTTAATGGAGATGATTGATAAGATGGATGCCGGTAGGATGTACGCTAAAGCGTATGTTACGATAAATGATGACGATAATTACTCAACCTTATCGCTGAAAATGGCTCATGCTGCGGCAAGATTGATTCGTGAAAAATTGCCTCTTTATCTCGAAGGCAATCTACCGGGTGAAATCCAAGACGAAAGCCTCGTGACTTTTGCCAATAAAATAAAACCAGAAGACGAGAAACTGGACATTAATCTCTCAGTTAAAGACATGCTTAATTATATTCGAGCATTAAGTGATCATCCCGGTGCTTTTTTATTGCTTAATTCTCAGAAATTGAAAATCTATCAAGCTGAATATCGTTCTTCGGAAGTAAGTGGAGAAATTGGTTTAATCGTGTCGACAAATGGTGGTATCATCGTCCAGTTAAACGATGGTCAGATCGCCTTGCTCGATGTCCAACTTGAAGGCCGGAAAAGACTATATTATAAAGATTTCATTAATGGACAAAAAAATCTGCTGGGATCACTCTTAAATTAGTATGGAGAAACGCCTTAAATTATCGGTTCATCAACTTGTTGATTTCGTCTTAAGAACAGGTGATATCGATAATCGCATTTTTAATCGTAGTTCCATGAATGAAGGAACACGCATTCATGCCTTTTATCAAAGCAAACAAGCCAGCAATTATTTATCCGAGTATTTGCTGGGTGGAACTTTTTATGTCGATGGATATACTATTTTTCTTGAAGGACGAGCGGACGGAATTATCGTCGATGGCGATTTCGCGGTTATTGATGAAATCAAGTCGACCGTTGTTGAGCTTAAGGATTATCACACTGCCCAAGAGGCATGGCATGTTGGTCAAGCCCAGTGTTATGCCCTGATGTATGCTAAAGAAAAAAACCTTGATAGCGTCGGTGTTCGTCTGACTTATATTCATCAAACCAAAGATGATAGGATGGTCAAAAACTATGTTTTTAGCCGTGAAGAACTTGAGCAAAAAGTCACTTCGTATATTCAGTCATATCTTGATTTTTATAGTATTATTGTGCGGCGACTTGAAAAACGAAATGAAACATCAGGCACCCTTAACTTCCCCTTTTTAAACTTTCGCAAGGGACAAAGAGAGTTAGCTAAGTACGCTTACGGAATTGCTAAAAATGGTGGCACGCTTTTTGCCGAGGCCCCAACTGGAATCGGCAAAACGATTTCAACTCTTTATCCTTTCGTTCGCTCGTTTAGTGATGGCGTTAACGAAAAGATTTTTTATCTGACGGCGAAAAATTCCGGTAAGGAAGCGGCACGCCAAGCGGTCGAACTCATGAAATCAAAAGGTGTTAAACTCACTGAAGTCGTCGTGACGGCAAAAGATAAAATATGCTTTTGTCCAGGCAAAGCCTGCAATCCCGATGAATGCCCGTTTGCCAAGGACTATTACACCAAAATCCGCGATGTCATGACTAAGTCTTTGACTCGCTATGATGCCTTTGATCCCAGCCGCATCAGCCGCATCGCTGCCGCTCATCATATTTGCCCGTTTGAAATGCAGCTTGATTTATCACTTTATGTCGATATCATCATTTGCGATTATAACTACCTGTTCGACCCATTAGTCTATTTCCGTCGTTATTTTGATAATGATGCTTCAAACATGCTTGTTTTAGTCGATGAAGCGCATAACCTTGTCGACCGTGGTCGCGATATGTATAGCGCATCGATTGATTCGTTTGCCTTTGAAAAAGCGCGTAAAGCCATTCGCAAACTCGATCACAAAAAAATGAAAAACGCCATCAAGCGAATTGCGAAGCTATTTAAGGAAATTAAAGAAACAAGTCCGATTGGCGAAACGGTACTCGAATATTTTGATTCAAAGACAATTCGTGCCTTGGAAGCCTTTCTGCTTGCTGCTCAAGATATTAACCGCAACCACCATTCTTATGTCGATGAAGCCTTCCGTCAATTCTTTCTCGACATTAATCGTTTCTTGAAAATCTTTGAATTTGTCGACGATAGTTTTACTTTATTTGTTACGAGGACTGACGATAAAATCGTTGAAATCAGTATTTTCTGTCTTGATCCCAGTCGCCATCTTGCGAGGAGTTTAACTCAGGTTAAAGGGCGAATTCTTTTCTCGGCCACCCTCTCTCCTCATGAATACTATGTCGATATAATCGGTGGCAGAAAAGAAGATCCGGTTTTACTTCTTCCATCACCTTTTGACGCTAACAACCTTTTATTAATGATTGCTCCAACGGTTTCGGTAAAATATAAAAACCGTGGTGAAACTTATCAAGTGGTAGCCCACTATATCGAAAATTTTGTTTCCCATAAAGTGGGCAATTATTTAATTTATGCTCCAAGTCATGCTTATTTAGCTGAATTGGTTAATCTTCTTGAGTTTCCGCCTGATTGTGATGTCTTTGTTCAAAATCGCGAAATGGATGATATCGAGAAAGAAAAATTTCTCGAAAGATTTCAACTTAATCCAACAAAAACAACAATCGGCGTCGTTGTCGTCGGCGGAGTATTTGGCGAAGGTATCGACTTAGTCGATGACCGCTTAATTGGCGTTGTTATTATTGGTGTCGGTTTGCCGCAGATAGGTTTTGAACGCGATTTGATTCGCGACTATTTTGATCAGCGTGGTCAGCAGGGTTATGAATATGCCTATGTTAATCCCGGAATGAATCGCGTCATGCAGGCGGTAGGTCGAGTGATTAGAAGCGAAAAAGATCGCGGCATGGCTTTATTAATTGATGATCGCTTCCTTAATGCTCGTTATCGAGTACTCTTTAAACATGAGTGGTCACACTATGATGTTGTTATCTCACCAGAGGATATGGCTATAAGCATCGAATCTTTTTGGAAAAAAGCATGAAGTTTTATAACTTCTTGCTATAATAACACGGAAGAGAAAATATGACATACGATCAAAGCCGCATCCGCAACTTCTCAATCATCGCCCACATCGACCATGGGAAATCAACTCTCGCCGATCGTATTTTAGAATTGACCAATACGATTGAAAAGCGGCAGATGAAAGAACAATTACTCGATAATATGGATCTTGAACGCGAACGTGGTATCACCATTAAACTCAACGCTGTTTCGCTTAAATATAAAGCTGATGATGGGATTACTTATGACTTTAACCTCATCGACACTCCTGGGCACGTTGACTTCACATACGAAGTATCGCGTTCATTAGCGGCTTGCGAAGGCTGCCTTTTAGTCGTCGATGCCACACAAGGAGTTGAAGCGCAGACACTCGCTAATGTTTATTTAGCAGTGGACAATGATTTAACAATTATTCCTGTCGTGAATAAAATCGACTTACCAAGCGCGATGCCTGAACTGGCGCTTGATGAAATCAAGAATCGTATTGGCATTCCCATCGGCGACGCTTTGAAAATTTCGGCCAAAACAGGACAGGGCATCAAAGATGTTCTCGAAGCGATCGTTAAGCATATACCTGCACCAATCGGCGATAATAATGCGCCTCTTCAAGCGCTCATTTTTGATTCATATTACGATTCATATCGGGGTGTCATTACCCTTGTAAGAGTTAAAAACGGGCAGACGAAAGTCGGCGATCGCATTCGCCTGATGGCAACTGGCAAGGAATATTTGGTGACTGAAGTCGGATTTCACGCTCCTTACGAAGTAAAAACCGACAAATTGTATACTGGGCAAGTTGGTTACATTGCCGCTCAAATCAAAGACATTAAAGATATTTTTCCCGGTGATACAATTACTTTAGTTGATCATCCGGCCAAAGAGGCTCTACCAGGCTATCGGCGTATTAATCCGATGGTATACTGCGGTTTATATCCGGTGGAAAGTAAAAAATACCTTGATTTAAAAGATGCCTTAGAAAAATTGACACTTAACGATTCATCGTTAGTATTCGAACCGGAAACCTCACAAGCTCTCGGTTTTGGTTTTCGTTGTGGCTTCCTTGGACTTCTTCATATGGATGTCGTTCAGGAGAGACTTGAACGCGAATATGATCTAAATCTCATTTTAACGGCTCCTAGCGTCGTTTATCGCATCAACCTGACTGATGGCTCGACTATCAACCTAGATAACCCTTCAAAGCTCCCAGAACCAACTTTAATCGAATCAATTGAAGAACCTTATGTCAAAGCCGCCATCATGACACCAAAAGAATATATCGGGCCAATCATGGAACTATGTCAAGAAAAGCGTGGTATTTATAAAGATCTCGAATATTTTGATGATACAAGAATGATTCTAAACTACGAGTTACCGCTATTAGAAATTATTTATAATGTCTTTGATAACCTAAAAAGCTTTACGCGCGGTTATGCTTCGTTTGATTATTCACTAAGCGATTATAAAGTCTCAAACCTAGTTAAACTTGATATTCTCCTTAATGGCAACGTCGTTGACGCTCTTACCAGCATCATCCATCGCACCTCCTCATACACACGTGGCAACGCGATTGTCAGAAAACTGAAAAGCATTATCCCTCGTCAACAATTTGAAATACCGGTTCAAGCTGCCATTAACGGCAAAGTAATTGCCAGAGCTGACGTCAAAGCGGTCCGTAAAGACGTTTTGGCCAAGTGCTATGGTGGCGATATTAGCCGCAAACGCAAGCTCCTCGATAAGCAAAAAGAAGGTAAGAAACGGATGAAGACGATCGGTAATGTCGAAGTCCCTCAAGAAGCCTTCATGACGATATTATCTATAGATGATGAATAATTTAGCATAAGTTTAGTATATTTTTAGTAAATTATCTTGACCATTTTTTTCTATCCTTATAAGATAAAGGCGAGGATGTAATTATGGGAAATTCAGATTTATCAATTCGTTTCACGGATGAAACATACGCAACAAGAAGTGATGTTATGCGTGCTTTAAACACAAGTTTAATCGACTCTATTTGGCGCAATATCGAAGAATATCGCAGCCGATTTAGTCGTTTATTATCTCTAAGAGATATTGCCAAACGTCCTTTCCGTGTGACTTTTACACCTAACATCACCGATAAAATTACGAGCCTTGAACGTAAATTTGCTCGGGCCATGAGCCAATTTGGTCAAATCGATCGTGATGATTTAGAAAGAGTCTCGATTCAAAAAGAGAGTTACCGAAAAATACTTTCCTATCTCGCTCAAAAAAATAATATTGTAGCAACCGATGTCGACATCATGGCGATTATTACTAATCAGAATTTTAATTCTGCTCACAAGAGTTTAGCTGATTATTACAAGACGCTCAGACACTTTGAACAATATCATCATGATCCAATCGATGAAAATTTTCTCGCCGACTTTTTGGCACGAATTAAAGGCGAAGACGAATTAGTCAGCTTTTATCGCGAAAAGGACTATGCGCGCCCCAATCAAACGATTATCGGTAAAGAATATGATTTTGCTCCGGCAGCCACGATTGAATTCTTGATGAACGATCTCCTTGATTTTATCAACAATAGTGAAATCAGTTTTCTTGTAAAAATAGTGGCTGCTTATTATTTCATCGATTACGTCAAGCCCTTTGATAATCACAACGAAGATATCGCTTTACTCTTAATGAAAAGCATTTTAGCTCATAACGACATTGGTGATGTTAGTGCTTTCTTACCTCTTGAGGCGTTATTCGCTTTGCGAAACGAAAACTTCCGCAAGATTTTTCTCGAAGTTCAAAAAACAAATGATTTAACTTATGCTCTTCTAGCGATTCTTGATCTTATTCTAAACGAAGTTCAGGATTTCCTTGATTTAATCACACAAGTCAAGATGAGCGAAGTCAAAAGAGAATTCCGCTCCCTTGATGGCGAGGCATCCGTGCTAAAGTCCGAGAGCGAACCCAAAGAAGAGGTAAAACCAGCCCTTGAAGAAAAACCAAAACCGACCCCCAAAGTTGAAAAGGTCCACCCGGCTGATGTTGTAGTTGTACCACAACCTATCGAACTTCCTAAGGAAGAAGATGTGCGCAGTGTTATTAAGAACTTGTTGGAATCGAATCCCTTGCTTCGCCCTAAACAAGCCGAATTTTATGCCCGCCATCGTACTTTGGGGAAATACTATACGATATCAATGTATAAAAAAGAAATGGATGTTGTCTATGAAACCGCAAGAACTTCGATGGACAATTTAGCGCAACTCGGTTATTATCGTCGTGAGAATGTTAAAAACAAATTTGTTTACACTCCAGTAAAAAATAAATAGAGGCCTCAACCATGGAACATTTACTTATCAACCTAGCATCAACCGGATGGGAAACACCCGTCATTCTCTTTTCACTTCTTGGTTTTTTTGGTTTAGTTGTTCTCGGCGTCATCTTCGCAAAGAAGCATATTAAGGGTTTACAAAGTAAAGATGATGAACCAATCGACGAAGAAAAGGCGATTGAAGAAGAACTAAAGCGTGTCCTAGAACCAATTGAAGACGAAAAGATTCAAGAGGAAATGGCTAAGGCCACTCATGAAAAAGATCCCGAATCCGAAAAAGATAAACCAAACGATTAAATCTTTATACATTCATATTCCTTTTTGCCATCATCTTTGTCATTATTGCGACTTCCCAAAGATGCTTTATGACGAGAAAATGGCTTTTTCTTATCTTAAACAACTTTTTTTAGAACTTGACTCGTATTGTATCGACAAAGTTGAAACAATTTATATTGGCGGTGGTACTCCGAGTTCTTTAAACATATCTTTATTGACAAGACTTCTAGAAAAAGTACAGCCCTTACTTGTAGATAATGGCGAATTTAGCATCGAACTTAATGTCGAAAATCTGAATGACCTAAAGCTTGCGGTCATGAAAAAATACGGAGTTACTCGCTTGTCGATCGGAGTTCAGTCCACGGATGATCAAATTCTCAAGAGTCTAAACCGCCAACATAATTATCTCGACGTAATAAATGCAGTGGCAGCCGCTAGAAAATTTGGCTTTGATAATATTAATCTCGACTTAATCTATGGGGTTCCTTCGCAAAGCGAATCAATCCTTAGAAAAGACATAAATCGCTTGTTGAAGCTTAATCCTGAACACCTTTCCATCTATTCGCTGACAATTCATCCCGGAACGATTTTCTTTTTAAAAGGGGTTAAGGAACAAGACGAAGACAATTCACGAAAACATTACGATATCATCCTTGAGGAACTTCGCCATAACGGTTATGTCCGTTACGAAGTATCTAATTTTGCAAAACCAGGATTTTGTTCACGCCATAACCAAACTTACTGGCGTAATGAACAATATTACGGTATCGGTCTCGGGGCATCCGGTTTCGTTAACGGCATCAGATACGATAATACGAGAAGTATGAATGATTATCTTAACAGCAAGTATCGGAAGATCGAAGAAATTATTAGCATCGAAGAAGACGAAAAATACTTCTGGATGCTTAATCTACGATTAGAAGACGGTTTTTTGCTAAAAGAGTACGAAAAGCGCTATGGAAACGAACTCCTTCAAATGAGATTAAATAGTTTGCAACAAGCGCTTCAAGACGGTTTAATAATTAAATCAAATGAGAAAATTCATCTTTCTGACGATGGAATGATGATTTTAGATCGAATTTTGCTTACAATAATATAGTTATGGAAATTGCTCGCTACGAAAAACGCATCATCGCTTATCTAATTGACCTATTACTGGCTTTCGCTCCTCCGTTTGCCACGGCCATCGTTTTATATTTCCATATGCCCGTCAATTTCGACTTACCTTTGTACTTCTATGTGCTCGGCGTTGAAATAGCTTCATATCTGCTCTTCATCATCTTCACCTTTTTCTTTTTAATTATTTCTAAAGGTTACACCTTTGGTTCTTTGATTATGGGTATTAAAATCATGCATCCGAACCGCATCCCTTTAACCGGGCGCGATGCCTTTCTTCGCGGTGTGACAATTGGAGTTATGCCAATGGTACTCGTCAATGCTGTCTATATGATTTCTGTTCACACCGAACGTACCATTTTTGATCGGATTACCGAGACGGTAGTTGTTGATTATCGTCGTCGTTAATCATTATTTTTCGCAGCCAACCACATTTATGTGGTTTTTCTTTTTCCTATTTTTTAGCACTTAATACTTGACAGTGCCAAGAGACTCTATATAATATAGTTAGCACTCAGCAGATAAAAGTGCTAAACAAGGAAACAAAATGAACAGGCACGATAAAATACTTAAATTAATAGTCGACCACTTCATCAAAACGGCTCAACCTGTTGGCAGCCAGACATTACTTGATGAGTATCATTTAGAATATTCGT
>Ga0172377_10000370_pt1 | contig 42001 bp, 42 predicted proteins | sample Pumphouse3metaG_FD_119749 | JGI IMG/M metagenome (GOLD analysis project Ga0172377, IMG submission 119749) | Leachate microbial communities from a municipal landfill in Southern Ontario, Canada - Pumphouse #3 metaG | ecosystem: Engineered > Solid waste > Landfill > Unclassified | place: Canada... | reverse complement strand
CTTCAGGTGCTTCAACGGTTAAAAAGCATGCACCTCTTCTTTATATATCATTTAATTATCAGCACCTTATCTTCCACAAATGACAGATGTTCGTTCTGAAAGACGTAGCCCAATTGATTTGAAACACATTGAGTTTTTCGAATTACAGTGTCTATATTCCGATGAGAATGACCCTATATCCAATACTCTATAAAACTCGAATAAATATATTTATTGAGCTCAACAGTAAATTTACGCAACATGATTTCATCCAAGAAGGTATGGGGCGTAAAACGAAGGGGAGAAAACGATATTCAATGAAAAGAGCCTAAAACCGTTTGTTTACAAAGAGTTAGAGCCACATCAGAAAAAGGGACAGGAAAAACGAAACGGTTGAAAACTTAACATTGGCCTTACATCAGCTTTACATCAGGAAGCTCAGGATGTTGGTATGGTGAAGTACTTTTTTACATTGATCCGACGAATGAGGTAAATATGTAAAGCGAGAGATGGGCGTTCATCAGCGCGAGGGTGATAGTGGAGCATGGCGATGATGGTCGCCTTTTTTTGTGCTGTTATAATTGGTTTTTTTGAGGGCAGTTTTCAAATTTATATCATCAAATATATTCCATATAATAGATATTTAGTATATTTGCAGCCTAAAATAATGAGATTATGGCAAAAGTTATACACGTTCATTTGATTGTCGGGAAGCATAATGGGCTCAAAGACTTCTATTTTTCGAGTATTACGGCTGTTTACACCGTGTTAACAGCTGAAGAAGTGGGTGCAACAAAAGGATATTTACTTCATGCCGGGCTGTCTGGGAATGGCTCTATTATTACGAAAAGGGCTATAATAAAACAGTCTACGCTCATTTCGGGATCCATACGGCGCGAAGATGAGTAGTTATGGGGACTTGTTAGCTTTCCGCGCAATGAAGCCATAGAAAGGGCTTAAAATGACATTAGAACAAGGTTACAGCAATAATTGATGTCTTAACTGCTGATTCAAGCAATATGATGGTAATTCGAGGTGCAGAGATGCACCTTTTTTTATGCTCTTTTTTTGTGAAAAGTGGTTAAAATATAACTTAGGGTTACACTTAGGGTTACAACTTAGGGTTACACTTTTCAGAAGTTTAGGGTTACATTTAGGGTTACATTTGAATGTTTTTCGATGTGGTTATTCGTGAAGAAAATGACAAAAAAACATTGTTTTTGAACGAAAACCGCTTTATAAGTGCCTAAAAAAGCATTATTAAAGTGGTGGAAAATTCACCCTAAATATTTTGTAAAGTACTGATGTGTAGAGTGTTTATAAGGATTTACGTGCGAAAGCGTGTTTTTTTGCGTGCGTGCTACCCCTTACTGTCTATGTGAAGCCTTATGCGTATGAACTTGTGGATTATCACTTCGAACATATAACAAAATAAATATGGTCTATGTTTTAGTGGCAAATGAAATTAAAATTTCCAGCTATATGTAAAAGTGTCTTCCCAATTAGTCCAAGGTATTTGCCCGCAGCGACTATAATCACAAGGAAAGACAGGGCTTAGAATTAATTCGGATGTCCTATTTTTAACATCAATGTACTTTGTGCAATATTTTAGAAAATACCTACTTCTCGCAAGAGGATTGAAATCAAGACTTACAGCGCAAACAAAATATCTTCCTTCAAGTAAGGATACTTTTTTATATGAATTTGAAGAAGCAGAAACTGAAACTGTATATACAGGACTTACTTTCGTTCCATCTCCTATAGTTATTTTATCATCATCTTTGAGTAAAAAATAAGTTGTATCTGTTGCATTTGAAAAGTCAATCAAACTGACAACGTGTTGCTCATTAGTTATAAATGTAGGAGATCCTTCTGTTGAGAAAAACAGAAACTTAGTATCACAGCCTTCTTTTGTTGATGTCGGTGATAATGTTTTATATCCTTTTACCAATACATCATGAGTAGTATAAGTTTCGCTTTCATTATTTCCGCATGAAATTAAAAGTAGAAGTGATAAAATTGGAAGTAATACTCTTTTCATTTTAATGATATTTTTATTCAAGACGTATAACACCGATGACTAAAGCAACTGCATTTATAGCAGATACGGGAAGCTCAAATGGATCATATTTCTCATTATCGGACACAATAAGAACTTTATCTTTATCGCTCCCGGGTTTTATACGTTTAATAAGTGCACCTTGTTTCGTGTCAATCACATATACCTTATTCCATTGGAAGAACAAATCGGTCATGGGTACCCGTTGACACGCTACAACGTCTCCACTGCTATATTTTGGATACATAGAAGACCCTTTTACTGGTATAAGAAAGTCTGCCCCTTTGAACATCGGTACAATATAACGTTCACATTCATATTCAAGTATGGTTTTCTCTGTAGTAAATGCACCGGCCATGGCTTCTATTGGTATGAGAGGTATTCCCTCATTCATGTTTTTTGCATGGACTACTGGAGTAGAATCATTATTGTCATATTTTCCTTGATTAGACTTTATCATGTCCCCTTTACCTGTTATTAACCAGTCGTTATTTACTTCAGGGTAAGTGGCGATAAATTTCGCCATAACGTCTTCGGTAATCCCTGTTTTGCTTTCAAGCGTTCCCCTCGAGACACCTATTTTTGCATAAAAATCGCGTTTACTGATACCTAAAGTACCAGCGAAAAACAAAATTCTTTGTTTTATTGGCGAAATTATTTGTTCTTTGTCTTGCATATTGGCGAAATGTTTTGTATCTTTGCAGCGTGTTTCAGATGTAAACACCGCGCCAAAGATAGTAAAAAGGCGCGAGATTAAAGAAAATTTGCAATTAAAGAATATAAAAAGGATGGAAGAAAATAAGAAAAAGGAGTTGCGAAGGCTTTGCTCCATGACCGAAAGCCTGTTTTACGGCTGTGACCAGTTGATGGGGAAGATGGAAATCGACAACGGCCATGGTTTTGATGTATCAGATGAAGACGAACCGGCATTTATCGCAATCGGTGAGCTCCATGAGCTTGCAGACGAGTACCGTTTCAAGTTGAAAGAGATATTAGATAAACTTAAATAGGAAAAATATGAAGGCAATTAATGTATCAGTAGGATTCGACGAATGGAAAAAGGTAGATGGCTTTGTTCATGACGTCGAAGATGAAGAAACGTTCATCTACCAGATAGATGAGGTCCAGATGGTGATAGTCACCGAAGGAGAGTGTTCAATGGCTTACGTGAAAGGCAAACTTGAGGAAGTCTTTGACGATCCGACAATAGATGGGCTAAGATGAAAACAAATAGAAATCAAAAGAGAACTGAATTATGAAAAAGCAGATAATAACTGAAGGTGAGGATAAAGAGTTCCTCATGAAGGCATTTAAGTGTTCAAGAATGCAGGTATGGAAAGCATTGCATTTCCAAAGTCAAAGTGATATGGCTCGCCGTATCAGAACCCTCGCGATAAAAAGAGGAGGTGCGCTGGTAGGCGACTTTATTCCGGAGTGCGAGACCACGTTCGAGGAGGTTGAGGAGACAATGACCCAACGCTGGGGTAACCGTGTGAAGCTGGTGTATAACCGGAAGAATGACGAGGTAAAAGTCTATGTTGATGAATCATTGAAACGCATAGAGAAGCCCAAAGGTATCCCTGAGTTTATGAACCTACAACAGGAAGTAGAACAGATGGCGCAAGCCCTATAAGAAGACTATGGAATATTTCGGAAAGATATTGTGCATATCGGCCAACGACCTTACATACGATGACCGTCCTCTCATCAATGAGGACGGAACGGAGGACTGGACGCAAAGCCGTGTGCTCGATGGGAAGAGCCCCAAAACGCTATCGCCCGAAATACTCGCCCCAATAATGAGTGAACCCAACTACAAGCAATTAAGCAGTCGCAAAAAAATAAACGTGGTTCGCCCCGGGAAAGGTCTCGGGAACTACGCGCTTGTCGAGCTTGCCACATTGCCACAACGGTTCAAAGACCATATCAAATTAAAATACGGAGATATGAAATCAGACATATTGAAAGACTGGCTCTCCTCTCATTTTTGCATAGATTCCAAAGCCAGGAGCTGGTACACCAGGTTCCGGTTTGAAAACAGCTCATCCTTACCCCCGGAAAAAATCAACGAGTACACGATTAATGCAAGTGTTCTGCAGGCGGTGTTAGGTCTGATGAATGATACAAAGATAATCCGGAAGGCTATGCAAGGAAACAAAGTGAATTGGGGAGAGATGGTCGGTGCGATAAGCTATTATCAGACAGAATTCGGTCACACGCTTCCTCTTAGCCCAAATCGTTTTCAAAGGAAGGTTGAGGAGTTTAAGAGTGTTGGGTATGAATGCCTGATAAGCCGAAAATTCAGCAATCAGAACAAAAGGAAGGTGAGTGTGATGGTAGAGCAGCTTGTTCTGAGCTTGTCGGTGCTTGCGACTAATCCATACACAACAGTGGTAGCAGAGATGTATAACGACTTTGTGCTTGGTAAGATAGAAGTGGCAGATCCGGAAACAGGAGAGTGCTTTGATCCCGAGGATTTTAAGAATAAGAAAGGTGACCCCATCGTATTGAGCGAGAAGACCATCTATAATATTCTGAACAACCCAAAGAACAAAGCTTTACGTGCTAAGATGATGCAGGACTCGTGGGAGTTCAACAACAACTATCGTCCATACCATCTGCGCCACAGCGGACAGTTCTCGCTCAGCAAGATTTCTCTTGATGACCGGGACCTTCCACGCCCAATGCACGATGGAAACAGGGTGAAAGCATATTACGCATACGATGTAACGAGCGGATGTGTGGTAGGATATGCTTATAACAAGCTTAAGGTTGCAGAACTATTCCTGGACTGTATGAGAAATATGTTTCAGACGCTTGACCGCAACGGAATGTATATGCCGGCAGAACTTGAAGTTGAGCACCACCTGGTGGACAACTTCGGAGACGGACTGATGAAGGCCGGAGTCGTGTTCCCATTGATACGTTGGTGTAACCCCGGGAACTCTAAGGAAAAACGCGCAGAGCACTTTAACCGAGCCAAGAAGTACGGAGTTGAAAAGAACCTTCAGCAAAACATCGGTCGCTGGTACGCGAGACTGGAATCCAATCGCTCCAACCGTACAAAAGTATATGACGAGTACAACGACACCTATAAGGAAAAGAGCTACAGCTATGATGAACTTGTTTCCGATGACATCAGAGCCATTGACGAGTATAATCACATGAAGCACCCGAATCAAAAATTGTACCCAGGAATGACCAGATGGGATGTGCTTTGCAAAATGCAGAATCCAGACCTGCAACCGTGGGACAAACCTTATCTGTACCGCTATATTGGAGAGTGGACCGACACAAGCATCCGCCAAAACACTTATTGCACCGTGCAATATAAGCAATATCGGCTGCCAAGTCCTGAAGACATCGCGAAGCTTGCTCCTCATAATCTAAAGGTTAGAGCCTTTTATTTGCCCGACATTGACGGGAACATCAACGAGGTGTATATCTGGCAGGATGATAAGTTTATCGCCACGTGCGGCCTCATTGAGCGCTATAACGAGGCTACAGCCGAACAAACTGAAGCAGACCGTGAAGCCTACACCGAACAGGCCAAATATGTGAGCCAGTTTGATAAGATGATTAAGGACGGAAAGATAAAGCGTGTCGCCGTATTACCAAAGGCAGAAAGCCACGAAATATCCAAGTTGGAAGCCAAGGAGGTGAAAGTGATTGAGGTGATGGACGATGATGATGACCTGAGCGAGTATATGGATGCCAGCAAATACAAAGGAGTTGGTTCTTCCATGGTTTAATCCAATTATAATAACATTAAAACAGCATTAGAAATGGAAATTACAAGTGAGATAAAGAAAAGAATTTGTGAGGCTATCACAGCCGACCGTGAGAATTATCCAAGTGACAACAAACACTCTGTCAGCCTCGGTATATCAGCCAGCGTGTATAACGCAATCAAAAAGGGTAACCTTGAAAAACAGGTCAGCGAAGCCAACTGGATATGTATAGCAAGAAGGCTCGGGGTAACGCTTCGCCAGGAGATGGAATGGAAAGCAGCCGAAACTTTTACATACGTGTTTATCAATGAGCAGCTCACATTATGCCAATCGAGCGGTATCAGTGCTATCCTGTGTGATATGCCCAATATCGGCAAGACATTCACCGCTAAAATCTATGTAAAGAGCCACAAGCACGCTGTATATGTGGACTGCTCTCAGGTGAAAACGAAGCTGAAGCTGATCCGCAAGATAGCCAAAGAATTTGGTGTAGGTTCCAATGGACGATATGCCGATGTTTACGACGACCTTGTGGCTTATCTCCGCACCATTGATACCCCACTCGTCATCCTTGATGAAGCCGGTGATCTGCAATATGAAGCATTCTTGGAATTGAAAGCTCTATGGAATGCCACCGAGCGCTGCTGTGCTTGGTATATGATGGGAGCAGATGGTCTGAAAGAAAAGATAAACAGAGCCATTGAAGGCAAGAAGGTAGGATACACAGAGATGCTAAGCCGTTATGGTGACACTTATAGCAAGGTTACTCCTGATGACGGACTGGAACGCGCCAAATTCTTAAAGGCACAAGCGGCTATTGTTGCAAAAGTGAATGCCCCTGCAGGAACGGACATCATGCGAATAGTGAACAAGACAGGCGGAGGGTTGAGACGTGTTTATACCGAACTTGAAAAGCTGAAGAAAGGAGTATGAGTATGGATGACGCTTCAAAAAAGATAGCTGAGCTTGTCTCTGAAAATGCAGAGCTTCGCAGACGCATATCAGAGATGGAGGCACAGGAGCGGAGGAGGAACAGAAAGCCAAAACGTGCATACTCACCCACGGAGGTAGCAGCCATGAGACGGCCAAGCTATGAATTCGATGGAGTCTGGAAAGCGAGTCTTGGCACACCGGCACAAAGCGGAACGTGGATTATATGGGGAATGCCGGGGAACGGAAAAAGCTCCTTTGTCATGCAACTTGCCAAGTATCTGTGCGGATTTGATAAGGTGATATATGACAGCCTTGAAGAAAGCACGGGGTTGTCACTGCAGATGAGTTTGAAACGCCATAAGATGGAAGAAGTAAATGGCCGTTTCCTCATCCTCGACAGAGAACCTATTGACAAGCTGATAGAAAGACTGCAAAAGAAACGTTCCCCGGGAATAGTAATTATTGACAGTCTGCAATACAGCGGTCTGACCTATCTGAGCTACAAGGACCTCAAAGAATCGTTGCCAGGTAAGTTGCTAATATTTATCAGTCATGCGGAGGGCGTAAGACCAGAGGGACGTGTGGGACGAAAGGTGGAATATGATGCAGATATTAAGATTCTGGTTCAAGGTTTCAGAGCTATGGCCAAGAGCCGATTTATGAACTCGCCTGGCGTCCCATTCACCATTTGGGAAGAGGGAGCTATACGAGCCGGACTTGATGAAGCAATACACGATGGATAAACAACGACGAAAGAACCTGCTATATAGGCTACGAAAAAAAGGCGTAAGGTGTGATACAAGGCATCGCGTCATATACCTTCCATACGGAACTAACATAAAGTCTATTGTGCAGGTAGGAAGATTGATGAGAGAATATAATTTTTATGTGCAATTAGAAATAACATAAGTATGATTAAGAACAAAAAAGTGTACATCAGTGGGGCGATAGCCCACTATGATGTGGAAGAGAGGAAACAGGCGTTTCTTACAGCTTCTGAGAATTTGAAGAGTATGGGGCTTTCCCCCGTAAACCCTTTTGAGAATGGGCTTCCCGAAAGTTCCCATTGGAGAGAGCACATGCGCGTTGACATTGGGATGCTGCTCAATTGCAGTTACATCTATATGTTGGATGGTTGGGAACTTAGCAAAGGTGCGAAATTGGAGCTTGACGTTGCCAGTTCCTGCGGTATTGAAGTACTGTTTGAACGATAAAACTTATATGAAATGGAAAAAGGAAAAACTTTTAAGTGCTGCATCTGCGGAAAGACATTTAACGGATATGGTAATAATCCTGCCACAGTAAAAGTGTCTGGGAGGTGTTGCGATAGATGTAATGATATAGTAATATCCGAAAGAATAAAAGGTTACATGACAAAAAAACATAAGTAAACTATGAACGTAATCAATCAAATCAAGGTGTGGTACAACGGGGTTGTAGCCAGTGCCAAACAAAAGAAAGCAGCCGACAAGGCAAAAGAGTTGGAAGAAGAAAGCCGACAGGTTCTTCAGGCTATGGAGTTTGAAGGAGGATTATTCCTTTGCTTCAAGGGATTCCCTATTATCAGGGAAGACCAGCTTAATACAAAAATTCCTGATGCGTTGAATAAGAGCAGGGACACGTATATGAACTATATAACGAGCAAGGAGGCATGAACTATGGCAAAGCAGGAAGTGACAAATTTCGCCCGTTTCTATGCTCTGTTCAATCGTCTGCCGTCATTCGTGGGGTGCAGAGAGGAATTGAAGAAACAAATAGTACTGCAATATACAAGGGAAAGGACAGAGCACCTCCACGAAATGACGCGAAAGGAGTATGATGAATGCTGCACTGGTATAGAAAGATTGATTCCCAACTATGACAACAGCCGGGAAGTCTATTTAAGAGAAATGAAGCGTAAACGCTCAGCAGTCCTTCATCAGATGCAACTATATGGCGTTGATACCAGTAATTGGACTCGTGTTGATGAATTCTGCATGAATCCGAGAATATCAGGTAAGAGATTCCGAGAACTTGACGGAGACGAACTTGAATCGCTGCTGGTCAAGATGAGAATGATAATACGTAAAAAAGACAAATAATAGTAACCCATTAAATCAAAGAAAATGGACAATAAATTAGAATTTTTGAATAACCTTTCTTCAGATGAAAGAAAAGAGTTGATTGAGAAGCTCAAGAATAAGGAAAAGGAAGAAAAGGTAAGTAGACGCGAAGCTTACGAAGGTTTGCGTGATTCTTTCGTACAGGAAGTCAAAAGCAAACTTATTCCTGTGACGGATGACGTTAAAGGATTCCGTGAATGGCTTGACAAAGAATGCGAAGGTTTCCGTGCGGTTATGAATGAATACGGACAGCTTCGCAAAGAAGGTCAGGAAAGCTACACTGTGATTAGCGGAGACTTCAAACTCGAAGTGAAAAGCAACAAGGTGAAGAGTTTTGATGAGCGAGCTGATATGGCAGCCGAGCGACTGATGGAATATCTGAAGTCGTGGGTAAAAAACAGTGAAAAGGGAGCTGATGACCCAATGTATCAGTTGGGTATGATGCTTTTGGAGCGAAATAAGAATGGCGACCTTGACTACAAGAGTATCAGCAAACTATATGAGCTTGAAGACCGGTTTGACTCTGAGTATGCTGACATCATGAACCTGTTCAAGGAGAGCAATATAGTAATGGCCACGGTGGTCAATTATTATTTCTATTTACGCGACAAAGACAACGTGTGGCGACGCATAGAACCGAGTTTTTGCCGCCTTTAGTCAATTTTCTGTTTAGCGTGTAAACGTAAACCCCCGTAAATGAATGTTTTACGGGGGTTTTTTATTGAGTATGCCAGAATATTTGTATCTTTGCGGGGAGATATTTATTTAAGTTAACCCATGGCAAGAGGCAGGAATAAAGAACTTATCAAGCAAAGAGATGAAGCATTGTGCCGTAGGTATTACTATTGGACTGAAGTGCAACGTCTTCGTTTCGATGATGCCCTGAAGGTATTGTCGGAAAAGGAGTTCTTTATATCTGAGGAGAGAATCATGGCGATTATACGTAAGAAGGTGGGCGAATTGGCTGACATAGCAATTCGCCCGGTACCGAAAGTCAAAAAGCCAAAATTAACCGCAATTCAACTTCAACTTTTTACAGATGAATGAGTTTTATTCAGGTCTCGCTGATTCATCGTGTAGTGTGAACTTAAATGTTGTCTCGTAGATTTTAATTCCTCCACTGATTGAGTAATCCCTACTTTTGACTCGGACTAATTGGGATGTATTCTTATTGCACTTGAATCCCTGCAGTGATTTATACAGCTTTTTTGCCATCAGCATTCGTTCGCTTGCTTTTTCGTAAGTTCCGGAAGACAAATGCGTGTCGTCGTAGCAGTCGATAGCCAGGCGCACCGTGACAAATGATTCACTATGTTGTACACCAAGACCAATGTTTGTCCAGTCGGAATCAATATTCCCAATAAGAGCACAAGGAAACGTCACTGGATAAGTATCCTCTTGTGTTTCAAGTTGTCCATAATCTTCGTCAACAGTCGAAAGTTCTGGCATTTGAGCGGCGATGCGCTCAATAATAGATATAAAAACCTTTTCCATAATTATTTATTTAGAATTTTACGTATCTCATCCTCAGTTCGCTGATTAATGTCTCTCCGAAGCTCTTTGCTGTCGCCAATGAATTGCCGTTGTGGTATATGGATGGACAATTGAGATTTTTTAGTAAGTGCAAGATTTCTCCAAAAAGCAGTTCGCGGATTGTCCGCCTGACTTGTGTTACCGCTGTTTTTGCCTTTTCTTTTGCTTGTGCTGCCCTTTTTCCTCTTCCCTGATGCCTTATAATACATTGCCCATGCGAAGCGGCGCATTTGAGGGGTAACCGTGGTATTAATGGTTCCACCCCAGTTGTGTATGGGAGCGTATCTCAGTTCGTTAGATACGACAACACGATAGTCCCCAGGAACATATTTAATGCTACTGAACAAGTGATTGCGAGAAGAAAGTAGTGGGCCGTAATTATCTGAAGCTCTCGTACCCCCAGATTCCTGTCTCTTGCTGTTTTTCCAAGGATGTAAACCTCCATCAACGTACCCTCCTTTACGAAAGTTATCTTGAAAATGGTCTTTCGCCATTCGACCTGCAATCACAGGCAAACGTCTACGCATAAGGCTGTCAAGCTCTTTTTGTTTGGCTTTTATGAGCTCTGTGAAATTTTTTATGTCCATAAATGATTGATTTTCAAATTTTGTTTGTATATTTGCAGCGTCGGGTCAGGTTCTTCGGAATCACGCGGCTTATTGGGGCTTCCTTCGGGTGGCTCCTTTCTTTTTATTATATATCGAATATAAGAATGTTCTTTTGGCCTTTAATTACACAATATACATGTTTCAGCTCCATCCTTATAGGAGATCCGTCATTCTCACGATAATACCTGAAATAGTTTATTGACTTTTTCATCTTTTTCAAATCAAACAATTTAGGTTCATGGAAATATAAGCACAAGGAGTCTGCTTGTTCTTCTACATCGTCTCTTTCATTGTATTTAATAAGTTGATGGTTCTTTTTGACAAATATGTTGGAATACCACCCCTTACCTGTTACTGAACGGATATCCATAACTACATGGTCAAGTTCCAAATCAAGAGCGGCCAATCTGTTCCCATTCTTCTTTTTTGACTCGTCTCTTAATATAGCACTATGTCCGGTACTGAAAACTTGATCCTGGCACTCACGCTCTAAATCAGATGAAGAAAGCCCACCAAAAAATCTCTCAGCTTTTGGCCCGTCATGATCAATATGTCCCACATGAGTAGCCTTGACACCACCTGTCTTTTTGTCGAATGCTACATCTTTGTAATTGGCATTGGCCAAAAGTTCCCTATACTCTTGTCTTTTTGCTGCAATATGCTCTTTATCCTTTTTGTCTGTATCATTGATGCATTTGCGGATATACTTGCATGAATAACATTCTTTTTTCCTTTTGGCGTTAAAAAACCCTGAGAATATATCTTTTACACTTGGATCATAAAAAGAACAATGTGAGCAGTCATTAGGGAAATACGGATGTTTGTCGCTGAATAAAGCCCCATCCTTACCGGGGTTTGATTGAAGTCCATTTTGAGGATTGTCATTTTCTTGTATTCCAACTGGTAATTTGGTTACAGGTTCGTCCGTTGCAGACAATGAGCATTTGCAATTCCAGCGGTCTCCAGGTCTGTGCATGTTCCAGAAAGCATCGTCAATTGGGCGTATTGTACCCCAAAAGACTTGATGGTCTGCACTGGGATGAATACTTGTTGACGGCATCCATTTTAGATTAGGAAGAATGTCCTTTTCTCTTTCAAACTGTTTCCAGTCAGCGGCTTGGTGAGCACGTATGACAGCGGTATCATACTCGGTCTGAAGCCAGCTTCGCACTTGATGGTCAGCAATAGGTTGCACATCCTTTGCCCATTGTTCAAATGGCTTTAGATTCCCATTAGAATCTAACAATCGCGCAGACATGTCAACCTGCATGCGATGTACTTTGAATGCAGAGAAGACCTCGTTGTTGTGCTTTATGGCATTTCTAAAATCGTCGTCAGGGTCAGGGAATGAGGATTGCCTGAATCCTTTATCAGTTGCATTGTTTATTACGTTGCATACCTCATTAAAAAGATTTTCTTCAATGTCATCCATTGGGTTGAAATCTTTGCTATATATATTTTTGAGCGCTTTTTTTAAGACCTCATTATCGAAGCTGAATGTGGACGAAACGGCAGCATCCCTGTAGAGGTCATTCATTACCAGTCTAAAGCTGCCCCTCCGTCCTGAGGGGCTGATACGAAAAAACGGCGCAGCCAGTTTTTGAAGCCCTTTTTTGTTTTTGGAAGATTCCCCTTGTCGTCTTTGTTTTCATCTTCATCTCCATCATCCACATCCTCTTTTTTAGGCTGTTGATTCTTCGCTATATCCTGTTGTGCCTTAATCTGATTGTAGTCCTTCGGTTTCTCTATGCCAAATTCTTCATAGAGATAGTCATCATCGACAGGTAGATTGAAATTGGTACGTAGCTGCGTGAGAATCCCCATTTTTGTATTCTGGTCAATGTCCTTCTGCTCAGGATAAACGAACTCTCCGCCAGCAGTGTTAACACCCATAACTGCGAAAATATCTGCCATATCATAGTTTAGGACATTCAAAATGAAACGTTTGTCTGCCTGTGTCACTTTGTCCTCTACCTTCTTGTGAACTGTTCCGAGAGCTTGAGTCCCATTTTCCGACGACTCCGTAGTTAGCGTATTACCGAGAATCAGTTTAGATATTTCATTATTGCAGCGTTCACATAGACGCTCGTAAACATCTGCAGAACCGGTTTTGTTTCCTGCTTCTATGAGATTGAGCGTTGTGTCTTTCCCATGAACAAATACGCCGAGAGAACCTATGGATGACGCATCTGATACGGCACGGTTTCTGGCTTCATCATCATCTGTTTCGTATGTGTACTCTTGAATCGGCATCCCGAATACTTCTGAGAACTGTGCCCAGTCAGCCGTCGTGTTGCGCTTGTATATAACCCACGGTGCAGCTTTGGCAAGTAATCCTAAATCGTCATCTTCCCCAACATAAAGTAGGTCAGGGTATTCGTCCCATGATGTACCCGTAATGTCAGTCTGATGGCGAAGAATGAGACGACGGACAGGGTCGGCGTGCTTGCGTGGGATAAGGTCATAATCCAACCAATCTCCATTGCGATAGAACTGGCAGAGTGTGAATCCGTACATCTTAGCATCAATGATGTCCTCAACCAAACGTCCGAACCATGGAGATTTGATTTGCTTGTTAACGTTATCATCGGGTTTACCGTCTCTCTGAAACTCTATATTTGAGCATAACACTGCATTTTTTCGCTTGCCTATGACACACGAAAGATGTGTGTCCATCATGATGTCCTCGTAGAGGTCATAGAGTTTATAACGACGTGAGAAGTCCACATTCTCGGCTGAATGAACTGCCTGGGTATAGTCAGAGATGTCAATATTGAATCTCTTTGGCTGTGTCAATATGATAACAGCCGGCTGTTTCTGGTCGGGTCTTGGAATATTACCACTCACGGTAATATTCCCGTTTTTATTTAATTTCTTCTTCATCTTAGAAATGATTTACACGTTTTGGATTACTTTTGAGTTGAAATTGCGACTTTCGTTCCAACTCTTCATTTGACAAAATCGGAGCTCCGTCAATTGATATGTCTTCGTTGGATACTGCCTTCATCCATTCTACCGCTCGGTCATATCTGTCTTTGCGAAGCTGTGAGAGCTTCATCGGATTATGAATGCTGAAAATGTGGTAAATGGCGATGTCAAGAAGCATCATTAACACTAACTGGTTTCGATTTTCGCCTGCAGCAGAAAATATACGGTCGCAGTCGTACCGTTTGGAGAGATAGCATCGCATCTCGGCGATGGCACGGTCCTCGCATATCTCTACAAGGGTTTCGTCCTCACGCACAAGTGCGTCAAGAATATCACGGTGAATACTGGCATCATAGTCCTTCAAATCAATAAATTTGCTCATAATCTGTATTTGTTTTTATCGCGCTGCACCTTCCTTGGTATTTTAGCCGGTGGCTGGAGCTCACGCAGTTTACGATCAATAATACGTTTACCACCTTCGATGGAGTCTGGTCCATCTGCAGGGTATTTGAGAGTCATGGTGAAGAGCTTAAACTGGTCGTCCAACTCCTTCATGTGCGGATTATCCTTTTCCGCCTCGTTGAAAATCATATTACCCTCCCTGTTTATCGGTTCAAGGTTTGCCTCTATACGAGTTGCCTTTTCCGTCTTTTTGTCTTCATCTCCGTGGATATATAGTTGAATACCCTGTTCACGTCGAACCTTGCGGACTAACGGCTGAAATACCTGCTGAAAGAAAGGGTCTTGCAGTTTGTTGTTCTCCATGTAGCAATAGACCGGGACACTCGACTTTGAGGCGCAAAAGTCAAGCAGCTTGACGTACCACTCAATGAACTCCGCATTGGTGGCCTTATCCAAGAAACCTTTGATGACATAGAGTTTATCTGCCAAACCGCCAAGCAACCACACGGATTTGAACGACTTTCCACGTTTGCTTTTGCTTTCGCCAGGAGCAGGGTCTCCATAGATAACCAAAAACTTGAATTTGGAAAGGGGTGGAACTTTTCCATAGCTGATGGTCTGGAAGACCTCACCCTCAGAAATAGGATTGTTGAAATACTCTCCCTGTGCAGCCTTGGTGGATATTTTGGAAAGAACACGGTCAATATCCTCTTCCGTGTTCTTTTCAGGCCATGTTGAAAGTCCGTTTTTATCTCGGATGTTGATGATGTCCCAGTGGTCGGCAATCTCACCGGCACGCGCCACACAACAGTCCTTTGCGATAAGGTTACCGCAAAAGATGATGAGCGTAGGTTCAGAAATGGAACGTGTCGGGTAAAGGGCGTTCTCCCACCATTCCCAACGCTTCTGAATGATATCCGGGTTCTTGCAGTCCTCGTCAGTATCGAAGTCGTCCACCAACAGCACATCTGGACGGATAGCCTCATTACGCGAACCACGAGGACTTTGCCCTGCTCCTATGGCACGGAATGCCACACCGGGCTTAGTGACGAACTCGTCCTCTGTCCAGGCTCCCAATGTGGATTGCTTGCCATAATAGGCAATGATTCTTCCGTTGGATTCCAAGTTTGCCCGATATGGCGCCAACAAGCGGACGGCATTGTCCTTACTATTGGAGGTAAGCACAACATTTTTCTTTTTACCAGTGAGCGTAACAAACATGACACAGAACATCGTAATGGTACTCTTGGCAAGCTCACGACTCCATGAAAATACCTCGAACCATTCTTCATGAGAGAGCACCCGACGTATGCCGCGCTTCTGAAAATCGGCAAACTCATATTTGGCATAACCCGGGAAAAAGAACTTTATCCATTCTAAAGGATGCGCTTCGAGATATATGCGGTGTTTTTCACGCTCGGCATGTGACATTGAAAGGTCAACCGGAGTTGATCGAGAAATATCCTCCTTATATTTCTCCCAGTTGTCGAGCGCACTTTTATCTATCTGTTTCATAGTGTCGCTCCTTATAATTTATCCTTGATGAATGCATCGGCCAACTTGACCATTTCCTTTGCCTTTTCGAGATCAACAGGACGCAGCCAATCCACAAAGCCCGTCATCACGCTGATGATGTCGGCAATGCCCACATCTTTTTCCATCTTTTCAATCGAAGCAGACAACTTGCCGAGAATGTCCGCCTCCTTGGAATTGGCATACCTTTCGCCTTCAGGCCGCATTGCAATCGCCTTGTTTATTTCGGCCACCTGCCTATATAGGTTGGCCACCTGTTCCTCGCGAGTAAGCGTGATACCCGTTTTCTGCTCCTCCCACTTTTCCTTGTTAATCCATGAATTAACAGTAACACGGGTTACTCCCACACGGTCAGCAATTTCCTGTTGCGTGAGGCGTTCCTTGAGGTAAAGAGTCTTTGCCCATTCTTTTTTTTGACTATTGCTTAATTCTGCCATAATGCCCTTTTTAAGTTATCTATCAGGTGCAAAGTTCATCAAAAAATGGGGGATATAAAAAGCGTTGCGACATGATGAAACTTTGTGACGTTGCGTTGAAACGTTAAAAACTCAACTTAAAATAACAGTTTGATTATCAGCAAAAGAAGCATCAACTTTGCACAAAAATCGGGTGAAAGCCCACTTAAAATTTAGATATGAGCAAGAAGTTATATAATATGATTCCAGGTAATGACAGCTGCTGTATTTTACTATACGGGGATATCGGGGATTATGACGATGTACGCAGCGGTGATGTGGCCAGAGAATTATTAAATGCCAAGGATAAACATATCGATGTACGCATCAACAGTAATGGTGGCGAGGTGTATTGCGGCATTGCCATATTTAATGCACTTAGGAATAGCAATGCCGACATAAGCATATATGTAGATGGGATTGCGGCGAGTATGGCGAGTGTAATAGCATTGTGTGGTAAACATGTTGAGATGAGCAAATATGCGAGATTAATGCTTCACTCAGTCAGCGGAGGTTGCTACGGAAATAAAAAGGATCTGCAAAAGTGCATTGATGAAATAACAGGTCTTGAAAGCACCATCTGTGATATGTACAGTGAAAAGACCGGAATGAGTAAGGAGGATATCGTCAATCAGTTCTTTGACGGAGAAGACCACTGGTTGACTGCAGAAGAAGCATTGGCTTTGGGATTCATCGATGGCATCTATGATGCAGACCCAGTTCCTATTGACAGTACCCCAGAACAGATTTATAGCATTTTTAATAATCGGCTCGATGAGCCAAAAACAAAAGAGACAATGAATATAGAAGAGCTTAAAAAGCGTCCGCAGTTCAAAGACTGCGTGACAGAAGATGACGTGTTGAAACGTATCGGACAGCTTGAAGCTGATTCCGCAAAGTTCAAAGACCTGTCTGAAGAGAACACCTCTCTTAAAAGCAAGGTGCAGTCTTTTGAAGACAAAGCTAAGCAGGCAGAGGAAAAAGTACGAAAGGATTTGCTTGACAAAGCAGAAGAAGACGGTCGTATCGATGCAAAAACACGTCCGACGTATGAGAACATCCTGAAGGCTAATCCTGAAGACGGCAAAAAGGTTCTGGAGAGCCTACAGCCGAAACGTAACGTAATGACTGACATTCGCAAGGAACCTGGAGCAGAGAGTCCTTGGGACAAGCGAATGCAGGAAATCAAAGAAAACCGTAAACGATAAATATTATGGCAATAGTAGTAAAAAACACCAATTACAACGGCGAGGTATTGGAGCGTATCCTAACCACCGCGACCACACGCAACGAGATTGTTGATAAAGGATTGATTATGGTCATTCCTGGTGTGGAAAAGAAAATCAGCGTGCCCCGATTGAAAGCGGGTAAAATGCTGCAGAAGCGTAAGGAAGACCCTCAAAAAGAAGATTCAAAGGGCGACTTCAACTACAGTGAGAAATCGCTTGAACCGCACGATTTCATGGCATTCACCGTGTTCAATCCCCGTGCGTTCGAACAAATCTGGCGCAAGTGGCAGCCCAAAGGCAACCTTGTGTTTTCAGAGCTTCCACCGGAAGGTCAGAACGCCTTGTTGGAAGAACTCTCCAAACAAGTACAGTTCGAGCTTGGCGACCATTATGTGAACGGCGTGTATGTTAAGGATGGAACCGATGACCAGTTGATGGACGGGATTTTGACACAAGCAGCAAAGGATACGGATATCGTTGTAGTAAAGAGCGTAGCCACAACAATGATTGGCAAACTGAAAGATGTGCGTGCAAAAATTCCAAAGGCCATGCGTGAAAATCCTAACCTTCGCCTTGTGATGAGCATCGAAGACTGGGACAAGTACGACGATGAGTTAACAGAGCGTGAGGACAAAAACTCAGATGAGACAGAAATCAACCGCAAGCGTTTCAAGGGTATCACCATTGAAACAGTGGCCGCATGGCCTGAAGGTGTTATAGTCGCTACTTTATGTAGTCCAGACTCTGATGGAAACTTATTTGCCGCAGTCAACCTGCAAGACGATGAAGACGTGATTCAGATTGACAAATTGAGCAACGCAAGTGAACTCTATTTTTTCAAGTTGCTGATGAAAGCCGATACAAACATCGCTTTTGGCGAACAGTTTATTGTGCTCGACAGTCGTGCGACTCCAAAGTTCAAGGCAGTAGCCGAGGGCTAATCAATTAACATAAAAACAACCCATTAAAAATGAGAAAGATGGAAGCAAAAGAAACAGTTAAAATCAAGGTGTTAACACCATTCCGTGACAAGTTTGACAAGTCTGTAATTTATGAAGTCGGCCAAGAGCTTGACTTTGAAAAAGAACGTGCTGATGACGTTGTAAAACGTGAATTGGCAGAATACACAGAACCTGTCGGATAATGGCAAAGATTCAAAGGTTGGTAATCCATTGCACCGCCACTAAAGAAGGTCGGGAGGTAAGCTCTGATGAGATACGGCACTGGCACACGGACCCGGTAAGTAAGGGTGGTCGTGGTTGGTCGCAGGTTGGATATACTGACATGATTCATTTGGATGGTCGCGTGGAACGTCTCGTGAAAAACAACGAGGATGCGAATGTTGATCCGTGGGAAGTCACAAATGGAGTAAAAGGTTACAACTGTTCTTCCAGGCACATTGTTTATGTCGGTGGTGTCAGTCAGGACGGAAAGTCTCCAAAAGACACACGGACTCAAGCGCAGCTTTCTGCAATGAGAACCTATGTGTTGGATTTTCACAGACGTTTCCCAGACGTTCAGATTGTCGGCCACAATCAGCTTGCGGCAAAAGCATGCCCGAGTTTTGATGTTCCGAAATGGTTGAACGAAATAGGTATAAATTAAAAATAAAAAAAGAGATGGCGGACACTATTTTACAAATATTGATGTGGGCAGTACCATCTGGCGGAATAGGTGCCGCCATCGCTTGGATTGCAAACAAGAGTGTCAGACAGGCTAAAACGGCCAAAGAGGTACACGACACATATAAAACGATGTATGCTGATGTATCTGATGTTCTGATGAAAGTACAGAAAGAAAATGAAAAACTTAATGGAAAAGTCGATGAACTATCTAAAGAGAATGAACGCACGAGACGCTCTCTCAACCGCCTCTGCAGGGCAATTGAAGCTATTCAACTTTGCCCTCATCGTACTTCTTGTCCTGTCCGTGGCGAGCTGTCGCTCACAGAAGATGATGACAGCAAGCGGAACGCAGGAGACGAAAAACGAAATGCGGTCGGACAGCACCGTGGAAGAGATAAAGTGGCAGGAAACCGTGAAAGTTCCGATGTCGGAGGTGACACTGGAAATACCGATGGACAGCCTCCGTAGCCTCCCCGACGGAGCCGTTTACACAGCAAGAAAAGGACAAGCTGGAGTGAAAGTATATCATAGAGGTCAAAAGGATAATAAACCCGAAACCATCTATGTATATTCTTCATGTGACAGTCTGCAGCTACAATGTATGAGGTATGAGAAAACCATTAGTAATATGAAGCAGCAGCTGGCGGCACACAATAGTCAAAATACGGTATCAGAACATCATCCGAACGCTTTTATAAAGTCGTTGAAATGGTTCTTCCTCGGCTTCATTGCCGGTGGCATAATAACAATTGTATTAATAATAACACTAAAAAAGAAGTGATATGGATTTTATGTATGGACTTGCCGAGGTGAAGGTTGGAAACAAAACCCTTGGCTACATTGAAGAGAATTCGTTCAAATTGAACGGAACCAAGGGAGAATCAACTGAAATCAACGCAGCGCAAGTGCATAGCGCCCCTGTTCTGATTATTCCAAAGAAAAATGGATCAATAGCTCCATCGTTCGATTTGATTCAAATGAATTATGCAAACATGGCTGTTGTCATGGGTGGTACAGTTACTGAAACAGGTACAGACGCCAATAAAAAAGCTACAGGGTGGAAGGCACCATCCAAACTGGTTCAGACGACTGACAGTGTTACAATCATGACAGATTCAGACCATCAGATTTCAATAAAGAAAGCCCTTGTAACAGGGTATATCGATGGAGATTTGAATCTTGACAGTGTATCAAAAATCAAGATGGAAACAAAGGTTATGATGCCTGACGACGGCTCAGAACCATATTCTATCGATGATGTGGTAGCTGGATAAGCCCGCTATGGACTTTGATTTGGAAAAAGGGACGGCGGAGGCGCTACTTGATGTAGGTGTCTCCGTTCCGTTAAAAGAGGTTCGTATTCCATGGAGGAAAGAGCCTGTAAAGATTCGCCTCGTAATGCGTCGTCCATTGCTTGGCAACCTAATCAAGATAGCATCTACATATCTGGATATTGGTGTAACACATAAGCAGATTTCGGAATTCAACAAGGAAGAACAAATGCAATTTTTGGTATCACACGGAGCTGCTGTATCAAAAATAGTATCTATTGCTATTTTGGGTGGCCATATATATGGGCGTTTATTTATAAAACCATTAGCATGGATATTACGATGGATAGTAGATGATGTCTATCTGTATGCTTCATTTAATACATTTGTCTCACTTCTTGGGACAAAGGATTTCGGAACTATTATCAGATCGTTGGAGGGGTTGAACCCGATGAGTCCGATGATACTGAGCCAAAAAAAGGAAAAGGGGAGTTAAGGACTAAATATGAAAGTTCCCATAGCCTCTTTGGAATGATATGGCAAATATCCTGTGCAACAGGGTGGAGTGTTAACTACGTTCTTTGGCGTGTCAACTATCCTACACTACTGATGATGATGGCTGATGCCCCAAGATATATAAAAGTAAAAGATGATGTTCAAAAACCGAATGGTCACAGAAAAAGGACATCAGAAGAGATACTTGAGTTTTTTCAGACGAAATTAAAAAAATAGATGGATCCGGTAAAAGTTGAAATATTGATGGGCGGTAATCTTTCCAAGGGAATGGAGGATGCAACTACCAAGGCTGGATTGTTAGACGCATCATTGAAGCGTCTTGCAATCACAGCTGGTGGTATTTTTACAATGCAAAAGGCCGCGGAGTTCGTAAAAACGATAATGGACGTCCGCTCGGAGATTGAGAGTCTTTCTATCTCATTTGAAACTTTACTCGGAAGTAAAGATTTGGAGAATCAATTTTTCGGAGAGCTTAAGGAATTTGCAATACAAACGCCATTGATGTTGAACGATCTGGCAAGCGGTGCTCAGACAATGCTTGGGTTCAACATTGATGCAGAAAAGGTCATACCTACATTGAAACAGATTGGTGACATTTCTATGGGAGATAGTGAGCGCTTCAAAAGCCTGACACTCGCTTTTTCTCAGATGAGTGCTACCGGAAAACTTATGGGGCAGGATTTACTCCAGATGATTAACGCTGGATTTAACCCACTTACGATTATGTCTGAAAGGACCGGTAAAAGTATAAGCCAACTTGAAGATGAAATGTCTGCAGGAGCCATTTCCTCAGAAATGGTAGCTCAGGCGTTTGCCGATGCTACAGCGGAAGGTGGAAAATTTCACGGTATGCTCCAAAAACAAAGCAAGGGACTTAAAGGACAAATTTCCAATCTCCAGGGTGCAATTGATGATATGTTCAATTCTATTGGAGAAAAGTCAGAAGGTCTGTTGACAGGTGGTGTTGAGGTAGCGACATCTTTAGTTAAGAATTATGAGGATGTCGGTAAGGCTCTATTGACCTTGGTATCTATATATGGTGCCTACAAAGCTGCTGTGATAGCGACAGTAGTAGTTCAGAAGGCTGCAGCGTTAGCTGATACGATAAGACTTGTGATGATGTTCAGAAAAGAGCTTGGATTGCTTACTGCCGCTCAACAGGCATTTAATATGACCGCGATGGCCAACCCATACATTTTGCTTGCAACCGCAATAATGGGAGTTGTTGCAGCCATAGCAATATACACAGATGGTTGTAAAGGTGCCGCTGAGGAAACGGAAAGAGTGACTAATCGTGAAAAGGAACAGTCGGATGCTTTAGCTGAAAAGAAAAGCAAGATAGAGGAATGTATTTCTGCTATCCAAAATGAAAACACGACCCAGCAAGATAAAGAAGAACAATTGCAGTCTTTAAAGAAACTGATGCCATCTGTTTTTGGTCAATACAAAACCGAGAAAGATTTGATAGACCATCTGACAGAAGCTCGTGCGGCATACAATGCAGAGCTACGCGAAGAAAAAAATCTTAAAGGAATTGGAAACCTGAAGGCAGACCAACAGAGACTCGCTGAGCTGAGAAGATATAAACAGCTATGGGATAAAAACATGAAGAATGGAGGTCGGGACATGAATGGTCAAGAAAAGGCCGAGTTGGACAAGCTCGGTGATAAATACCGCTCACAAGCAAACTCAAGCAAGGACCATTGGTGGCAATCTTTTTCAACCGGAATTGAAAATATGATCAATCACACGTCATCTACGATTTGGAAAGACACCCAGCAGGTTCGCACGGACCTTCATAATAAATTCATCGGAAATCTTAATACCATGAATGAAGATGAAGCTAACAAAACTATTAGCTTTTATCAGAAATGTATATCTCATGCTAACAAGGAAGGGAAAAAACTAATTATGCTTCCGGGGGAGAGTGTTGCAACCTCTGTGGGGGAGTTGCAGAATCGTATCGGGACAGCCACATCAAGAATTAAGACCATTCATGAAAATGCGTCCAAAGACTTCATGAATGATGCAAAGAAAGCATGGGGACGTGCTCAAAGCGAAGTTAAAAAAGTAATTGCAGGCCGCAACAACCGTAAGTTGTATCCGGACGAAGCATCTTATCAAGCAGCTCTTAATAAAGCTCGTGATAAAGAGAAACAAGCAAAGGCAAATTACGAAAGTAATGGCGGAGACACATCTAAGAAAACGAAGACAAAAAAAACAAAAGGGCTGACCACTATAGAAAAATCCAATATAGAAAAGGCTGATGCGGATAATCGCCAAAGACAAATAGAGGAAAATGCCAGGAAGTTAGAGGCAACAGAGAAACAATCTGAGTTTGAAATCAGGCAGGCAAAAATATCTGCCATGGAAGAAGGACTTGACAAAGAGCTTGCTACGGTACAACTGAATTACGACAAACTTATAGAAGCAAATAAGCAACGTGAGTCTGAATGGGTGTCAGAACTTCAAAAGAGTTCAGACCTCTCTTTCGAGCAGGCACATCCGAAGTGGAAGAAGCAAGGATTAAAACGTCCTAAGATAACGTCTGAAGATTTAAGTGAAGACCAAAAGACATATCTGAAGCAATATACGGAAGCGGCTGGGATGTATCAGACTAAGGCTAATGCTGACCTCTATAAGAATCTGTTAGAGCAATATCAGACATACGAACAACAGCGTAAATCTGTGGTCGAGAAGTATGCAAAGCAACGTGCTGCCATTGAAAAAGGAAAAGACGAAAACGGGAATGATTTAAGCAGGGAAGCAAAGGATAGTGCCATTTCTGAAATAGCTAAGAAACAAAAAAATGAAATTCGACAGATTAATGACACGGAACTTGGGGAGATGGACAGAGACAACCAATTGCTGATTTCTTTGTTTTCTGATACTTCCCAAAAAAGTGTTGCGGAGATACAAAAGATTATCGACAAGATAAAGCTCCTTCTTGATTATATGTCTGCCGCAAAAGATGAAAATGGGACAGCCGTAATTAAAGATAAAGAAGGGAAAACCCAACGGACTATTGCAAAAGATGAAGTGGTCAAGCTTGGATTCAGTCCAGAGCAGTTAAAAACTCTCGGGGAGTCTCCAGAAAAATTGAAAGCACTTGTCGAACAATACAATAAGTTAAAACAAGATGTACTCAGTAAGAATCCTTTCAAGGCTCTTGCCGATAGCGTATCAGATTTGTTCAAAAAAGGTTCCGCAGATAAAGACAACTCTCTTGAGAAGAAAATATCTAATTTGGGTAAGTCAGCTTCAGAAGCTGCTGATATGGTCGGCAATCTTGCCGGTCAGTTCTCTGACATGTTTGAGGCTATGGGTAACGATTCTATGGCACAAGCCGCAAGTGACGTACAAGATGTAATGACTTCTGTTAGCAACATTGGTAAGGGGTTCGCACAAGGTGGTCTTATTGGAGGTATTGCAGCTGCTGCCGGTGAAGCTATAGGGTATGTAACAAAAGCTTTCCAGGCAAGTGCACGCCATAAAGCTGCCCTTGAAAAGATTATGCAAGAAACTATTGCTCAACAGCGAGCTTACAATCTGCTTCTGAAAGAACAAAATCTTGAATATGAGAAAGCAGAAACTATCTTTGGAACGGATACATACGGTAAAGCTGCTAATGCGGTAGTAGTTATGAAAGATGCATACGCAGACCTCAAAAAAGAGATAGAAGGAACTATTGAGCAACAAAATAAATTCAAGTATAAGAATACAGGAAACTCTTTCTTTGACCGAATCTATAATATGAAATATTCATCATTGAAAGACGCCTATTTAGGATTAGCCGACATTGAAATTAAAACTGGGCATAAGAAAACGGGGTTGTTTGGATGGGGAAAAGGAAAGGATATATATTCCTCAATCTTAGATGTGTACCCTCAGTTGATAGATAGCGCAGGAAAATTTAACCGCAAACTGGCGGAAAGTATAATGGGCAGTCGTGAGTTTGCCGATAATGATAAGGAAGCACTACAATATATAATGGACCTGTATGACCAGGCAGAGGACGCATGGAAAGAAGTAAAAGATTATTTTACGGATATATTTGGCGATCTCGGAAGCACAATTTCAGATGCGCTGGTAGATGCTTTTCGTAATGGAACGGATGCTGCGAAGACATTTGTAGATTCTGTCACTGGTATGCTGGAAAAGCTGTCTGAGCAGATGATATATACTGTTACTATTGCTCCATATCTCAACAAAGCTCAAGAAGACATGCTCAATGTGATGAAGAATGAGAATTTGACTGATGAGCAGAAGTTTCAGAATTACATAGAGATACTCAACGATATGACAGATGGTGTGTTAAGCCAACAATCAACCTACAATGCGCTTCTTGAAAAGTACAAACAGATTGCAGAAGGAAAAGGTCTTGACTTGTGGGAAAAGGACAGTAAAAGCCAAACAGGAAAGGCCGGCGCTTATGAAGCCGCGTCTCAGGATAGTATAACAAAACTTGAAGGACTGTACACGTCCATGCTTATTCATGAGGCATCAATAGATATAAATGTTGAGAATGTAGCCGAGAATCTTCTTTCCGCACTGAGCCATCTCCGTAAGATTGAATCAAACACAGCATCTTGTAGCAAATCACTTTCAAAGATAAGTGATGATATGGCAACAATGAAAAATGACATATCCATTCTGAAAAGGGATGGAATTAAAACAAAATGACATGAAAGTACTTGAGGGGCTATTACAAATTAATGGAACTGACATCTACAAAGAGTACGGTGTGTTTCTATGCGAAAGGAAGAGCGGAGAATTCAGTAATTATGAGGAGTTGCTTAAACCTGCATTAACGAAAGGGCAAACAGAAGTTGACTTCCCGGAGCGTGATGGTGTAGAGCTGCCAAGTATTTTGAATGTGACACTTCAAGCGAAAGACATCAAACTCTATTTTGCCATTTGTGCACCCGACAATGAGACTTATTTTACCAATTTCGGAAACTTCTTCAAATTCCTTCGAACAGGAAAAAATGGATGGCTCACTTTTGATCTTCCTGAAATAAACAGAACATTCAAATTACATTATGAAGGATCAGAGGATTTTGAGCAATTAACTCCGTTGAAAAATGGAGGTGTTGGAAGCCGATTCCATTTGAAGTTTAGAGAGCCAAAGCCATTGTACTAACACATTAAAACAGCATTCTGATGAAAATAGGAAAGGACAAAATACAGCATTTCTCTGTATGCTTCATCATTTCAGTTACAGCCGGATTTGATGGTGCATTGCTGGCTGCAGGTTTAAGTATTGGAAAAGAATATGGAGACTCAAAAGCTCCAGGGAATCATTGGGATTGGATGGATATAATTGCTGATGCAGCTGGTATCTTGAGTGGATGTATAATTCATTATTTAGCTATTCGAGTATGGAACTAAAGGTTTACGACAGATATAAACAGTTGAGAGTTACGCTCTCCCCGGATGATAGTTCGCAACATCATAGTGAAATAGGTGGTGATGACTATATTAGCATATCATGCACATGTTATGAATGTGTTGTACTTGAAGTTGGAGACTACGTCATTTTTGAAGGAGAGAAATATTGGATAATTGAATCTTATACCCCTAAACAGGACAGTGTAAGTAAATGGACTTATTCAGTCAAATTTTATGGTGCTTCCAGCATCATAAAGGGTGCGCTTATGCTGAACCCTGAAGGAACGCCTATGTTTGTTTTGACAGCCCCGGCTCGTGAACATCTCGCGTTTGTTGTTAAAAACCTGAATCGATGGATGGGAAGCATTACAGACTGGAAAGTCGGGAACTGTGTCGCAACAGAAAATTTAGTGATTGATTATTCTGAAGGAGTATATTGCAATGAAGCGCTCAAAAAAATAGCAGACGGCGCTGCAACGGAATGGTGGATAGAAGGGATGACTATCAATATTGGGAGATGTGAAATCGGTGAAGAGATTCCTCTTGCATATAATAAAGGTCTCAGAAACATCGAAAGGGATAATGCCGATAATGTGAAATTCTTCACCCGTTTGTTCCCCATCGGAAGCACCAAGAATATTGATGCGGAAAAATATGGATACAGTACCCTGCAACTCCCATCGCACAATGCCTATGTGGAAAAGAATACCGAATATGGGACAATAGAGCATTATGAGAAAGAGGCTTTTAACGACATATTCCCGCGCCGTACCGGTACGGTGTCCTCCGTAAGAAGTGAGATTGCCAAAGATGATGACGGAAAAGAGTTCACCGTTTATTATTTTTCAGATGGAGACCTGAATTTTGACCCCAACAAATACGAGATAGCCAGTCTTGTGAAACATGTCATATTCCAAGACGGGGAACTTGCAGGTAGGGATTTCGAGGTAAACTATAACAGTACAAAGAAAGAGTTTGAGATTATCACCACATGGCCGTATGACGATGATACACAATTACCAGGTGGCTTGCTAATACCTGCATCCGGGAACAAATATATCTTGTATAACATAACGATGCCTGATGAGTATTATCCGCTGGCAGAGCAGGAATATGCCATTGCCGTTGATAAATTCATGGAAGAGCATTGCATTGACCGCAGTGTATATAAATCTCCAACTGACTACACTTATATTGAGGCTAATGGAATTAAACTGAAGATTGGCCAGCGTGTCAGATTGGAAAGCGATTTGTATTTTCCCAAGACGGGATTTAGAAACAGCCGTATTACTGTTGTCTCGCAAAACTTGCTTCGCCCAGGTCAGGCAGATATTGAAATAAGTGATGTACTGTCTCAGACATCCCAAAGTAAACTTACTGATGAGTTGGAAAACGTGAAGACAGAAATCAAGACATCCACAACCACGTTCCCAGACATAATCAGAAGCTGGGACAATACCCAACCAACGGACAATAATCTATTTTCCGCCAGACGCACACAAAAAGAATTTGCGAGCAAAATCAAAGAAGACACCTTCCAAAAGAAGATGCGCTTTCTTGAAGGGCTTGACATATCCGACTATATACAGGGGGAAAAAGGCGGACATATAGATGGCGATGGAAATGCTGAACTGCTGAGTCTCGTCATAAGAAATCTCCTTCGTAGCACCAAGTTTGTTGATGGATTTACCGGTGAGGGTTTCCAGATGTGGATGGACGCATTGGACGGACTGTCCCACCTTACTGTTGACAAGTTGACCGTAAGACAAACCATGACCGTACTTGAGCTGCTCATACAGAAAGTAAGAAGTATCGGTGGTCAGTTCATTGTGAGCGCAGCCAACGGTAAGATAGCGAGTGTGGCGGAGGATGGCGATAATTATATCATCTGCTTTGAGCAAGACAACACGTTTATCGCCCATGACCTTATGCGATGTGCCGTTATGAGTGGTACGAACCAACACGCTTACTGGGTGGAAATATCAAAGGTAAGCACCGATTGCGTTACCGTGGCAAAGAGTGAGTTTAGCGGCATTATGCCTTTGGCTGGTGATGAAGTCGTGTTGATGGGTAACACGACCGACAAACTGCGTCAGAACCTTATCTCCATTGCAGCGACAGAAGACGGTCAACCACGTGTCGATGTTCTTGACGGCGTCTCAAATAAATCATTTAAAGACTGTCTGCGTGTTCGATTAGGGAATCTTGATGGAATCAGTGATGACCGCTTCCCTCTTGATAACCAACCCAAAGGAAATGGCCTATATGGCGATAACGTTTATCTGGTCGGTACATTTATGCTTACGACCGGTGAAGACATTCTCACCAAGTTCAATATTATGGAGGGGAAGATTGAAAGTGCTATTGAGGGATTGCGGACAGACTTTGCCACCGATAGGGGTTATTTGGGTAATCCGACATTCGATAATGGTCTGGAAAAATGGAATACGGAAAACGAGGCAACCTTTTTTCTTCTGGGGAACAGGTGGATATGGACGAACAATGCCCCCTTAAGTAATAAAACTAATTATGCGTGTGTAAGGACAAACGACGGACGTAAATGTGTGTTTATCCGTAACAAATATATTCTGCAGAAGAACTCTGATTTCAGGAGCATACCTGAATTCACCGATACAGATGCTGAAGGGCTAAAAAAAGCCGAAGCAGTATATCTAACCTTTTTTTACAAATGTACTAAGCCCGGGCATCTGTTAATTAACTTTGAGAATGTCGATAAAACGGGGTTTGAAAACTTCAATGCATTTAGCGTTGATGAAGATGTTTCAGCGACTGAAGGATTCGTCATCTTTAACCGTGATGGGCTTTGGAACGGAACAGGAGACTTCAAACTGACATTTACCGGTGAGATATATCTATATATGCTCATATTGAGCACAGACCGCGTCAATGCACTTGCGTACAAGTATAAAACTCTATTTGAGCAGAGCGAAAGATTGGTGAAAATATCAGCTGCAGTATTTGATAAAGACCAGAAGATGCTTGAAGAAACTGGATTGATGGTGACTTCGCAAATGTCTGGATTGTATGCCATTGACGGAGATGGAAATCTGAGGTCTTTCGTTGGTGCCGGACAAGAAGGCGTAAAGATAAAGGCTACTAATATCGTCTTCGAAGGTCTTGTAACAGCTAATTCCTATTTCAAGATCCTTGAGGATGGGAGTATTGAGGCGCAAAATGCCAATATAAAAAATGGTAAGATTGGCGGTTTTGTTTTAGCCAATGGAAGAATTGGCGCAGAAACGACCAGTGATGGTAATGGCGGAGGATTGGCGATATATGATGATTTTATCAGAGTAGGTGGAAGCAAAGGATATGTCATGTTCGGGAACGACGTCATACCAGCAACAGCAGGCGGGGCGTTTACCGCGGCGGGTAGAATAGTAAATAATGCCCCAAATACATTTGGCACCTATGGATTTGACCAGGCTAATTATGGCTTGTTTATTTCTGTTTCAGGAGGAACTAAAAATTATGGAATATGTTCAGACGCTCCATTACTTGCTCCGGCATTTATCAATACTGCAGTCAAGGAACTCACATTTTCCGGTGGATCATACAGCGTGGACTTTTCACAAGCATCTATATTTATGCTTTTTGCAAGTTCAGCTTCATCTGTTACCCTGCCTTCGGAAGACAGTGTCGCCTATAAGTTTGGATATACCAAGCTACCAGATAATTTCGGAACGTTGGTATTGTTCAAAGTAAGACCAGGATCATCATCCATAAGGTTGGACGGCATATACAACAGTAATGATGGATTGCAGAATTTTGATATGGCCCAAGGTGATAGCGTCTGGGTGCTCATTTCGAAGATAGATGGTTTTAGGTATAGTATTATCAATTACACAACATAGAAAATATGAAGAAGATTAATTTTCAATCGTTGGAAATTTATTCCGACATCTCAAAGAGTAAGAAAATATCGGGTGATGCAAGGGAGTCTTTTGCTAACATCCTATACACACAGGCTAATGGTATCAAGATGCATGCCCTTGCGATGAAGATATACCAAAGCGAAGGTTCAGTGTCATATACTGAAGAGGAAGTGTCAATTATAGAAAATGTATCAAACCGGTATTGTACTCCAGCTTTTATAGATGGCGTACAGGAACAATTAAATAATCAAGAGCAATGACAGATTCAGAAAAACAAGAAATTCTCAATGCCATCAAGGCTGAGAGCCAGAGTGTGGATGAACTTGAGACCGTTACAACCCTGGACAATGTGAACTCACTTCCCGCTATGAGGGGAGCTGATGTTGTAAAAGTACCTATTTCGTTGCTTGCCAAACCTGCTACAGACGCAGCGACACAGGCTACCAATGCAGCCAATAAAGCCTTGGAAGGAGCCACAACCGCCATTAACGAAGCTAAAAACGCTTCTGAAAAAGCATCTGATGCTAATACTGCCGCTCAAGAGGCAAACCAAGCGGTCGCAGACTTTAATGCGCTCAAAACAAAGTTCGAAGAAGCAATGGGAATCATTCCTGATTACTTCAAGGTGACAAATAACGTGAATTTGGATACAATAACGTCTCCTGGATGCTATTATTGTATTTCCACTAACCCTGCGTCAACTGCAAATTTCCTCATTGTAACCAATAGAGGAGGATATAAAGGAACAAATGGACTGTCCATAAAATATCGTCAGTGGTTATTCACCCTCACGGGATTTTCAATGCGTGACGGTTCTGATGAGACAGGCTCTATTGTGTGGGATGAATGGATTGAAGCTGGAGGTAATGGAAGTGGTACTGGATTCTGGAACGTCACGAAAGAAATTCCTCTTTCCTCCGGATATTATACATTGACGACCGCCGTTGCCGCCATTGCATCCGTTAACACAATAAAAGACGATGCGAAGAAAGCCATGATAATGACATTCGAAGTCAGCCAGGGAAAATGGATCGATTACCGATTTATAGGTACAGATCTCACAAGTTTCAATGACGTTTCATCGTGGGAGAGATATGGAGGAGGTGATGCCATTAAAAACATACATGTAACACGCGGCACTTCCGATGAAGACTTGAAGCCAGATAGCGAAGGTGTCATCAATCTTGATATTCCAGTCGTTGAAATAGACCAGACAATTGAAGAAAACTCTACCAATCCTGTAGCTGCAAAAGCCATTGCTGCAAAATTCAAAGAGCTGGGCGGAAAATATGGTGCAGCGTTAAAACTGAATGAAACAGGGGAAGGGGACAGTAAGGCATACAGTCTTAGCCTTCTTGATGAGAGCGGAGAGGTTCTGAGCACTTCCGACCAGTTTACAGGAGGCGGTGGCGGAAGCGTATCCACCACAAAAGTGGCACTCACCAGATTGACAGCTAATCCAACGGTCAAGAATGGTGATGCTGTTAAACTGAGCTATAAGTATGACCAGGTTGATTCTACAAGTGGAGAAAGCACAGGAAATGCTGGAAAAGCCATTGTAACCATTACTCATGGGGCAAACAGCAGCACTCTCGAAAGCATCATTTCAGCTGGTAGCACGCAGGATATAGATGTAAGCAGCTATATCGGTGTAGGAACTAATACCGTTCGCGTAAAGGTGACTGCTGGTGAAGGAGAAGAAGCACAGGTTTCCACCATATCATGGACTGTGACCGTAGTGCAGCTCACGCTGACAAGTTCCTTCAATATCGCCACCGTCATCAACCGCGGTGATGCGGTAAGCATACCCTATGCCCTAAGCGGAAGCGGAACAAAGACGCTTCGTTGCTATGTTGATGGTGTGGACAGCGAAGATCGAACCATAACAGCCAGTAGCGCCAACGGTTCATTCAGCATCAATACACTAAACTTGGTGCACGGAAGCCATACCGTGCAGATGGTGGCAGAACTTGAACTGGCCGGTGGAAGTGTTATAAAGAGCAACAGTATCTACTATGCCATAGGTGTGAGGGAAAGCGGAAGCAAGGCTCCCATTATTGCTGCTCGATTCGACTTCAATGATGGAACGATAATAGCCGGCGGAAACACTCCCTATATCGACGTGAAACAATACGACAACTATACACTGAGATATGCAGTGTATAGCCCTACAGAGACACCGACAACTGTGAGCATCTATGAGGCCGGAGTCCTACTTTCCTCTTCCAAGCTTGCATTCACCACCACGCAGCTCACACAAAGGGCGATGAACTACGGTACGGAAACCTGCCAGATAAAATGTGGTACAACGACCTACACCTACCGTATGCAGATTTCAAAGAGCGACCTATCCGTGAGTGAGCCAACCGACAACTTGGCACTGAAACTTTCGGCAAGTGGCAGAACCAACGATGATACTAACAAGACCGAATGGAATTATAATGGCATTCAAACGCTATTCCAAGGATTCAAGTGGGGAGGTGACGGATGGATGAACAATGCGCTGCGCCATACCGATGATGCGCATACCACAGTAAAATACCAACCTTTACGGCAGCCCGACCAGAATGTAAACAACGCCATGGCATTTATTGTGAAATTCAAGGTCAGCGAGGTAACCGATGAGAATTCGGAATTGATAAAGTGTGTTGATGAGAATGGGACGGGGTTTGTCATTACCTCTAACGAAGCTCGTATGGTCACCAAAGGAAATAGCAAACTCAGTATGAAAATGGCAGCTGGTGAAACTTATGAGGTCGGATTTGTTTCCTTCCCAAAGGCAGCCAATGGTGCGTCTGATTATGAGACCACCAACAGTGAGATGGTATACCTATATATCAATGGAATCATGTCGGGAAGCGTGCAGAGAGGTACGAGCGACAGCATCTACCAATCCACGCCCAAATATATAGAGATGGGAGCAAAAGGAGCCACACTTGATGTTTTCCTGATGCGAGGATATTCTACCTATTTGACCGACACGCAAATGTTGGACTGCTATATAATAGACCAAGACGGCGTTGATGCATTGATGAAGCTTTATGACGATAACAATGTGCTCGATGAAAATGGAAATATCTCCGTAGATAGTGTCCCTGATGACATGCGTTACATCATTATCACGGGAAAGCAAGCCAATGGCGTCCCGACCGTGATGCAGACAGCCGTTACTAATAACAAAAAAACAAAGTTCGACATAGATGAAATACTTTGTGTGAAGAGGAGTGACCCGAATGTGAATTTTCATCTTATAGGTGGGTGTATCTCCCTACAGGGAACATCATCATTGGCATATCCAATTAAGAACTATCGAATTTATACCTATAACAGCAATAAAGTTGCCGGAACATTATACATAGGATGCAACTCACAGGGTATTGGAGGAACATTGGAAGAAAGTGGCGCCTACTCTTTCCGTCTCGCCAATGGAACTCAGCGGAAGGCTGCACCCGTTAAATGCTTCTGTCTGAAGGCAGACTATGCAGAAAGTTCTTCATCTCATAACACAGGTATGGCCAAGCTGACCCAGAATATTTTGACAGCAGCAGGTGAACTCACCCCAGCGCAAAAGCATGTCGATACCACAAAATATGAATATGACGTCAGAACGACCGTCGATGGTGAGCCGTGCTTGTTGTTCTATCGTGCGACAGTGGAAGAAACACCAAAATTGCTTGGAAAATTCAACTTCAATAATGATAAAAGTACAGAAGCGGTATTTGGATTTCTCAATATTCCTGGCTATCATGATGCCGACTGGATAAATAGTGTTTTCAGTGGTAAGAACCCCACTCAATGCTGGGAGTTCCTGAACAACGACTATCCAATGGGAATGTACCTCGATGATGACTTTGACAGTATGACAGATGGACAACCTAACTGGCAGAAGGTGTTTGAGGGACGATTCCCTGATGGTGGTACTGATACAACATATCTGAAGCCATTAGTGCAATGGGTTAAAAGTACCAACAGAAAAGAAACAGGAATCAGTGAGGATGAAAAGACTGCAAGGGCTAATAAGTTTATATCAGAATTAGGAAACTATTTTGATGTGAGCTATTTGGCCGACTATTATATTCTTACTGAAATTTTCGGATGTGTTGACCAGCGTGTTAAGAACCAGATGATGGCGTTCTTCTACAATCCAGATAAAGCCAAAATGCTTGCTTATATGATATTCTATGACTGCGATACCATTCTGGGCGTTCGAAATGACGGAAGATTGAAATACGACTGGGACGTTAATGAGAATACAGTTGACTCCGAGCTTTCCACAAGTGATAAAACAGTTTATGCGTATGCCGGACATGATAGTGTTTTATGGATCAATCTGCGGGAATTGATGGCAGACAAGCTCCAGGAAGCGTACAAGAGGCTTCGTGCAAAGATGAGTAATGATACCGTATTCCAAATGTTCGATGATGAACAGAGTGCTAAATACTGTGCGCGGATTTATAATATAGACGCATTAAATAAATATGTCACACCCAAGACAAAAGGTGTTGAAGTCACTGTTGACGGTACGGTCAGCACCGTAAAATATTCATATCTCGAAGCTATGCAGGGAAGTCGCCAGGCGCATCGACATTGGTGGCTAACCAATAGATTTGGGCTGCTTGATGCGAGATATAGTACCGGCCAATACACTCAGACGGATATATCATGGAAAGGCAACAGCGCTGCAGGAGCGATGGTAAAGGCAACAGCGAAACGTGAGTTCTATTTTGAGTTCCGACGTGAGGGCGAAACAATGATTCATTCAGCTGTAGGAGACGGTGAGGTTTTCAGCTACACTTATAATCAAGTGGCTAATGTCGGAACTATCTTTCATCAGCTGGGTGGACAATGGATGCTTTCACTTGATTTAAGTGGATGGGGAGGTTTTACAGACGTAAGCCTTCCTCAATTGCCCGTGTTGGAAGAATTGATAATGGGAAAGATAGGAAGTTCCTATACGCTGACAGAACTTGTAATTGGGAATAATCTGCCAATGCTGCGTAGGCTTGATCTTAGAAATTACACCAAACTTCCGAGCCTGAACCTGACCGGATGTACCAGATTGGAAGAAGTCAATGCTGATGGATGCAGTACATTGGCCACGATGAGCTTTGCAGAAGGGTCTCCATTGACTAAACTTGTGCTTCCGGACAATTATCAAACTCTTACCCTGCGTTCTCTTCCAAAAATCACACGCCGGAATATAACATTCGGGAACAGTAAAAACATTACGGGACTATGGGTAGAAAATTGTGAGCAGTTAGACGGCTTCGCATTGTTCGAAGAATTGTTTGCTATGGGAATAAAATATGTCCGACTTACTGGCCTTGACATGGAGGGGGACGGTAGCGATCTGAAAAAGTGGTATGATGCGGGTCTTGGTGGAATAGATACAGAGGGGAATACGATTGGAAAGTGCAAACTATGTGGTAATTATCATTTGAACACTTACTTGAATGAATCTGATTATAAAAAGTATTCAGAATTATTCGATGAATTGAACATACGTCAGCCACAATATACGCTGCTTGAGTTTGATGATATAGTAAGTGATGATGAGAACGTGAGCAACATAGATAATAAGACAGGATACAAATATGGTAATAGCTATGCCATGAGTGGACATCTTAATAAGATATTTAATCAGCGCCACCGCGTCTTGGGAAAACAGGCAGTGAAGGGAACGATGACTGTCTGCCAATTGCACGATGAGAACTCAAATTTTTATGCGGACTCGAATGTGGTATCTGCAGCCACACCGGCAAAGTTGGATGGTTCTGAAGGTGATGTGTTTATGTTTGAGCCTCACTACTGGTTTAAGGGCATCAACGATTTCTTGAATAATAAGAAATATAGTTGCTACAGCAGTAATGCCGATATGCCGGACAAGCCAGTGTCAACCGTTATAGAATACGCTTCAATTTTGGCGGCTGGTAACGTCATGGCAAACAATAAAATACTTAGTGGTAAGGCTAATTTGCAGACATCATACACAGCAGACAGCAATTATTGTGTATGTCGTGTAAATGTCAGTGGATATAAGAAGGTAAGATTTCCGACAGTCCCAGGTACCGGTCTGATGGCATCTGTGTTTACTAACGATAGCGGAACGATACTTGATACCAAAGTGGTCAATACTCTAATAGGAAAATTTGAACCAGGAATGTATCTCATCGCAGATGTACCGGACGGGGCAACATGGATTAATTTCACAATACAGAAGACTGCTGAGTTTGATTGTGTGGTTTTAAGTAATAGTGATAAGATTGAGGATATGGAGCCCGATTGGGTAGAGCATGACGCCTGCCTTGTTGGAGTATTTGAGACCACCATCGTGAATACGAAGTTCAGAAGTGTGATTAGTGGAGGTGCAAGCACTGCAAGCATGACATGGACAGATTTCAATTATTACAGCGCGCAAAGAGGTATGCAGCAGATTGATTATGATATGCACCGTGATATTGCTAATTTGTTCTTCGCCCGCTATGGCCGAAGGGATGCACAGACGCAATGTGGTGCTGGCTCTCATAACAATATGCGTACAACTGGCGAAACTGCGGTTCACGGAATGACTGATACTATTGGATATGATGAAGCTTATACCATTAATCCCAACATAACAAAGTCACTCGTAGATAACATCAATCCGCAGTATTCATGGTACAAGGAAATAGATGCTTATGGCGCAGTGGCAGTCCGGCAAATCAACAATAGTTGCTGTCTTGGATACGAAGACATCTACGGAGATAAATATGAGATGATGGACAATGTGAATGTGAACAAGGACACTGTTGACTACAAATGGACAATCACGATGCCCGACGGAACAGTACGAAAAGTTAAAGGTTCATCTAATAGCGGAATGTGGATTACCGGCGTTGTTCATGGTAAGTACATGGACATTATTCCTGCAGGTAATATTGCAGGTAGTAGCAGCTCATTTTATTGCGATATATTTTGGGTGTCTGGTTCCACAAGCCGTGTGGTTTATCGGGGGTGCTACTACGCGCACTCGTATGGCGGTGTATCGTGTGCGAATGCGTTTTACGATGCTTCGGACTCGTACTCGGATGTCGGCTCTCGTCTGGCCTTCCGCGGAAAAATCGTTTTGGCGACAAGCGTAAGCGCGTACAAAGCTTTGGCCGAGGTAGCATAAGCATAAACGGGAGCGAAGCGACAAAGCGTAAAGCGTAAAAGCGTGTAAATTAGCATAAAAACGGGCGTAAGCCCGTCGATTTTTGAAAAAAATTCATGATTCAGCAGAATATGCTGTAATTTTGCAATCGAAAAGGTGGCGTTATCCATAAGCCGTGTGGTTTATCGGGGGTACAACAACGCGAACTCGAATGGCGGTGTATCGAATGCGAATGCGAATAACGATGCTTCGAACTCGAACTCGAATGTCGGCTCTCGTCTGGAAATCAAATTATTTGGCGTACCACACCGGGGACGTGTCCCCATTGCGGAGCCAAGGATAACAAGCCTCAGTAATAGCGGAGCAATCCGGAAAACTGAAAAATCACGTGTTGGGTAGAGCTTGGTAGGGCTTGTAGTCTCGAAAAGGTCAGACCCATAGGAAGGAAGGCATAACAATGCGAAGAGAAGGAAATATCATCGAGGAAGTTGTGGAATACTCTAATATGACAGAGGCATTCGACACTGTACTTCACGGAACAGCGCGTAAACGCAGCCGTGTGGGTAAATACCTTATGGAGCACCGTGAGGAAGTTATAGAGGAGCTTAGAAAAAGCATACTTAATGGAATCCCGGAGAAAATTGACTACCATGAGCGTATTATTGTTGAAGGCGTTAAGCCAAGGAGGATTCAAGTTTTGTCGATGCGTTCCAGGATCATGGCCAGTGCTGTAATGAATGTTGTGGATAAGCATTTAAAGAAGCGATTCATCCGCACTACTTCTGCAAGCATTAAGAATAGAGGCATGCACGATCTGTTGAATTATATTCAAAGGGATATATACGAGGACCCAGATGGAACGATGTATTGTTATAAGTTTGACCTTTCCAAATTTTATGAGAGAGTTAACCAGGACTTTGTTATGGAATGTGTACACAAAATGTTCAAAGACAAATTGCTCATATCCATACTTGAAAAATTTGTTAGGCTTCTTCCGGATGGAATAAGCATTGGGCTACGTAGTTCACAAGGTCTTGGTAATTTGTTGTTGTCGGTTTATTTAGACCATTATTTGAAAGATGAATTAGGCGTACGTCATTTTTACAGATATTGTGATGACGGCGTAGTGTTGGCAAAATCGAAAGCGGAACTATGGATGATTCGTGATGCCGTTCACGAAAAGATGGAAAGCATTGGTCTCATTGTGAAAGCAAATGAGCGTGTGTTCCCTGTGAACGAAGGCATAGACTTTCTCGGTTACGTCATTTATCCGGATCATGTCCGGCTGAGGAAACGTATAAAACAGAGAATGGCTCGCAAAATGCACGAGGTTAAGAGTAAAAGAAGAAAGCGTGAACTGGTCGCCTCATTTTATGGGATGGCCAAGCACGCCGACTCCATAATGTTGTTTAATAAATTAACAGGCAAAGAAATGAAATCATTTAAGGACTTAAATGTCGCTTACAAGCCAGAGGATGGCAAGAAGCGTTTTTCGGGTGCGGTGGTGAGCATTCGAGAGTTGGTTAATCTCCCTATCGTAGTCAAGGACTTCGAGACGGGAATTAAAACGGAACAAGGTGAAGACCGTTGCATCGTAAGTATCGATGTGAATGGTGAGCCGAAGAAGTTTTTTACCAACAGTGAGGAGATGAAAAACATCCTCGCACAAGTGAGTGAAATGGACGACGGTTTCCCATTTGAGACCACCATCAAAACGGAAACTTTCGGCAAAGGTAGAACCAAATATGTTTTTAGCTGATGAGAAGAGTACAAGGTGCGGCAGACGTAAAACTGATGGAATGTATCAGCCCTGCCAAAAACAAATGGCGCATCCATTGGGATGTAGTGAATCCAGAAGAAGGACCGGTGACCTATATGGAAGAAGACTTTGACCATAAGCCTTCTGCTGATGAGGTGAAAGATACCGTCATTGGATGGTATAATGAGCAGATAGACCATAAGATTCTATGTGGCTTTAGCTATGAGGGTAATGTGGTTTGGCTCTCTTCGGAAAATCAATTTAACTATAAGGCTGCTTATGACCTCGCTGTGCAAACGGAAGGGAAAAGCCTTCCTGTAACATTCAAGTTTGGAAATGAGGGTAGTCCTGTATATCGTTCGTTCAATACGATGGATGAACTGAGAGACTTCTATTCTAAAGCCATGCTTCACATTCAAACAACATTGGAATGTGGTTGGAAATTGAAAGATAACTTTAAACTGGAAAATTATGATGTAGGTTGATATAAGCCCATGGGGGCGAGCTAAAAAAAGCCCCCGGCCTGTTAAAAGTAACGCCAATCACTTATTAACCACACGAGCGGAGTCGCGCAACCGGGGGCAAATACCCTCTGCCGCGACTTCGCTGTTTTTGTTTAATAAATGATTGGCGCTACAAAGATACTAAATTTCTGATTATGACAGTGTACGAAATTCTGAATTTTAACAAGGAACTTATAAATAGGCTATCAAAAATAGGATTTAAGCCGGATGATTATAAGTATATTGACCTCTATTCTGATTTTGAGAGTATGAGAAGTAATGGTGATAAGGTGACATACATAGTATCATTCCTCGCAGATAAATACTCCGTGAGCGAAAGAAAAATCTATGATGTGATAAAGCGTTTTGGAAAGCACTGCACGATTCATGCAGTGTGATTTGGAAGTTAGATTCTTTTGTCTTTTCAAATCTCTGTACTTTTGCAGTGGTTAAATGATTAGGCAATGAATAAGTATTATCAAGTTTTGAATAAAATACTATTGTATGGAAACATGCAGAGTAATCGGAAGGGAAAAATAAAGTACCTTCTCAATGAGCTGCTGGTGTTAACGCCTGCGGACTTGTTGGATATATTTGAAACTCGCGGAATCGCGAGGAAGAAACTTAAAAGTGAATTGAATCTGTTTATGAAAGGAGAGCGAAACGTGGAGCGTTACCGTGAAGCCGGGATAAACTGGTGGGATTATTGTGGCTCTATTCTTGTGAACAGTTACCCTACTTATTTTGAAAAACTTCCTCCGCTTATTGATCGCATCAATAAAGAGAAGCGAAACAGTAAGAACTACATGCTGTTCCTCGGTGCTACAGGTGCTGAAAGTAACCAAGCTCCATGCTTGAGCCTTGTGCAGTTCCAGATAGATAACGGCCATCTGGTATTGTCGGCATATCAACGAAGTTCAGATGCTAATTTAGGATTGCCTGCTGACATCTATCATCTTTATCTTATGTCAAGACAGATAGACCTTCCCCTAAAATCCATAACGTTGCATTTGGCCAACGTACATATATATGAAAACAACTTAAATCGTACCAAGGAACTTTTGGACGGTAATGAAAACATAAAATTTGAATTGAACGTATGAAACAGTATTTATCAGCACCACTTCCATTTGTCGGGCAAAAAAGAATGTTTGCCAAAGAGTTTATTAAAGTCCTCAAACAATACCCATACAGTACGGTCTTCGTTGACCTTTTCGGCGGATCAGGATTGTTGTCGCATATCACCAAAAGACAACGACCAGATGCTACTGTGGTTTATAATGACTTTGATAATTACAGGTACAGACTGGCAAATATACCGAATACCAATCGTATGCTTGAAGACATCCGAAAAATTTCAATAGACGTTCCTCGTCACAAACTTATAAAAGGGGATGTGCGGGAACGTATCTTAGACCGGATAAGGCAGGAGGAAGAGCAGCATGGATATGTTGATTATATCACGGTGTCAAGCTCTATCATGTTTTCCATGAAATATAAAATGAGCCTTGACGAATTGCGGAAGGAGGCTCTTTACAACAACATTCGTAAAAATGATTATCCAGACTGTTCTGATTATTTGGAGGGCTTGACAATTACCTCGTGCGATTACAAAGATGTATTTAAAAAATACAAGGACGTTCCTAATGTGGTATTCCTTGTTGACCCACCTTATTTGAGTACCGATGTCGGAACTTACAAAATGTATTGGAATATGGCTGATTACTTAGATGTACTTAACGTGCTAAAGGGCCATTCATTTGTTTACTTCACCTCAAACAAGTCATCAATTGTCGAGTTGTGCGATTGGATGGGGAAGAACAAAGAACTCGGAAATCCTTTTGAGCACTGTATCAAAGCAGAGTTCAATGCGCACGTGAATTATAGCTCTACATATACAGATATGATGCTATATAAGTGCATCGCCTAAATGGTTGCAACAATGCAATTTGTTACATATTTTTAATTCGTATTGCAATGGCTTTTGAATAGTATTTTAATACCATTTGAACATTTCTTTAGCTTGTATTGAAACATTGAAGCAGCCCAAATAAGGCTGCTTCTTATGCGTTTATATTGATTGTGTGCAATATGTTTTCAAGACGCTTCGTTTTTCCTTTTTCTCCAATTTTTGAACGCTTCGTTTCGGGAACGACGAAAAAATGGATTTTCGGATTATAAAGGCATCCATGCCTAAACACGAATTCTTTCAATCAGTTCCTTTGTTCTAGCACTCCTCTATTAGCTTGCGGTTTCAAAATTATTTATCAGAATTCACATACTTTATACGATAAAATGTCGAAAAAGTGCAGTTTAACTTTCCAAAAGGGATAAAAATAGCCTGTTTTGAGCCTGTTTTTTTGTTTCAACTCATGAAGGCCTTTCTTTTTTGTCTTAAAAAGGCTTAAATAGGGGG
>Ga0172377_10000366_pt1 | contig 42136 bp, 37 predicted proteins | sample Pumphouse3metaG_FD_119749 | JGI IMG/M metagenome (GOLD analysis project Ga0172377, IMG submission 119749) | Leachate microbial communities from a municipal landfill in Southern Ontario, Canada - Pumphouse #3 metaG | ecosystem: Engineered > Solid waste > Landfill > Unclassified | place: Canada... | reverse complement strand
GTTTTAGCACCTTCTAATTCACAATATAAACAATCAAAATTACACTGTTTTTTTGAAGGAGATAAATCAATACCTAAAGATATACCAAATCTTCTTGAGGGAATTGGTCCAAAAATAATAGAATTTGAATATGACATGATTTTTTCTTTCTGAAAGAATAAGTGAGAGGATTCTCACTTATTTTAGATTAGATTATTTTTTACTTACTCTTTGACACTCTTTTACAAAGTGAATAGCGTTTTCAACTGGAACATCTGGAAGAATTCCATGACCTAAATTAAATATATGCCCATCACCTTGCATTATTTTTTGAATTCCTTCTACACACTGTGTAGTTGCTTCTTTAGAATATAATCTACAAGGCTCCATATTTCCTTGAAGTACATATTTACTACCAAGTTTTTCTTTAGCCATTGCCATTGGAGTTCCCCAATCTACACCAAATACATCGAAGTTTCCATAAACTAAACCTCTTTCAATAAATGCAGCAACACCTTTTGGAAACATAATTATAGGAATATGTGGATATTTCTCTTTTAAATAATCTGCAATTTCAACCATATATTTCCATGAAAATTCATCGTATTTTGATGGTTCAATAGCAGCTGCCCAAGAATCAAAGATTTGAACAACATCAATACCTGCTTCAATTTGTTTTTCCATATAAAACTTTACAACTTCAGTTACTTTTCTTAAAATTTTATGTAAAAGCTCAGGTTCTGAATACATCATTTTTTTACAAAGATTATAAGTTTTTGTTCCTTGTCCTTCAATCATATAAGTAGCTAAGGTCCAAGGAGCACCTGTAAATCCGATAAGTGCTTTATCTTCTGGTAACTGCTGTTTTAAAAGTTTTATTGTTTCGTAAACATATGTTAATTTATTAGCAGCAATTTCACCACCAATTAATGCATCTATATCTGCTTCATTTACAATTGGATCTTTAAAAATAGGACCTTCGCCTTTTATAAAATCTAAGTGCATCCCCATTTCATTTGGTATAACTAAAATATCTGAAAATAAAATTGCTGCATCAACACCTACAATATCAAGAGGTTGGATTGTTACCTCAGCAGCAAGGACTGGATTATGACAAAGATTTAAAAAGTTTCCAGCTTGGGCTCTTACTTTCATATATTCAGAAAGGTATCTTCCTGCTTGTCTCATCATCCATACAGGTGTATATGGAGTTGGTTTTCTAAAACACGCATCTACAAATATTTTTGACATTTTTTACCTTTTTAATGTTTTCCAACTTTACCCAAAAAGTAAAGTCCTACAGATAATATTCCAATTGATAAAGCAAAATAAAGCATTTGTAATGCTCCATCATAACTTGTATGCAATACCTTTTGAAAAAAACTTACAATTAATACCATCACAATAACTTTTGCAATTTTATCTTTTAATTGATCTAATGAATGAATTGCTAAAATATTATTTCCAGCAGAAGTTTCTTCCGCTGCATCAATTTTTGAAATAAATAATTCATAAATACCAAATGCAAAAATCAACATTACAACTGCAATTAAATATAAATCAACTGCACCAATAATTTTACTTACTATCTCTTCATGAAAATTTTCAGGATGTAATCCATTCCAGTAAACATCTAATGTATAAGATAAAACATTAAAAATATCTATTGAAGCAACTACAAAAAGTATTCCTGCACCAATAAGTCCAAAAATAACTGGAAGTAAAACAAAAAGTCTTGCTTTCCACATAGCATTTTCAAAAATTTTTTCTAACATTAGATGTCATTTTCCAAATCTGCCCATTTAAGCGCTATTCTTACTGCATTTGTTGCAGCTCCCACTCTTACTTGGTCAGCTACATTAAAATAATGAATTATATTTGAAGCATAAATATCTTTTCTAATTCTTCCAACGTATGTAATATCTGTATCTGTTGCAATAATTGGCATTGGATATTTTTTATTTACTAAATCATCTATAACTTCTACATTTTCAAAATTATTTAATACATCTTTTACTTTTTCTAAATCAACATCTACATTATCTTTAAATGTTACAGTTATTGATTCACTATGTGATCTTAAAACGGGAACTCTTACACAAGTTGCTGCTATTTGCATCTCTTTATGCATAATTTTTTGTGTTTCTTTTACCATTTTCATTTCTTCTTTAGTAAAACCATTATCAGTAGCAACATCAATTTGAGGAATTACATTAAGTGCTATTTGATGAGGAAAAGCTTTCACTTCTGCTTCATCTAATTTAAAATTAAAAAATGCTTGCATTTGTTTTACAAGTTCTTCCATTCCAGTTTTTCCAGCACCTGAAACAGCTTGATAAGTTGAAACATCAACTCTTTTAATTCCATATAATTCATCAAGTGGTTTTAGTGACATAACCATTTGAATAGTTGAACAATTTGGATTTGCAATAATTCCTGATTCTCTCCATAACTTAATATCTTCTGGATTAACTTCAGGAACAACTAACGGAACTTTTGGATCCATTCTAAAATGACTTGTGTTATCTATAACAACAGCTCCTGCTTCAACTGCAAATTTTGCAAATTTTTCAGAAACGCTTCCACCCGCACTAAAAAATGCAATTTCAATATCATTTTCTTCAAAACAAGTTTCAGTTAATTCTAAAACTGTAATTTCTTTATTTTTATATTCAACTTTTGAACCAGCACTTCGTGAACTAGCTAATGGTATTAATTTATTAATTGGAAAATCATACTCAGCTAAAACTCTAAATAACTCTTCTCCCACAGCCCCAGTAGCTCCTACAACTGCAACATTAAACTTTCTCATCTTTCTACTCTTCCTCTTCTTCTAAATTATCTTCTTTAATTTCCATAGTATCTAATAAAGTTGGTGCTTTATTTGTATCAACTTCTACAGGTATTGATTCTAAAATTTCACCATCTTCTGTATATCTTATTATATTTCCATTTTCATCTAGTTCTATTTCTTCATCTTCTTTTGGACATTTTGCAATTGATACAACTTTGTCATTTTTATCAACATTTACAATAATAACACCAGCTGTATTTCTTCCAGCTTTTCTAATTGATTGCATATCAACTCTAATCATTTTTCCAATTGAAGTTAATAACATTAAATCTTGTGTATCGTCTACTAATACTTCTCCTACAACATTTCCAGTTTTTGGAGATAGTTTCATAGAAATAACTCCCGAACCTGCTCTATTTGTAAGTCTATACTCTTCAACAGTTGTTCTTTTCCCGATACCTTTTTCAGAAACAGTTAATAACTCTTGTTCTTCATTACTTACAACATCAGCATCAACAACAAAGTCAATATCGTGTTTAAACTTGATACCTCTAACACCTCTTGTACTTCTACCTTGATCTCTTGTTTTTTCGATTTCAAATCTGATACATTGTCCCATACTTGTAAAAATCATTAGATATTGAGTTTCAACATCTGCGATTTTTGCAGTTACGATTTCATCTAAATCATCAAGAACGATTGCTCTTACACCATTTGATCTGATATTTGAGAATTCACTTAATGAAGTTCTCTTTATAATTCCATTTCTTGTGAAAAATACTAATGATTTTGATTCATCAAAATCAGGTGTTGGAATAATTTCCATAATTTTTTCATCAGGTCTTAAGTTAATTAAGTTAACAACTGCTTTACCTTTTGCAGTTCTACTTCCTTCAGGAATTTTGTAAACTTTTAACCAATATAATTGACCCATATTTGTAACAAACATTAAGGTATCATGAGTATTACTTACAAAGAATTTCTCAATAAAGTCATCATCGTGAGTAGTCACCGCAACTTTTCCCTTTCCACCTCTTCTTTGTTTTTCATAAGATTTGATTGGAACTCTTTTTACATAACCATTATGTGTAATTGTAACAACCATTGGCTCATTTGGAATTAAATCTTCAATATCAATTTCATCATAAGAATCTTCAATATCAGTTCTTCTATCACTTGCGAATCTTTCTTGAATATCAGTTAATTCTTCTCTAATGATTTCATTCAATTTTTCTTCAGATTTTAAAATTGATTCTAATTCAGCAATTAAAATCATTAATTCTTGATATTCAGCTTCTAATTTATCTCTTTGAAGACCTGTTAATCTTCCTAGTCTCATATCTAGAATAGCTTGAGATTGAATTGGACTTAAACCAAATCTATTTTGTAAACTATCTTTTGCTTCTTGATCATTTGCACTAGCTCTAATGATTTTTACAACTTCATCAATATTGTCTAAGGCAATTTTTAAACCTTCTAAAATATGAGCTCTAGCTTTTGCTTTTTCTAAATCAAAAATAGTTCTTCTAATAATTACAGTTTTTCTATGTGAAAGGAAAACATTTAATAATTGAGGTAAGGTAAATACTTTTGGTTCTTTATTATAAACAGCTAAAAGAATAATTCCAAATGTAGTTTCCATTGGAGTTGATTTGTATAAATTATTTAAAACAATTTCACTCATTGCATCTTTTTTAAGCTCAATTACAACTCTAATACCTTCTCTATCAGATTCATCTCTAACTTCTGAAATACCATCAATTTGTTTGTCTTTTGCAAGGTTTGCTATAAGTTCAATTAGTCTTGATTTATTTACTTGATATGGTAATTCATCAAGAACAATAATCTCTTTTTTACCTCTTGTTTCAATATGATGTTTAGCTCTAATTCTTACTCTTCCACGACCTGTATTATAAGCATCAATAATTCCTCGTCTTCCGAAGATTGTTCCACCTGTTGGAAAATCTGGTCCTTTGATAAATTGCATTAATTCATCTGCTGTAACATCTGGATTATCTATTGTATATAAAACTGCTTCTAATAATTCATTGATGTTATGAGGAGGAATTTTTGTAGCCATACCAACAGCAATTCCTTCACTTCCATTTAAAAGTAAAGTAGGAACTCTTGTAGGAAGAACTGATGGTTCTTTCATAGTATCATCATAATTTGGAGTAAAGTTTACAGTATCTTTATCTAAATCTCTTAATACTTCTTCAGCTATTTTAGTCATTCTAGCTTCCGTATATCTCATAGCAGCTGCACTATCACCATCAATAGAACCGAAGTTTCCTTGACCATCAACGAGTGGTGCTCTCATAGAGAAAGTTTGTGCCATTCTAACTAATGCATCATAAACAGAAGTATCTCCATGTGGATGGTATTTACCAATAACATCTCCAACAATTCTTGCTGATTTTTTATATGCAGATTTTGAAGTAATATTCAAATCATGCATAGCAAATAAAATTCTTCTGTGAACAGGTTTCAATCCATCTTTTGCATCTGGTAATGCTCTACCTATAATAACACTCATAGAGTAATCTAAATATGAAGCTTTTACTGAGTCTTCAATATTTATATCTATAATATCTTGATTTTCGAAAAGGTTTTCCATAAAAAAAGGCCTTTGTAGTATAAAATTGTTTTATTATATCTAAAATGCGCTTAGCATAAGTTGTAATAAAATTTATAAAATTATAAATATAAAAAAAGGGGGATAAAAGCCTAAACTTTTATCCCCCTTTTTTTAACTAATTAAAAATTAATTTTCACTTTTGTATTTAACAAGTATTGAATAAATTTCATCTTTTAATTTTAATTTTTCTTTTTTACTAGCTTCAATTTGAAACTGATCAGCATGAGATTCTTCTAGTTTTGCAATAACATCATCTAACTCATTATGTTTTTCAAAAAGTTTATGGAAGTGTCCATCTTTTTGTTTTAATTCTGTAATTACATCTCTGTATTCGTGAAACATTTTGCATCCTATGTGTTTAATTTTTTTTGCATTATACTATCTAACTACTTAATTTTTTGTAAAGAATTTTAACTAGCTTCTATAGTCTGCATTTATCTCTACATATTTGTAACCTAAATCACAACCATAAGCTGTGAATTTACCCTCACCTAAACCAATATCACAAATGATTTTATATTTATCTTTTTTTAAAACATCCCCGGCTTTTACTTCTGTATCTGCATCAAAACAAATTTCACCTTTATTAAAAACAACAACATCATTATATGAAATAACTAATTTCTCATCATCACAATCAATTCTTGAAGCACCAATAGTTGAAGCAATTCTTCCAAAATTTGGATCTTCTCCAAAAAGTGCTGTTTTCACTAATAGTGAATTTGATAAAGCTTTTGCAGCAATCATTGCTTGTTCATTTGAAACTGCATTTATAACTTCAAATGCTGCAACTTTTTTTGCACCCTCACCATCAGCTACTATTAACATAGCCATATCATGCATTACAAGTCTTAAAACTTCTGAAAAGGCTTCTTTGTTATAAGCATTTGAATTTCCATTTGATAAAACCATAACAGTATCATTTGTTGAAGTATCACCATCAACAGAAATTGCATTAAAAGTTGTTTCACTATTTGCTTTTAAAGCTTCCATAATATCCACATAAGGAACAGCAGCATCTGTACAAATAAAACACAACATTGTTGCAAGATTTGGGTTTATCATCCCAGCACCTTTTGCCACAGCACCTATTTTAAAAGAAGTTCCATTTTCAAGTTTTACTTCATACATACAAGTTTTTGCATATGCATCTGTTGTCATAATTGCACGACTTAAATTTTCACCATTTTTAGAAGTTAAATCAAATCTTTTTGCACCTGCAACTATTTTTTCAATAGGAAGAGGATTTCCAATAACACCTGTTGAACTCATAATTGGATTTACTAAATTAAAATCTAATTGAGAGAATAAAGTATTAATATTTTCAATACCTTTTCTTCCAGTAAGTGCATTTGCATTTTTAGAATTTATTAAAATAAAATTTGTTTTAAAATTTTCTTCATATTGCAAAAAATGTTTTAAAGGTGCAGCTTGAAATCTATTTTCAGTAAATATAGCTCCAACAGTACAAGGTTTATCACTATAAATAAATCCTAAATCAAGTTTTGAATTTGATTTAAGTCCTGCATGAATTCCATCACAATAAAATCCATCTATTTGGTCAATATAGCCTTTGATTGGTAAAATAGTAAACATAATCTTATACATCCTCTGGTTTATTAGTTAAATTTATAATCTTTTTAGCTCTTAGAATACCTTTTTGAGAACCCACTAACAATAATTTGCAATTTGCATTTATTGGTGTTGCACCTTTTGGCATTTGGATGAACTTCCCTTTATCTTCTGTGATTCCAATGATAGAAACTTTTAATCTATCTCTTAAATGTAAATCTTTTATCTCTTTATTTACTACCCAAGAATCTTCATTTACAAAAACTTCTTCCATATCTATTGGAGTATCTCGTTTATATAAAAACTCATCAAGAACATTTTCCATATCGGGTCTTATCGCCATTGCACTTACTCTTTTTGCCATAAGTGCGGGAGTTGCTACAACTTTATCAGCTCCAAGTTTTTTGAGCCTTATTTTTTCATTTTGAGTTTCTGCATTTGAAATAATTAAAAAAGGATTTCTTCCTAACTCTTTTTCATAAAGTCTAACAGATGCTATTAAAGTAATATTATCTGAAATATTTTTTGATAAAGAAATAGCACCTTTTGCTGAACTTAAATGTGATTTTAGAAAAGCAATTTCTTTATAAGGTTCTTCTTTTACAAAATAAGGATAGTTATTCTCTTTTGCAATTTGCTCTATTTGGTCACTTGGATCAACAACAACAAAAGGAATATGATTTTCTCTAAATTGTCTTGCTAATTGAGCTGTATATTCGTTGTGATAACAAATCACAAAATGTCTTCTTAATCTTGCTATTTTATAAAGCATTTTTCTTTCCTTTAATAATTCTCGTAAAGGTCCATTAGCAATAACATCAATTACGATACCCACTGCAAAAATAAGACTTGCAAATCCTGATAACATCAAACATACTGTAAAAACTATGGTTTCATTTCTAAAATTTGATTCATTTAATGCACCAAATCCTGTATTAGTTAAAGTATATGCTGATTGAAATATAGCATGCATAATAGAATAATCTTCAAGATAAACATATCCTAAAGTTCCTATCATCATTACAATCTGTATCAATATTAAGGGAAGCCTTAAAGGTTTGAGTTGAGAATAAATTAAGGGATTTAAATCGTATTGAGGTTTGGCTGTTCTAATTTCCCAGCCAATAGCCTTTTTTACTTTAGTAAAGATGCTCATGAAAGCACTTTTCTAGAGCCTTTTATGAGTGTTTTTTAAGAGTTCTTAACTCTTTTGCAGAAACTTTTAATTTAGTTGTAGTTCCATCATCTAATGTAACTCTAACTGTTCTAATGTTTGGTAAAAATCTCCTTTTAGTTCTGTTTTTTGCGTGACTTACGTTATTACCAGACATAGGTCCTTTTCCAGATATTGCGCATCTTCTTGCCATTTTGTATTCCTTCTATAGTGAAAAATATTTGCGTATTCTATCTTAATTTTCTTAAGTTCTATTTAAATATTCTTAATTAAATTGTTAATTTTCTCTAAATTACTTTGAAGAGTAAATTCTAAAGCTAATTTTCTATTTTGTTTCATAATCATTTTTAAATCATTTTCATTTGACAAAATTGCATCTATTTTAAAAGCAATACTTTGATCTGTTGGAGAATCCATAGAAGCAAAAACATCCACTATTTCTTTGGCATCATTATCTAAACTTACGAAAACTACACATTTACAATACATTGCTTTTATTATATTTGTTGAAAATGATTTATTATAAGTTGGCAATAAAAATATATCAGAAGCTAAAAATAAATCGTCCATATTAGAATAATTTTCTAGTAAAATTATTCTATCTTGAAGAGTAGAATACTTAGAAATTTGAAAATTTAAATTTGCTATTTGTTTTTTCTCTCCAGCAATTATAATTTTAAAATCAGTATAAGTAATAGAAGAACAAATATCTAAAAATTCTTTTACACCTGATGATTTAAAGTTTTTTGCAGTAAATAAAATAAGCTTTATATCTAAATTTATTTGTAATTCTTCACAAAGTTTTGCTTTTATCTCTTTTGTTTTTTTATACTCGATATTTATACTTGGATAAATTACTTTTATTTTTTCTTGAGAAATTTTAGTTTTTTCAATAATTTCATTCATTAAAGCAAATGAATTTGTAATAGTTATTTCTGCATTTTTAATATTTTTGATAGATTTTTCATCTAAAACACCTGTATGAAAATATACATCTGCATACTTTTTTTTACTAAATAAAGAAGATAGTAAATTGTTCTTTTTTAAAACTTTTATATTTTCTTGTTTTTTTAATTCTTCAATTAACAAACTTGTTGATTTGTATGAGATTGTTATTTTATTCATCGTTATCTTTATTTGTACTCTTTTGATTATTTAATTCATATAATTTTGCTTCTTTTAAAAATGCATAAAAAGAGTTATTTATAGCTGCTATAAATCCTCTTGTTCCATTCAAAAATCCTCTTTTTATAAAAAATGATTTAAAAAAAGATAAAGGGAAAACAAAAATTAATTTCAATAATGAAGCTTTTTTATTTTTCTCAAATTTTTCTTGCGCTCGTAAAGAAGAATATTCATTTATTTTATTTAAGTGAGTTTTTAAATTCAATGTTCCATAATCATAAATAAAACCTTTTGCTTTCGCTATTTTACCTTTTACAACTATTGATTCATGAACCAATTTCGCAGGATAAAATCCAACACTTTTTCTGAAAAATCTAATTCTTCTGTTAAATTTTGACTTTTCATTATTAAATCTTCCAAGATATAAACTTGAAATCTTTATATTTAATCCATCAATTTTATTTTTATCAATTGCATCAACAATCTCGTTTTTTAGCTCATCTGTTAATTGTTCATCAGCATCAAGATTTAAAACCCATTCATTTGAACATAAATTCTTTGCATACTCTTTTTGATTTGCAAAGCCTGTCCACTCTTGATAAAAAACTTTATTTGTGTATTTTCTTGCAATTTCTAAAGTATTATCGATGCTTCCACTATCAACAACCACAATCTCATCAAAATCTTTTACACTTTCTAAAACTCTCTGAATATGTTTTTCTTCATTCTTACAAATAATATAAACTGATGCTTTTATCATAATTTGTTCCTAATTCTAGTAACTTTTAATAAAAAGTCTATAAAGCTTTCTGTTCCTAAAACTCCAATTCTTTTAATTATAAAAGGATTGTCATTTTTTTCAAATAAGCCTCTTTTTACTACTGTCGCATTTTTGTATCCAATTTCTTCAACAGCCTGAATAATCTTATCATCAAATTTCCCATAAGGATAAGCAAATGCTTCGCACTCTTTTCTTGTAATCTTTTCAATTTCTTCTTTAGATTTTTTAAGTTCAATAAATAATTGTTCTTCATTTATTGTTGATAAATTCACATGAGATAAAGTATGTGAACCAAACTCTATTAAACCTGTATTTTGCATTTGTAAAATTTGTTCATTATTTAATAAATTTGATAAAACAGAAGTATTTTTTTCTTCCCAATGATTTGTTTTTTGATTTGGAACTAAATAAATTGTAGCTTTAAAATTATAGTTTTTTAAAATTAGAAATGCATTTATGAAATTATCTTCATATCCATCATCAAAAGTAACTACAAATGATTTTTTAGGAATTTCATCCAGTTTAATAAGCTCAGAAATTGTAAATGAATTCCATTTATTATCATAAAACCATTTCATTTGTTTCTCAAAATCTTTTGGTTTTACTCTCCATTTATTATGTTTTTCTTTTCCTATATGTTCACTAATACTATGATACATTAGAACTCTAGCTTTTTTATAAGATTGTGGGATTCTCCACCAGTTATATCTCAATGAAGTTATTAAAAATATAATAAATAAAAATATTAAAAAGTAAATCATGGTTCTACTTTATAAGAGTTTTATAGGCTTCAACATATTGTTTTACCATTTTTTCTATACTATAATTATCTTTTGTCTGTTTTATTTTTTCAAACAATTTTATATATTTAGCATAATTTTTATTTACATCATTCAATTTTTCTACAAAAGCTTCAATATTATTATCAAAAACAAGATTCTCACCTAAAAGTTCTTTATGATTAGCAATATCTGTTGCAACTAATACTTTCGCGTAAAATATACCTTCAATTAAAGCTAAAGAGAGTCCTTCTTCACTTGATGAAATAATTTGCAAATCACTATTATGAATATAATCTTGAACATTTCTAACGAATCCAACTAATTGAATTTTATCATCTAAAGCTAATGATTTTATAAGATTTTGTAATTCTTGTTTTTGTTCACCTTCTCCAACAATATTTAATTTAAAATCAAAATCAATTTTTGAAAGAGCTTTTATTAAAGTATGAAAACCTTTTACAGGAGCTAATCTTCCAATTCCTACTATTGTAAATTTTTCATTTTTTCCAAAATCTTCTACCTCTTTATAAGGAATCCCATTTAATATAGTTATATTTCTTTTAGCATTAGTATAAATTCTTGTTTCATCAGAAACTGCTACGCCCATATCAGCTAATACAAATTTCTTTTTAAAAATAGGATTATGACGACTTCCTATTATTGGCACTTTCTTTTGCATAAAGAACCTTGCATTATATATAATCTCTAACTCTTTTGTATTGTGAATATGAATAACATCAGGATTAATTCTTTCTAAAATTTTTGATACTTGATAAAGGAAAAAGGGGTTATATCTATTTTTCTCGAAATCAACTTCTACTAAATTCACATTTTCATTTATATAAGGTTTTATTTTTTCATTTGTAAGTAAATATACTGTATGCTCTTTTGATAATTCATTACATAAATCAACGCATACTTTTTCAGTACCTGCAAATTGAACCCAATGTAATGTATGTAAAATCGTCATATTTTATTTCCCTTTTTAAATTTATATTCACTCCACTCATACTCATTAGCTGAATTATCATTAAATAATAATTCTAACATAAACTTAGTAACACGTTTTGCATTTGCTATTTCAAATGTTTTTTCTTGACCATTTTTTGCAATAGTTTCAAATTTATTATTTTCTAAATAACTCTTTAATTTTTTAAAACAATCTTCTGGATTATCAAAATATACTATTTCTTTATTATCTTCATAAAGCTTTTCAAAACCATTTATTCTAGGTGAAAATGTACAAATCCCACAACCTAAGAATTGAGCCATTCTATCAGATGACCCAAGAAGTTTCTCTTTATTTATTGATTCTAAATTATCATCTCTATTAAAATTTATAGCAATTTTTGTTTTTGATATTGCCTCATGAAAATCATTACCAAATATAGCTGGATTATCCAAAGAAGCATAAACTTTTAGATTAATATTTTCTTTATCACAAAAATCTTTTAATAAAACTGCAAATTTCGTTCTAACATCTTCGTTGTAATCCCTTGCAATGTAAATCACATCATTAGTTTTATCTAAATTTATACTTTTATCAAAAGCTGGATCTGATATATTTGGAAAAAATGAAAAAATTGTATTATCATATTTTTTAGATAAATTTTTTAAATCTTTTGCATTAGCATAATAAAAAACATCCATACAGTTTAACTTATCAAAAAAAGCATCATTTTCTTGTAAATGGTCTACATACCATTGAACAATTTTTATATTTGGCAAAATCTTTTTTATTTTTAATAAAGTTTCTTTATCAATTTTTTCAGCTTTTGCCAAAAATAAAATATCTGCTTTTATATTTTTACAAATATTAATAAGCTTTTCATTCATTCTTTTTAATCCACTATCTTTAATACCAAAAAAACGTGAATTTCTCTCAACATCTCTGTAACTAAAATCATATACAAAATGACCATTTTGTATTAAACCATGGCTGATTTTTCTCTCTAATCCATAAAAAAAATTTCCGTTATCTCTTTCATTAAAAATACCACAATGAACTATTTTATAATGTTTTTGCATTTATACATCCTTCATAATATTTCAGCAAATTTTTTGAATAATCATCAAAATCAAATTTTTGTTTTAAAGATTCATGTTTTAATTTAAAATTTTCACAATATTTTTCATAATCTTTATAAATATCTGTAATTTTATTGGGAAATTCTTCGATTTTTAATAAATAATCTTCATCTAAAACTTCAACGATACCACCAACTGGTGTTGAAATAATTAGTGAACTATTAAGTATTCCTTCAAGTAAAGTCAAAGGTAAACCTTCTGTTAAAGATGAAATCACTTGTAAATGACTATTTGATAAATATTGAGAAATATTATCTTTAAAACCTAAAAGTAACACTTTCTTTTCTAAATTTTTAGAACTTATTAATTCTTCAAGTTTTGCTTTTTGACTACCTTCCCCTATTATATTTAATACAAAATCAAAATCTAGTTTTGTTACTTGATCAATGAGTTTATCAAAACCTTTTATAGGATCTAGTCTTCCAACTGCAATCATCGTAAAAATGTCATTTTTTTTAGATTCTAAATTTAATGTTTTTTTTATACCAAAATATAAAACTTCACTTGAATGAGTTATGGTTTTTGCAACTTCAGAAGAAACACTAACTACATTTTTTACTTTATTAAAAATCTTCCCTTTTCTAATATTATGTTTAGTTGCAATATGAATAAAAGGAATAATTTTATTTATTAAATAAGTTATTTGAGTTGCTTTTGCTCCATGAGTATGAACAATATCATAATTTTTAATTACCTTTAAAACTTCTAAATACAAAAAGGGATTATATCTTTTATCATAAGATTTATATTCTATAATTTTCACAGATGAAGATAATTTATCTTTGTATCTACAACCAAAGGGAACGATTAAAGCACATTCATTGTTTTTACTAATTTCATTTAATGAATCAACAACTATTTTTTCAACTCCACCATAAATAGATGAACAAGAGAAATAACATATTTTCATCTATTTCTTCCTTTTTTTATTTTTAAAATAAAAGAAAAAAGACCTTGTCTTCCACTTATCATAATTCTTGGTATTTCAAAATTTGAATATTTAGACTTATCAAAAACTCCATTTACAGTTGTAGTAGCATTAAAGTACGCTACTTCTTCAACGATTTTTACAGAATTTTGATCGAAAAAACCAAAAGGATATGCAAAAGAATTACATTTAATACTAAAAATATCTTCTATTTTTTCTTTTGATTCTTTTATTTGTGTGTGTTTTTCTTCATTTGATAGTTTTGGTAGATTTACATGATCAAGAGTATGAGATCCTATTTCTATAAGACCACTTTTAAGCATTATTTTAATTTGCTCATCGTTTAACATTTTCTCACTATTTAATTCATTTGAAGCTTTATCTAAATCTTTATCTGTAGCCCAATTTTCATTAAATCTATTTAATACAATATAAATTGTTGCTTTAAAATTGTATTTTTGTAATAAAGGAAATGCCTTTGTAAAATTATCTTCATATCCATCATCAAAACTAAGAACAACTGCTTTATTAGGAATTACTTCCAAATTTACTAATTCACTCAATGTAAAACTTGTAAATCCATTCTTTTTTAACCAAATTAATTGCTTTTCAAACTCACTTGGTTTTACTCTTAATCTGTTAAACTTCGATTTATTTTTTGGTAAATGCTCACTTATCATATGATACATTAATACTCTTGGATAGTTAAACGAAATGTTTTTTCTCCACCAAGAAAACCGTAAAGAAAGAAATATAAAAAGAATTAATATTAAAATAATTATATAAATCAATCAGCTTTCCTAAAACTATCTGCATAAACAAAGAAAACAAAGATTGTTAAAAAACTAAGTAATTCTTTTGAACCAAAAGCACCAAAATCAAACTGAGTAACTATAATAAAATAAGTTGCTATAGGGAATAAAATAAAGTTTTTACTTTCATATATTCTTTTTAAAACCACAAAAATTGTAAATACACATGAGATTAGACCAAAGAATCCTGTGTAAAGCAATATTTCTAAAGTCGAATTATGTGGATCTGGAAATTCATTTAAAAAATCATTTGGTAAATTTTTAAATGAATTTAAACCATAACCAAAAAATAATTTCTCTTTAATAAATTCAATAGTGTATAACCAAATAGTTGTCCTATTACTTGAATTTCCATGAAGAAGTTGTTCAAATCTATTTTGAAAAGAATCAAAACCAAAATATAAAACAACCAAGAAACATAAAAAACATAAGAAATAAGTTATATGAGAAAGCTTTATTGTTTTGTAATTTAATAGTAAAAGTACAATAAAAGAACATATACTTGCAACCCAAGAAGATCTTGAAAATGAAAAAATCATAAAAAATGAAAATAATATAATAAGAAATAATGCAATATTTCTTTTATATTTTAATATACAAAGAGCTAAAACAAATCCCATACCCATCATTAAACCAAATGCATTTCTATTATTAAGACTTCCCGTTATACCTTCTCCCATAACAATAGTTGGATTTTGAATAAATTGATAAATACCAGCGAATAGTAATAATGAAAATGAACCCAAAACAACTATTAAAATTTCTCTTTTTCTAAAAAACTCTAATTTATAAAAATACGCAAGGATGACAAATATTAGTCCATATTTATATACAAATGAAAAAATGGTATGCCAAGATTTCTTATCTAAATATTCAGGATTTATAATATTTGAAAGAAGCATAGTAAAAATAATAAAACAAAATCCAATAAATAAATATTTAGTTTCTTTTAAATTCTCAACTAGAATATTAAAATTTTTTGTTTTAAAAAGATGATAGAAAAAAAATATTGAAATTATTACAACAGAAGCTTGGAAAATAGAATTTTTAAAAGGTATTGAAAAAATCCAAGTAAAAATTAAAAACTTAAAAATTATATTATAGTTTAATTTATTGTACGCATCTAGCATATATTATATTTCCCAGTAAAAATTTTGTCTTAATGAAGATTTTAATTATATCTTACTAATCTTAAAATTTTTTCATTAAGTCAATTAATGCTTGAAATAAAGGAAATATCAGATACATTTCAAAATTAAAAAAGGTTAAATCATTATGCTCTTTAATAGTTATGAATTTATATTTATATTTTTCCCAATAACTTTTTTCATCTATTTTTATCTAAATCATAAAAGATTAACACAAGCTGCAAAAGGGTTTTTAGTATTTGCAAGTTTGTTTTTTTATTCTTGGTGGGATATTGTATATTTACCATTAATACTCTCTTCAATTTTGTTTAATTATTTAATTGGAACAACTCTGAGTAAAAGTAGTGAGAATAATAAAATAGGATTAAATAAAAGCTTTAGTAAAAAGTCAATTTTAGTTTTTGGTATAGTTTGTAATGTAGCCTTATTAGGATATTTCAAATATACAAATTTTTTCCTAGAAAACTTTAATGGAATATTTGAATCAAATATTCCATTGCAACATATTATTCTTCCATTAGGAATAAGCTTCTTTACCTTCACTCAAATAGCATTTCTAGTAGATGCTTATAAAAATGAAGTAAAAGAGTATGATTTAATGAGATATATGCTGTTTGTAACATACTTTCCCCATCTATTAGCAGGACCAATACTTCATCATAAAGAGATGATGCCTCAATTTGCAAACCTAAAAAATAGTGTGATAAATTATAGAAATATAGCAGTGGGATTGTTTATATTTTCAATAGGCTTATTTAAAAAAGTTGTAATCGCAGATACTTTTGCAGTTTGGGCAAATGCTGGATTTGATACAGCAACAACATTGAATTTTTTAGAAGCATGGGCAACATCATTATCGTATACATTTCAATTATATTTTGATTTTTCAGGTTATACAGATATGGCAATAGGCGTATCGTTAATGTTTAATATAAAACTGCCTATCAATTTCAATTCTCCATATAAAGCTTTGAATATTCAAGATTTTTGGAGAAGATGGCATATGACACTTTCAAGATTTTTGAGAGATTATATATATATTCCATTGGGCGGGAATAAAAAAGGAAAATTTAGAACTTATATAAATTTAATGGCAACTTTTATAATAGGTGGATTTTGGCATGGAGCAGGATGGACATTTCTATTCTGGGGGTTTCTTCATGGATTAGCTCTTTGTATTCATAAAATTTGGAGTACTTTTGGATTTAAAATGTGGACGTGGTTGGCTTGGTTTCTTACATTTAACTTTGTAAATATTGCATGGATATTTTTTAGAGCTAAAGAGTGGGATGATGCGGTTAAAGTTTTAGGAGGTATGATTGGATTTTCTGGCGTTGTCATATCAAATAAATTTTTTCATCTATCTCCATTCTTAGTCAATTATGGTGTCAATTTTGATGTAGTTACTGAACATATTAATGGAGGAGATAAAAGTTTAATCTGGATTTTATTTGGAATATTTTTTATTTTATTTTTTAAGAATTCTATGGAAAAAATTAATGACTTCTCAATCAATAATAAAACTTTATTTTTAACAATTATTTATTTTTTAATCTCTATTTTATCACTTAATAATGTTTCTGAATTTTTATATTTTAATTTTTAAGGGAATCAAATGAAAGCAAAAAGATGGATTAACCTATTTCTTCTATTTTCTTTTTTAACAATATTATTTATAGGAAGTATAAATTACATAATTGATCCCCTTTGGACTTTTAAACATTCAAATAAATTTAATAATACTCAAGATGGCTTTGACGAAAGAGAACAAAAAAGTAATTTTATTTTTAATAATGGATTAAAAGATTTTAATGGTATTCTTTTGGGAAGTAGTAGAAGTACATTTATAAATCAAAATAGTTTTAGAAACATGAAAATATATAACTATGCATTGAATGCAATGAAACCAAATGAATATAAAGATTACATAAATTTTGCTAAAAAAAGTAAAGATAAAGATTTTGAATATATTATTATTGGTTTAGATTTTTTTGGAACAAATCTTTTAACTGAAGCAAAAATTGAAAAACCTCAATATTATATCAATACAGCACAAAGTTCATTTTATAAATATAAAATGTTGTTATCACTCTCAACTCTTAAGAAATCCTTTAAAAATATTAAAAATTCTTTGTTTGGTGAAAAATTATTTTACGATAGAAATAACATAAAATACCAATCTGTTGTAAGTGAATCAGAAAGAATAAAAAGATTTTCTATGAATATGATTTCTCAACCTTCAAATTTTAATGGTGCAAAATACATTTATAACAATGAATATATAAATATCCTAAAAGAACTTAAAAATGAAAATCCAAATACAAAATTTATAATTTTTACTTCTGCAATTACTTCTGACTTATTAGTTTCAATTTTAAAAGATGAAAAAAGAATTAATGAATATGAAAGATGGTTAAAAGAAACACTAGAAGTTTTCACAGAGATAAATCATTTTATGACAATCAATTCAATTACAACAAATTTAAACAATTATCCAGATGCAGACCATGCATATCCAAATATTGTTAGTCTTATTGCTAAAAAGTTATCTGAAAAGAATAGTGATGATATTCCAAAAGATTTTGGTGTATTACTTACTAAAGGAAATATAGATAATTATATTGAAGGGTTAAAAGTTGAGATAAATAACTATAAATAAAATCTTTACATTAATTTAGAATAAACCTCTATAGTTTTATTTAGCATATTTTCCAAAGAAAAATTATTAGAAATATAATTATATCCATCAAAACTTAATTTCTTTGATTTAAAAATATTATTAGCTAACTCTTTATAATCTCCTACTTCAAAGAAAAAACCATTTTCATTTTCAATTATAATATCTTTTACACCACCATGATTTGTAGCAATTACTGGTTTATTCATACAAATTGCTTCAGCAACTGCACGTCCAAAACTCTCTGGCTTTTTTGAACTGCTAATTACCACATCACTTAAAGCATAAATTTGCTCAATTTTACTTTGACTTCCTGTGAAAATAATATTATCTTCTAAATCTAACTCTTTTATTAAATTTTTTAAAGAGTTCAGATAATCTTTTTTATCACTTCTTACTCCACCAACTATTAAACCTACAATATTTGGAAGCTCTTTTTTAACTATTAAAATAGCTTTTATAAAAGTTTCATAATCTTTTAATTGAGTAACTCTTCCTACACTTGAAACTATAAATTTATTTTCTAAATTAAACTCTTTTTTGAAATTTTCAATAAAACTATTATCAATATTTTTTTCATTAAAAAGTTCTAAATCAATTCCTCTTGGAATTACAGTTATTTTAGACTCTGGCGTTTGATAATGTTTTTGAATATATTCTTTTATGCTATTACTAACACATATAACTGCATCTGCTTTTTGCATAATTGAGCTATAAAAACCAACACTATTAAAACCGTGAACTGTGCTCACAACTTTTATTTTTAAACTTTTATTTGCAAAATAGACAAGCCAAGCTGGAACTCTACTTCTTACATGAATAATATTTGGATTTAAATCTTTTAAAATCTTTTTTAATCCATTAATTCTTGAAAAGACAGTAAAAATATTTTTACTACAAACATCAAATTTTACAAAAGTTCCACCATCAAGATTAATTTGATTTTCAAGTTTTCCACCTGCACTAATTACATATGATTCAATTCCAAGTTTGACATATTCTCGGTTTAGTTCAACAACCCCTCGTTCAACTCCACCTTCATTTAGTTCAGGTAATAACTGTACAATTCTCATATATTATAATTTCCAAGAAGGTTCAGGAACAATTCCTTTAACATCAATAATAATTTTTTCACCATTAATTATATTATCATACTCTTTTTGGCTTAGTGATTTAAATTTATCATGTCCCACAGCTACAACTATTGAGTCATATCTTTTTGTATTTTCAAATGGATTTTCTACAAAGTTATAATTATAATAACCTTTGTCTTTTTCATCAATCCAAGGTTCATAGACATCAATATTAGCGCCATAATCTTTTAATTCTTTTATAATATCAACTACTTTTGTATTTCTAATATCTGGGCAATTCTCTTTAAAAGTTAATCCCATGATTAAAATATTTGAATCTTTAATTATTTTTCCAGCTTTAATCATAAGTTTGATTGTTTTTTCAGCTATATATTTACCCATTCCATTATTTATCTGTCTTGCACCTAAAATTAGATTTGGTTTATAACCTAATTCTTCTGATTTAAAAGTTAGGTAATATGGATCTACACCTATACAGTGTCCTCCCACTAATCCTGGTTTTAATTTAATAAAATTCCATTTAGTTGCAGCTGCTTCTATTACATCATTTGTATTAATATTCATAGTATCAAAAATTAGTGCCAACTCATTTATAAGTGCAATATTTACATCTCTTTGAGTATTTTCGATTACTTTTGCAGCTTCTGCTACTTTTATCGAACTTGCTTTATAAGTTCCTGCTGTTATGATTGATTTATAAAGTTCATCAACAACTATTGCAATTTCTGGATTTGAACCAGAAGTTATTTTAAGTATTTTTGTAACTGTATGTTCTTTATCACCGGGATTAATTCTTTCAGGAGAATATCCACAAAAGAAATCTTTATTAAAAATCATTCCTGATTCTTTCTCTAATTCAGGAACACAAACTTCTTCTGTTACACCTGGATAAACCGTAGATTCATATATTACAATATCATCTTTTTTTAATACTTTTCCAATAGTTTGTGAAGATTTAATTAAAGGAGTTAAATCAGGTCTATTAGTACTATCAATTGGAGTGGGAACTGTAACAATATAGATATTACTATCTTTTATATCTTCTGAATTTGTTGTATAAATCATTCCATTTTTTATTGATTCATTTACTTCATCACTTGTTAATTCCAATGTTCTATCAAATCCACTATTTAGCTCATCAACTCTTGGTTTATTTATATCAAAACCTACTACTTGATATTTTTCTGAAAATGCATGTGCTAGAGGAAGTCCTACATAGCCTAGTCCGACTATACATATTTTTTTATTCAATGTTTTTCCTTTAAATTTTTACTCTTTTTAATATTTTTGCAAAATCTAACTTTTCATCCATATCATTAATTATAGATGCTAATTTATGATATTTTGTATTCTCTTTTTTTGATTTTAATTCAATTATATTTATTTTTGCATCAGAATTTGCTCTTACTTCACTTAACATCGAAGTAGAATCAATAGTAATAAAAAACTCATCACAAACAGCTATAAAATCACCGATTGGATTTATATTTGGTTCTTTTGAATAAATAAGTTTATAATCAAAAGTATATTCATTAATTAAAGATTCAATAGTAGATGATGTTCTTCTTGAAGTAGTAATGTATTTTAAATAATCGGGATACTTTTTAAAAATCTCATCTAATTTTTCTTTTATACTATGATAAGACATTGAAAAAACACCATTATCTCCACCAATTATCACAGCAAGAGATTTTTTATCTTCAATTTTTTTAATATAACCTTTTGGGCTTGAATATGACAGATTTAGAGGAACAGCCAATAAATTATCTAACAAAATAGGATGATCATGTTCTTGCGCGATTATATAATAAAAATTTGAGTATTTATACGATTTTGGAAGCATTAGAGCAATTGATTTTTTGTTATATTTTTGAGCAATTAACTTATTAAAATAGTAAGTTCCAGAACCAGTACTAATAATTGCATCATAAAATTCTGGATAATAATTTTTATGTTCTTCAAATAAAGAGTCTGTAAAAAAATCAAATCTATCAAAAACATAAGATAAAAGTTTATAAAATCTTGATTTAAATTTTACTTCGAGAATATCATAACTAATGTTTTTAATTTTACAAAAAGCTATGGATTGATTTAAGTGACCTGCTTTGCCGTCACTTATTATTAAAATTCTTTTCATATATCTCTTTATAATGACTTTTAAACCTTTTGTGAGGCCAAAACCATTGTTTTTTATCTTCATATATTATAGCAGATATTGCATTAGCTTCTAATTGTGAAATTATTTTTATATCATCTTTTTCATTATCTGTTTTAACAGGAATAATAGGATCATATATTTTTATTTTGTATGTATAATCTTCTTGATTAAAAATGGCAAGTGGCACGATATATGCATCAAATTTTCTAGCTAAGCTAGCACTTGAAGATGTTTGATAAGCTTTTTTTCCTAGAAAATCTACTTCTTCTCCATCTTTTGAATTAATATTTTGATCAATTAACAAAGAAACTGCATCTTTTTTAATCATCGCTTTTACCAGTTTTTTTAAAGCCCCTGTTTTAAAAATAATTTTACTTCCTGAAGCTTCTCTAGCTTTTACTATAAACTCATCAATTTCTTCAAAATTTGATTCTCTAGCTACTTGATGTAAAGGTATTATAAATTTATTTATATAACAACTAAGCATCTCAATATTTCCATAATGAGCTGAGATTAAAATAATTGGTTTATTCTGTTTTTTTAAATCTTCAATTATATGTGCATTTTCTATTTCAACTGTTTGTTTAAGCTCTTCGTCTGTAACAGCTAAGTTTTCTATAAGTGATTGAACCCATAAAATCATATTAAAATAAGAGTATTTTTGAATATCTTTAATTTCTAAATCTGATAAAGTATTTCCAAAAACAAAATCTAAATTTGTTTTTATTATTCTATTTGTTTTTTTTGCGAATAAATATCCACAAGTAGCTATAAACCTAAAAAAGGCTCTTCTTAAAGATCTTGGCATTTTTCTTAGTATAAAAATAATTACTAAAAAAAGTTTATAAACTATTTTTTTCATCATAATATCTTTATATTTAAATCTTCAGGACTTTCTAATTTATCAATATTTGATTCAATCAAAAATGATTTATTTAATAAAGCTATTTGTAAAGTATTATTTTCTAATATATATTCGACTTTTGGTCTTGATAAATCTTGATTTATTGCAATATTTAAAGAAATCATAAAAGACATCCATTGCATAATTTCTAAAGATGGTAAAAGCTCTTCATATTTTAAAATATCATTTTTTGTAGGAAGTGATTTTTTTGAAAATTTAATTGTATGAGCTACAAGAACCCTTGAAGTATGTAAAAAATCATAATTTAAGCCATTTAAAATAAAATCAAATGCATTATCATTTGATTTATAAAAATTTAGTGTTGAACCAATAGAATGAAGTTTTGAAGATATTACTAATAAACTTCTGCACTTATTATCTAAATTATGTATTGGTCTTAAAACATCAAATATTTTTTTTGCATTGTTTCCTAAATAAGCACTTTGTTTTTCGTCAATTTGGTATCTATCCAGCAAACTTCTAACACTTACATTAAAGTTTTCTGGAAATTTATGATTTGAAGTTCTTAATAAATCAGCTAAATAAGCGCCTTCTCTTACTCCAACACCCGAAGTAACAACCTCATCTATATCTAATTCTTTTAAAATAGTTTTAAAGATAAATGCGCCCTCTTTTATGGTATCAAATCTATCTTTTTTTACACCAAATGATTTTAAATCATCATTATTTTTAGCTATTGATATTTTATCAAATAAACTAATTTCATCTCTTACTTTGTACATATATTCATGCAATACATCTAAAGGATATTGATTTTTTGTCATTACAATCTTTGACAAAGCTCTAATACTTCCTCCAATTCCTACAACTTTTTTCGGAATTTTTATCTCTAATTCTGAAATCTTTTTTAAATTATCTAAAATATATTTTTTAGCGCCTTCAACATCATTTTTATTAAAATAAAGTTCTTTTATTCTAACTGTTCCTATATTTAAAGATATTGATTTTTCTACTTTTCCATTATTTATAAAACAAAATTCAGTAGAACCACCACCAATATCAACAGTTACAAAAGTATCATCATGAAGTAAATTTAAAGCAGCAACGCCACCATAATATGCTTCTTTTTCGCCATCAATTACTTTTATATTTAATCCTAAATCTTTTGAGATTCTAGAAATAAACACATTAGCATTTGGAGCATCCCTTAAGGCTGATGTTGCAACACAAATAATTTTTCTTGATTTTAAAGCTGTAGATATATTTAAAAAAGATTTTAATGATTCATATGCTCTTTGCATAGGAATCTCTTGTAAGTTTCCATTATTTTCGTAACAGCCCTCAGATATTTTAACTCTGCTTTTTGTTTCATTTATTAAATTAAATGCAAACCTGCTACTTTTTTGTAGTACAACCATACGCATTGAGTTAGACCCAATGTCGATAATAGTTGTTACTTTAGACATTAAACTTCTTCTTCCATTAATTGTTCATACTTGAACTTCAACTCTTCCATAGTCTCTTGGTTATCTGGATCAATTATAATACAGTCAACTGGACAAACCTCAATACATGAAGGTTCTTCATAATGCCCTACGCACTCAGTACATCTATCAGAGTCAATCATATAAATTGGATCTCCCTCTTCAATAGCAGAATTTGGACACTCTTCTCTACATGCATCACATGCGATACATTCATCAGTAATAATTAAAGACATATAATTTTTCCCTAGTATAATTTATTTATGGTGGAGTTATAACCTAAACTTCTTTAATAAATTCTTTAACTAAATCAAATTTTTGCTTATTTTTTGAAAGCAATAAAGATTTATCTGTTTTATAAATATATAAATCTTTAAAAATATATAAAGATGCAGCAATATCAAACTCTCGTATATTGCCACAATACAATACAAAATCGTAATTTTGGGCATCACTTAAAGACAAAGCAACTGCACCTAAAGATCTAAATTTTATATTATTTTTTGATAATTTTTGACAAATTATTGGATATTCATAAGCTCTTTCAAAAACTGAAATCTTTGTTTTTTCTGTATGTATAGGTATAATTTCTTCATTTTTCATAAGAGAAAAATATTTTATTTCATCATCAAATGCTCTATATTTTATAATTGAAGATACTAAATTTGTCACAAAACCAGCTATTGTTGTTCCATCTTTTTGTAAAGCAACAGAAGTTCCATAATATGGTAAATTAGAATAAAAATTATTACTTCCATCAAGTGGGTCAATAACAATTGTAAACTCTTTATTTGTAGTTTTTAATCCACACTCTTCAGAATAAATATTTCCAAAAATTTCTAGATATTTTATAAAAATATTTTCTGCAATTAAATCCATTTTTAAAGAATTATCACCACCAAAACCAGTGATATTTGTATATTCATAATCATTTAAAGATAGATTTGTATTTAGGTAAGTATGTAATTCTTTATTTGCAAGAATTACAGCCTCAATAAAACTTCTTTTATATAAGGCTGTAAGATTATTATTCATTTTTTATAATAACTCTTTTATTATAGCTTTTGCAGCTTCTCTCCCATCAACAGCAGCAGTAACAGCTAAGTGAGCTCCTCTTTGGCAATCTCCACCTGCATATACTTTTTTGTTTGATGTTTTGAAATTAGAATCAATTATTATTCCACCCCATGAGTTTGTTTCAACATTTAACTCTTTTAAAAATGCTGGAACTTCAGGAGAAAAACCTAGTGCTAAAATAACAATATCAGCTTCCTCTAAATACTCACTTCCCTCAATTAATACAACTTTTTGTCTTCCACTAGTATCTGATTTACTCATAGATGTTTCAAGTAATTCAACACCAACTGCTAAATTTTTTTCAACTTTTATAGATTTTGGGCTTACATTAAATACAAATTCAACACCCTCTTCTTTTGCATTTACAACCTCTTTTTTAGATCCTGGCATATTTGCTTCATCTCTTCTATAAAGACATTTAACACTTGTAGCATTTTCTCTTACAGATGTTCTAACGCAGTCCATAGCAGTATCTCCACCACCAATTACAACTACTTTTTTATCTGTTACATCTATATAACTAACATTTTTATTACCAAGATTTCTTTTTTGAATTCCTGTTAAAAAATCAATTGCAAAATGTACATTTAAAGATTTTTCACCTTCAAGTTTTACTTCATTACTTTTTGTTGATCCAATACCTAAAAATATTGCATCAAAATCATTTTCAAGTTCAGTTATTGATTTATCACGCCCAATTTCACAATTTGTATGTAATTTCATTCCAGCTTCTAATAACCAATTAATTCTTCTATCAATTGTTGTTTTATCAAGCTTAAATCCAGGGATTCCATACATTAAAAGTCCACCTGCACGGTCTGCTCTTTCAAACATTTCAACATTAAAACCCTTTCTTAAAAGAAAAGTCGCTGCTGAAATTCCAGCTGGTCCTGAACCTACGATTGCAACTCTTTTATCATTTTTATGTTCAGTGAATTTAGGTTTAACACCTCTTTCAAAAGCATCTTCTGATATAAAAGTTTCAACAGCACCAATAGATATTGCCCCATGCCCTGTATTTAATGAACATGCACCTTCACATAAAACATCTTGAGGGCAAATTCTTCCTAAAATTTCAGGGAAAGGAGATGTTTCATTTGATAAAGCAAATGCCATATCTGGATTTTTAACAACAGTTTGTTTTAACCAAGCTGGAATATAATTTCCTAATGGACATCCGGTATGACAATATGGATCACCACATTGCATACATCTATCAGATTGCTCAACTGCTCTTTGTTTTGTAAATACTTGATATACTTCATTAAAATCTTTTAATCTTTGAAGTACATCTCTTTTTTCAGGATTAATTCTTTCAAATTTTGTAAAGTTTAACATCTCTCTAATCTCCCTTGTCCGGATCCAGTGGTAACACCGTCATATTTTTAGGTTTTACCATCCAGAAGTTTCTAATTTCTGCTCTAAAGTTTTGTAATATATTTTCAGCTATTTCACTTTGTGTTTCATGTAAATAGTCCAATAACAATCTTTTTAAATATAATCTTTCTCTCTCCGTATCATCTGTATCAACTCTAACTGCTTCAATTAATTCTTGATTCATTTTATCAACAAAAGTTTTTTCAGGGTCATAAACAAATGCTAAACCACCTGTCATTCCAGCTCCAAAATTAATCCCCGTGTTTCCTAAAATTACAGCTATTCCACCTGTCATATATTCACAAGGATTATCGCCAGTTCCTTCAACAACAGTAATACAACCAGAATTTCTAACTGCAAATCTTTCACCTACTGTGGCTCTTATATAAAGTTTTCCACCTGTTGCTCCATATAAACATGTATTTCCAGCGCCTGCGAAATTGTTTCCTTGATGTGCTGGATTTATAATGATTTTTCCACCATTCATACCTTTACCAACATAATCATTTGCAACTCCATCAAGGTGTAAATTCATACCTTTTGATAAGAATGCTCCAAAAGATTGACCTGCAATTCCTTTTAGATTTATATTTATAGAGTTTTCAGGTAATCCTTTGTCTCCATAAAATCTCGCTATTTCTCCTGAAATTAACGCACCAAATGATCTATTTAAGTTAGAGATTTCAGTATTTACTTTTATTGGTGAATTTGGATTTTCTATTGTTCTGTGAACTTTTTTTAATAACTCTTTTTCAAATTTATTATCATCAAAAGGAGCATTTGTCTCTTTTTGACAAGTATCAATTCCCTCTATTCTTCTTAAGATATTTTGGAAATCAAATTTTTGTGCAAATTTATCATCAATTACTTTTAATAAATCAGATCTTCCAACTATTTCTTCAATAGTTTTATAACCTAAAGATGCCAAGATATTTCTAACATCTTCTGCTATAAAAGTAAAATAAGAAATCAATCTATCAACTGTTCCTGTAAAGAAATCTCTTAAGTTTTCATCTTGAGTTGCAACTCCAACTGAACACTTATTTGTATGACAAATTCTTAAAATTTTACATCCAAGAAGCGTTAATGAAGCTGTTCCAAAGGCATAAGATTCAGCTCCTAACATTGCTGCTTTTACAACATCAAGACCTGTTTTTAGTCCACCATCTGTTTGAAGATGAACAAATTCTCTTAAATGGTTTGCTTTTAAAGCATTATGAGCTTCACTAAGACCCATTTCCCAAGGATTTCCGGCATGTTTGATAGAAGTTAAAGGAGCAGCTCCTGTTCCTCCATCTCCACCTGAAATGATAATTTTATCAGCATAAGCTTTTGCAACTCCAGCAGCAATCGTTCCAACACCAATTGATGAAACTAATTTAACTGTAATTTTAGCCAATGGATTGATTTGTTTTAAATCAAAAATTAACTGTGCTAAATCTTCAATTGAATAAATATCATGGTGTGGTGGTGGTGAAATAAGTGTAACACCTGCAACTGTATGTCTAAGTGTTGCAATTAAAGGCGTAACTTTGTGACCTGGTAATTGTCCACCTTCACCTGGTTTTGCCCCTTGTGCTACTTTTATTTGTAACTCTTCAGCACTTCTTAAATATGCTGGCGTTACACCAAATCTTCCAGATGCAACTTGTTTGATTTTAGAATTTTTGATAGTTCCAAATCTTTTTGAATCTTCTCCACCCTCACCTGAATTACTCATACCACCAATTGTATTCATAGCAGTTGCCATTGCTTCATGAGCTTCTGGTGAAATTGAACCCAATGACATAGCAGCAGTTGAGAATCTTTTGAAAATATCTTCTTTAGTTTCAACATTACTTACATCAATAGCAGTTCTATCTGAATTAAATTCAAAGAAATCTCTAATAAACTTTTTATCTCTATTATTTACTAAATCTCTTAAACCTTCAAAATCTGTAATATCTTCTTTTTTTGCAGCTTTTTTATTATGCATAGCTTTTGTAGTTGCTGGTCCATAATCGTGGTATTCTCCACCATTATTATATTTGTAAAAACCACCTAAATCTAATGGAAAAACTGTATTTTCTTCTTTAAATGCATTATGATGAGATTTATTTATTTTTTCTTCAATATCAGCATATGATAATCCACATAAATCACTATGAGCGCCTGTAAAACAGTCATTATTAATTTCATCACTTAAACCAATAATATCAAATAAACCAGAATTTCTATACGATGCGATTGTACAAATTCCCATTTTTGACATAATTTTTAATAATCCAGCATTTACAGATTTTTGTGTATTTTTTAAATATTTTTGCATCTCATATTTAGTTGGTTTTTCCCTTTGGAAAAATGCAACTGTTGAGGCATACATCATATATGGGTAAATTGCCGTACATCCAAATGCAACTAAAACAGCAGCCATATGTGGGTCATAAACTTCACCCGTAATTGCCACTATTGAAACATTATGTTTAATTTCTTCTTTTAATAATCTTTGATTAATATATCCAACAGCCATTACAGCAGGTATTACTTTTTCATTTTCATTAAGTGTTCTATCATCTAAAAGAACAACTGATACACCATCATGTTTAACTGCTTTTATCACATAAGAAGCTAATTGGTCTAACGCTGCTTTTAAATTTGTTTTAAATGTTGTTGCAAATACTCTATTTTTGTAATATTCATCATATCTTGGTGATTTTTCATCTCCAAAAGAGTATAAAACATCATATTTTTCTTTCATTAAAATAGGACTTGTTACTTTTAATCTTCTTGCATATTCAGGTTTTTCATCTAATACATTATGTACTTTCCCAAATCCTGTTTCTAAAGACATAACTACTTTTTCTCTATATGGGTCAATTGGGGGATTTGTAACTTGTGCAAATTTTTGTCTAAATAAATCTGTAAAATTTCTATTTACTTGAGAAAAACAGGCTAATGGAGTATCATCTCCCATAGAACCAACTGGTTCTTTTCCCTCTTTTGCCATTGGTTCAATAACTTGGTCTAATACTTCATAAGTAATATTAAAGAATTTTTGTTTTTTCTCTAAATTTTCAATTTTATAATCTTTTACATTTAAAAAAGTATCTTCAATATACTCTTGAATATAATCCATATCATCATTTAACCATTTAGAATAATGTTGAGACGATTTTAAATAATTGTTAATATCATCTTCTTTTAAGATTTTTCCATGTTTTAAATCAAGGGCAATCATTTGACCTGATTGTAATCTTCCTCTTTCTAAAATATTGTCATCTTCAATATTTAATGTTCCATATTCAGATGTAATATATAATTTATCATCTTTTGTAATAATATATTTTGATGGTCTTAATCCATTTCTATCAATTAAACAACCAATATGTCTTCCATCTGTTAATGAAACAGCAGCAGGTCCATCCCATGCTTCCATTGCAGTTGCAGTATATTCATAAAAAGCTCTTAAATTAGAATCCATATGAGGAGCATTTTGCCAAGGTGCAGGGATTAAACTTCTTGCAGCTTTAAAGAAATCTACACCATTTGCTAATAAAAATTCAAACATATTATCTAAAGATGTAGAATCAGAACCAATTGGTTGTAAAATTGGTAATAATCTTTTCATTTCAGCTTCTGAAAAAATCTCTGATTTTAATTGTTCTGATTTTACTTCAACATTAAATCTATTTGCTTCAACAGAGTTTATCTCACCATTATGTGCAATTGCTCTAAAAGGTTGTGCTAATCTCCATAAAGGAAGTGTATTTGTTGAAAATCTTTGGTGAAATAATGAGAATGATATTTTAAAATCTTCATCTCTTAAATCTACATAAAAAGTCTTAATATGCGTAGGCATAATAAGCCCTTTATATGATAAAACTTTTGATGAAAAGCTTGGAATATAAAAGTCTTTATCATGTATTAATTTGTGTTCACACTCTTTTCGTGTTAAATAAATCATTGCATCAAATCTTTTTGATGACATTAATGTATTAGGAACAACAAATACTTGTATTATTTGAGGTAAATTTTCTAAAGCTTGTTGTCCTAAAGCACTTATATCAACAGGAACTGTTCTTACAAACACTACTTTTAAATCATTTGTTTCACAGTATTCTGTAAAAACATCAATATGTTTTAAATCTTTTGTAAAAATCATAGCAACAGCATATGTTTCTGGTAAATCTATACCTTTTTGTTTAGCCATTTTTCGCATAAAAGAGTCTGGCATTGATAACAATAACCCTGAACCATCTCCCGTTTTTCCATCAGCGGCTACTGCACCTCTATGCATCATTCTTTCAAGTGAAGTTATTGCATCTTCTAAATTTTTATGACTCGGTCGGTTTTTCATGTCTGCGACTAAACCAAACCCGCAATTATCTTTAAAAGAAGTTAGTAAGTCTAAATTGCACCCCATCATTTTCCTTTATATTAATCTTTATATTCCGTAATAAAATTGAATTGTAATATACTGCAAATTAGTTTAAATGAAGTTAATTACGCAGAATATTGAATCTTTACGATTACTCATTATACTACGAAAAAAAGATTTAATTTATATCATTCTGTATAATTTTTATACAGAAGATAACTTTTATACAAAAAAATCATTTATGATAAAAAATCTACAATTATAAAGTTACCTATCTTTGTTACATAATAATTACATAACTTTTAACTATAATTTTTTATATCAAATTTAAGGAGAGAAAAAGATATGAAAAAATTAGTTATAGGAACAATTACAGCTGCAATGATTGCAACATCAGGAATGGCAGCAGATTATATAATGAAAGTAAGTCATGTTGTAAGTGCGAGTACACCAAAAGGAAAAGCTGCTGATTTTCTTGAAAAAAGAATTGAAGAGTTAACAGGTGGAAAAATTGATGTTCAAGTATTCCCAAATTCACAATTATATGGTGATGGTGAAGAAATGAAAGCACTTGCTATGAATAATGTTCAATTAATTATGCCAAGTTTATCAAAGTTTACAAGTATTGCACCACAAATGCAACTTTTTGATTTACCTTTTATTTTTAGAGATAAAGACCATCTTTATAAAGTTATGGATGGAGAAGTTGGAAAAATCTTAAAATCAAAAGTTGATGAAAAAAAACAAATGTTAGCAATGGATTATTGGGATGCTGGATTTAAAGATCTTTCAAGTAGCAAAAAACCTTTAATTTTACCAGAAGATGCTAATGGTATGAAATTTAGAATCCAAAGTTCAAAAGTTTTAGAAGCACAATTTAAATCTATTGGTGGAAATCCTCAAGTATTACCATTTTCAGAAGTATATTCAGCTCTACAACAAGGTGTAGTTGATGGAACTGAAAATCCATTATCAAACTTTTATACAAAAAAATTCCACGAAGTTCAATCTAGTCTTACTAGGACAGAACACGGTTATTTAGGTTATTTAGTAGTTATGAATGAGCAATTCTGGAATAAACTTCCAAAAAATCTTCAAGATAATATTTCTCAAGCAATGAAAGAAGCTACAGCTCTTGAAAGAGAAGAGTCAGCAATTGAAGATGCAAAAATAATGGAAGAGTTAAAAACTTATGCGAAAAATACAAATAAGCTTCAAATTATTGAGTTAACACCTGAACAAAAACAACAATGGAAAAAAGCTATGTCATCAGTTTATCCTAAGTTTTATGATGTAATTGGTGAAGATTTAATTAAAAAAGCTATTGACACAAAATAATAAAGAAATAGAATGAAAAGATTTTTTGAAATTATCGATTTAATTGTTGGTACAATTAACCAAACTATGGCAGTCTTTGGACTGTCAGTTGGTGTTTTACTAGCATTTATGAATGTTATATTAAGATATGTTTTTGATATGAGTCTTACATGGGCTGCTGAACTTACAAACTATCTTTTTATTTGGTCTGCACTTTTTGGTGCTGCATATGGATTTAAACAAGGGGCTCATATTTCTGTATCTTTATTTATAGAAAAATTTCCACCACAAATTACCAAGTTTTTTTTAGTTTTTGCAAATTCTATTTCAATTGCATATCTTGGATTAATGTCATATTTGGGATACAATCTCATCTTTTTATTAAAAGATTTTGGTGAAGATAGTGTTGATTTAGGAATTCCTATGTGGATTCCACATCTAGTTCTTCCTATTGCATTTGCATTAGCAGCATACAGATGTGCTGAAAAATTAGTTGCACTTTATAAAACTGATTCTAACGAAATTAAGCTTTTTAGTGAACATGAAGCTGTAATACATGAAGTAACTTCACAAAAAGGAGGAAAATAATATGGTTATTGCTACTTTATTTATTTTACTTTTTGCTTTAATGTTTGTAGGGGTTCCAGTTGCTGTTGCATTGGGTGCTACAACATTGATTACATCATTCTTTTTTACAGATTTTGATTTAATGGGAATTCCATCTACTGTTTTTGATGGATTAAATAAGTATACACTTATGGCAATTCCTATGTTTATTCTAGCTGGTTCTTTATTATCAAGAGGTTCTTCAGCTGGTAGAATAATAGAATTTGCAAAAACTTTAGTTGGACATCTTCCAGGTGGACTTCCAATTGCAGCAATTTTAGCATCTATAATTTTTGCAGCTGTTAGTGGGAGTTCTCCAGCAACGGTTGCAGCGATTGGTTCTGTTATGTATACAGCAATTAAACAAGCAGGATATAATGAACAATTTGCCATTGGTACGATTGCAACATCAGGAAGTTTAGGTATTTTGATTCCTCCTTCAATTGTATTTATTGTGTATGGGGTAACTGCTGACCAATCTATTGGAAAACTTTTTATGGCAGGGGTAATACCTGGTCTTATGATTGGTGCAATTATGATGGTTGCAACTTATATCCTAGCAAAAAGAAGTGGTTTTAAAGGTGGGAAAAGAGCAACTTTTAAAGAGCAATTCATAGCTTTTAAAAATTCTTTTTGGGCATTATTAATTATTGTAATTGTAATTGGTGGAATTTACGGAGGTATTTTTACTCCAACTGAAGCCGGTGCATTTAGTGTTATGTACGCATTTTTTGTTTCATTCTTTATTTATAAAGACACGAAATATAAAGATTTATATAAAATCATTTTAGACTCAGCACAAACAAGCTCAATGATTTTCTTTATCATTGCAAATGCTATACTTTTTGCTCACTTTTTAACAGATGAACAAATTCCTCAACATATTACTCAAATGATTATTGAGGCAAATGTTGGACCGTTAATGTTCTTATTAATTGTAAATATTTTACTTTTATTAATGGGACAATTTATGGAACCTAGTTCTGTGGTAATGATTACTGTACCACTTTTATTACCTATTGGAATGGCATTAGGAATTGATCCTATTCATTTAGGTGTTATTATGGTTGTAAATATGGAAATAGGTATGATAACCCCGCCTGTGGGACTCAACCTCTTTGTGGCCAGTGGAATAACGGGACTAAGTTTAAAAGAAGTTATTGTGGCATCTTTACCAATGACTACTGTATTACTTCTAGGTTTAATATTAGTAACATATATTCCAGTTATTTCATTATGGCTTCCGAATTTTATGTATGGATAAAAAAGAGAGAGATTTATTCTCCTCTTTTTTAAATTATAAAACCTTCAAAAATTACACCATCAACTTTTTTTTCTATCTGCTTAAATCTTTTTTTATCTTTAATTGTCCAAATGATAACCTCTAACTCTTTTTTCTTACAAAAATCATAAATCGAACTATCAATTAACTTATCATCCAAAGAGATAAAATCTGCTTTACTTTTGAAAAATTTATATAAAAAAATTGCTTTTTCATACTTTTTGAATTTTTTTGGAAAACTAGCAAAAATCAATCCTCTAATTTGTTTAGGTTTATTATTTCGTAGCCAAAACAAAATATCTTTTTCAAAAGAACAAATAAAATATTCTCCTTTATACTCTTTTAACATCTCAAATAAAATATCTTCTAATAGACCAATATTTTCGTGTTTTTTTATTTCAATTACTAAAGGTATTTTCCCATTAACTTCATCTAATAACTCTTTTAATAATGGAATTTTTTCATCACTTTCATATAATTTTAAATCTTTTAAAAAAGAATAAGTAAGCTCTTCAATTTTTTCTTTTTTATTACATAAACGATTTAAATCATCATCATGAAAAATTACTATCTGATTATCTTTTGTAATATTTATATCAAACTCAATTACATAGTTTTTTTCTATGGCTGCTTTAAAAGCTAATATCGAATTCTCAGGAATTATTTTACTTTTATGCAAACCTCTGTGTGCAATAAATCTATTTTTAAATAAATTCATAATGAATTCCTTTAGTATCACTATTTTTAGGTACAAATACAGCAAATTTGGCACCATTTTTTGTATTTCTAACTCTTAATTTACCTTTCATATTTTTATCCACAATTATTTTTGACATATAAAGTCCTATTCCTGTTCCATTACTATCTTCTTTAGTTGTAAAATATGGTTCAAATATTTTCCCTTTTGGCTCAACTAAAACACCACCACCATTATCTTCAACATATAAAACAATATAAGTATCTTCTTCATAAGCAGTTATTTTTATATATGGATTTTTTATTTTTTTTTCTATTAATACATCTTTTGCATTATTAATAATATTTAATAAAACTTGTTGATACTCATTTAAATATGTTTTTAAAACAATTTTTTTATCAATTTGTATTTCTAGTTTAATATCATAATTTCTTAATGTACTTGAAATTATATTTATTACAACATCAACAGTTTTATATAAAAAAAACTCTTCTTTCTCTTTTTTAGGCATAAAAAAATTTCTAAAATCATCTATTGTTTGAGACATAAACTCCAAAACTCTATCTGCTTCCAAAGATTTTTGTTCCATTGTTTTAGAATCAAGTGCATTAATACTATATTTAAATTTTATGAACATTAAAATTGAAGATAATTCACTTAATGGTTGTCTCCATTGATGTGCAATATTTGAAATCATTTCACCTAATGCAATAAATTTCGATTTTTGGACTAGAAATTGCTCTTTTTCTCTATTTTTCTCTATTTCATTTTTTACTTTTTCTTCAAGTGATTGATTTAACTCTTCCAATTCTTTTGCATTTGAAGAAACCTTATTTTCATAACCTTTTAAAACTTTATCAATTTTTTCTGAGATAAATATTGATATTAAAATTGCAATAGATAAAAACATTACAAATAAAACTACATTTTGAACAACCTGATTTTTAATTCTTTTTTTCAAATCTTCAGTTTTTACTGCTATTTCGTTTTCCATATCATCTGTATAAATACCTACTGCAATAATCCAATTCCATTTTTCATAATATTTAAAATAGGATATTTTTTGTTTTGTCTCTTTTGTATCTGGTTTTTTATAAGCATATTTTGTAAAAGATTCACCCTTATATCGTATATCTCTTAAAAAATCTTCTCTAAATTTTTTTCCATCTGCATCTTCATAGTTTGTTGATATTAAAGTCCCAACCAAATCAAGTCTATTTGGATTTACTATAAGTTTTGCAAAATCATCTCCACCTTGCATATTTTTTACTTCATATACAAAAAAATAATTACTTGTATTTTCTTCAAAAGTTATATTATTTAACAGTCTAATCGCATCTATTTTTTGTTCTTCATCATCTAAATTTGATTTAACAATATTGTAATTTAATATATCAAGAATAGTATTAATCTCTTTTTTTAATGTCTTTTTTTTATCTGAATAATATTCATTTATAAACTTTTCCATTTCTACATCAAAATCATTATATGTATTTTTAACATAAAAATATGACATTGCAAAAACCATTGATGTCATAATTACAATAAATGTAAAAATAATAATCTTTGATAAATTTTTTTCTATAACTAAAGCCAAAATAGTCCCTTCTTAACCTAATTTTGCTATGATAACATATCTTTTATAATAAGGATTTTTATAAATATGCAAAATGATTTTATAAATAAACTCAATGCTTATTCTGTTTTATATGCAGAAGATGAAGATGGAATTAGAAATAATATAAAAGAAATTTTAGAACATCTATTTAAAGAAGTAACCTGCACCAAAAATGCCAGTGAAGCTTATATAAAATATCTTGAAAATAATCCTGATTTAATAATTACTGATATAAAAATGGGAAATGAAACAGGTATTGATTTGGTAAAAAAAATAAGAAAATCTGATTCTAAAACAAGAATTATAATAACATCTGCATATACAGATTTAGAATATTTACTACAAGCAACTGAACTACATCTAATAAAATACATAATCAAGCCAATAACTCAAGATAAACTAATGGAAGCACTTGAGAGTTTTGTAAATAGTTATAATGACGCTAAAATATATAATTTAATACCAAATTGGATTTTTGATTCTAGTAAAACACTAGTTTCAAATGGAAAAGAAGATTTCACTTTAACAAAAAAAGAGAATAACTTTTTAAAACTACTTATTAGTAAAAATAGAATTATCACTTATGGAGAGCTTGAAACAAATATTTGGGATGAAGATTCAATTATGACAGCAAATGCAATGAGACTTTTTATTAAAAACTTTAGAAAAAAACTTCCTAAAGATTTCTTAAAAAATATTCAAGGTATAGGATATAAACTAGTTCGAGACTAGTTTAATCTTTTCTTTTCCAATTCATCAAGTTTTACAAAATAAGCATGTCCTAAATAAATAATATAATACACAGCCGTAAATAGTGTTGCAAATGGAATCATAGAAATAAAATATAAAAATAAGGTTCTAATCCTAAAATTATTTGCCTCTTTTTCATAGATAATTTTATATTGTTCCTCACTTAAAATCGTAGAACTAACATCAAAATTTAGAAGTTTATGAAAAAAATAATAAAAAGGAATCGAAAATGCAATAATATTTAGAACTGGTACAAAATATACTGGAATTAAAATTATAAATAAAAATATCATCATAAATGTGCTTTTTAACAAAACCCAAATAGGTGAAAACCAAGTTCCATATCCATGTAATTCTAGATGAGAATAATATCTTTTATGTAAAATCCCTAAAATCATTGGTGTTAAAAATCCAATTACAATAATCGAAAAAATAACCGAAGCTTGAAGAATTATTACAGTTCCAATAGTATAAAGTAAAAAACCTGCAATCCATGAAGTAAATGAGTATTTAAATAAGAACACTATCAAATAAGTAAACCAAACAAAATAAAAGGGAGCATTTTCATCAATTATTACTTCTTGACCATTTTGAGATGCAGTAGCAATTTCATGCAAACTTGAAATTCCAAAATCTGCTACTGCAAAAAACAACATATATAAAATAATCATTGTAATAATCAATGGAATTAAGGCAATCCTCAACATAGAACCTGAAAAGAAATCTTTTACACTTTTTAATATAATTTCTACTTCATTCATTTTATCTCCTTTTTATCAAATCTTGTTCGATATTCACATTTTTGGCAAAGGTCTTCAACTAAAATATTATTTTTAAAACCTTTCTGAATATCTTTGACTCGTTTTGAATTTAATATATCCTCAATTTGAGCCTCATTTGTATTTCCAAGCTTCACACAGGCATTTTGGTCCAAACAACATGGAATAACATCTCCATTTACTAAAACCCCAAAATGAGAATCTAAACCATAACAAAATCCAGTTTTAGAAACTATTTTATTTTCCAATGATGGCCAAGAAAAATACTCGTCAAAATTAAAAAATATTTTTCTTGCTATTCTTATATTTTTTGGTTTTTCTTCATAAATATCATCTATATTTATATATGAACCAAAAGTTTCATTGATTTTATCAAAGACTTTTTTATTAAACTCTTTTGCACTTTTTTCTTCATCTAAATTCCAAATTCTAAAATTTATAAAATATTCATGTTTTTGTTCTTGAGCAAACTTCACAAAATCTAAAATTGGATTTAAATACTCATCAAGTGATTTTTTGTGAGAATTTGCATTGTATGAATTTATTGAAAAATTTATTTGTTTAATCGTAGGATTCATAAGTGCCGTATAATGTTTTTCATTTATATTATTTGCAGTTGTTGTAATATTTACTTTTAATTCATGTTTTAAACTAATATTTAAATACTCTGATAAATTTGATAAAACAAGCGGGTCACCAACAATATGATAAGCTAACTCTTTTGTATATGGTTTTAGTTGTCTATTTAAATCATCAAATCTTTCTAAACTCATAGTTGCATTTGGAAGTATTTTAGGAGGACAAAATGTACATTTTAAATTACAAATATTTGTGATTTCTATATGTACTTTATTAAATTTTTTTATAATATTTCCTTTTAAAATTTTCGAAATTGTATCCAATAGTAGATAAAAACTAATCTTAGGCTAACGCTAGTTTAATTATAATTCCAAGACTAATTAAAAAGGCAAAATATGGAAATGATTCTAAATGAAAATGATTTAATTGTAGGTGCTAGATTTGAAAATGGAACTATTCAAGATTATATTGATGATAACAAAACTTATGGACTAATTCGAATTGAAGAATCAACAGCAAATTGGTTTTTATTCAACAAGGATGAGAGTGAAGAAGATTTACAAAAACTATATAAAAAAATATTAAAAGAAGAACATTTCATTCAAGATGATTTTGGAGAAGAAATTGTGATTTTTAATAAAATTGGAGATAAATTTTTTGAAGAATTCACAAAAATAATTGATGAATATTTAGGTGATGAATTGGGAAGTTTTATTTAAACTTCCCTTTTTTTTACAAGATCTAAAATTCTAAAAGTTTTCCCACTCTGCATCTTCTGATTTATTTGAAACAACTTTTTTATCTTGAGATGCCACTTTTTTATGAATAACTGGACTTATTGTTTTAGTTGATGACTCATTTTTATGACTCATTTTTTTTGCTTGAACTTCATTTTTACCAATAAACTCTTTTGCATTTGCATCACTTACAATTAATTTTGATATTTCATCTGTAATTTCAGCCACATCTTGAGTTTGAGAAGCAACAGCCGCATTTTGTTGTGTTTGTTGATCTAATTGATTTACTGCATCATTTATTTGTTCAATTCCACTTAGTTGCTCTTTACTTGACATTTCTATATCTTGTATCAAGTTTATAGTTTGAGAAATATTTTGATTTAATTCTTTATATCCATTAATCATATTTCCAGCAATAACTTTTCCTTGATTCGCTTTTTTTGTTGCATTCTCTACGATACTTTTTATCTCTTTTGCAGCTTCTGCACTTCTTGAAGCTAGATTTCTCACTTCAGCTGCTACAACTGCAAATCCTCTTCCTGCTTCTCCAGCAGTTGCTGCTTCAACAGCTGCATTTAATGAAAGAATATTTGTTTGGAAAGCAATTTGATCAATTACGCTTATTGCTTCATTTATTGAATTAACTTGCTCATTAATTTCATCCATCGCTACTGTTGTTTGATTTGCTAATTTTTCACCATCAGAAGCCGAAGCAGTTACACTATTTGAATAAGTAGACATTTTTGCAATATTTTCTGTATTATTTCTTATATTAGAAGTTATCTCTTCAATTGCTGCTGCTGTTTCTTCAAGACTTGCAGCTGCCTCATTTGAACTTACATTTAATTTATCAACATTTGCCAAAAGAATATGTGAACTCTCTTCTAGAGTTAATCCATTTGATTTACTTTCTACCAACATATGATTTATAGTATCAGCTAAAGAATTAAGTGCTTTTGCAACAACTCCATGTGGATTATTTATTCTAACTTTAAAATTAACATTTTTATATTCATTTAAAACTTCATCAATAACGATTAAATCATCATTTATTTTTTCAGAAACTACAGTTAACATTTCATTTAAAATATTTTTTAATTCTTCTAAACTTTCATTTTCAGTTTTAGCTTCTATTCTATTTCTTAAATTACCTTTATTTATTTCAGAAACTACTTCTTTCACATCATGAATTAATTTTTCATCCTGTTGAATTAACTTGTTTGTTTTTTCAATATTAATATTTACAATTTTTGTCATTAATCCTATTTCATCATCAGATTTAACTAAAATTTTTTCAACATTTTTTGTCTCTTTATTAAGATATTTAAAGAAATCCAAAAGTCCTACTTGAAAGTGATCTAAAGGAGCAATTATCTCTTTTCTAATAAAATATGTTACAAAGAAGATTATAAGAATTGAAACAATTGCAGCAATAAGTAATATTCCTAATATTGTAGAAGTTATTTTTTCTTTTGAATTATTTTTCATTATTTCAATATTTTTTTCAATATCTTCTGTATATACACCTGTTCCAATCATCCATTTCCACCCATCGAAACCTGTGGCATAACCTATTTTTTCATATAATTTAGTATCATTTGGTTTTTCAAAATCGAAAGTTACAATTCCCCCACCTTTTTTAGCAACTTCAATTAAATCTTTTATATAATAAACACCCAATTTACTTTTTAAATCAATTAAATTTTTACCTACAAGGTCAGGTTTTACAGGATGCATAATATTTACACCCGTATAATCATAAATATAAAAATATCCATCTTTTCCAAATCTAAGTTGTGAAACTTGCTCTAATGCTTTTTTTTGTAAAGATTCAGAGGCATTATCAACATAAGCTCCTGTTCCAATTATCCAATTAAAAGGTTTAAATAGTTTTACATAAGATACTTTTTGTCGTGATGGTTTATCTTTTACAACTTGTTCATAAGGAACTAATCCCTCTCCATTTGTAATAGCTTTATTGATAAATTCTTTAACATAAGGTTGAGTATTTTTTGTTCCCTCTCTTTCTGGACTAATCGGTAGTTTTAGTATCGTAGAGTTTTCATCATAAACAAAGAAATAATCTTTATTTTCTCCATATCTAACAGAATCAATAGTATCCAAAATTATTTTTTTCAACTCCGTTTCTGAAACTTTTCCTTTTTGTTCCTCATATAATCTTGTTAGCATTGTGAATAAAAAATCTGTTTGATTTTTTAGATTTTCTTTTGCATTTTCTTTAACATTTTCAGGTAAAGATTGATTGTAAAGATTTACAATTATGTTTTTTGCAAAATTTGTAAATGATTTTAATTCTTCGTTTGCAGTACTGTAAGCATTTTGCTTATATTCTTCAATATTTTGCTGTGTCAAATTATTAATCTCATATATAGATTTTAAAGCTATCATTGTAGCAACAAGAAGTATTGTAACTATTACTATGAGTAATAATTTAGTTTTAATAGAAAGGTTTTTCACAGGAGGTTCCTTTTTTAATCATATATATATGATAATTAATTATTGATTAATGTTTAGTTAATGAACAAGCTTTCACTCAAAGAATAAAATATATACTTGATATGTTAGTAAAATAATAAAGTTTTATATTATAATGAAAGAAAAAAAGAAGCTAAATGAAAATTCTATTTAAACTAACAATTATATTAACTCTATTTCTAAATAACTTTTTATTAGCGAATCCAACAAATGAATTAAAAAAAGTGACTTTACAGCTTGAATGGAAACATCAATTTGAATTTGCTGGTTTTTACACTGCTATTGAAAAAGGTTATTACAAAGATGTTGGACTTGAACTTGAAATAAAAGAGTTTCAGAAGGGCACAGATATTACTCAAGAAGTT
>Ga0172377_10000365_pt1 | contig 42182 bp, 43 predicted proteins | sample Pumphouse3metaG_FD_119749 | JGI IMG/M metagenome (GOLD analysis project Ga0172377, IMG submission 119749) | Leachate microbial communities from a municipal landfill in Southern Ontario, Canada - Pumphouse #3 metaG | ecosystem: Engineered > Solid waste > Landfill > Unclassified | place: Canada... | reverse complement strand
TTAAATATATATCCGGGTTGTTGCATTAAATTCGCTGCAGAAGTTTTAAGCGGCAAACGAATCGATTTGACACCGGGAATTTTTTCCTTATTTTAACAAGTTGCTTTGCAGCTGATTGTTGAATTTTTATTGATGCCGGGAGAAAGGATGAAAAGGCCTTTACTTTTTTTTCTGCAAATAATGACGCTCACAGTTCTGAGTGCGGCGACGTCCGAACAGCCTATCCTCTTTACCGGGAATAACCGCGGATTGCTCGGGACTTGCGCTTGTGAAATTCCCGCAGGCGGTCTGCCGCGTATCGCCACCCTCTCGGATTCCCTGGGAAAGGAGCTCATCCGCATCGGATGCGGCAACCAGTTCTTTTCCCGTATGCCGAAACCGTATGAGGATCAAATTCTTGCACAAGACCAGGCACGTCTGCAGGCAGAAATATTGAGTGAATTGCGGTTTGATGTGATCAATATCGGCGAATACGACCTTTGTTACGGCCTGCGTTTTCTCCAGTCCCTTGAAAGGGACTTCGGGCTGCCGCTTATTTCCGCAAATTTGCGGGATGCAGAAGGAAACTCTCCATTTCCGCACTACCGCATTGTAAGCCGGAATGGCATACGCATTGCTTTTACGGGGATATGCACCCGTTCGGACGGATTTAACTTTAAGGTAGCGGATCCCCTTCCTGCGCTGACGGAGCTGATAAACCTGGACCTGCATCGTGAAGCGGATTTTGTTGTCCTTCTCGCCGACGCATCGCTCAAGGGACTGAAGCCTTTTCTGGACTTGCATCCCGGTATTGATTTTACGGTATTTGCCAAAGAAGCTTACGCAACGCCGCTCAGCCAAGCTACCGAATCCGGTTCCTGTGCTCATATCGGTTTTCAGGGTCAGTATGCAGGATACCTTCAGCTGTTTTCACGCGATCCCGATGCATTCTGGAAAGATTTGACTGCAGAAAATCACCGTCTGCATTTTGCCGAGAAACTTCTGAACACCGCCGATACAGAAAGGGGGGCCCTGCTGCGTCAATACCGCCGCGTCCGCAACAACGCAAAAAATGTCCTTCAGCAAGAATCGCTGAAAGCCGGGAGATATTATTTTTGGAATCTAATTTCCATGACGCAAGAAATTCGTGAACGTCCGGATATCCTGGAAACCATCCAAAATTTCGACCGGAGAGAGAAAAAGTAAATTTACAGCAACTTGACTCAAGCGGATGCTTTAATCGCAACAACCCGGCTACTGCGCCCTGTGCTGTTAAAAGTAGCAATCTTTACCGTCTGCCCTTTCCCGATACGGAGCGGTTCCGTATAAACAGCGGAGTTCATATCCGGTTCACTGCCGTCCAGTGTGTACCGCAATGTCAGTCCGGGGAAACGGACATTGGCTTTCAGTAAACCGTTTTCAATAACGGCACCCGGAGGCGGAATACGGTACTGCACATCGGATGCATCCAGTGACGGTAATACGTGACGTCCAAGCTTGTTCACAAAACGGTTCCATTCTTTTTCCCGTTCCGGTACGCGTTTTTCCGCATCCCCCAACTTCGCCCAGTCAGGTTGAGGACTCCAGGAACGTTCCGCAAGTCCCAGTATCTTGGGGAAGACCATATATTCCACTCTTTCCCATGTACGCTGGTTCTCGCTCCACAAAGCTCCCGAAAGACCCAGAATGTTTTTCTGAGCTTCCTCGTTTAGTGGCACCTTATTGCGCATATATTCCGCGGAAACCGGATCACCCATAATGGTTATATCTGCGCATTTGGTAATATCGAAAGGCGTGTATTCCCAGGCACTGCGGGTATCCGTATAACCACCCCAGTATAGTCCCGGTTCTTCCGGGTGACGGTTGTAAGCAAAATCAAAATAGAAATTTGTCGCATTGATCATAACGATGGGGAAACCCGTATTGGCGATCCTGTATCCCAGATCTTCGGCACCCCATCCCCAGATGTTATTCCAAATATATGCCACAATCCCTTCCTTTACCAGGGTAGGATCCGGCGTACGGCGCCCGTTTTCTTCCTTGCAGGCGACTTCTTCCCAGCCGGCAGTGTGAAGATCATATTGCTTAAGGATGGCAGTTACGCGCTTGGTGAAGTATTTATGCAGTTCCGATACCGATTTATAATCATCCTGACTTTCCAGAAAAGTCTGGCAGACCGGCGAATGCGTAAAAGCGCCTTGCGGAACTTCATCGCCACCGATATGAAGGATATCGAACGGTGCTTCTGCATCCCGGTACATAGCAAACAGCTCTTCAACAACCTTGGCAACAAAGCGGTAGGTTGATTCCATACAGGGATTGGCGGTATTGTCACTGAAACGCTGAGCGGAACTGAACTCAGATGTGTCGGTGAAATCGGTAAGCAGATACATTTCCGCCGCTTCCGGATCTCCGGCCTTCATGTAACGGTCATAACGGACTTCCATCGCTTTGATGGCCGAGCGGATATGTCCAGGCATGTCGATTTCCGGAATTACATCAATATGGCGGCTCTTCGCAAAGCGCAGGATCTCAATATAATCATCCCGCGTATAAAAGCCGCTGCCGGCGCCGATGCTGACATCGGCATAGGGTCCCGACCCCAGTGCGGGCTGGAGATGGTTCTTTTCATCCTTTGTATATCCCCGGAAAGCCCCAATCTCCGTCAGTTCCGGCAATCCGGGTATTTCAACTCGCCAGCCCTCGTCATCCGTAATGTGAAAATGCAGCCGGTTCATCTTCTGTTCAGCCATAAGGTCCAGAAAACGGAAGATCCGCTTCTTTTCATGAAAGCTTCTCGCAACATCAAGGTGCATTCCGCGGTATTGAAAACGCGGACCGTCCGTGATCGTGATCTGCGGGAAACTCAGTGACCCCCCTGACTTGCTGTCTTCGCAAGCCAATAGTGAAAACAAGCTCTGTATGCCGTAAAAGACTGCGGCGGGATCCGATCCCGTAATACGGATGCCTTGCTCTGCATCCACCCGGAGCTGATAATGTTCAGGTTCACCCTGCTGCAGTTCCAGCACGATGCGGTCGGGCTTGTAATTCATAAAATCCGCACTCCGGTATTTATACTTCGGTACAGAAGTCTGGAGTAAAAGCTGAAGCTTGTCCTGCAAATATGCCGCTTCATTACCCAGCATTTCGGAATAATAGATCTGCAGATCCGCGGAAACGCTTAAAGATCCGGAACGGCTTTCCCAGGCAATCGGAGTCGGGAATACCGGCGGCAGTTCTACTTCATCCAAATAATGCAGGTCGCGGTTCATCTCATAACGATCGGCGGCCGTTTCTACGCCGATCTTATCCGCTGCGGAACGCCGGTAGGCCTCTCCTTCCGGAAAAGGCAGAACCTCAGCATCACCGGTATTCAGAATATGTTCTTTTCCAAGACCGGTCCTGATCACAAAAAAACCTCCGGTCGGCGCGTCGGTGAAATTCATGGCATAGTGTGTGCTTATCAGCGGAAAAGAAACGCTTTCTCCCGGCTTGAGCTTGGGGAATTTTTCCGTAGGATAGAGCTTGCTGAGGTCTCCGTTTATGGTTTTACCCGTTACAATATCGCTTTCCTGATCCTGAACAACAGTGCGAAAAGAGCTGAAGTAGTAGGTCCAGTTATCGTTTTTTAAGGTATAGCGTGAATTGTTGGTAAAGGTGATCTCGCTCTTATGCTGGCCTCTGCCCTGATACTGATTGCTGATCAGCTTCCAGGAAACATTAATGCTGTCCATTTTATTATCGCAGGACAGCATAGTCATAGCCATTGCCATGATAATGATCGCCGGCTTCTTCATGATTCTTCCTCGCTTTCATTGTAGGTTATATTTTTTCTTTTTGGGCCAGGTCGAAAATTTTTTCCGGATCAGATCGCTCTGATTTCTCACCGTGAGCTCACCCAGCTCAACCAATTCATCAATATGGTCAAAATCAAAATTGTAGGCGCCCTTGTATGCCGTCAGGCTGACCGTGGCATCTTTATGCCGGTGCAATCCGTTGATGGTGATGGTCATCAGGCGAAACAGCACATCCACGCCGTTCTTAACGTGGGCCTTGCTTAACGGCCGCAGAGGAACGACATTGACGGAAAGCACTTTCTTAAATCCCATCTCATGCGCGATGTGGATGGGAAGATTATCGGAAAAACCGCCGTCGACATAAAGGATATCATCTTTTTCATAAGGTTCAAAGAAGGGTGGAATGGCGATGGAACAGCGGATGGCTTCGGCCAGATTCCCTTTATTAAAAACCACTTCCTTTCCGCTGAGCAGGTTTACCGCGTTGCATGCAAAGGGAATTACCGTGTCTTCTATATTGATATCTCCGCTAACCTCCCGCAGCAGCTTTAGAATTTTCTCGCCGGATTCGGCTCCCAACTTTGTCCGCAGATTGTGCAGCGCTTCGCCGGCTACCAGCGCTTTTACAACCGGGCCTTCTCCCCATTTAATGGTCTGCAAACTGACCGCTTCGCGGATATTGAAATCATTTTTCAAATAATTGCATATCCAGTCGGCGGATTTTCCTGAGGCGTAAATGCCGCCCACAACGGAGCCCATGGAAGTCCCCACAATAAGGTCCGGCCGCAGACACATGCGTTCGAGTTCGCGCAGAACCCCGATATGTGCAATGCCGTTACCGCCACCACCAGAAAGAACGAGTGCCCATTTCATAGATATTTCCTTCCAAAGTTCCGGATAAAGGATCCTCGTCGTTCCGTGAACGGGGATCCGCGATCAAATACAGATTCAAGCGGCGATCCATAAAGTCCGTCGTTGCCAGAAAACGACCGTCCGGCGAGATACCGAGTCCGGTCGGCTGGTTTCCCTGAACCCAGGATGTCAGGATTTTCATGGAATCGGTTTCAATGACCATCACTTCCCCGTTGCGGGGACTGCGCAGGGTATAGCCCTGGGGATTATTGGGTCCGCGGCAGCTGACAAAGAGATGGCGTCCGCCGGGACTAAGCTGAATGGTGTTCGGATGGCTGTCAACCTCAACTTTAGCAATTGTCCGGCGATTGATCCAGTCATACTTGTAAACCAGTGCAAAACGCATATCGTCGTAAAAAAGCATTTTTGTATGGGGGTCGTAGCGGACATCCCGCATGGCAGACCGGTATTCCATTATGTTTTGCACCATTTTCCCGCTGCGTACGTCAAAAATCTCAATACCGCAATCCGTGCTGTTTTCTCCCCCGTATAAGGTAACCGCCAGTGTATCGTTCCCGATCCAGGCCAGTCCGCGCGGGATCTGGCTGGTATTTAGGTTGCGGATAATGCGCCTGCTGCCGACATCAAAGACCGAGACCCGTTTTGAAACCCAGTGCGACATGGCGATCTGTTGCTGGTTTGGACTGAATTCCAGTGATTTTGTCCAATCGCCGCCGGTGAAACGCCCCGCCTCCAGAGAATCCGTATCCGGATGATAAACAAAGTAATGGTTCGTGGTCATGCGCGTGAACCAGAAACTGTCGTCCGCATCGCGGCAGACACCTTCAGAATAACCGTAATCCTTGGATGGATCATCCGCCCCCGGATACAGCGTATTGACGAGCTTCAACGAATCGCGGCTGAAGATCTGTGCGGCTACCCGCGGCTGCCCTAAAAGGGTGACGTAAATGTATTCCCCGTCCGGTGAAAAAGTGCAGCTCTTGGGAGAACTTGCCGTCCTTGCCGTTTTCCGGAAATAGGGAAATTCCGCGCGATACTCCCAGCCTGCATTCAGCATGGAATCCTTAATGGCTTCAACGGTATTCATATCGCCGTACATGAGTTCCCAAGCCGGCAGCGGCGAAAGAAAAAGCATAAGACCTAAAAAAATGATGAACTTATTGCGCACGCATACTCCTTTTATTCAATCCTTGTAAAATAGATGAATTTTCAGTGATTTATAAGCGTTTTTTTAATGCTGCGGTCATAAAGCGGAACGAAAACAGGAATTTGCATCTAAAAATGCGCATTGTTCCTCATAAAAAACAGGCGTATTATTACTCTTTAAGAAACAATATAGCTTGCATGTAAGGTACTTGGCTTTCTGTTCCCGAGGAATTGTTGATTATTCTTGTAATAACGCAATATTTTTTTATTATATTTAAACCCGCAGAAAAGGAAAGGGGTATATGATCAATGACGTGTGTTTCTGAACTTCATAAGGCAAGACAAGCTTACCGGCCCAAGCTGCCGGCAGTCCTGAACGCGGGTCCGGCAGTAAAGATCGTTAAGGGGAAGCCCCGCGCAGCGGCGGAAGACCGGGAGGCGATTCGGACTTTGTTTCCCGCAACCTACGGAATGCCGCAGGTCCGCTTTGAAAAGGGGGACCAATCCCATTTTTCGCCCATTCATGTGGGTGTCATTCTTTCCGGCGGACAGGCGCCCGGCGGACATAACGTTATCGCCGGAATTTTTGACGGTATCAAAGCCTGCCATCCCAATTCCCTGCTCTACGGTTTCCTGGGCGGTCCTTTGGGCCTTGTGGAAAACCGTTATCGTGAACTGGATGCGGAATTTATTGCGGCATACCGCAATACCGGCGGATTCGATATGATCGGTTCAGGGCGCACCAAACTTGAAAAAACGGAACAGTTCGACGCTGCGTTGAATAACTGCAAAAATCTTGGGATACAGGCACTGGTCATCATCGGCGGCGACGATTCCAACACCAATGCCGCTGTGCTTGCGGAATATTATCGTCAGAAGGGCGAAAAGATCAGCGTTATCGGTGTGCCCAAAACCATTGACGGGGATCTCAAGAACGAGATGATCGAAGCTTCCTTCGGTTTTGACACCGCTACCAAGGTATACAGCGAACTGATCGGCAATATTGAACGCGACGCGAATTCCGCAAAAAAATACTGGCATATTATCAAACTGATGGGACGTTCCGCTTCGCATATTGCCCTGGAATGCGCTTTGCGTACACGGCCCAATTATACCGTGATCTCCGAGGAAGTGGCGGCCAAGAAAATGACCCTGCAGGATATTGTTGACGAGCTGACGGATATCGTGGTCAAACGTGCCGAAAAGGGCGACCATTTTGGTGTCGCCCTGATTCCGGAGGGGCTGATCGAATTTATTCCGGAGATGAGAAACCTGATCGCGGAACTGAACGATCTGATGGCGCAGGATCAGAAAGACATCGAGGCTTTGCAAACCCTTGCCGCGAAGCGCGATTTTATCTGCGGAAAGCTCAAGGGCCATACGGCAGACCTTTACCGCTCGCTTCCTTCCGAAATCGCATCCCAATTAATCATGGAACGTGATCCGCACGGAAACGTACAAGTCTCGCTGATTGAAACGGAAAAGTTGCTGGTCCAAATGGTGGGTGCAAAGCTTAACGTGCTGCAAGCCGAAGGAAAATACCGGGGAAAATTCAAAACCCATACTCACTTTTTCGGTTATGAGGGACGTTGTTCCTTCCCCTCCAATTTTGATGCGGATTATACCTATACACTGGGTTATGGCGCTGTAGTACTGGCGGCAAACTCCCTGAGCGGCTATATGTCCTCGGTACGCGGACTTGCGGGTGCCGTGGCAGACTGGATCCCCGGCGGCATTCCAATGACGCAGATGATGAGCATGGAACGGCGGCACGGTAAGGACAAACCGGTTATACGAAAAGCCTTGGTTGACCTTCAGGGAAACCCTTTCCGCGTCTTTACGGAAAAGCGCTCAGAATGGGCTGTTCAAACCTGCTACATTTATCCCGGACCCATCCAGTATGCGGGTCCCGAATCCCTGTGCGAGATCAGAACCTTAACCCTGGAACTCGAACATAAATAAAAAGGAGTCATCATGTCTGATAAACCCTCACTTAAACCGGGCGTCGTTACCGGAAAAGCATTGCTTGAAGTTTTTGAGTATGCCAAAAAGAACAAATTCGCCCTGCCCGCGGTAAATGTGATCGGATCTAGTTCCTCCAATGCCGCATTGCAGGCTGCCAAAGAAGCCAAATCCCTTGTCATGATCCAGTTTTCCAATGGCGGCGCGGTATTTAATGCCGGGAAACTGCTGGATAACAGCAATGAAAAAGCCGCAATTGCAGGTTCCGTTGCCGGAGCTTTGCATATTCGTGAAATGGCGAAACATTACGGTGTTCCGGTAATCCTGCACACCGATCATTGCGCCAAAAAACTCCTTCCCTGGATTGACGGACTTCTGGAAGCGGGTGAAGCTTATTATAAAGAGCACGGTGAACCGCTTTTCAGCTCTCACATGCTGGACCTTTCGGAAGAGACGCTGGAAGAGAACATCGCGATCAGCAAGAAGTATCTGAAACGCATGTCAAAGATCGGCATGCTGCTGGAAATCGAACTTGGCGTTACGGGAGGCGAAGAAGACGGCGTAGACAATACCAACGTTGACAACTCCCGGCTCTACACGCAACCGGCGGATGTCAATTACGCATATGAAGAATTGAGCAAGATCAGCCCCATGTTCACAATCGCTGCCTCTTTCGGCAATGTACACGGCGTCTACAAACCGGGTAATGTCAAGCTGACACCCATGATCCTGGATAATTCCCAGAAATTCGTTTCCGAGAAACACCGTCTGAGCGACAAACCCATTAACTTCGTTTTTCACGGCGGTTCCGGATCCGCTCCGGAAGAAATTGCAGAAGCGATTTCCTACGGTGTGATCAAAATGAACATCGATACCGATACGCAATGGGCTTATACCAAACCCGTTAAGGATTACATGGATCAAAACGATGCTTATTTGCAGGCGCAAATCGGGAACCCCGAAGGTCCCGATAAACCAAACAAGAAAAAATACGATCCCCGCGCATGGGTGATCACGGGTGAAAAGGGATTCACCAAAAGACTGATCCAGGCCTTTCACGATCTGAACAGCTTTGATCAGTTTGAATATCTCTACCGATAACTTATTCCGGATCAGCCCCGTTTCCGGGGTTGATCCGGCTCTTTGAATATCCCTTGACATCTGTAGAATAATGTCGTAATTTCCTTTCAGACACATTTTTTAATCAGTGCCTGTTTATTTTATTAGGATATGAGATGAAAGAATTATTCTTCTTTATCAAAATAATCGTATATCTGATCGCTTTTGCCATCGTAACAACCTTATTCCGGGGTATGCAGATTAACGGGTTCTTCACGCTGATCGCTGTCGGCGTCCTTTTTGCCCTTCTTAACGCATTCGTCAAACCCGTTCTGGTTCTTCTCACCCTCCCGCTTACCGTGCTTAGTTTCGGCTTTTTTTACCTATTCATTAATGGGTTTATGATCTGGCTGACCTCGGTCCTGCTGCCCGGATTTACGATCGCATCTTTTTCAACTGCATTCTGGGCCGCCATTTTCCTTTCCATTACAAGCGGATTAATTGAATTAATCTTTTTACAGCATTATGAATAATCAATCCTTATATCCTGAAGCACGGTTCTGGAAGCGCAAGGGAGAAAGCATTCTCTGTGAGCTCTGTCCGCATGCCTGCATTCTGCACGAAGGACAAAGCGGGCTTTGCGGAAGCCGCATTCATGAAGCCGGGAAGTTGCGCAGTACCGTTTACGGTTACCCCTCCGCCCTTCAATCGGATCCCATAGAAAAAAAACCGCTGTTTCATTTTTTACCGGGGACCCGTACTTTCAGTATTGGCACGCAAGGCTGTAACCTCTCCTGCAAATTTTGCCAGAACTGGCATCTGTCCGCACAACACGGGCGTGAACATGAATACGTTTCGCCCAAGGAGCTTGTCCTTGCGGCTAAAAACAACCGTTGCAAATCCATTGCATTTACCTACAACGAGCCCATCATCTTTGCGGAATACGCCCTGGATATCATTGACCTGGCCGAACAGGAAAAGATACCCTGCATCTTTGTCACGAACGGGTATGTCAGTGAACTTGCCCGGGAGACCGTTTTCAGCGGGCTGCGCGCCGTCAATATCGATTTGAAAGCATTTTCGGACACCATCTACCGGCATTATACCGGTGGTTCGCTGCGGCCCGTGCTGGATACTATCCTCTGGTGCGTAAATAAGGGTATCCACACGGAGATCACCACGCTCCTGATACCGGGCGTCAACGATGACGATCTGAGTCTGGAAAAAAGCACGCAGTGGATCGTAAAGAACTGCGGGGAAGATACGCCCCTGCACTTGACGGCCTTTCATCCCGATTACATGATGACGGATCATCCGGGAACCTCGCGCCAAAGTTTGGAACGTGCCCGCAAGATTGCAACCGCCAGCGGACTGCGCTATGTATATGTGGGAAATTATCCGGGTTTTGACAATAATACCTATTGTCCCCAATGCGGCGAAATTGTTATCGAACGCAAGAGATACCAGGTCACCCTTCACAAGGAGCATCAGCATTCCTTACCCATCATCAGGAGATTGCCATGAAACCTGAAAAATTTATTCGCATACTATTGCGGAAAATGGACGAACTGCAAAAGGAAAGCGGCGATGCTTTTCTGGAACTAATGGTCGATACCATTATACTGAAAGACAGGAACGGGCTTGATCTGGACACGATCTACGGTTTTGAATACAACCTTTCGCGCTCGCGTCATTGGGATAAGGAGCAAAGCGTTTATATTATGTATGACGGTTTTACCGATTCCCACTTGTTGAAACTGTACAAAGCTCTAAGCCGCTTTGAACCAAGGCCAAGCTTCCTTACAGTCAACATCGAAGGCATCGACGATCTTGACGAAGCCATTCACGGGACAATTGATATGGAGTTTGAAGATATAAATGAATAACTCTTTTCAATTTGATCAGTACTTGAATCAAAAAACTTTTTCGATCGGACACAGCAATATTGAAATACCGATTACCCGGCAAAATCTCTTTATGATGCAGCGCCAGTTTTCCGTAAAAGACTATATCAGTTTTTTCCCTTTCGACGTCATCGGAGCTATGAATCCTTCCAACAATGTCGATAAAAATTACCGCGTGCGCACCATTACGCTGAACACCGACGCCGGGTTTAGTATCGAAACGGATATTGTGGAAAAAACCTTCGTATTCCGTAATCGCAGTACCGCAAAAGGGACCACACGCTATATGAGCGAAAAAAATGTCAAACCCGGCGATACCATTATCATTGAAAAAATATCTTCCTACGAATACAATATGAAACTGAAGAGAGGTGAAGCATGATCAATAAGATCAAATTCGAGCTGGATGACGATGAACTCGAAGCTTTCCGGGAACTGATCGGCAAACTCGAGAATGCCCGCGGGGAGATCACGGTGAAAGTCGACGGCACCTTGCGCGGTGCCCTGCAGCAGATCAAGCGTGAGCTGCACGTTCTTGACGATTTCAGAAAACGCGACCAATGGTAAAAGGAGCTCCTCTAATGAGTAAAAAAACCCCGTTCTATGATCAGCATGTTGCTTTTGGAGCAAAAATCACGGAATTTGCCGCTTATCTCATGCCGGTATCTTATACCGGGATCCGGCAGGAACATCTCTGCGTCCGGAATTCCGTTGGAGTCTTTGATGTTTCACACATGGGAGAATTCCGTGTTGACGGGAAAAATGCCGAGGCATTTCTGCAGAAAATAACCATCAATGATGTCAGCAAACTCCTTGACGGGCAGGCGCAATATTCCGCGATGTGCTATCCGGATGGCGGTATTGTCGACGACCTGATCATCTACCGTTTTTCACCCGAAAGCTTTATGCTGGTGGTTAATGCTTCCAATATTGAAAAGGATTTTGAATGGGCAAGCCGGCATTGTCCCGCAGATGTGGTATTACGCAACATCAGCGAAGAACTTGCACTTCTTGCCGTACAGGGTCCGCGTTGCCTTGAGGTTCTTCAGCCGCTGACTTCTACGGTGCTCAAAGATATCGGGTTTTATCATTTTGCAGAGGGGAAACTCGCAGGAAAAAAGATGCTCATTTCAAGGACCGGCTACACCGGTGAACCGGGATTCGAGCTTTATCATGAGCCGGCAGATTCGGCGGAACTTTGGGATGTCCTTTTCCGCAGCGGCGCGGCAGCCGGCATACAAGCGATCGGACTTGGAGCCCGGGACACGCTGCGTCTGGAAATGAAATACGCCCTCTACGGAAACGATATTGACCAAAGCACCAATCCGCTTGAAGCCGGACTGGGATGGATCACCAAAATTGACAAAGGAGACTTTATCGGCAGGGAAGCGCTGCAGAAGGTCCAGGAATCCAAACCCGCGCGCCGCCTGATCGCTTTTAGCATGGAAGAACGCGGTATCCCCCGGCACGGATACGATATTTACTGCGGCGATATTTGTGTCGGGCAGGTTACCAGCGGAACCCTCTCCCCTTCATTGGGAATCGGGATAGGCACCGGCTATGTCCGCAGTAACTGCGCAAAGACCGGCCAGGAGATCCTGATCGATACTCGCGGAAAAAAGATTCGGGCAAGGATCGTAAAACCGCCTTTTGTGGACAGATCGCCGATGAATCTATAGATTTTGAATTGCGTCAAGCATTTGATTCAATCCACTCTCCGCTTCCGCTATCTTCTACATGGCCTTTCCAAGGGAGACGGAAGTCCACACCGCTCCGATCAGCATTCCCAGCAACATCGTGAGCACTACAAGCAGGGCGGATTTGCGGGCGCTGAATTTATACAGAATACGAAAAGCCAGTACCCACAGCACAATGCGCCAGATCCGGAAAAATTCAAACTGCGCCAGAAATTGAAATCCGAAAGAACTTAAATCCGGGCTGCCGGCAAAGGACGCCAGTCCGATATAGATATTTACCGTCTCTTTCTGCAGGATCAGGATCATTTTGATAATGGATTCCGGGATCGTGATCAGCTGAATGTACAGGGCACTGACAAGCAAGGTCCCAAACTTTTGTTCTCCGCCTCCAATGAAATTGCCAAGGATCATAAAGACAAGTGCGGTAAAAAGCACCGAAATGACAATAGTGATCACCGAAGTAACATATTTGATCACATTGACTATTGGAGACTGCATTTGCTGCAAGGCTGCATCTTTTTGTTCCTGTGTGAGCTGATTCATTTTCATAATGGTTTCGATCTGGATTTTTTCACTGATATCCGAGGTCAGGATCAGCATGACCACAAGCATTGCAATGAGCAGAAGAATCGGGATCACGTAGTCTGCCCAGCTTTTACCCTCATCGCGAATCGAAGTAAAACATTGTTCCGGGGCAACGAAAACATTTCCTAGCCGTTTGATTGCATTCATTATTTTCTCCTTACTGCATAGTCCGCGTTAACACCACTAATAATAACATAAATAAAAAAAATAAAAAATCATAAAAAGTCGTTGAGAATAATTTTTTATTGTTATAAGTTATCGTTGGAATGCTTTGGCAATTAATAAGGAGATGTATATGGCAGTTGTAGTGAATCATGACGTATGCGAGGGTATCGGCGAATGCGTTGAAGTATGCCCCGTAGAAGCATTGTCCCTGGTTGACGGGAAGGCCGTCTGTGACGGCGATCTTTGTATCGATTGCTTGGCTTGTGTAGCCGCATGCCCCGTGGAAGCCATTTCCGAAGGTTAAAAATTTCGGATTTTTGCAAAAACAAGGGCAGTTCAATCTGCCCTTTTACGTGTTGGAGAAAATATGGATAAAGAAAACGTGAATCCCTTTGACGCCCAGAAGAAACCCGTTTATGCCGAAAACATCATAGCAGTGGCTTCCGGGAAGGGCGGCGTCGGTAAATCCACGGTCGCCGCGAATCTGGCACTGGCGATAAAACAGCGGGGGTGTTCGGTGGGACTCCTTGATCTGGACCTCTATGGCCCCAGCGTCCCGATGATGTTCGGACATCACAAGCCGACGGAATCCGTCAGTCAGGAAGGCATCCTGCCGGCGCAAAAGTTCGGTATTCAATTGATGTCACTCGGATTTTTTCTTGACAGCAATTCCGCAGTCATTTGGCGCGGCCCGCTGGTCATGCGCGCCGTAGAACAACTGTTGTCGCAGGTCATCTGGAAGAAAATGGATTATCTGATCATTGATCTTCCTCCCGGGACCGGTGATATTCAGCTGAGTTTGGTCCAAAAGATCGCGCTTACCGCTGCCATTATTGTAACGACCCCCCAGGATCTGGCGCTTGCCGATGTAAAACGCGGCATCAACATGTTCAAAAAGGTCAATGTTCCAATTCTGGGGATTGTTGAAAATATGAGTTATTTTCTCTGCCCGGAATGCGGACATAAATCTTTTATATTCGGCCAGAATGGCGGTTCTCGCGAAAGCGAACGCTCCGGTGTTCCGTTTTTGGGCGAAATTGCGCTGAACGAGAACATCATGAGTGCCGCAGATACCGGTTGCCCCATTGTGGAAAGCAAACCCGGCGGCGATGAAAGCGCTGCATATTTCGCAATCGCCGATAAGGTGATCGAATACTGCAAAAAAGCGTAATTATTAAATGGATCTGTTCGTAACAGGGGCCTCTGCGGTCCCTTTTATGTTTTTGTGCGATATTCTTCAAGCAAGGACAAGAATGCAGTTTCGTCCAGAACGGGGACATTCAGTTTCCGGGCTTTTTCCAGTTTGGAACCGGCCTCTTCACCCGCCACTACATAATCGGTTTTAGCGGATACAGATCCGGAAGCCCGCGCGCCAAGTTCCTGAACAAGCTCTTTCGCTGCATCACGGGTCATGTCCTTAAGCGTTCCCGTAAAAACAAAGGTCTTCCCCTTTAGCGGTAAAGCGCTGCCTTTTTCAAGCCGGGGGTCTATGCCTTCGGATTGCAGGGCCTTTATCATAACCCGGTTGTCGGGATCAGATACAAACTTCACAATGCTTTCAGCAACGATATCGCCGATATCCTCAATGGCGGTTAGCGCTTCAGTTTCCGCTTGCAGCAAAGCATCCAGGGACCCGAAATGCTCCGCCAGTATCCGGGCAAGGTATTCTCCCACATTCGGGATTCCGAGCGCATAGATCACATGCTTCAGCGGGCGCTTCTTCGAAGCGCGGATAGCTTCCGTCAGCTTAACGGACGAACGCGCAGCAAAGCGCTCCAGCGGAGCAAGATCTTCCGCACGCAGTCGGTACAGATCCGTAAATGCGCGGACAAGGCCTTCGTCGACAAGTTGTTCAACGATCTTTTCCCCTAAGCCTTCAATATCCATGGCCGCCTTGGAGGCAAAATGCCGGATACCGTTCTTCAGCTGCGCCGGACATTCGCGGTGTACGCATTTTACGGCAACACCCCCGTCAATTTGCTGTACTTTTGCACCGCAAACCGGACAATGTTCCGGCAAACGGTAAGGTTCTGTACCCGCAGGCCGGCGTTCTTCTATGACCTTGATCACTTTTGGGATCACGTCTCCGGCACGTTCGAGTATGATCCAGTCCCCCACCCTGATATCCTTGCGCTCGATCTCATCCTGATTGTGCAGCGTCGCGCGACGAACGGTGACACCGCCGATGTGTACCGGCCTGAGATTGGCAACCGGTGTCAGAATTCCGCTGCGTCCAACCTGGACGTCTATGCTTTCGATCTGCGTCACTTCCTGCCGGGCTTTAAACTTACCGGCAATTGCCCAGCGCGGCGTACGGGTGCGTACACCCATTTTTTCCTGGATCATAAGATCGTTGACCTTGATCACGATACCGTCGATATCATAAGGCAGGATCTCGCGTCTTTCTTCCATCTCCCGGAAATAATTGATCATTTCCGTTTCTCCCTGCAGCAGGGTATTCATGGAATTAATGCGAAAACCCCAGCTTTTAAGCTGCTGCAGGAATTCCCAGTGGTTTTTAAAACTCCATCCCTCTATCTTTCCCGGAGCATATATAAATATCTCCAAGGGGCGTTTTGCACTGATGCGCGAATCCAGCTGGCGCAGAGAACCGGCAGCAGCATTCCGCGGATTGGCAAAAAGTTTTTCCCCTTTTTCCTCGCGTTCTTTATTGAGACGCACAAAATTTTCTTTGGAAATGATCACCTCTCCGCGGACTTCCAGCAGTTCCGGAAAATCCCGGCCCTGCAGGCGCAGGGGGATCTGCCTTAGTGTACGGAGATTTGCGGTGACATCTTCCCCGGTATAACCGTCGCCGCGTGTAGAACCGGCAACAAGTACTCCTTTTTCATAGATCAGCTCCACGCCCAGGCCATCCAGTTTGGGTTCACCCACCAGCTTGGTACAGGGATCGCCGGTGAATTTCACGATCCGGGTATAGAAGTCTTTAAGTTCCTCTTCGTTCAGCGCGTTGGCAAGGCTCAGCATCGGAATGCGGTGTTCCAGCGCCCCGAAATTCTGCAAAAGCTCCGCACCGACACGATGGGTCGGAGAATCAGGTGTTATATACTCGGGATACCGCCCCTCCATTTCCAGAAGGCGGCGGAAAAGCCGGTCATACTCCGCATCCGAGATCAGAGGATCATCCAAAACGTAGTAGCGGTAATTGTGCTCACGCAAGGTCTGCTGCAATTCGCGAATTTCTTTTTCGACAGCGTTCATACCAACTCCATGTCCCGGGAAGCGCAAATGTCTACCCCCGTTTTCAGTATGCCGCGAACAATGACCTGTCCGCAGCGCACGGGCGCATTGACACAGCATTCTTTGAGGATCTTCATTGCGGGGAATAGCAGTTCTTTGGGCAAGGGCCCGGAGCTGTGGACGGGAAGCCGGGAATGCAGCGCATGGCGGATGGCAACCGTTGTGGTCAGCATACGCGTAGGGTGCGTTAGTTCTTCGATGGCATAGGAATGACCGCGTTTACACTGATTGCCGAAAATGCGGTAAGCGTCCCCGTCCTTTTCAATCGTCAGTTTGCATCCTACCGGGCAAACGGTACAGGTGATCTCTTTTGTAAAAACAGCGTCCATATTAATCCAGCGAGGCCAGCGCCGCTACGATCCGCTCGTGCAGGGCTGTGATCTCTTTGGTCTTGCAGTGATAATTGTTGGCAATACAGGAAAAAGCGATCAGGCGTCCGGAGCGGGTGCTCACATAGCCGGTATGGCTGCGGACCCCGCCGATATAGCCCGTCTTGACCCTTGCATTGTTGGCGGCATCGGTATTCCGTGCAAATGTTACAACGTGCCCGTAATCATTGCTGTCTCCGGCTCTGGCAAAGCCCTGATAAAAATCGGAAAAACTTTTCCGTGCTGTCATTGCACTGAGAAAATCACAAAAAATCCGGCTTGTGATCATATTTTCATGCGAAAGCCCACTGGCGTCGACCAGGCGCATACCGGAGCGATCAATGTGCATTTTATCCATAAAATCTTCCAGAACCTTGAGTCCTTCTTTAGTCTCGCCGATCCCGCTGGTTTCATGTGCGACTTTCAGGAGGAGCATTTCTGTGTAGGTGTTATTGCTCAACTTATTGGTAATTTCGGCAATGCGGCGCAGCGGTGGAGAAATGATGGTCTTAATGAGTGCTTCCGGCCGGTATTCCCTTGCCTCGTTGAATACCCGGGGAGCGGATGCAACGGGGATCTTGGCGTTTTTCAGTGACCAATCCAGCATTTGTGCAGCTAAGAGCGCCGGATTGGGGATGGCTCCCTTGATGGAAAATTTTTCCGTTCCCGCCGGAATGGTCCCGTGAAAGAGTGCATGATAGCAATTGGGAGCGGCAAGAATGTAACCGTTATCGCCGGAGTATATCGGTCCTGTTTTCATCAGGTTCGTATAGGTCAATCCCGGGATCTCCGGACGCATTGCGATGACTTCCGCCGGATCTCCCGCCTTGCTTCCGGGTTTAAAATCAAGATAATATTTATTGTCCGAAAAACAGAGTGCCGTCAATCCGGCTCCGTAATAGTTGCCGAGATCCTCCCAGGTCCAGCTTCCGGGCACATGATAAGGCGGGTACAGCGATTCATCCGCAATTACGGACCCGTTCACACGTTTTATCCCTTTGCGTTTGATCGCTTTGACCCATTCGGCCATCAGCTTGTCATAGAGATAGGCGCCGCCCACCTGATCGCCGCCCAGCGTGGGATCGCCGTCGCCGACAATGACGATATCCCCGTTCAGTACGCCGTCCGGCGATATGCTTCCGGAATAGTAGAGCCGGGTCTTGAAAACGTAATCTCCGCCAAGTTTGTCCAGCGCAAGCCCAAGGGTCAGAACTTTCAGGCTGGAGGCACAGGCAAGAGACATATCGGAGTTATGGTCAATGAGGGGGGGTTCACCGTTCATCGGATCCACATAACGCGCGTAAACGCTCCATTGCGCATGGCGCAGTTCGGACGAAGCCGCCAGTTGTTCGACCAGTTCTGCAGGACTCTGAGCCCAAAGCAGTCCGATCAGTAGCAGATTGAGCAGGAAGATCTTAACGCTTCTCATTCCGGATTTCCTTTTTTGAAATTTCGGGGTTTTTGCATTATTATACAACGATTTTTATGATCCTACAGGCTTTAGGTCCTGAATATCTGCGGGATAGGTACGCCGGACCAGAGTTCTTCGCAAAGCGCGATCAGGCTTTGCGTGTTAAATACTCCCGCTTCGATCCAGTCCACAAAACGGATTCCCGTGTCCGGATAATGCATGGGGCGAATCGGCGGCATCTGCAGCCATTCCGCAACCTCCCGGAAGTTCAGTTCATTCATTTGCTTGCCAAAATGCAGCTGCTCGATAGCCATGGCGTTTGCGATCTGCTCCGCTTGGCCGCTAATGGGTTTTGCCAGCGTTTTTTTCCCCAGATCAAATGCTTCGCTGTTGGCAAGAAATCCCGCATGCAGAATGGCTCCCTGTGAACCTGCAAGTTTATTGAGGAACTGCTGCCGGTCTTTGGGTAAAAGGTGGATGTTGTTTTTTCTCTGATTTTTTTTAATATCCGTAAAAAAGTAATAATCATGGTCCGGCGGACAGGATTCCAGCATTTTTATGACTTGCCGGATATCTTCATACGGCAAATAGACAACCACATATTTGCCTTCAATTTCCTTGGTTTTGTTTAATTGTGCGGGAGTAATGACCGGCGGCAGGACCGGAAATCCGAAATGATGCCAATGAATGGGAACGGTAAAATCTGCGGGAGCAAAATATTCCATAATAGTGCGGACCAGTACCTGCAGCGGCGGATAGGGAACGTCATGCTGAAATACATACTGATGGCTGATGCCGAGCGAGGGAATTTTATTGCGTTTGGCAATGTTGATGGAGATCGGTTCGTAATCGCTCACGATCAGATCGACACCTTTGGCATTATATGCCAGAATATCGCGGACATAGCTGAATGCATCCAGGCGCGGCGCCGTTTTAACATAATTGATCTTCCCGTTTTCGGTCGCATATGTAAGTCCCTTGAATATGCGGTAGGGTGCAAAATCCTGATCACCGGGAATGTTCCCCTGCTGGTCGCCGCTGAATATCACACGCACCTGATGTCCGCGGCGTTTCAGTTCACGAACAATGATGCGGGACTTTCCAATATGGCCGTTGCCGGTGGTCTGAATTCCATAAAGGATGTTCATGCATCTCCTGTCGATATTGTTTGCGCAGGAATATAAAGGAAGTTAAGAATAATTCCAAGCGTGAGATCAGAAGATAGAAAACGGGAGGCGGGAGACAGAGGACGGTAGACGGTAGTTCGTAGTCGACAGACTCTACTCTTCCGTCGGCTGACGGATTGGCAGACAGGCAAGATTCAGAAGCCGGAAGCCGGAAATTTAGCTTTGGGAACCCATTGCGTCAATTCAATCGAATTTAATTGACTCAATCCCATAAAATTTCATTGAGTCAATTTAATCGAAGCGTATTGCGTCAATTCCTTTTAATTTATTTGAATCAATCCGATCAAACCTCATTGACTCAATCCGGCGCACAATATTATTTCTGTCAATTTAAAACCTAATTGCGTATACTTGCGTTATGATCGAAACGAAGAAGAATACCATCCGCTATATTGCCTTTGATGCCGACGATACGCTGTGGGACAATGAGCCCCATTACCGTGCACTGGAAAACCTCTTCTGCGATGTCATGCTCCCCTATAGCTCTCCTCCGGAAAGCTCGGCGGAACTCTTTAAAACCGAGATCCGGAACATTGCTCTCTACGGTTACGGGGCAAAGGCATATACGCTCTCTATTCTGGAAACGGCGCTGCATCTAAGCAAGGATACGCTTCCCGCTGCTCAGATCCGCCGCATTTTGGAGGCCGGGAAACGGCTGGCCGATTCGCCGATTCGGCTTCTGGATCATGTCGAGCGGGTACTAAAAGAACTTTCCGAACATTATCCGCTGATCGTTGCCACTAAAGGCGACCTTTTGGATCAGGAGCGCAAGCTGCGCAAATCCGGGCTGGAACCCTATTTTCATCATATCGAGATCATGAGCAATAAGGAAACTTCCGATTACCGAAAGCTGCTTCGGCATCTGGATATTGAAGCCTGCGAATTCCTGATGATCGGGAACTCACTTCGCTCGGATATCATTCCCGTCATCCAACTCGGCGGCCACGCAGTACATATTCCTTACCATACCACCTGGCTGCATGAAAAGATCGATGCGGTAAAACTGCCTGAAGAGCGCTTTATGGAACTGCCGTCCATCGCAGATATCCCGGGAAAATGCAGATGGCTTCGCCCCTGATACAACTGTCCGTTCTCTTCTTAAAATTTTAACAATCGTTTATTTACGGATCAGATCACGGTACCGTCCGGGATGCTGACATCCTTCTTTACGACCACAATCCCGTCACGGATACAGTAATTTTCGCTTTCCAGTTCCAACAGGTTGTCTTTATTGACGATCTTGACGTTATTACCGATGCGGGCGTTCTTGTCTACTATGGCGCAGCGGATAAGGCAGTGCTTCCCGATCCCGAGCGGAATACGATCCTCCTGATGCTCTGTTTCAAAATAATCGTTGCCCATAATGTAACTGTCGTGGATCTCCGTGCCCTCGCGCACCACGGACCGAATTCCCAGAATGCTGTTGCGGATAATACCGGCTTGCACCAATGCGCCATCATTGATCAGGGAGTTTTCGATATGCGCATCGATAATGCGCGAACCCGGCAGCATGCGGGCATGGGTAAAAATGGGGAAATGTTCGTCCACAAAGCGAAATTCCGGATGGGCGCGGGTAAAATTCATGTTCGCCTGGTAAAAAGCGCGGATTGTTCCGATATCTTCCCAGTATTCATTAAAGAAAAATGCCATTACCCTATAATCATGGATCGCGGCGGGTATAATATCACCGCCAAAATCATCTTCCGTGATCTCGGTGAGCGTCTTGTGCAAGATTCCCCGCCGGAATACATAGATCCCCATGGAACCCCAGTACGGACGCTCGGGATCGCCAGTCGGACTGGTCATGGCATCCAGCAGTTTCGGGTCTTTGGGTTTTTCGGCAAATTTCACGATACGGCCTTTTTCGTTGACCTTCAGGATCCCGAATCCCTTTGCTTCTTCGCGGGTAACGGGTTTAACCGAGATGCTGATATCGGCCTCGGTCTTGCGGTGGCTCGCCACAAAATCGGAATAGTTCATCCGGTAGAGATGATCGCCGGCAAGGATCAGGTATTCCCGGAATGAATAGGAATCGAAATGCTTCAGATTGTGCCGGACTGCATCTGCCGTTCCCTGGTACCAGTTCATGTTATCAATGCTCTGCGAAGCGGCAAGCACTTCCAAAAAACCATCCGTAAAATTGTCGAGCTTATAGGTCTGGTTGATATGCCGGTGCAGCGATTCGCTATTGAATTGTGTCAGGATATAGATCTTGCGAATGTTGGAATTCAGACAGTTGCTGATCGGGATATCGATCAGGCGGTATTTGCCGCCAATGGGAACGGCAGGTTTTGAACGGACCGTAGTCAGCGGCGCCAGGCGGGTTCCGCGTCCTCCACCGAGAATAACACTGAGTACATTGCGCATATCATACCTCTTCCTTGATTATTGCGGCATACCGGGTTCCGTCAGCGATGGATGCAGCATATTGATCCTGTAATTGCTGAAGCGCATATCAATGTAACCAAAAGAGGAGCTGACCGGGATACCGCTGCGGGGATTCGGGACTTTTTTCTTTTCGCTTTGTTTGGTTTCGATCATGACACGGATATCCGTTGGGAGAAAAATCCCCGGAAACAGTTCTTCATGGGTAAAACTGATATCGGCAATCATTTCGGGTTTATCGATCATTTTCATTTGGGTCAGCAGCCAGCTTAAGGTATCGATCATGGTCAGAAAGATCACATCGCGTTCTTCAACCGCTTTGATCACCTCTAAAAAAACGGAATGATTTTTTGCTTCTTCCACTTCGATCAGCCGCAGGGAGCGGGCGTCTTTGACCAAACGTTCCAGATCCATCAGAAAGATCTCACGTGGCAGCATCAGCGGTTCATTGTCTTCGGTAAACAGGGAGTCAGGCCGGATAAAATGCAGTTCGGTCTCGCGATCCGGCACGGTAGCTTCCGGAAGGCGGGAACGAATGCGCAGGGTAACGATCATATCGTCAACCTGTTTATAATTCAGATTGGCGCGGCGAATGTAGTAATTCGGATCTTTTGCCCATAAAAACACAAGGCTCCCGATTACCATCAAAAAAATGATCTTTTTTAACATGTGCAATTCTCCTCGTCGACGGGGTGCACGGTCCAGTCCTTTTCCGGGATCCATTCCTCGACCTTGCCATCCGGATGTTCCAGAATTACCCGCCGTATATTGGCGTTGGCGATCTGTGCACGGCACTGATAGCAAACAAAATCGTGTCCGTGAATGTAGATCGTACTGTTGGACGTAGCATGCCCATTACGAGCCGCAAGCGCGATGGCGTTGGATTCGGCATGTGATCCCACCGCCCGGCAGCGTTCAAGCTGGGTCCCGGATTTGATGTTGTGCCTGTTACGATAGCAAAAGCCGATCTCCAGACAGTTGGGCTGGAACTGAGGAGCTCCGTTGTATCCGGTAGAAATAATATCCTTATCCCGCACGATCACGGCGCCGACATGCCGGCGCAGGCAGGAGGAACGCGTGGCAACCACACGGGCGATATTCAAAAAGTACGTATCCCAATCCGGTCTTTTCATGTATGCCTCATCTTAAAATTCAATTACGTCAAAATCCTTTGCAATATGCGTATTTTCAAAGACCTTAACAACTGCTTTCTGATAAGCTCCCATATCTTTATAGCGCTCGGAATAGTGTGTGAGAACGAGTTTTTTCACGCCATGATCCCGGGCATATTCTCCTGCCTGTTCGGCGCACATGTGCAAAAAGGTATCTGCAAGTGTCTGTTCACTGCGCAGATAAGTGCCTTCCATCAGCAAACAGTCGGCATCGCGGATCAGCCCGGGTATGGCCGGACAGGGGGCGGTATCGAGGGCATAGGCAAAGATCTTCCCCTTATCCCGGTAACTCAGGTCTTCGCGCCGGATCGTTTTGCCCTTCTTCCGGATTTTGCCGCTCTTTTCCAGTAACGCGATCTCCCCGCCTTCCAGACCCGTTTCGCGGAGCCGTTCCGGAATAAAGTGCAGGCGAGGTTTTTCAATTATGCGGTATCCGAGCACGGGAGTACTGTGCCGGAGTTCATATGCTTCAATCCGCCGCTTCTCGTTTTCCTCGCAGAAACCGGCTTTCAGAGGGTGAAATTCAAATTCGACATGCGCCGTAAATTTGGATGCCTTGCTCAGCGCCTGTATAAATTCCCGGCCTTCTTCGGAAAAATAGATCTTCAGCGGATGCGAAACCTGCATCAGCGAAAGCCGCTGCATCATACCGGGCAGACCCAGACAATGATCTCCGTGAAAATGCGAAATGAAAATGCGTTTCACTCGTCCGGGCGAGATACCCGCCAAAGTGAACTGCCGCTGTGTGCCTTCCCCCGGATCAAAAAGCAGGGCTTCTTCTGCTGTTTCCAGAAAATAGCCGTTCTGATTGCGGTCCCGGGTCGGAATATGTGAGGCAGAGCCGAGTATGGTCAGTTTCATATGCTTAAGCTAAAAATAATTCTGCATTTATCCAACCGCTTAATCCTCTCCTGAAAACCCCTTATTCATTGCGGATACGGTTCAGCGGATCAAACTCAGCACAATGGAATTCAATTTTTCCGAGGGGCGATCCGAGCGCGAAAGCAGGATAAGCGGAACTTGCGCACCCATAATGATGCCGCCGACGGGGGCGTGCTGAAGTTCGATCATTTGTTTCAGCATGAAATTGCAGACGGTTATATTGGGAAATACGATCAGATCCACATCGCCGGATATTGCCGATACGATCCCTTTCTTCTTTGCCGCTTCGGCATTCAGGATCACATCCAGGGCCATGGGGCCTTCTGCCGGATAACCTTTAGCGGAAAATTCCCGTGCCAGTTGTGCGGCCTCGCCCGTTTCGGGCAGTTTTGGATTGACCTTTTCCACAATGGCGGCAAAAGCGACTTTGGGTTTTTCACCCAGAACCCGTTCCGTGAATTCGATCGCATTTTCCGTAATAGACCGCTTGCGATCCACATCAAGCTCGATATTGATGGCGCCGTCCGTCAGGAACAGCAGTTTAGGATAACCCGGACTGTCGCAGACGGCGATATGCGAGAGCAGTTTGCCCTTGCGCAAACCTTTTTCCCGGTTCAGAACGGGACTCAGAAAAGCGGCCGTGGCGATATCGCCTTTCATCAGTGCATCTCCCCTGCCTTCGCGAATATCCGCAATGGCTTTTCCTGCGGCTTCGTCCGGATCTTGCGCAGGGATCAGTTCATAATGCTGCAGAGCAAAGGAATCCGCCAGTTGCCGGATGTTTTGGGAAACACCGTAGAGACGCGTATGAATGTAGCCCTTTTTCGTCGCTTCGGACAGCGCTTCAAAAACCGGCGCCGAATTGGGGAACACAACATTCAGGGTCCGGGGTGCTTTCAGATCAATCTTTTTGTAAATATCCCGGTAACGCATGGTCATGCCTCGTCTTTTTCGTAATCATAGATACTCAGTTTCCCGTCCAGAATGCGGAATCCGCCATCCGCCATTGCTTCGAGTTCATTTTCACCGGGATTGAAGATGATGCGGAATTGTCCGCCGAGATGTTCGTGCATTGCTTCGCGGATATAATCGGAATATGCGGCTCCGCCGGTTACCACCAGGGCATCCACCTTGAAATCCAGAACGGCGGCCATGGCTCCGATCTCTTTCCGCACCTGATACAGCATGGCATTCATGATCAGTTCCGCCTCTTTATCTCCCGTAAGGATGCGGCGGACCACTTCGCGCACATCGTTCGTACCCAGATAGCCTTTTAATCCGCTTTCCCGGGTAAAGAGCTTCCGCAGCGCCGCCTCGTCTTTTTTCTGGCGGAACACCAGGTCCAGTATTCCTTCCAAAGGCAACGCTCCCGCACGTTCGGGCGAAAAAGGGCCCATTCCCAGCAATGCGTTATTGACATCGATATTCTTTCCCCGCAGCATTGCACAAACAGAAATGCCGCCGCCCATATGTACAATAATAAAATTTACCTTCTGGATGTCCAGGTTCTCGCGCTCGCAGACCCGGCGCGCCGTCGCCTTGATATTCAGCGCATGCGATACACTTTTGCGCTGAATGCCGGGCACTCCCGATATCCGGGCTTCCGGGGTCATTTCATCAACGGAAACGGGATCAATGATATAGGCCGGAGCACGGAATTTCTTTCCAAAATAGCTTGCCAGCGCGGCTCCAAGATTGCTGGCATGATTCCCGTAACGGGCAATTTTCAAATCGCTGATCATGGAATCACAGACCTTGTAAGCACCGCTCTTCATGGGCTTCAGCAATCCCCCGCGCCCGATGACGATGGAAATGCTGTCAATTCCGTGCAACTCGAGTTCCGCCCCGATCTGCCGGGTACGGAAATCCAGTTCCTCGTAAACATTTCCCTTTGACACCTGTAGCGCTTCCATGTCCACCTTTAACTCGAATTCCACCCCTTTCCGGGTAAAGACCGCCATTTTTGTGCTGGTGGATCCCGGATTGATCGCTAGAACACGTTCAAGCATGCCGACTCCTCATTGTCATTAGTAAACCATGCTGTAAGATACGATTTTTATGTTTGATTTTCAAAATTTTTTCTTATATTGGCGCGCAATTTGATTTCATGGGGAATTAGCTCAGCTGGGAGAGCGCTTGAATGGCATTCAAGAGGTCAGCGGTTCGATCCCGCTATTCTCCACTGGCCTTCGCCAAGGCTACGGCCAGCAGGCTGGAAGACTTGGCGAAGGACAAGCGCCGTAGTCCCGCTGTCAGGCGGACGAAGGCGGTTAATGGTCATATCTGTGGGGACGGATACTTGAAATACGTTTATATTCTAAAAAGTAAAAATCATCAGGGTAAATTTTATACCCTGCATTTTAATTTTCCATTATCCATTATCAATTTTAATTGTCAATTATCCATTGTACATTTAATTATTCATTATCCCTTATCCATTGAATAAAGTTTTTGATTTTTTTGCAGATATGCGTATAATTAAATTAGTAACAAAACACAGGATGTAACTTTGGCTGAAAAGGAAATATCCACACCCCAAAAATTAAAAGCGCTGAGTGTTGCGCACGTACGGGAACTCTGGTCAAAAACCTACAATACCGAGGGGAAGCCTGATTGGTCCCATATTTTTCCCTATTATCACGAGGATATCGTTTTCCAGGATTCCATTCAAAAGGTCGAAGGAAAAGAAGCCTTCCTTGGCGTCTGCAATCGCCTGACCACGCGCTGCGAGTCGCTGAACATGGAGATCGTTTCCATCGCCCGGAACGGGAATGTCATTATCTTCGACTGGATCATGACGATGTCCTTTAAGAAATATCCCAGCACCCCGATGTACGGCGCCAGCAAACTGACGCTGAACGCGGAGGGTCTGATCGTGCAGCAGCGGGATTATTACGACATGTGGGGGGATATTTTCAACAATATCCCGCACTGGAATAAAATATACCGGCGTTTCCTGAAACGTAAATTCGGTTAAAAAACACAGACAGAAGCAGAAAAGATCAGATACGCTAAAGGAGCTTATTGTATGCAGCAGCATCCCTTTATTGTTGTCGGCGGCGGTATGGCCGGCTTAACCGCGGCAGCCTTCCTGGTCCAGGCCGGAAAGCCCGTGATCCTCTTTGAAAAACAGGAAAAAAGCGGCGGACTGGTAAATTCCTTTGAACGCGAGGGCTACGTGTTCGACGGCGGTCTGCGGGCGGTGGAAAGCTCCGGAATGATCCTCTCGACCCTAAAGGAACTCGGAATTGAGGTCCCGCTGATCAAGAGTCATGTTTCCCTGGGAATCGCCGACCATATCATTACGCTGAAAGATACGGCCGACATTGCCGCATACGAGGCCATGCTGAAAGATCTGTATCCCGGCGAAGCGGAAAACATCGAAGCGATCATCCGGGAGATCCGGAAGGTCATGGACTATATGCTGGTGCTGTTCGCCAGCGACGCCCCGGCTTTCAGCGATACACGGAAAGACGGCGCGTACATGCGGAAGGTTCTGCTGCCCTGGCTGTGGAAACTCATCCGGACCGTTCCCAAGATCAACAAGCTGCAGCTGCCGGTGGAAGAACATCTGAAAAAATTTACGGACAATCAATCGCTCATCGATATCATCATTCAGCATTTCTTCAAGGGCACACCGACTTCCTTCGCACTAAGTTACTTTTTATTTTATTTCGATTATCATTATCCACGGGGCGGCACGGGTATGCTCTCGCAGGCACTGGAACGCTATATCCGCGAAAAGGGCGGTGAGATCCGCCTGGGAACCGAGATCAATGCCCTGGATCCGGAACAGCAAATGGTCCGTGATGCACAGGGAGTGTCTTACAGCTATTCCCGGCTGATCTGGGCGGCGGACCTGAAGCGTCTCTACAGTTCCATCAATACCGGCACAATCAAGAATAAAGGACTGCAAAAACGCATTGAAGAAAAACAGTCCGCCCTTGCCCCTCTGCGTGAAGCGGAGTCTATTCTTTCGGTGTATCTGGGGATCAACTTAGAAAAGGAATATTTTTCCTCACGCTGTTCCGAGCATTTTTTCTATACCCCGGACAGCAGCGGGATCAGCAAAACGGAGCCCGGACGCATCACAGAGATCCTGGAAAAGGCAAAGGACGGCGATAGCGAAGCGGGCAAAGCCATGATCAAGGATTATCTGCGGGACTATTTCCGCTATAATACTTTTGAGATCTCCTTCCCCGTTCTGCGGGATGCGCGCCTGGCGCCGAAAGGCAAGACCGGCCTGATCGTCAGCACATTGTTTGACTACGATCTGACAAAATTCATTACCGATGCCGGCTGGTATGAGGAATTTAAAACCTTTGCCGAAGACTGCATGATCGGGATCCTGGAAAGCAGTGTTTTCCCTGATTTCTCAAAGCATATCGAACTCCGATTCTCGGCCACGCCGCTCAGCATTCAGCGGCATGTGGGCAGCACGGACGGCGCCATCGTCGGCTGGTCCTTTATCAATCCCTACCTGCCCGTCCCCACTTCCATAATGCAAATGCCAACCGCCGTCAATACCGTTCTTCCGGATGTTTACCGGGCCGGCCAGTGGAGCTACAGTCCCGCGGGACTGCCGATCAGCATTATGACCGGCAGAATGGCCGCAAAGAAAGTATTGAAGCGGAAGTAACGTTTATTCCTGAATTCTTTTCATTTCATTGAGTCAATCATTTTTTTTCCATTGACGCAATGGATATAATTTTCATTGACTCAATGATCTTGTTGGGCATTGCGTCAATGCTTGATTAATACCCTTGTTTCGCAGGTCTTAAATTTCCATTTTTCTTTTCTCGATCCGCGGGATCACAAAAACAGAAAGAACAATACTGATCAGCAGGGGCAGGTAAAAGACCCAGAACCAGCTTTTGTTGACAAAGAAAAGTCCGGCAAGAATAAAAATTCCCGATATGACCATCAGGCGGCCGCCCTTGCGGTGTACGCGGTTCCAGAGTTCCTCGTTGCTCAGCGTCAGCGGCGTGCGGATGCCGATCCAGTAGGAAGGCCGCAGTTTGCCGAAGCGGTTCCCGATCAGAATGAACAGCAGTCCAAGCACAAGGTGCAGCAAGCGGAAGTCCTCTGCCCGCTCCGCTCCGTAGCGCAAGGCGGTCGACAGTGCGATCCAGTTCATTACAACCAGCACTGCGGAGATCAAAAGAACAACAAAACGGACGGATCTTTGCTCCTGCTTTTCATATTTCCGGAAAGCGCTGCTGAGCAGTATGACGATCATAAGCAGGATAGCGAGCGGACCGATCAGAACGGCCGTCAGGGTTTTCGCAAAGAGGTCCGGTTCGTTCAGGATGTTCCAGTGGATCGGGACCGTTGTGACTCCCGCGGCTTTCAGCTCCGCATAAAAATAGACCGATATGACGGCACTGATCGCAAAGAACAGCAGAAGAAAGGCAATTTCCCGGCGAAAGGTGTTCATGTTAGTCCTCCCGGATCTCAATATATTTCCGGATATCATATCCGTTTGTCAGCTTGTAGCCGATGATGGAAAAGACCAGCATCAGCGCGATGCCCAGCGCTCCCAGGGGCGCCAGCAGGGTCTCCTTGCCCATAAAGGCGGTCAGCATGACAACGGAGGGCACCAGGCCGTTGAACCAGCCGTGCGCCGCGGATACCAGGATCACCGAGTTCCCGCGGATATACATGTAATTAAAGAAGGTTCCGAGCAATATACAGACCGCGATGAACATAAAGACTCCGATCACGTTGTAATATCCGTAATTATAGCCCATCAGAATGACCGGCGCATGCCAGAGTCCCCAGACGGTCCCGGTGATCAGGTTCGCCTTCCAGAATCCCAGGGGCAGCAGGTTCTGCAGCAGGTAGGAGCGCCAGCCGTATTCCTCTCCGAACATCATAATAATGGGAAAAGTGATATTGGCGACCAGTCCGACAATGAGGAACTGGAACAGCCAAAAAATAAAGGGGGATACGGTATTTCCCAGGAGCTGCAGCTCCCGCATTCCCATACCCTTTAAATACCAGTCCGGACTTTTTCCGCTGATCAGCACGTTCAGCAGGATGCTCAGGAAGCTGAAGAGCACTATGACGCTCAGCATGATCAGATAATTTTTCCCTTTCCCGAAACGGAAGCCGCTGTTCCGGAAACCGTCGGCAAGAATCAGGCGCAGAATAACGGCCACCAGGGCCGGAAAGATCATGATAATCCCAAAGGCCCGGATGGGCAGATATTTTTGTGAAACATAGACAGCGACCTGTTCTTCCAGGCTTTGCAGCTCCACCTGCCCTTTTGGACCCGGGACACTCTTGGGCAGTCCTTCGGTATTGACCTCCGGATGCGTTTCAAGAAAATGCGCAACGGCAGCTTTATCCATCATGATGATATCGGTAAAGAGCTTGATCGCGGGCCTGTCCGGGTCCAGCTTTTTTCCCTCGAAATAGACATATCCGCAAAGCAGCAGCGTCAGCACATAGGTGATCCCGACATAGAGGATGACCCTTTTCCAGGACACTGATTTTCCTACGATCAATTTTTTAGCGGTCATGGTTTTCCCTTTCTTTGTTAAACATATTCATAAACATCATCATCGCTTCTTCAAAGACCGACACCTGAAGAGTATAGATCACGTATTGCCCTTGCTTTCGGGAGTATACCAGTCCAGCTTCCCGGAGAAGGTTCAGGTGGAAAGTGATTGAAGGTTTGCTGATGGCAAAATGCTCGGCGATCTCCCCCGCCGATAAACTTCCTTTGCGCAGCAGGAGCAGGATCTTCCGGCGGGTCTCGTCGGATAAGGCGCTGAAAACTTTGTTCAAATTGCTCATGAATGGCTCCAGTAATATTTAGATAATACTCTAAATATTTAATCATGTCAAGAATTTTTTGCACAGACGCGATACCGGGATGAATATTTTTAGACAGGATAACAGGATAACAGGATAAACCGGATTTTTAATAACTGTTTTATTGACAATTCCAGGATCTCGACGCCTCGACATTCTTTAAACCTTGAACATTGAGCTTTGAACCTTGATTCCGGCGCTGGTTCGACGACAGAAGACGCTAAGAGAGGAGCTTGGGAAGTTCGGAACTTCGGAAGCCTGGTCAGCGGAATTACCTTGAATTTTGAGTCTTCAATGTTGAATCAAAACGAATATCAACAAATCAACCCGCCTTCGTCAAGACTATGGCGGGCAGGCGCCTCGACGCCTCTACAACTCAACATTAAAAATGCTGATCTTTTCGCCGCCGGAAATAATCCCGGCTCAGTTTAACGACTACCGGCGACAGTACGATCAGGGCGATCAGGTTGGGCAGTGCCATCATGGCGTTCATGATATCGCTGAAGCCGATCACCACGTTGATCTTGGTCACCGCACCCAGCACGATAAAGGCAAGAAAGACAAAACGGTAGGGTTTGACCGCCTTTTCACCGAAGAGGTAATCGCTGGCGCGGTCGCCGTAATAGGGCCAGGAGATCAGCGTGGAAAAGGCGAAGAAAATAATGCCGAGCGCCACGATGCGGCCGCCGGCGGGCCCCAGGACGCTCTGGAAGGCAAGGGCGGTCAGTTCGCCCTTGACATTGGCGATCTCGTGCACTCCGCTGCTGAGAATAGCAAAGGCGGTAATGCTGCAGATGACGATGGTGTCGATAAAGGGTTCCAGCATGGCGACCAGGCCTTCGCGCACCGGTTCCTTGGTTTTTGCCGCGCCGTGCGCAATGGCCGTGGATCCCAGCCCCGCTTCGTTGGAAAAGAGTCCGCGCGCAACCCCGTGCCGAATCACCGTTCCCAGTACGCCGCCCCCGATGGCCTCCGGCGTGTGAAAGGCGTAATAAAAAATATCCAGGAATACTTCCGGTATGGCCGGCAGATTTTTCAGAATGATGATCAGTCCCGCGCCGATGTAAAAGAAAGCCATAAAGGGCACGATCTTTGCAGTGGCCTTTCCGATCTTTTTGATCCCGCCCAGGATCACGATCCCCACCAGGACGGCAATGACGATCCCGGCGATCAGATTAAAGGTAAATCCGGATGCCTGTTCGCCGTGGATCAGAAAATTCAGGCTCACGACCACATTGTTGATCTGGAACATATTCCCGATGCCGAAACTGGCAATAATGGTAAAAACGGCGTAAAGTACGGCCAGCCACTTGAACTTTTTTCCCATCCCGATCTCAATGTAGTGCATGGGACCGCCGTGAGCAACGCCGCTTTCATCCACCTTGCGGAAGCGGACGGCAAGGGTGCAGGAGGTAAATTTGACCGCCATGCCGAAAAAGGCGGTGACCCACATCCAGAATACCGCACCCGGCCCTCCCATCATGATAGCTGCCGCTACGCCGACGATATTCCCGGTGCCGACCGTCGCGGACAGTGCCGTGGTCAGCGCCTGAAAATGGCTGATCTCGCCGGGGTCCCGCTCGCGGTCATATTTTCCCGATAAAATGCCAAATCCGTGCTTTAGGCCCCGGATCTGTAAAAATTTATACCGGATGGTCAGAAAGATCCCCGTGCCCAGGAGCAGGACCATCATGGGGGGTCCCCAGACGACATTCAGCACGGATGCGATCAGGTCGGACAGGTTCATTTATGTATGATCTTTCATTGGCGATTTTATTACATGATCTTGTGAATTATCAATGTTAATTGGGTAAATATAGCACTTTATCGTTGAGAATAAAACGCTTTTCATTTCCCGTTTTTCCAAATATTCTCATTGCCATTCCGGGCTGAAATGCGTATTTTTACAACGGAGATGCAAATTGAAAGAGAACAACAAACAAGTACGTCAGCGTGAATGGGGACACAAGGTTCTCCGCATTGTCAATGACGAATCTATCATGAACAGAATGATGCCGCTGCGGCCGAATAAAGGTATTAATCATATTATTATGGACGATTTGCAGTATGAGCATGAGATTCTGAGCGGGGACGGCTGGCGCTTTCAGACCGGATTTGCACTCGATGACGATTCTTTTTACCTCTTTTACAAAAAACCGCTGAAAAAAGAATCCTAAGCTTTTTATCATACTAATCAAGGAGGGAATATGATGTTCAAATGGGATATCTTCATTAACCTGGGGATCATTTCGCTTGCTTTATTGATCGCCACTTTTATCCGCTCAAAAATAAAATTTTTCCAAAAATACCTGATCCCGAACGCTTTGACGGCGGGATTCATTCTTTTACCCCTGTATAATTACGTCTTTCCCCTGCTGGGCTTCGAGACCGGTTCACTGAAAGACCTTGCCTACCATTTTCTGGGTATGTCCTTCGTGGTCCTGACCCTGAAAAACACTCAAAAAAAGACAAAAGAAAACGACGGCGCCACTCCGATGGCGGTCGCGGTGCTCTTTCAGTATTCCATCCAGCTGGTGGTCGGACTCCTGCTGACGCTCGGCATCATCGCCACCTTTAAGCCGGACCTTTTTCACAGTTTCGGAGTCTTCCTGACCCTGGGCTTCGCGCTGGGGCCGGGACAAGCTTTATCGATCGGCACATCCTGGGGAAATATGATGTCCGTCGAGGGCCTCGGTTCCGTCGGGCTTACCTTTGCTGCGATCGGTTTTATCGTCTGCTGTTTCGGCGGTATCTACCTGATCAACTTTGCAATACGCAATAAATGGATCACGCCGGAAGAACTTACTTATATGGGAGACGAGGGAACCCGGCGCGGGATCTTCTTTAATACCCGCAAAGACCTTCCCGTCGGCTCTTATCTAACCACCGAAAGCGAAGCCGTGGATACACTGACCCTTCACGCGGGATTGGTCGTTTTTTCCTACTTCCTGTCCTATCTGCTCCTGCAGGGACTGACACTGCTCTTGTCCCTGGCGGGGAACGCCGGCCTGCAGCTTGCGGAAAGCCTTTGGGGTATCAACTTTATCTTTGCCGCATTCACCGGTATGATCATGCGCCGTTTCCTGGTCCTGGTCAAAGCGGAACATATCGTGGACAATATGACGATGAACCGCGTTTCCGGCTACCTGGTCGACATCATGGTCACAGCGGCGATCGCGGCCATTTCCATTGCCGTCGTTGCGAATTACTGGCTGCCCATTCTGATCGTTACGGTAATCGGCGGCATTATTACGATCTGGTCGGTGATATTTATCGGTTCACGCCTTTTCAAAACCCATCGCTTCTTCCGTACGCTGATGATCTTCGGCGTTTCGACGGGAACCCTTTCCACCGGACTTGCTTTACTGCGGGTCGTGGATCCCGATTTTAAGACACCCGTTGTTGAAGACTATACCTTGGGAGCAGGCATAGTTTTTATATTTGCCATTCCGCTTATTTTGTTCATGGCCTGGCCGGTAAAAACTTTTATCACCGGAAACTGGCTCTACTTCTGGATGTTCTTTGGTCTCTGTGCCTTATACCTTATCGGATGTATCATCTATTACGTGATCAAGGTTCCCCGTCACGCTTTCAGGAACAAACGCCAGGTCTGGCTGAAGAAAAAATAATTTTTTGCCTTGCCTAAAAGAGAATCCTTTCTTGTTGAACGGACAAGAAAGGATTTTTATTTCCCTGACTTTTTATTGTTTTGCGCGGTTCCCGGTTTCCCGGGTAAAAGGGAAGAGCAATTTCAGAAGTTCCTGATAGCGTTCCGGACTTAGACTATCCGCACGGGAATCCCAGTCAAAGCGTGTTTCCAGTTCGGAGCGGTAAAACTCTTCAAGACTGTTCCGAAGCTTTTTTCTCCTCTGAAAAAATGCGGTTTGGACGCAATGCTTCAGCACGGGCAGGTCCGTCTCCCTTTTTTTAAAGCGGATATGCAGAAAGGCGGAATCCACCCTGGGCGGCGGAGAAAAGACAGCCGGGGGAACGAAAAAAAGAATGCGGACCTCCGCCAGGATCTGCGTCAGGACCGACAGCACGCCATAGGCCGCTTCTCCTGCGCCGGCACAGAGCTTTTCGGCGAATTCGCGCTGAACCAGCAGAAAGGCCTCCGGCAGGACAGCATGATAATCAAAGATCTTGTACATCAGGTCGCGGGAAATATTGTAGGGAATATTTCCGGCAACTTTATCCAGAGGGAAAAAATCCCGCCAGTCCTGCCGCAGAATATTTCCTTCCACACAGCGGAAACCCGGGTTTCCTATTTCCGCTTCCTTCCAGTAAGCGGCAAGGGCGCTGTCCATTTCCACGGCACTCAGGCGGCAGCCGCTTTCCAGTAAAGGGCGTGTAAGCGCTCCCCTGCCGGGTCCAATTTCAAGGATATGTTCCTCTGTCCGGGGTGCGATCGCCGCGATGATCTTGCGGATCATATTGGGATCCGTCATAAAATGCTGCCCCAGGGATTTTTTTGCGGGATAGTTCATAAGGGGGGGAAATGGAAAAATGCTTCCGCGTTCCTGCTGCTGATGTCGGCGAAGGCTTCAAACGGCAAGCCCAGCACCTGCGCAAAGGCCTGCGCCACTTCGCGGACATAGGCAGGTTCATTCGTTTTTCCGCGATACGGCAGGGGCGCCATCCAGGGACAATCGGTTTCGATCATCAGCTTTTCCGGCGGTAGGGTTTTCAGTACATCACGGGCTTTTTGCGAGAAACTCACGACTCCGGTAAAAGAAATGCGGGCTCCGCGTTCCAGCAATTTTCGTGCATAGCCTGCATCGGAAGCGTAGCAGTGAAACTGGGCATGAAAATAATCCGCCTCGTCCAGCAGCATAAAGGTGTCGGTGTCGGCCTCGCGGTTATGTACGATCAGGGGAAGCTTACGGTCCCGGGCAAATTCGATCTGCTCCCGGAAGATCCGGCGCTGCGTTTCACGGGGCGCATAATTGCGGTAATAATCCAGCCCCACCTCTCCCACAGCCAGCACTTTGGGGTGCGCGGCCAGTTTTTCCAGGACCTTCAGATAATCCTTCGGCGCGGCAGCGGAATCCTGGGGATGGATGCCCACAGCGGCGTACAGTCCTTCGAAGCGTTCCGCCAGTGCGATCGCGGCTTCGGAGGTCCGGATATCGATCCCCGGCACGAGAATGCGCAGAACACCCGCTTCCCGGGCCCGTTCAACGTAGGGTTGCGCATCGGAACAAAAAGGTTCGATGTTCAGATGAGCGTGGGTATCGATCAGCATGCTTGAGCGTCCTTTCGGATCCCGGATCTTTTTATTGCGCCGGGGATTCCAGCTCTGACAGGTCAAAGCGCGGGAACAGGGCTTTCATTTCCTGAAGCTGTGCCCCGGCGGGAAGCGCCTCCCATTCGGCGAGGCTGCCCGCTTTTTCCCCGGTGTTCAGCATTTCAAAGAATTCCGCCATTTTTTCCGGTAGCAACGGATAGAGCAGGGCGGCGGAAAAACGCAGGCCGGCCAGAGCCGCATACAGCACCGTTCCCGCTGCAGCCGCATCGATCTTAACCCGTTTCCAGGGTTCCTTGACCTCCAGATAGCGGTTCAGTGAAGAAACATAACGCAGGATCTCTGCCGTGAGCGCATTGACATTCAATTCCTGCAGGTAAGCAAATACCTTGTTGCGGCATTGCTCCGCATTGGTTTTCAGAGTTTCCTCATCCCGGGAAAATTCGCCCGGAGCGGGAATCTTTCCTTCGTAGTATTTTCCGATCAGTTTAAAGATGCGGTTGACCAAATTCCCGAAATCGTTTGCCAGATCGCTGTTATAGGTTTGATAAAAGCGCTCCCGGGAAAAATCGGAATCGTTTTGCAGAGGTCCTTCCTTGGCCATATAATAGCGGTACATATCCTTGCCGACACGCCCGCAGTGTTCCTGTATAGTTTCAAGATCGATGAAATTTCCCAGCGATTTGCTCATTTTCTGGCCTTCGCTTGTCCACCAGCCATGCGCAAAGATCTTAGCCGGAAGCGGAAGTCCCGCCGCCAACAGCATGGCGGGCCAGTAAACGCAGTGCGTGGTCAAGATGTCCTTGCCGATCAGGTGAACTGCAGGCCAGTAGCGTTTGAATTTTTCTTCATCCTGCAGGTAGCCTGGAGCCGTAATATAGTTCAGCAACGCATCAAACCATACATAGGTCACATACTGATCGTCGAAAGGAAGCTCAATGCCCCAGGACAGGCGTTCCTTGGGACGACTGATGCACAGGTCTTTCAGGGGCTGTTTTAGAAATCCCAGAATCTCGTTCCTGCGATTTTCGGGAGCAATAAAGTCCGGATGTTCGTGAATATGACGGATCAGCCGCTCCTGATAATCGCTCATGCGAAAATAATAATTGCTCTCGCTGATCCGCCGCACATCGCGGTATTTTCCTTCCTCGTAATCCTTATCCGAAATGAACAGTTCGTCCGCAACGCTATACCAGCCGTCGTAAGTGTCCTTATAGATCTGTCCTTCATTATAGAGCTTCTGGAGGACGGACTGAACCACGCGGACGTGGCGTTCTTCGGTAGTGCGGATAAAATCGTCGTTGCTCAGATTAAAATAGGACCAAAGCTCCCGGAAACGGGCTGCGTAACGGTCGCAGTGTTCGCGGGGGTTGATACCGTTCTTTTCGGCGGCCTGCTGAACCTTTTGTCCGTGTTCATCGGTGCCGGTCAGAAAAAAGACGTCATCGCCGTTCATGCGATGGTACATAGCGAGGATATCCGCGATCAGCGTAGTGTAGGCGCTGCCGATGTGCGGGCGGTCATTGACATAATAAAGCGGTGTGGTAATATAAAACGAAGGCCTCATGGTTCCTGCCTTATGATTTTAAAGTACGTTCGAGGGTTTCATGGATGCGCATGGCAACGCTGTCCGGATCTCCGAAACCTTCAACGCGTGTCAGCAATCCTTTTTCCTCAAAAAAGCGGATCAGGGGCTCGGTGTTTTTCCGGTAAACCTTCATGCGGTTCAGGATGGTTTCTTTTTTATCGTCATCGCGCTGATAAAGTTCGCCGCCGCACTGTCCGCAAACGGCCTGATCCGGTTTTCCGTCGGGATAGCCTGCGGTTGCGGAGCAGTTCCTGCAGGTCCAGCGTGAAGAAAGCCGCCGGACCAGTTCGGATTCCGGAACATCAATGAGCAGTGCGGTTGTGAGATTAACTCCTTGTTTTTTCAGCATTTCCAGTAATGCCTGCGCCTGAGGCAGGGTCCGGGGAAAGCCGTCCAGAATATAGGATTGTGCGCGGGTTTCGAAGGCTTGCGTCATCTTGTCCAGAATGCCGATCATCACATCGTCGGGCACCAGCTCGCCTTTGTCCATGAATTGCTTCGCACGCCGTCCGAGTTCACTTTCCCTGCGGATCTCTTCCCGCAGCAGATCCCCGGTTGAAATTTTTACCGCCCTATAGCGTTCTTTCATTCTGTCGGCCTGTGTGCCTTTGCCGCTTCCGGGTCCGCCCAATAGTACAAGTCGTATCATAGATTCCCTTTTTCTTGAATTTGCCGTATCCGTTTAATTTAACAAAGATCGGCAGCAGATAAAACGACTATTATCTTTCCGGTGCAGGAAATCATCCGTCCGGGGCATTGGAGAAATTCCCCGCAAATGGAAAGGCGGTTGCGACGGAGCAGAAATAATATTATATTCCTTGAAATTCCGGGAACTGCATGATCGTACGCACATACTTCATCATTTTCATTATCCTGCTTTTCAGCGCGGGAACTTTAAACGCCGCCCTTGACACCGTCACGGTGATCGGGGTCGGCGATATTATGCTTGGCACTTCTTTTCCCGATTCCTCCGCCCTGCCCCGTTATCCCGAACGCCTGCTTCTGCAAGTCCGGGATATTCTGCATTCGGCCGATCTGGCGGTGGCAAACCTGGAAGGCTGTCTGATGGATTCCGGGGGAACGCCCAAAGACTGCGGAGACAATACGGAGCGCTGTTTTATTTTCCGGATGCCGGAATCGTACGTGAAGCATCTTCTTGATGCCGGATTTGATGCGGTGGCACTTGCCAACAACCATGTCCGGGACATGGGCTATGAAAGTTACCGGCGCACGATGGCGGTCTGCGACAGTGCGGGACTGCATCATGCCGGGATCTATTCCGCTCCTTCGGACACCTTCAGCATTCGGGGCATCCGCTTCGGTTTTGCGGCATTTTCGCCGCACTGGGCCACGGCGCGCATGTACGAATATGAGAAGGTTCGTGAGATCATCTCGGAGCTGGACCGGCACTGTGATGTGCTTGTCGTGATGTTTCACGGCGGCGGTGAAGGTGTTGAATATGCCCATACGCCCAGGTCAAACGAAAATTACAACGGTGAAATTCGCGGTGATGCATACCGCTTTGCCCATACCGCGGTCGATGCCGGCGCCGATATCGTGTTCGGTTCGGGACCGCACGTTACCCGGGCGGTAGAATTGTACAAAGACCGTTTTATTGCATACAGTCTCGGGAATTTTTGCACCTATCGGCGCTTTAATCTCGAAGGCGCGCGCGGCGTGGCGCCGCTTATGAAAGTATACACCGACAAGCAGGGTGCATTTCTTTCTGCGGAAGCCATTTCCATCCGCCAGCACTGGCCCGGCTACCCGGCTCCGGATCCGGAAAATACGGCGCTGCGGCAACTGCAGGCACTGACAAGAGCAGATTTTCCCGAAATGGATTCGCTGCTGGTCATTGAAGATTCAGGACGCATCTACAAACGATAGAAAAGGAAGTATATGGAAAAAGTCCTCATTCAGGATCAATTCGGCTTACTGGCCATCTTGATGATCATTCCCGCAGTGATCTATGCGATCAACAACCATACGGCCTGGGGTAAACGTTTCTTTGGCATTGTACCGCCGCTGGTCTTTGCCTATTTTATTCCCACCATTCTGACCTCGCTGGGTGTGATCCCCGATAGCAGTCCCATTTATTCCGGGATAAAGACCTTTGTCCTGCCGGCTTCGCTGCTGCTGCTGACGCTGGCCGTAGATATTAAAGGCATCCTGAAACTTGGCAGTAAAGCACTGATCATGTTCCTTAGCGGCACACTGGGCATCGTGATCGGCGGACCAATCGTACTGCTGATCTACAAAAGCGCTCTGCCGCCGGATATCTGGAAAGGCATGGCGGCGCTGGCGGGTTCCTGGATCGGGGGTGGTGCAAATTTTATTGCCATCGGGCAATCGGTCGGAGCCACGGACGCTATGCTGGGTGTGATGGTTATCGTGGATGTCCTGGCCGCCAATATCCTTACCGGGATCTTGTTTTTTCTGGCCGGCCGTTCCGAAAAGATCGACCGCCGCATGGGCGCCGACAATTCCGCCATTTACGAGCTTCGCGACAAAGTTTTGCATTTTCAGAAAAAGACCAACCGCATCGCTTCCACGACCGATTATTTTGTCCTGCTGGCCATGGCTTTCGGTTTTTCCTATATTGCCTATCTGCTTGGCAACGCCCTTCCGGATATCGGCGATATCATTTCGCACTCCACATGGAAGGTGATTATTATTACCAGCATCGGAGTAGGTTTGTCTTTTACGCCATTGAAAAACTATGAAGGCGCCGGTGCATCCAAGCTGGGAACGGTAATGCTGTATTTACTCATCGGCGTGATCGGCGCCAGTGCAAACCTGCGGGCCGTATTTGAATATCCCGCCTTGTTTGCAATGGCCTTTACCTGGCTGGCGATCCATCTGCTGATCCTTTTCCTGGTCATGAAGCTGATCAAAGCCCCGCTCTTTTTTATGGCGGTAGGATCCCAGGCGAATGTGGGCGGCGCTGCTTCGGCTCCTATTGTGGCCTCTGCATTCCATCCCGCGCTGGCATCGGTCGGGGTAATGCTGGGAATTGCGGGATATGTGCTCGGAACCTATGCCGCGCTGATTTGCGCTAAACTGCTTTTACTGGTATCTTGATCATTCGGAAAGGTCAAATTTGGGTAAATTGAATAAAATCTTCTTTATGGCAGGTAAGTTCTTTGAGGACCTGCGTCGTCCGCGGCAGGCATACCGCATCGCCGCGGATCTGCAAAGCCGGGAACTGAAGCATTATTATTTTCTTTTTGAAGAAAAGCGCATTGCCCGCGGAAAGGACCAGCGGCTGATCAGCCGCTTTGATGAAAACGGCATTCCGCTGAACAAGACATACATCGACGTACAGAACCAAGGCCATATTTACTTCCCCATCTCGATCGGCCAGATGGGTCTTGCCGTTTGGCACAGCTGGCTGGAAAGCGGCAGGGAAACGGATCTTCAGCGCTTTTTAAAATTTGCGGACTGGTTTGTTGCCAACGCTGAAGAAAGCGCCGAACTCGGTGTGCGCTGGCTAACCGATGTCCCGCTGCCCGCCTACGGCAATCCGGGTCCCTGGCAATCGGCCTTTGCCCAGGCGCGCGGGATATCCATTCTTTTGCGGGCTTTTCAGCAAACCGGTAACAAGACATATCTGACGACGGCCGAAAAGGCGCTGATCCCCTTTACCCAGCCGTTAAGCAAGGGCGGGGTGACCAGTTTTACGCCTTCGGGTCCTTTTTATGAAGAATATCCTTCGGACGTACCCGTGCTGGTCCTGAACGGCATGATCTTTTCCCTGCTGGGCATCTACGACTTTGTCCGGGCTTTCCCCGAAAAGGAGGCGGCAAGGACCATCTTTGACGCCGGTATGAACACTCTGGAAGGCCTCCTGCCCGAATTCGATCTGGGTTACTGGTCGCGCTATAATCTCTGTCACCGGGAAGGCTATCCCGAGATCGATCCGGCGACCATCGGCTATCAGCGCCTTCACGCCACCCAGCTGGAACTGCTGCACCGTCTGAGCGGCAAACCGCTGTTCAAGCACTTTGCCGAACGTTTCCGGGAACAGGACAAAATTGTCAATATCCTGCGCATGTACCGGGTCAAATTCCGGGCACTCAAACAGATCGGACGTCTTTAAAAGCGAACTTCCAATAATTCAAGAGGAGAACAAATGAAAAAAGGACTCATCATCCTGTTCGTTGTGATCGGGGTGTTCGCCCTGATCATTTCCGGAGGCATACTGATCTTCAGCCAACAGGCAAAAGCACTGTTCCTGGAGATCGAGACGGAGCATGCCGCGATCGGAGAGCTGGATCTCCGCAAGGTTCCCGACGGTGTTTACAAAGCAAAGTTTGGACATATCCCCGTTTTTGTCGACCTGGAAGTCTACGTCAGCGCACATCATATAGATACGATCCGTATCGTCGAGCAGTCTTCCGGTCCGGGATACGGTGCACATCAGATCCTCGGCGAGATTCTGGAAGAGCAACAGCCAAAAGTGGATATTGTGACGGGAGCCACGATCAGCAGTAAATGCATTATGGTGGCGGTAAACAAAGCGCTGATGCGGCGTGAGAAAGATTAGGATTAGATAATATTGTGAGAGGGAGATGTATTTGAGTCAATTTATTTGAGTCAATTTATTTGAGTCAATTTATTTGAGTCAATTTATTTGAGTCGTCAATCCAATCTTCGATCGGATTGACGCCGGGAAGCCCCTAAGGTCTTCCATCCCG
>Ga0172377_10000364_pt1 | contig 42187 bp, 50 predicted proteins | sample Pumphouse3metaG_FD_119749 | JGI IMG/M metagenome (GOLD analysis project Ga0172377, IMG submission 119749) | Leachate microbial communities from a municipal landfill in Southern Ontario, Canada - Pumphouse #3 metaG | ecosystem: Engineered > Solid waste > Landfill > Unclassified | place: Canada... | reverse complement strand
TTCAGAAAGATGTTCGGCCTTAAGATCGCGGTATCTTCTATCGCCGGCTTCCGAGATCAAGTTGCCCGTGAAGCTAAACCTCTCTATGAGCAGATCAAAGAACAATTGAAAGCCTCTATGGTTATACACGCCGATGAGACCGGATGGCGGCTTGACGGTGATAACCAGTGGCTTTGGAAGTTCTCAAATAAGAGAGTAAGCTTAACTCATATAGACAAAAGCCGAGGGCAGAAAGTTGTGGACGATGTGCTTGGAGAAGAATATGACGGGTTTTTGGTAAGTGATTTTTTAAGTGCCTACAACAAAATAAATTCAAAGAAGCAGAGATGCCTGGCGCACATAATGCGGGATCTTGAAAAGGTTATCAAATACTGGGATGAGGAAGATCTGGAGACGGTTACATATTGCAAGAGGCTCATGGAAATACTAATGAGAGGAATTGACCTCAATAGAAAATATCAAAAGAAAGAGTGGAACAAAAGATACTACGCCGAGCGAGGGAACATTGTAGGGCAACTTAAAGATTTTGGGTTCCCCGATCCTAATAAGAAACTTCTTGTTCGATTCGCCAAGAGACTGGAACGGCATAAGGATGAAATATTCACGTTCCTATATGAAAAAGGGGTGGACTACCATAACAACCATGCTGAGCAGCAAATAAGGCCGAATGTAATTTTGAGAAAGATAACATACGGTAACCGCTCAATATCCGGAGCCCTTAATCACAACATACTGACGAGCGTTATTCAAACGGCAAAAATGAACGGTGTAGATGTGATCGATACGCTAAAAAGCCAATTCGTGACCGGAAAAAGTAAGGCGCTCTTGAAGGTCATAACAAACCCTCCGTAAATAGTCACTCTTCGAATTATTTTCATGTTATGAGATCACTTCGTCGCCCCCTTCGGGGGCTCCTCGTGACGACAGCGTAGGATTCTACTGCGGATAACTGAAATGTTACAATTATTTTATCATTTTTGAAAGGCCAATTCACAAACCATCTCTGATAAACATATAGTGTGATGAGATACACCACTTTCGAAATTGCAATATAGACGGAATATCTCGTTTACCCGGCCGGAGAAATCGTTATTTCAAAAGATCCTCGTAATAGCCTTGGAGAGATCTCGGAGAAAGCTTGCCATCCTTTGCCGCCCTTATCCCTTCAACACTAGCTTTAGCGGCGGCGACCGAAGTTATGTACGGCAACTTCTGCTGTATCGCCATCATGCGGATAAAACTATCGTCAAACATGCTGCTCTTGCCGAGCGGGGTGTTCACAATAAAAGATATGTCGCCGTTCTTGATGGCATCGGCAATATTAGGCCTGCCTTCGTGGATCTTTTTTATTGTTTCGGCCTCAATGCCTTTACTTTTCAAGAATAGCGCCGTGCCTTCGGTAGCGAGGATCTTAAAACCAAGCGACCTGATATCTCCGGCAATAGAGGCTATTTCAGTTTTATCCCGGTCGGAAACAGTAAAAAGAACAGCACCCTCGATCGGCAGTTTTGATCCGGTCGCCTCCTGCGCTTTGTAAAACGCGGCTCCGAAACTTTTTGCCATTCCCATAACCTCTCCCGTAGCTCTCATTTCAGGCCCTAAAACAGGATCTACCTCGGGAAACATGTTAAATGGAAAAACCGCCTCCTTTACTCCAAAGTAGGGAATGTTGACCTTTTTTAGCTCGGGGAAATCTTTGATCTTACGATCCAGCATGACAAGTGTCGCTATTCTGGCGATAGGGATGTTCGTGATCTTGGATACTATCGGGACCGTTCTTGACGCGCGGGGATTCGCCTCGAGAATGTAGACTTTGCCATCGCATATCGCGAACTGTATGTTCATGATACCCCGGACATTCAGCTCTTCCGCTATTTTCCTTGAGTACTCTTCTATTAAGGAAAGATGATCTTCGCTGATCGTAAGGGACGGGATAACACAAGCGGAATCTCCGGAATGCACTCCGGCCGGCTCTATGTGTTCCATGACGGCCGCGACAAAAGTTTCTTTACCATCGGATATCGCGTCGACTTCCGTCTCCACGGCGTTTTCCAAAAACCTGTCAATAAGCATAGGGTGCTCGGGGCTTACCTGAATTGCCTCAACCGCATACTTCATCAGCATCGCTTCGTCGTAAATTATTTCCATCCCGCGGCCGCCAAGAACATAAGAAGGCCTCACCATCAAGGGATACCCGATCTTTCGGGAGATTGAAAGCGCCTCTTCGAGAGAACGCGCTATACCGCTCTCCGGTTGAGGTATTCCGAGAGCCGTCATCCTTTCACTGAAGTTCTCCCTGTCTTCGGCTAAATGTATGTCCCCGGGAGAGGTCCCGAGGATCTTTACGCCGTTTTCCTCAAGTTCCCGCGCTATGTTAAGAGGGGTCTGTCCTCCAAACTGAACTATCATTCCAAGAGGTTTTTCTTTTTCATAAATGGCCAGAACATCCTCAACAGTGAGCGGTTCAAAATAGAGTTTGTCTGACGTATCGTAATCGGTTGAAACCGTTTCCGGATTACAGTTAACCATGATGGTTTCATATCCGGCGTCTTTCAGAGCAAAAGCGGCATGCACACAAGTGTAATCAAATTCTATGCCTTGCCCTATCCTATTGGGCCCGCCTCCGAGTATCATTATTTTCTTTTTGTCAGATTGTGAATTTTTTGTATTTTTTGGGATTTTTCCGCAATAAGTGGAGTAAAAATACTGTCCGCTCTCCACTCCGCTCACCAAAACGGACTTAAAAATGGAGACTGCCCCCACTGATATACGTTTACTTCTTATCTCTTTTTCCGTTATCCCAAATATTTCAGCCAGATATTTGTCTGAAAAGCCCCACTCTTTGGCTTTAGTTATTTCGCCGGCGGAAAGCTCATTGAAACTTTTTTTAGATATTTCTTCTTCGAATTCCACAAGATCTTTCATCTCATTGAGAAACCAGGCGCCAACACGGGTGATACCGCGTAATTCATCCACGCTTGTACCCCGGCGCAGCGCCTCGTAAACAAGAAAGAACCTCTGACTGGAAGGATATGACATTTTCGCCCGAAGTTTTTCATCGCTCAAGGCCTTGAACTCCGGAACGCCAAGCCCATATCGTTTTATTTCCAAAGAACGTATCGCTTTCTGAAATGCCTCTTTGAAAGTTTTTCCGATACTCATGACTTCCCCGACGGCCTTCATCTGCGTGCCGAGAACATCTTTTGCCTGTGGGAATTTCTCGAATGCCCACCGCGCGAATTTTACAACAACATAATCTCCAGTGGGCTCGTATTTTTCAAGAGTCCCTTCTTTCCAGTACGGAAGCTCGTTCAGCGTTATCCCGGTCGCCAACTTCGCGGATATGAGCGCGATGGGGAAACCTGTTGCCTTAGACGCGAGAGCGGAAGATCTTGATGTCCTGGGGTTTATTTCAATAACAACAAGCCTGCCGTCTTCGGGATTGTGAGCGAACTGAACATTAGTTCCTCCCACGACCTCTATAGCGTCCACTATCCTGTATGAAAAATCCTGAAGTTTTTTCTGTAATTTTTCGGGGACGGTAAGCATGGGGGCCACGCAAAAACTGTCCCCCGTGTGGACTCCCATGGGATCTACATTCTCGATAAAGCATACCGATACCTTACGACTTTCATGGTCTCTCACAACTTCCAATTCCAGCTCTTCCCATCCCAGAACCGATTCTTCCACAAGAACCTGATGCACCATGCTCGCGGCAAGGCCGCGCGTTACAATAACTCTTAATTCTTCCACATTATAAGCTATTCCGCCGCCTGTCCCTCCCATTGTGTAGGCCGGCCGTAGAACCACCGGATATTTGAGAATTTCAGCTATTCTCTCGGCTTCTTCCACCGAAGAACAAGGTTCTGATCTGGGGACAGGAATACCTATTTTAGCCATCATTGCCTTGAAAGCGATGCGGTCTTCCCCTCTCTCTATAGCATCAAGCTTAACGCCTATCATCTTGACCCCATATTTTTCCAGAATACCCGCGGCGCTTAAACTGGAGGCTAAATTCAGGCCCGTCTGCCCTCCAAGATTAGGCAAAAGAGCGTCCGGGCGTTCTTTCTCGATTATTTTTTCGAGTTCCCCGACAGTTAAGGGTTCTATGTAAGTATGATCAGCAGTCCCCGGGTCGGTCATTATGGTGGCAGGATTCGAATTAACGAGGACTATTTCATATCCTTCTTTCCGCAAAGCTTTGCAGGCCTGAGTACCCGAGTAATCAAACTCACAAGCCTGGCCGATTATTATCGGACCAGAACCTATTATCAGTACTTTTTTAATGTCATTTCTCTTCGGCATTTTTTCTCCTTCAAAGTTGTCAGTTTATATCGCGGGTAATTATACAATATACTCCCCAATGCGGCAAATATTTTTCTCGGCTTCATTTACGATCGCAAAATTGTTGGGATTTTTCGGATTTAACCCGGAATTTGCATCAGATCCTGTAAAACTGTGTATCCTGTTTTTGTCAGTCGACCCTACTTTTGCAATTTGCGCCTGAAAAGCGCGCAGGCGGAAAAGTAATGCCGAACGAGTCCTCGGAAAACAACGAAAAGACTAATCTGAAGACTTAAAATTTTCCCCGAAAAGGGTTTCATCGAAACAGGACTCATAGGGCTGGGTCCAGCCCTCATCAAGGGACAGTTTTTCAGCGCAACTAACAGCGCTATCGTATTCGTGATGAGTAATTCTTCTGCTCACTTCACTGAACAAACCTGCCCTATAGGCGGGATAGTACTGGCTCATCAAACTTATACAAGCTTTTTTCCCTATGTTCCGTGAGATGAATTCAAGAGTTCTCTCTGTCCCAGATACGCCGTTGGGAAGGACAAGAAGGCGGATTATGAGACCTCTTATGGCCGCCCCATTACTGACCTCAAGTGGTCCCGTCTGACGGAACATCTCCTTTACAGCCTCCCGGTTGATCTTTACATAACCCGTCACGCCTGAATACCTTTCGGCCATATCATCCGAAGAATATCTCATGTCGGGGAGATAAATGTCGACAATGCCTTCCAAAGATCGTATGAGCTCTATCGAATCATATCCACCCGTGTTATAGACTATGGGCAGTCCCATCCCCCTGGAAAAAGCCAGGATGAGAGACTCGACTATCCCGGAAATGAAAAAAGTCGGGTTTACGAGGTTTATATTCTGGCAGCCGTTAGCTTCAAGCTCAAGCATTATGTCCGCAAGTTCCCCGGGTGAAACTTCCCTGCCGGAAAGCTTCTGGCTGAAAGTATGGTTTTGACAATACACGCACTTCATTCCGCAGCCGGAAAAAAAGATCGTTCCCGACCCGGATACTTCGGAGAGAGGAGGTTCTTCTCCTCCATGTGATAAAGCCGTATATACAACAGGAAGGTTCCCGCATCCGCAGGCTCCTCTGTCACCCTTCAGACGATCAACACCGCATTTTCTCGGACATATGCGGCATTCCGACATCATTTCTTTTATCTTTACGAGAGTTTTTTCCGCGCGATACACTTTGTTCATCGAGCTCATTATCTTTTTTCGCTCATTCCCTTATAAACACTTTTCGCACGCCTCCGCCTATTCTCCGCGTGTCTTTTACCATTCCATGCACAGTCTCCCCGCATCCGGCAAGAAAGCTCGCCATAACAAGCAACGAGATCACAGAAACCCACATCTTCATAAGATCCCCCCTTCCTTCAACCCAAAAATTTTTGCCCTATCATCTTGAGTCCCTTATATCCCCTACTATTTCTTCAAGGATATCCTCTATTGTCACTACTCCGGAGGTGTTACCTTCTTCGTCAATAACCACACCCATTGGCTGTTCCCTGTGCCTTAGACGAGCAAGAGCAATATCAAGGCCGTCCCTGGCATTAACCGTAACGGCCTCCCTTATAAAGTCCCCGACTCTCGCGTTTTTACCCGAATCTTCGCTGAAAAGTATGTCGTATATATTAACTACCCCTGTGATATTCCGTTTGTTCCCGTCATAAACGGGAACTCTTGAAAATCCTGTCATGGAAACAAGTTTTTTTAAATTTTCCGCCGAGTCATCTTTACTAACGGACGATACACGGTAAAGAGGCACCATGATATTGCCTACGTTCTTAGATCCGAATTCAAGTATTTTGTGAATTAGTTCTACTTCTTCCGTCTCTACCCCTCCGGTCTCATGCCCCATAAGAAGAACGTTCCTGAGATCGCTTTTGGTAAGAGTTGCCTCAAGAGTAGTTTTCTCTCCTCCGAACGGCCCAAGGATGAACCTTGCCAATCCATTAAGAAAAGATATCAGAGGATTAAATAACCTGTGAAACCTCTCTATCGGAGAAAACGCAGCCAGGGCAAACTCCATAGCAAATTGCTTTGAGATCAATTTAGGAACGATCTCCGCAAGTACCAGGGTGATCGGGACCATGCATAGTGTAGATAATAAGATGGCACGAGCCGGTCCGACATATTCAGCAAATATCCTTGTAGCAAGAACCGAGCTGATGATCATCGAAATATTAGTTCCGGTCAATGTTGTACCTAAAAATGCGCCCTCGTTCTCTAAAAAGTCCATAAGAGCTGTCGCCCTCGCGTCTCCGGAATCCACTAAAGCTCTCAATCGTATTTTATTGATTGAAGTAAAAGCCATTTCCGAAGCGGTAAAAAAAGCCTGCACTGTTACAAACACGACCACAAACACCGTATATACAGGTATCATACCCTCACCTCGGGAACCTCGCTTGTTTATGCTTCGGGCTTTATCCCTCTCCGGGCCGTATCCCCGGATAAAGAGCGTCACTGCATCTTTGTAATTTCCAGCATAGTCACCCTGTTCTTAGAAACGTCCATTACCTTTATTCTGAATCCGTTTGTCTCTAAAATATCTCCCGTAACCGGAATTTTCCCCAGCTCCAGAATAACATACCCGCCTATAGTATCAACATCTTCAGTGTCTATACCCAGGCCAAGTTCATCATTGACCTCGTCTATATGCGACTGCCCGTTAACTTCGTATGTTTTCTGGTCCAGCATCCGTATTTTCGGTTTTTCTTCATCAAGTTCGTCTCTTATCTCTCCAACTATCTCTTCCAATATATCCTCAATTGTAACTATGCCTGAGGTAACTCCATATTCGTCCGTAATTATCGCCATATGCTTGTGTTTAGACCTAAGCTCATGTAAAAGGTCGTCTATCTTCATACTTTCCGGAGCGAATAACGGTTTCCTGACGAATTCCCTGATATGCGCGGAATCGGAAAGAAGCACATCCTTTGAGTGTATTATGCCTACCATGTTGTCTATAGTGTGCACATAAACCGGGTACCTGGAAAACTTATTTTCCTTGATCTCCCTCTCAATTTCACCTCTGGTCCCGCTAAGGTCAATAGCAACAAGATCTATGCGAGGCGTCATGATATCGGCCGCATCCGAACTTTTAAAGGAGAGCACATTTTCCACCATGTTTATCTCTTTCTCCTTCACTACTCCCCTTTTTTGCCCCATGGAAAACAATGATCTGATCTCCTCATCAGTTATTTTCTGCCTTTTGGTTATGATCTTAATACCCATTCCCTTCACTATAAAACGGGAAACTCTTTCTAAGATCCAACTAACCGGGAAAAAGATCTTTTCGAAAAAAACGAGAGGGATAGAGGCGAAAAACGCGAGGTTTACCGCGTTCCTGAGAGCGAACATCTTGGGAGTTACCTCTCCGGCAATAAGCAGTATGCCCGTCATGACGACTATAGAAACTCCCACACCCGCTTCCCCGAAAAAGCCGTACAAAGTATCAGCCATAACGGAAGAAGCCATAATGTTAACAAGAGTATTACCCACCAGGATCGTTATTAAAAGCTTGTGCGGATCGTTAAGAAGTTTAAGAACACGCTTCGATCCGGGCGTGCCAACAGACTCCAACCTTCTCACTCTTATTTTTCCTATGGAAAGAAACGCGGTTTCAGAGCTTGAAAAAATCGCGGAAAGAAGAAGCAGTAAAAGAAAAATCACAAAACCCATTTTTAAAAACAGCTTGTCCTGAAGATCTTATGCCGCTCCCAATTTTTTTCTGACCATCTCATTAACGAGCTTGCCGTCAGCCCTCCCTTTGACAAGAGGCATTACCGCCTTCATCACGACGGCCAGGTCAGCCGCTGAAGTTGCCCCTGTCTCACCGATTACCTTTTGGACTAAACCTTCAACTTCAATATTAGTAAGATCTTGCGGCAAAAAGGCCGATAAAACCCTGAGCTCGGAAGTTTCTTTTTCCACAAGATCCGGGCGGCCTCCTTTTTCGAAACTTTCTATAGATTCCCTGTACTTTTTTGCCATTTTCTGAAGAACAAGGGTCACATCCCCGTCCGAAAGATCTCCCTTGACCAAATTGGCTATTTTATAGTTTTTTATCTCACTTATCATCATTCTCAGGACAGATAAACTAACCTGATCTTTTTGTTTCATAGCATTCTTAAGAGATGCATTAATTTCTATTTCTAACACTGCAAGCCACCTCGCAATCCCTGTGTGAAGGGTCTTGTTTCCGCAAAGAAAGTTCTCTCACGGCCAAAAACCGTTTAAACGGATTGATACGGTCTATTATAAGTTTCCCGTTCAGATGGTCCATCTCGTGCTGAACAGCTTTTGCGGCCAGATCCTGATAGATCCTGGTGAACATTTTACCATTTTCATCAAATGCCCTTACTTTTACTTTTTCGGGACGCACAATTCCGGCAGTTATCCCCGGCAGGCTCAGACACCCTTCTTCAAGCCGGGTCTTTTTTCCCGAAATCTCTACTATCTCAGGATTAACAAAAACACATAAGCCTTCACCAACGTCCATTATAAAGGCCTTAATTCCCACTCCGGCCTGCGTAGCCGCCAAACCTATACCCTGGCTCTTATACATCAATTTCGACATAGCCGATAGGATCTCCCTGAGATCACTGTCAAATTCCTCTACAGGTCTGGTCTTTACCCTCAGGCAGGGGTCTGGATATATTTTCACTTCCAAAAAGTTCATGTCAAAGGCCTCTGTTTACCCTTTAGCTGATCTGCACTGGTTGCTCTTTCCGAGGATTATGTGCCTGGTATTAAAATTATGGCTTTCTTTTGTCTCCAGCAGACAATAAGCAAGAAGAACAAGTTCATCTCCAATTTCACCCTTTCTTACCGCGGGCCCAAAAAGCACTATCCTGCCGGAATTCTCTTTTTCCTCAATAGCATATGTCACAAAACGCTCTCCATTGGCCATATTGAGAACGTGTACCTGCTCTCCCGCCAGAATATCAGCCGCTTCCATTATGGCCTTATCTATTCCGATACTTCCGGAATAACGCATCTCTTTGTCCACTATAAACGCGTTCGTTATTTTTGATTTACACAATGTTCTTAACATTTTTCTTTCATCCTCCCGTTCTTTAGAAACAAAAGACCGCTGATCTATTTCGCTGCATCCTCATGCTCAGGGATAACCCCGATCGGCCGTTTGCTTATATTGGTAAGATTGTCCCCGTCGAAATAAAGGTAAAGATCATCGGACAAATAACCCGCGTTCACTGGAAGCATTGAATATCTGGCCCTGTAAAACCATTCTTCGCGGGGAGAATTCCACTCCGGGGAACTCACAGTGTTTTTCATGTCGGGTTCCCCATATTTTCCTATGACCTGTATCCTGGTCATCCCCGTTGAGAGCCCTCCCGAACCAAGAGGCTGTCTTAAAATTTCATCGGTACGGGGAGCCTGCACACCCGCGCAGCCTGAAAAAACCACAATTACCGAAAAACACAGCATAGCTAAAAACGCTTTCATTTCAAAACCCCTTCGGAAAGGTCAAGTCCTTTCCTTGTATTCCGATCCGTATAAAAGATCACAAATACATCTAAGGAACCCGTTTTTATCGGCATCATTTATATCGCAAATATCTATACCCGCCTCAAACGGCGAGCCGTCCTCTAAGCTCACCCTGTTTTGCCATATTACCTTACCCTTTATCCCAACAGGGGGAACATCAGAGCCCACCTTAAGTCTGAAGGATAAAAGCGTGTTTTCCTCAAGCTCCCGCCCAATTCTCAACATGAATCCCATGGGAGATATATTCTTTGCGGTCAACTTTTCCTCATGTTCACCGCGGAATACCGTTATCTCAATCGGAACCTCTATCCGAACAAAGCGCCTTCTTTCCGGAAGCTTTAATTTCATCTTTTATCTCCTTTAATCGCTGAAGTATAGCACATCGCATTTTCACAGTCAATTGAGTTTCTCCGCATGAATCGCTTGGATACCCTTATTCTCCTCTACGTGACTATCGGCAATGATCCGGACTTTATCCATCCAATCTTTTAAAGCAATAAAAAGCTCTTCTTTTGGTGCATATCGCCACTTCCCATCCGCAAAATCTATCGATCCGCCATACTGCCCGAGACCTTCAAGAACAATAACCTCACTCCCTTCCGTCTTCAGGGAAAGAGCTTGTCGAAGCGCGTCAGAGACCCTTTTGTCGAACAATGGATCATCTCTATCGAATATTATCAAAAGAGGGACGTTAACAGACAGCATAAGTTGATGGGGACTTCTGTCTATATAATCTCTGTACCCTTTAATCGGAAGCCTCTCACTCAAAAAATAGGCAGTATTCTCTCTTGACCTTGCTACAGACTCAAAATGTTTAGCCGCCTCCCTGGAAGCGTTCGAAAGAAATCCTACATCCCATCCCTCCGTCCAGAATGGCCCCAAAATATCTTTTGCATCATCTTTTGAGAAGTCTAACCTTTTTTTCTCCGGAAAAGCTCCATGGCGGGGTAAAACAAGTATGCAGGGTATCGGCTTTTCTTCTAAAGCGACCGCTCTTAGGACAGCGTTCCCGGAAGTACCGCGTGCTACTATCACACCCGTCCCGGCTAAGAACTTTTTGTCCCCTGAAAGGGTCCGGAATGCCGAAAGAATATTTCTCGTTTTCATTTCGTCGTCCATTTCATAAAAACTCCCCTGGCTTTTTCCCTGCCCGGGAGAATCGAAACTCATCACCAAATATCCGGACCTGACCAAACTTCCTGCCAAATAGTCTTTAAACAGTTTTTCTCCGGTTTTTTCAGGCCCTTCACCCGGCACTATTAAAACCCCGGGGAAAGGACCATCCCCTTCAGGCTCCCATATTTTTCCGCTCAAGATCACATTTCCGCTTTCAAAAAAAACTTCTTTGGAGCCAACTTTTCCGGGAACAAGAACTTTTTCAGCGGACACATCCCTCAACCTTCCGGGGAATCCCACTGTACACACATCTTTATCCTCCGGGATACCTCTTATCACGGAGCTTACAAAGGGAAGGTTTCTCAATGAAAACATCGATAACTTCGCCGGACCTTCGTTAACCGCGGACAAAGTGAACTTTGTTCCTATCCCTGGAGATACCATCTCTAATACACGGTGGGAATTCTTGGAGACAGCTATCTTTGTTTCTTTGACCGCTCTTGACCCTATTACATAGATCTCCGCCTCGATCTTTCTGCCCATGATTTTGACGTATTCATCCTCGACATATCTTATCGACACCCTGTCTCTGAGCGGTGGAAAAGACGCGGAGACCGGCATCATGATCTCGAGATATTGTGTTCCCTTTTTCCAGTAATTGTACCTTTCCATGAGTGCTGTCACCAGCATCAGATCCTGGGGCGCATATACCATGGTCTTTTCTCCGGTTGAAAAATTTTCAACCTTGATAAATCTCGGATTTTCGAGAAAAAGATAATCGGTCAGATCTTGCTTCTGGACGAGAGACGTCACCGCTTTCTGCCCCCTCACCCCGAGATCTTCCCTGACATATTTTACCGGCATTTTGGTCATTCTATCAAGGTGCAAACTTGAAAGGGACGAAGGGTATCCTTCAGAAAAAGGGGTTGATACCCTGCTCTTGTATATCACCATACTTTCAGTCACATACCTGTCCAGGACAAAAGCGCCCCAGGGCTCTTCTCTCAGGGTTATGTCGTAGAAAAAACTTTTGTGGCCGGTGAGGTCTATATATACGAAAGCCAGTCCCAGCATAACAAACAGCAGCATGACGCACACAATGACTATAATTGCCGTCTTTTTCATAAAACCTTCAGTTCTTTTATGGAATATTTAAAACTAATGTCCTTTGAAACATCTCTTTTGGCAAATCCGCGGCGCATAGACGTATGTTTTACCAGGTATTCGGGGCAATTTCTCATAACATGTACGAATTTAAAACTTTCTCCCGGAAGTAAAGTAAAATCCTCCGAAACAGCTGGAACTGAAAAGGGTACAGCGGCAAAACTTTGCCCGGGAAGAGGCCTTATCCATTCTTTATACAGCACCCTTCCGTCATCGTCAGAGAAAGAAACCTCTACGAGTATCCCCGCTAAAGAACGAGCGGCATTGTTTTTGAGCGTCCCCTTGAACACAGGGTTCTCTCCGCCGTCTTCCGGCAAGGCTATCGCAACATCCGAAAAAACAAGGTCTTTCCTGAAAATGTCAGCGGTTATACGGTGTATCGAATCACGATACCCCACAGTGAACGCGTCTTTTTTGAACTGCGTGTATAGCCCGTACCCGGAAAGTGTTGTTAAGAAGACCACTATCACTATCCCGGAGGAGAACAAAATTACGGGAATATGTTTTTTCTTCATTTCAAGCTCACTTAGCCGCCGCCTCGCCGGCCCTTGACCTATATAGATCTTTCGCGTAAATATCCCTGATCTTGCCGAAATAACCGCGGATCGGTCCGGAGGCGTAGTCCGGATATGTCCACGGCCATTTGTTAAACACTCCGTTCTGGAAGAACAAAGTGCATTCCGCAAAGATACCATCCCCGGCATATATCCTGTGGCTGTAGTCTTTTGTCGTAAAAAGCACGAGTTTTGCCTTTGTTACGTATCCTGGATCTATATTCACGGTACGTCTTGACAGTTTAGCCATTTCACGTTCCATCTTATTGGTCTTCAGTTTGGCTATATGGGCTTTTTCCAAAGGTACCAGATCCCTGTACGCTAATATCACCCTTTCAAGTGGTCCGCCGAACTCGTCTTGATAATAGTCAGTATAATCAAAATCGGAAAAAAACCGCAAGTCTTCAGCCGGCCCGAAAAGATCCGTCAGCAAAGCCTCTGTTTTCTCCAGCTGCGCTCTTTCCCGATATATAATACTGGTTACCAGCTTGACCCCGGCACTTGAAGGATCGTTTTTCATCCAATCTCCCCTTGATCCCGGGAAACAACTACTCTCCCATGACCTGCACCGTAAGCTTTCTTTTTCTATGGATAGCATCAAAATCGCAGAAGACTATCTGTTGCCAGGCGCCCAAGACAAGTTTTCCTGCCACGATAGGAACGGACAAAGAAGGTCCCACTATCGAAGACCTTATGTGACCCGCTCCATTGTCATCGTTCCAGGTCTTCTTATGATGGTATTCCCTGTCCGAAGGCGCAAAAACTTCCAGGGCTTCTCTCAGGTCTTTGACTAGATTGGGCTCGTATTCCAAAGTAGTTATACCGCCTGTAGACCCGGGACAGAAAACCGTCAATACACCGTTCGATATCCCGCTCGAAGAAACAATGCCTTCACATTCTCCGGTTATGTTTGTTACATCCGTATTACCCCGGGTTTCCAGGGGAATGTAACCTGTTTTGATCATATTTTATCCATTCCTGGAGTTTATATATTGTATCAATTTTTGACGTTCGCGCGGCATAAGAGTGTTGAAAAATATCGCTATATCGTAATGCAGCACCTTGCCGTCCTCTTTTACAGCATGCTCTCTGACCACAACACCGTCAAGATCCATTACCAAAGGCTCAGACTCGCCTTTTCCGGGAGGCAAAGATAGAGTTATGGAAACGCGTGTCATAACCGGGATCTTGCCGTCAACTTTACAGTATACCCCCGAAGCGCTAACATCAAGGCTTTGAGTTATGACATTAAGCCCCTGTCCGGAAAGTTTGATGGAAATGTTCTTGTCCCGTACTCGCGGGTGTTTTCGTCGTTCAATTTTTCCTGTCATTATACCTCCTCTTAGATAAGGTGCTGCATTCCGAATAAAAAAAGATCATCCCGGAGGCCATAACAGACCTCTGCCTCCCAAGAGGTGAAAATGCAGGTGGTACACCTCCTGTCCGCCATCCTTGTTACAGTTGGCAACAACTCTATACCCCGCGGAGTCTATTCCCTGCGAAGAAGCGACATCCCTTATAACCTTAAGCATCCTTCCGGCAATAGCCACATCCCCCTCATCCATATCGTTCAAGGTAGGGATGTGTTTCTTTGGAATAAAGAGCAAATGTACCGGAGCCATGGCATTCAAGTCTTTGAAAGCCATTATTTCGGGATCTTCGTAAACCACTTCCGCCGGGATTTCTCTATTGGCTATCATGCAAAAAATACATTTGTCAGACATGATGACTGTATTATAACACTTGTGCGTGATTTTTCAATTAATTCCGGCCAATAAGAAGGCACCAAGGTTCTGGACACTGCCGCGGGGGAACCCGGGAAGACGATCAATTCCGGGAATCATAAGCAAGATTATCCATTCAAAAACAGCGATTGCCGTGTTCAGCGGAACATAACAATCTCTACTAAGCGGCACCTAAGGAGATAAAGGTCACCCACACCGCACGGAGGATCCAATTGGGCATAATGGTCAACCGGCTGCCGGCTCTTCCGCTTTTTTGCTGTCTTCCTCTTGCTTGCGCTTGAAACATTTCTTGTTGCAGAAAAACTTGCCATTGCGGTAATACCACATCTTTTTAAGAAGGGCCTTGGAACAAGCAGCGCAATCTGTTGGAGTCGGTGTGGAGGTAGCCTTAGGCTGATTTGCCGGTCCTTTTTCCTCTTCCGGTTCATTTTTCTCGCCTTCAGACCCGGCTTCAGACTGTTCTTTGGCGTCTTCCTTTTTAGTCTCTTCTTGAGGCCCTTCCATGGGCTCTTCCTTAACCTCTGCTTCTTCTGAACCTTCTGCTTTCCCTTCGGAATTGGCATCTTCCACGAGAATATCTTTCTTCTCTTCCTTCATCTCTTCCTTTTTTGAGCCTTCTGCCTTCTCTTCGGATCTGGGGTCTTCCGAAGGGATATCTTTTGGCTGATCTTTTTCTGAGACCTCATTTTCTTTTTTCTGATCTTCTGTCACTTTATCCTCCCGTTTTTCATATAGACATTCTTATCTCCACCGGACAAACAAAGATCATCGATCTCCCTCTTTGCCCGAAGGTATTATCCACCTGTTATACACATATTCCAGCAATCTCGCCCTGTCGCCGTTCTCCATGTTCTTAAACTTTATGCCGCTTTGATAATGACATTTATCCTGTGCGGGACAGGACGACTCCCACGCTATCTCTCCTTGAAGAACTATAGGAACATTATCGCCAGGGATATTCATCTCTATATTGATCCTTTCCCCGGCCGAGAGAGGATAGTTGCTTATTACCCCCGCTCCCTCCCTGCTCAAGTTCTGGATCTTTAGATCTCTCTTTTTTCCCGCCATGTGGCAGAAAGCATCCATCAAAACATCAAAACGCAAGAAACCTCTTTTTTCGCCCATTTTACTCCTAAAATCCCGTGTTTATTTTCAGTCTGCGCTTTCCCGCGAACACTTCCTTTCTCAGCAACCAAAACAAAAAGGGAACGACTCTCATCGCTCCCTTTCTGTGATCTAAACCAACGTCATCTCTATTAATTGCTAAAAACAAACTCAGGTTCTAACACCGGAGTATAATCTTCCGGTATCGGGAATGGGAATGTAACCGCTTCATAGACTCCGGCTCCGGTCCTGACTATCGTCATACCGACACCCTTCGCTAAACCCATCGTCAAACCTGAAAGTACGTTTTCTTCTACGCTTGTATCATAGATATTTTTAGGAAGCTCCACCCAGCCTGTCAGAACATTAGCGAGACCTCTTCCGAGTTTCTTCGCTGGATCCTGTGCCAGACACTGTGTAGCCATACCCATCATAGCTATGACGACGAAACAAACCACTACGATCTTGACTGCTTTCTGCATGTTTCTCTCACCTCCTCCTCTTTGTAATATTCGGATATCTCCAAACAGATGGAGTATATCACGCTACCTTTACCATGTCAAGTTTCTGACTCTAAAATATCATCCACAAGGGCGCCTATTCTTTTACGGTCTTCCACCTTAAGATCCTGGAATTCTATGCCCGTATCATAAGCCTCTCCGGCCAAAGAAGAATTACTCCTTTTAACCACCCAAACTACGGCTCCCCGGCATTCGATCTGGTTAGTTCCCTCTTCGATAAATATCTGCATGAAAACTTTTTCGAAAAGGCCAAGCCTTTTTTCCAAAACCACGCAGATACCGCCCGAGCCTATGTTCTCCGTAAAGGTCTCAATAACATCCTCTACGCCTTCCTCTGTCACTCGTATCAGGCACTTATAGCTCACTCTCGGAAACTTTCGCTTGTTTATTCCTTCCCACACCATAATGAGCATAATATACACAAGAGACACACCGAATACAAGTTTTTTGTTAAAAGTTCTCAGCACACACCATTAGAAGACCGCAGAAGTTCTTTGACTACGTGGTGTTTATGGGTATAATTATAGTCGTGCGCGCGGACACAAACGACAATCACCGGAGAAAAGATGTATCTTGATTTTTACGGTTTTCGGGAAAACCCTTTCAACGTTACAAGCGACCCGGATTTTCTTTATTTAAGTAACACTCACCGGGAAGCTTTGAGCCATCTCGTCTACGGTATAAACAACCGCAAAGGTTTTATCGAGATAACAGGAGAAATAGGTTCTGGAAAAACCACCCTTTGCAAGGCTTTAATATCCAGCCTCGACGATAGTGTAAAACTTTCGCTGGTATTCAATTCCTCGCTCCCGAACACCCAGCTTCTGGAGGCGATCGCGGACGATTTCGGAATAAAGCCTGAACGGCGAGCCAAAGTAGCTTTCATCAAGGCAATAAATTCCTTCCTTTTAGACCAGCTCCAAAACGACAGGAACTGTGTGCTGATAATAGACGAGGCTCAAAACCTTAAGAATTCCACTCTCGAGACAATACGTATGCTTTCGAATCTTGAAACCAACAAAGAGAAACTTCTGCAGATAGTTCTTGTGGGGCAGCCCCAGCTTCGGGATAAACTGAACCTCCCCTCGATGCTGCAGCTTCGCCAGCGCGTAAGCGTAAGATTTCACCTTATGCCTCTTGAAAAGACCGAGACCCTGTCATACATACGGCACCGCTTGAATATAGCGGGAGGGAACGACAAATTGGTATTTTCCGATAAAGCGGCGGACCGCATATTCCTGTACTCTGAAGGCATCCCAAGGCTTGTTAATCTTGTTTGCGACAAGGCGCTTCTTTTTGGATTTGTAAAAGAAACCATGTTTATTGACGAGGGATTGGTAGAGCAGAGTATAAAAGAAATAGAAGGGACCTATCCCGTAATGGCGGTGTAGCATGAGCATAATAGCAGACGCGTTAAAAAAAGCCCAGGAGGAACGTGTTCTCGAAAAAATTTTTTCTTCCGGCTCCCCTTCCGTAAAACCCGGTTTTACAGGTCAAAAACCATCAAGACTTACGGTTGCTGTCATATTTCTTTTTTTGCTGTCCACCATAGTCTTTGTGTCCTATCTGGTTTTTTTTAGACCAGGGAATTCCGGACAAAAAAGTGTAATACCCCCGGCATCTCCTTTGGGCCGGACCAATGCAAAAACCGTTGAAACAACCGCTATTCCCGAACAAACCATAACGCAAGGCTCCCCTGTTGCAACTGCCATGGAAACAGCATCCCCGGAAAATATCGAACCGGTGGCAGAACTGACAGCCGGACCGAAGCTGCCTGTTCTTAGCGGCATTATGCACTCCCCAAAACATCCGCGGGCTGTTATCGACGGCATACTTTCTTCACAAGGAGATCAGGTCGGAAACTTCCGTATACTTAGCATATTCCCTGACAGAGTAATAATTTCTTCTTCCGGGAAAGAATACGAACTTATACTGCGATAGACAGGACTTTCCTGACTTCGGCTGGGATAGGGATGGGTGCTCCGGCGGAATTCACAAAAGTATGTTCGGTCATACCTGTGGCGCATAAACGGCCGCCGCAATTAACCTCATATTCAAAATTAATGCGGGCTTTTTTGACAGAAGAAAGCTTTACTATAAGGGTAACCTTATCATCGTATCTGATGGAAGATCTGTACCTGCAACTTGCTTCCACTACGGGTAGATAGATTTTCCGAGTTTCTTCAAGCCCACGGTAATCAAGCCCCAAGGCTCTGAAAAATTCGGTCCGGGCTATCTCAAACCAGACAAGATAGTTAGCATAATAAACCACCCCCATCTGGTCGGTTTCCTGGTACCTCACACGAATATCCACTGTATGGCTTTGCATCGCGATATCCCTTTCGACCGGCATATCTCACTGAATATTAAAAAACTGCATCTCCGTTGAAATAAGGGTCTGGTGTTCCCGGAGAGGTCGTCCGTCGAGCGAAGATTTCCTCGCAGGGAATGCCAGACCATTGTGTCGCCCTGAAACACCTATCTCTTTTCCATAAAACAAGATACAACAGATCTTATCATGCCGGGCGGAACATCTTCGACTACCTTTACTTTTCCTATTGAACATGGAAGAACGAAACGCGTTTTTCCGGAAGTGAATTTTTTATCATATTTGCAGGCATCAAGAATTTTCGAACCATTTACCTTCTTGATCCGAACGGGAAGGTTCAGCTCGAAAAGAAGTTTCTCAAGCCTGCCCAGATCGCGTTTAGCGAATATTCCCAGCCTGAGAGCTATTTCTCCGGCCATGAGCATACCTACAGAGACCGACTCCCCGTGATTGTAAAGATCGGAATATCCGGAAGCTGTTTCCAGCGCATGTCCCAAAGTATGGCCATAGTTAAGGATTATTCTGATATCCATGGTATCTAATTCGTCTTTCTTTACTATCCCCGCCTTTATTTCGGCGCATTCTCCGACGATCTTTTCCATGAATCTTTTATCAAGAGCCCTGATCTTCCCGGCGTTCTTTTCGAGGGCAACGAACATTCCCGGGCTTTTTATTACCGAATATTTCACCACCTCGGCCATACCGTTGCTTATCTGCCTCGATGGAAGGCTTGCAAGAAAATCAACATCTGAGAGGACCACTCGAGGTTGATAGAAAGCTCCCACTATGTTCTTTGCTTCGGGAAGATCAATGCCGGCCTTGCCTCCTATGGAAGAATCTACCTGCGCCAGAAGAGTGGTAGGAACCTGCACAAGCGGGACTCCCCTTCGATACGAAGACGCTACGAATCCAGCCAGATCCCCGACAACCCCCCCTCCTACCGCCACAATTACGGGTTTATGCCCCCTGGTTGCGGAAGCGATCTTGTTGACAGTTCCGGAAAAAACCTTAAAACTCTTCGATCTTTCACCGGGCTCAAGAACTATTTTTACAACGGGGTTCTTAATTTTTTTCAAGGCCGATCCCAGGATCTTTCCTGAACCTGATATAACATTGCGGTCGGTTATTATCACGGCGGGCGCGTTTTCCGATATTTCGGACACAATACGAGGTAATTTTGTTACAGCCCCGGACCCTATAAAGATGTCGTACCCGCGTTTTCCAAGATCCACTTTTACAACTTTCATCCAGCCATCCTGAATCTATTACTTTGAGTGCATCCCCTATAATCTACAAAAACTCTTTTACAAGCTCTTCGGGAAAACCTATATCCGCCACTATTATTTCGCCGCAAACCTTAGGCCCTGTTCCGCTATAAAACCCTGTTTTAGGCAGTCCGAAGGTTATTGTTTTACAGGCATTAAAACATTGTCCAACGGCTTCTCCAGTGGTGGCATTAAGCCCGGAGGGAACATCTACCGAATACACCCTTGCCCCGGAAGAATTGACTTTTTCGGCTATGTCGGAGTATATTCCTGTCATTGCGCCGCGATAACCTGTTCCCAAAAGAGCATCGATTATTATCGATCCTGTTGCGCCGTTGTCCAACCGACTCAAGAGTGAAGAAAGCCGGCTCACAGCGATACCTGAGTTCACGGCTCTTTTAAAATTTGTCAATGCCGCTCCATCCCGTATATCTTCGACCTCCGGGGTGTACAGCTTAACTATATCGCCAGCCTTGCTGAACAGATCCCGCGCGGCTACATAACCATCCCCTCCGTTGTTCCCTTTTCCGCACACGATCAGTATCTCCAGGCCTTGTAGACGGGATATGTCCGACAGAACGGCATCCGCCACCGCCATACCTGCTTTCTCCATCAGCGCTTCCTGGCTTATGCCGTACTCTGTTTGGGCTCTCAGGTCTATTTCGGCCATTTTTTCAGCGCTGACGGGAACCACTTTTTCTCCCTTTGGCTTCTGAGGAGCTTATCAAAATTATTTAACCCTTGCTCCCGGCGAAATGTTTTTTTCAGGTGAGATAAGAACCGGCAGTCCATCTTCCTCGCTTGCGGCAAGAAGCATTCCGTTAGATGCTTCCCCCCTCAATGCTACAGGTTCGAGATTATTAAGAACGACTATACTCTTGCCTATCAATTCGTCTTTACCATAGGCGGCTTTTATTCCCGCTACAATCTGTTTGATCTCTCCGCCGACATCGACATCAAGAACCAGCAATCTGTCCGCATTGGGATGGTCCCTGACGCTTTTAATTTCGGCAACTCTTATATCCAAGGCTTTGAAATTTTCGTAGGATATCATTTTTCACTTTCCCTGTTTACTTGCCTTTCTTTTCCTTTTTTGGAGCTGCCGCTTCCGCCGGCTTGGCTCCGGCAGCCGTACCTGTCGCGGCGACTCCCGCTCCTTCCTCGCCTTCTTTTTCTTCGGCCGGGCCTTTGGTCTTTTTGACTTTGAACTTGAGCCGTTTGATCTTGGGCAGGCTGTAAACGGAACCTTTCTCGTTGTCCCATTTTTCCTTCTCATCAAGATCCTTTATTTTCTCGTATCTCTTTAGTACCGACCGGAACTTGCCCCCGGTCTTTCCGCCTTTCAAACTTGGATGTTGGGTCATTTCTTCCTCTCTTTTTGTTTTTACCTGAGCCGCATCTTTTTCCCGGCCACAATTTCCACACAACACTTTTTACTCGATCTTTCGTATATAACAATCCGGAAAATCTTTCCGCAGAACTTCTTTAGCGGAATTAGCTTCGGATATAGCACTATATCCCTCCGCGTATACCTGGTGCCAACCGGAACTTTTGGAAACATTCGCGTCTATTCCCGAAACTGTCAATTTCTCCGAAAGGGCTTTTGCTTTACTTTCTTCCCGGAAAGCCGCAAGATAGATCCTATACGCACCTTTTTTTTCCAAAGCATCTACCGGCAAAGACTCCACCGGATCTTCCCGCTGTGGAATATCCGAAAGTTCCGCGTCTTGCCGCGGATCTTCCACAGGGCTCTCAGGCATAGCAGCATAATGCTGTTCTGCACTCGAAACTGTTTCAACCACGGTAAACTCGGATATCCCCTGATCTAATGAGCGGGATCCCGGTTCTATCTCGATATTTTTTATATCCACTCCCTCTTCGGGAAAAACACCTGCAACATACGATGAATCCCTCCCGACCTTTACCCCCAAAGCGTATGCAACCGTAAGCAGTATTAAAACTACTATAACAGCCATTACCGCATATTCTGTGGGCATTTTCAGAAAAGGCAGATACCTCTGTTTCCCATAACCGTCCAGAACCGGTATTCTTGGCGGTTTTCTGGCCGAACCGCTTTTGCCGAAAAGGTCATCTTGAAAATTATTGTCCTGCATTTGGGATATATTCTAACATAAAGGCTCTAAATGGCAAGGGTTGAGTTCCGGTTCTATGTCCCGCTCATCCTGCCGGCGAAACCGCGAAGTACAGAGCTCTTATAAATTCCGGGTTCCCATTATAGACGATCGATGTCCCATACCATCCGTTCTCTTCAGAAGATAGTACCCGGGTTTTTACGTTCTCTTCCAATTTTTCCGCAAGGATCGGGGAAATTGAAATGCTCACGTTAAGCGATAGCAGCTTGGTCTTTTTGTTGAGGCTGAAATCGCCTTTTATCATGATATCATCCGATGCCGCGGAAAATGACGTAATACTGAAAGTTTCTTTCCCTGCCGTAAAGAAAAATCTAACATTGTCAAATATCTGCCCCGGATAAGAGACTATCCCCAGAATATCATCTGACATGCCCGGATCTTTCCCCATCAAAAAGAGAGCTGAATTCGTAAGGATACATTCCCCGACGATCTGTCTATCTTTCAATAACCTCAAGGTATCCACAGAAAGAACCATCCTTTCCGCCCTGACGCCGGCTCCCTCTTTTCTGACAATAAGTTCCAGAGAGGATATTACGCTCCGGGAAAACGGATTCCCTTCCCATTTTGAATATGAAACTGCACTTCCGGTGAACCGCTCAAACACAAAAGCAAATATCCTTCCCTTGAAGACCATCGCGCTCAAGACAGTCGCTATGGCAACAATACTCAATGCTACAAGAATAACAAAAATTTTTTTGGGTTTCATAACGGTCTACAGAACATGTTTGGCGAGAACCAGATCTCTCTCTATTAATTTCTTTACATCTTTCCTGTCTACAACCTCGCAGAAGACCTGGACTACGGACGGGTCGAACTGTTTGCCGCTGTTCCATTTTAATTCGCGGATAGCATCGTGTATGGAAAGAGCTTTTCGATATGGTTTCTCGATTATCATTGCCTCAAACGCGCTTACTACGGCCAAGATTCTCGCGGCAACGGGTATTTCTTTGCCTTTCAGCCCTTTTGGATAGCCTGTTCCGTTAAAATTCTCATGGTGATAAAGGATTATGGGAAGTATGGGTTTAAGCGGTTTGAATTTTGATAAAAGTGAAGCCCCTTTCATGGGATGCTTTTTAACCATGCTGAACTCCTTTCCGGTAAGCATGCCTTTTTTCATAAGCACCTTTTCCGGAACGGTAATTTGCCCCGCGTCATGAAGCATCGCCGCGTATTGCAGCATTTTAGTCTCGCTTTCGTTCAAACCAAGTTTCGGTCCGACCATTGTTATGAGTTTCAAAAAAGACGCTTCCCCGCCATGCGATATGTTCGACCTGTTCGCGAGCATATGAGATATACACCGTATACTGCTTATGGTTATATCGGCCTGCTCCTTATAAAGCTGAGCATTTTTAATGGCAATAGCCACCTGCTCGGTAAGGGTTTTCATTATTTCTTCGTCAAACTGGGTGAACTCCTTTCCATCTGTTTTGTCGTAAATGGTTATTACTCCTATAACATCCTTGTCCACCAAAGGAGCAGCCAGGTATTTGTCACCTCTTACGGGTATTCCTTTTTTTACCGCTCTTCCGGGGGCATATCTACCAATCTGCACCTTTTTAAGTTTTGTGCTCTTTTGCCTGAGATCGACCGTCACTTTGGGAAGAAGGACTTTTCTCTTCCTGTCGACCATTTTTATAGAACATCTGTTCGCGCGCATCACCTGAAGGGTAAGATGGGCTATTCTGGGCAAAAGTTCGTTTATATCAAAAGTAGCTGTCATGAGCCGGTGTACGGTATGCACCGTAGAAAGAGCTATGGCTCGGGGTCTTATGGTCCTATTGAGTTCCTCCAGTTCCATCTCCTGGCGAGTTTCCCGGATAACAACGTCCGTAAAGGAAATGAACAGTTTTTTCATGTCCGAGGACATGTCTTTTCTGAGGCCGCACACCAGGATCGCGCCGAAAGCCTTACCTTCTGAGCTCAGGGTGTAACAGATCCCTATACCTTGTTTCCCGTAGGTAAAACTTTCCACGGTCTTGGACTTTAGAGATCTTTTAATACACAAAACTATTTTTGACAATTCGGACCTTAACGCTTCTTCGCCTTTTACTTCTGACTTTAAGTGCTTTGCCAATTCCGTCCCTTTAAGGTCCTCGCTTTTTAAGATAAAAGGAAGAACTACCCAAGTGGGATATCTCAGGATCTCCCCGAATACCGATACCTCTCGCCTCAAATCCCAGTTCTCATTGAATTTCTCAAAAAGCTCCATGGCCTGATCATGTCTTTTTTCTGTCATTTTACACCCTCTCATAAGGTTCAAAAAATTTTTTATACTGGTCAAGCGCATACCGGTCGGTCATTCCCGCAATATAGTCGCAAATTGCCCTGTGTTTCCCTCTCCGGGCTATATTAGTATACGCATCGGGCGGGAGCTGTTCCGGATTATCACAACATGCCAAAAAAAGACCTCGTAAAAAACGAGCCGCTTTCTGCGACATTCTCACCACTCTGTAGTGCCTGTAAAGTTTGTTTATGAGTACATCTCTCAGTGGTTCTCTTTTTTTTCTCATTTCAGGACTGAAATCGACTATTCTTTCGGTGATTTTCCCGAGATCAGACACGCTCTCCACTCCAAGTCTGTTTATCCTCTCAGTAGTGCTCTCGACCAGATCCGACACCTGAAGATTTATCAGTTCCCTCACCATGCAAGATCTTTTTATCCCTGCCTCAACACCCGAAAGTTTGTCTTTTATAATATTGTCCACCTCTTTCCATATTTCTGTTTCCAAAAGATCGCGATCGCTCAAAAGCGCGCTTTTCAGCCCATCATCAAGGTCATGGTTGTCATACGCTATCTCGTCCGCTATATCTACAACCTGTATCTCCAGGAGGGACGGCCCGGATATCCCTGAGGACTCTATCCTTTTCATGTCAAAAGGGGTTGAATGCCTTATTATCCCTCTTCTCACCTCTTCGGTCAGGTTCAAACCCGGAAAATCGGGATATTTTTCTTCAAGAAGATCGACCACTCTGAGTCCGTGGGTATTGTGATCGAACCCCCCGTGTGACACCATGAGGTCCGACAGCGCTTCTTCCCCGGCATGACCGAAAGGAGTATGACCTAAGTCATGGGCCAAGGCTATAGCTTCCGCCAGATCTTCGTTAAGGCGCAGAGCTCTCGCTATGGTTCTGGCTATCTGTGCGACTTCCAGGGTATGAGTAAGTCTCGTCCTGTAATAGTCTCCCTCATGGTTAACAAAAACCTGTGTTTTGTATTCCAACCTTCTGAAAGCTGTAGAATATATTATTCTGTCTTTATCTCTCTGGTATGCGGTACGGTACGGATGTTCTTCCTCTTTGTGGACCCGTCCGGACGAGGCTGAACTCCTCATGGCATAGGAAGCCAACCAAGTGTTCTCGCGCTCCTCAAGTATCTTTCTCGTAATATCTTTGTTACCCATTTCAGCTCGCCTCCCAATGACGGATCACTCCACAAAATACAATATTGCAAGAGCCGCCAAAGCCGCCGTAAAGATCATGGATGTATCAAACCCCACTTTTTGCCGGGTATTGTCGCGTACTCTCATACCCAAAAGCAATATGATAGGTATAATAACCGCTACGGCAGTTGCCGCTATCTGCCCCGCAGTAAGAAAAACCGTTATAGGCTCTTTAGTTAGAACATCCAGAAACGGCAAAATGCTCAGATCAAAAAGGTTGCTCCCAAATATATTCCCGAGAGCCATCTCTATGGATCCCGAACGAATAGCCGCGAAAGTAACGGCTATTTCGGGAAAAGATGTTACCAAGGCAAGCAATGTTCCTCCGACAAATGTGTGGGAAAGACCGGTCGAAGCGGAGATTTTTTCCCCAAGAGTAGCCATCCAAATGCCCAATATCATCACTATAAAAAGGAGGAATGTGAACCTTATCCACATAACCGCATTCCCTCGGCTCGCTAAACTTCCGCCGACAGGGATCTTGATGTTTTTTTTTATGCTGATATCACCGGAACTTGTTCTCTTGAGCCCGGCAAGATAAACAAAATACAGGCCGAGAATAATAAAACTCTCAACCCCTAAAGGCCCTATCGAAAAAAGGCTGAAACGCTTTCTCACAAGCGCGGAAGAGACTATGACCGCGCCTGCGATGCCCCATAAAAAAACAGTGGTAAAATTCATTTTGGACGCGCCGGCCAGCACTCTGCCTCTCCCAGCCATATAGTCCACTCCGATAAGCAGCATGCTGTTGATCATTACAGACCCTACCAGATCGCCGTAACCAAGGGCAACGCTCCCCAAATGGTATACGGACGAAATGCCAACTACGATCTCCGGAAAAGAAGTGGCAACTGCAAGAAAAAATATACCTATTACACCTTCTTCAATGTGGGTCACCGCGGACAAAGCCATACCTTCTTTGCACAAGGCATACGCCGACGTTACCAGAAGCGCCCCGCATACAGCAAACTCCGCCCACATCATTGTTCGGCTCTCCCATAAAAAACGGTTGTCAACCCCGGGATATCTCAACTATTTCACCGCGAACATCGTTCCCTTCGATGTGTATAATACCGTAGGTCTGTTTTTTTGAAAAAATATTGTCGGTAGCGCTGCCCGGGTTGAAAAAAAGGGTGTCTCCTATTTTCTCATTAAACGGCATGTGAGAATGTCCAAAAATCACAATATCCATCTTGTCCGTAAAAAAATTTTTTACCCAGGAAAGAACTGTCTTGCCCGATCCTTTTCCGTGCACCACCCCCACTTTTTTGCCGTTGGCATCAAATACCAAGGATTCCGGAAGGGTTCTTTTTATCTCATCACTATCCATATTGCCCTTTACCGCATTTGTATGGGCTATTTTACGGAATTCATCCAGGACAGCGCTCTCAACAATATCACCCGCATGCACAATAAGATCGCAGGAAAGTAACCCTTCACGCACTTCCATAGGTATCTCACTTGCAAAGAACGGGATATGTGTATCGGATATAACTCCTATTCTCATAAGACAAGCTCAAACCTCCCGTACACCCTGAAGATACGGTTAAGGGTCACTTCATCCCAAACCCATACATTATGCTCTTTTGCCAGAAGAAAAGCGGTCTCATCTATGCCTCCAAGTGGAACAAGGATCTTTTTGAGGATCTTATGCTTGTCAGAGCCGTAAGGCAATTTTTTTAGATCGGAAATATCCTGCTCAGTCGCTATGTCACGTTGTTTAATATGGAAAACCCATCTTCCCGTTCCTGTTTCGCCTGTAATTGCGGTTATGTTCCCGTCCCGATGCGGTTTTTTAATTTCGCGGAAAAACGCCAGTTTCCTCTGATTACGCCCGACCTCGATCCGTTCGTTGTTGAACTTTTTAAGAATGCCGCAGATGAGATCGGCCGCGTCTACTGACCGGAACATACGGTAACTCTCGTAATCTTCGCCCGCGGAATTCTTGAATTCAAGATACTTCATATCCATGTCGTCGATCATTGACCTGGTCTTTACGGCGTACACATGGGTCAGCCAGTATTCGAAAAGTTTATCGGCTATTTTGTAAAACACTCCGCTGTTCCAAACTATATCCATTTCCCGCAACTTGGCGAGCTTCACCCCAAGGTCTTTATCTTTTTTCCCCATGTTTTTTTGTATCGCCTTACAGGTCGAGTTCCCCATGGCCATGGAGACCAGAACGGGAATGTATTTTTTTCTATTCTTCTTTTCAAGAAAAAAGCTCATGGTATTTGTAAAGTACTGGTTAAGCACACCTTCCGAACTGTAGAGAAGTTCCGCCATGGCATGAATAAGACATTCTTTTTTTTCTAACTGCCCGCGGCTCGCGGAAGATATTTGCGCCATGCGTCTTACCATAACATCGAGATAAAAAGGATTTCCCTGAGAAAGTTGGATGATATAGTCACGAACCTCGCCGTCATCATCCATTTGTTCGATCTTTCCCGAAATAAAGGCCCTGGCGGCATGATCGTCAAAACCTTTTATTTCTATGACCTCAAAATTACCGAACAAAAGCGACAATTTGCTGGACAATATATCCCTGAGGAGTGTTTCCTGAGAGCTCGAGACCACATACATGGTGTTTTTCTGCACCATAATAAATTTACCGAAGACCTGAAAAGGTCTCTTGAGCCCGAAATTCGAAATGTTGTGGAATTCATCGAGTATTACTACACAACTCTTGCCCGTTTCCGCCTTAAACACTGAAGTAAGCGCGAGAAGGCCCTCGTAAGCCCTGTCTATTTTTTTCTTTTCCAGCTGGTCCATTATCGCGGATATACAGCGGGTCGTGTCGGGGATAAGCTCTCTTGATAACTTACGGAATTTATCAAAATCAACGGACGCTTTTTTGCCGCAACCAGGAAGCCGCGATGGCTCTTCCGGACAAATATCAGCGTCAAGGGACTTGCCGCGGGAAACCAGATATCCGTACATAAGGGCTGCCATGAACCTGAAAGCGAAAACATTAAAATCTTCTCCATCAAGCTCTATGTATATCGGGATAACGTCGACATCGGAAGCGTTTTTTATAAAATGTCTCAGTATTGAGGATTTGCCGCTCAGCATTGGTCCGGTTAGAGCGAGGTTCTGACGATATCCGCCCTTAAGAGCGGTCATTCTTTTCTGCAGCGTACCCAAAACTTCCTCGCGCCCGAAAAACATCGAACCCGAAACCGGTTCTATGAACATTACTATCCCTCTGATGCGTCGTTAAAAACGGGCAGGGAGAAAGAACAACTATCAAAATAAAAATATCTTTTTATCCGGGGTTTCTGCTCTCCCTCACCCAAAACCATTCATCAAAAAACCCGGCAACTTTTCGAAACCACATGTTACGTTCAAACAGCTTCTATGTGAATTGCAGATACTATACTATTCCATCATCGTTAAGGTGTCAACATTATATGAAATTTTTCTGACCTGCGGCAACAAGAAAAAAATTATTTTTTCCTTGACATAGCAGCTCGAAAAAAACAAGCCAGCCCTGCCTGCCCTGACGCGCGATCCTTGATGGATATTTGCCTCTGCAAATTTTTTAGTGCAGGTTTTCTTATATGAAAATTTGGTAACATTTCAGTTCTCCGCAGGAATGTAGTGTCTTCCGTCCGTCGTTGCGAACCCGCTGAAGTCGGATGAAGCATCTCACTTCAGTGCTGTCCGGTAAAATCTTAAATACGTCATTGCGATGGAGCGCCGCGACCGAAGCAATCTCTCTTCGAAATATTTTCATATTATGAGATCACTTCGTCGCCCCCTTCGGGGGCTCCTCGTGACGACGGTGCAGGAATTTACTGCAGAAAGCTGAGGTGATACAAAATTTGGAGCGAGTGAGGGGAATCGAACCCCCGTAGCCAGCTTGGGAAGCTGGAGCACTGCCATTGTGCTACACTCGCCCAATTTTAACCTGCCCATCATCAGAACCGGGTAAGCTTTTTAAACCTCTCGTACCGCGCTTTCACGTCCGCCCTGGTAACCCTTGCAAGCCCCTCGGCGGAAAAACGTTCCACCGCGAAAGACGCCATTATACTACCATAGACAATTGCCCTTCTCAAGACCTCAGGGCTCATCTTTTTTCTCCCGGTTATGTAGCCGAGCATCGCTCCCGCGAACGTATCGCCTGCCCCCGTAGGATCGCTCACTTTTTTAACAGGGTATGCCGGGGTCAAAAAAGAAAGTTCCTTTGAAAAAAGCAAAGACCCGTTTTCTCCCTTTTTTATGATCAGCATGTTCGCGCCCTTGGACAATATGTATTTCGCGGCGAGGAAAAGATCTTTTTCTCCGGAGAGCTGCCTCGCTTCCGCGTCATTCAGAAGAAAAATATCCACTTTTTTCAACAGCTTTAAAAGTTCCTTCCGCCTGATCTCTATCCACAGGTTCATTGTGTCACACGCCACTATCCCGTTTGGTTTTATGCGGTGAAAAATATAACTTTGAAGCTCAGGGTCTATATTTGCCAGGAGCAGATTATCCTTACGAGAGACTATTTGCGGGACAAGAGGCCTGAAACCTTCAAAAACATTGAGTTCTGTTCTTAATGTCCTCGCGTAAGAAAGCTCTTTGTCATATCTTGCCTTCCATCGAAACGTGCGCCCTTCCTTTACCTCGAGCCCGGAAAGATCTACATTTCTTGACCTAAGCATCTCTGAATGTCTTTTAGGAAAATCACTTCCCACAATGCTTATAAGGTTTACCGGCGTAAAGAAAGAGGCGCTCATCGACGCGTATACCGACGAGCCTCCCAGAATGTCTCTGTGAGCGGCACGGGAAGTTTCGATCGAATCAAGCGCCGCCGATCCTATTACTGTCAGTTTCATTTTTTCAGGTCTTTTTCTTTTTTAGAAAATTTTCTTCGGTTATTTTTATGGAGCAGTATTCTGAACACATTGTACAAACGTCTTCCTTTTCCGGCGCGGCGCTGTTTCTTTTTGAAAGCGGAAGTTCCGGATCAAGAGAAAGCCGGAACTGTTCCTTCCAGTCCCTTCTGGCACGAGCCGACGATATCATGTCATCACGTTTCCTGGCAATGGGCCCTCTTTTAACTATATCGGCCGCATGCGCGGCTATCTTCGAGGCCATTACACCGTTCTTAACGTCCGAAGCGTCCGGGAGCCGTAAATGCTCCGCGGGTGTCACATAGCATAAAAAGTCGGCCCCATGCCAGGCGGCTATCGCCCCTCCTATCGCTCCGGTAATATGATCGTATCCCGGGGCCGAATCCGTCACAAGAGGTCCAAGCACGTAAAAAGGCGCGCCATTACATATGGATTTCTGCAATTTCACGTTCGTTTCTATCTGGTCCAGGGGAACATGCCCGGGCCCCTCTATAATGACCTGTACCCCTCTTGAAAAAGCTTTTTCCTGAAGATCTCCGAGTATCAAAAGTTCCTGGATCTGAAGCCGGTCCGTGGCATCAGAGATTGCTCCGGGCCTCAGGCTGTCCCCAAGACTAAGCACTATATCGTATTCTCTGGCAATATCCACGATATCATCGAATCTCGAGAAAAACGGGTTTTCTTTGCCATTCTCTTCCATCCAAGAGGCTATGAGAGCGCCTCCCCGGCTTACAATGTTCATTATACGCGGGTTCTTTTTTATCATGTCCAGGCAGTCTCGTGTTATTCCAGAATGAACGGTAAAAAAATCCACACCCTCCTCGGCCTGTCTTTTCACTATATCCACAAAATCATCTTCCGTCATGGAAAAAAATTTTTTCCCGGGAAAACAGGCAAGCTCATACACGGGCACTGTACCCAGGGGTACGGGGCATTCTTTAAGTATATCCTTTCTAAGTTCTACCAGACCCGTCCCTGTGGAAAGATCCATAACGGTGTCCGCGCCCGAATCGACGGCTATTTTCATTTTTGCCATCTCAAACTCCATGTCGGAAGCGCTGGCTGAAAGGCCTATATTAGCATTTACTTTTGTGGAAAGTCCCTTTCCTACGGCACAGGGTTTGGATATTTCATGCACCCGATTCTTTAAAACTACTATCTCTCCTGACAAAATACCTTCATTTATAAGCTCTTCAGGAACGCCTTCCTGTAGTGCTATTTTACTGACGGTTTCCGTATTTATCGAAATCATCTGAGTATTCCTCTATTGTGCTCTACCGTACATCTCCGATAACGGAGAGCTGTTCTACAGCCGTTTTTTCCATGTCGTATAACTTAAACCTGAATTTTTTAAATTTTTGCGAAAGATCGGCGTCAAAAAGTTTAAGAATTTCCTCCAGAACCCTGAGGGATTCTTTTCCTCTCTGCGCATTAGCGAAAAAAAGCTCGGTGATATCATCCCGCGTTTTTTCGGATTCGTTGGACTTGACCCCTACATCGTTGACATCTCTCGAGGAAACCATCTCTCCAAGATGCTCTCTCTGTATATCCTTTACAGCAAGAAAGATATCATGCCTGAGATCTTTGAACCTCGCGGTCATTTTCTCATCATTGGAAGAAAAACGCATTATGTCTTCACAAACGCGCAGTCCTTCCATTACACGATTAAGATTGGCATCCATTATCCTGTAAACACCCTGATCCATTCTACTCCTATAGAGCGCATATCCGGGATATTATCCCTGTAGTGGAAAACCCCTGCACATAAGATATCGTCATTACTCTACCGCCGTTCCTCTTGACCTCATCCGCTCCCACTATCTCGCTTTCCTTCCAATCCCCTCCCTTAAATATCACATCGGGCATAACCGCCTTTATAAGTTCAAGCGGAGTATCTTCGTCAAAAATCGTCAGAAGGCCTACGCATGAAAGTTCCGAGAGGACCTCCGCTCTGGCTTTTTCTCCGTTCACCGGCCTATCGGGGCCCTTTAATGCCTTTACGGAACGGTCGCTATTAACTCCCACTATCAGAATGTCGCATTCGTCACTTGCTTTTCTCAGGTACCTTACGTGGCCGAGATGGAGTATGTCGAAACATCCGTTCGTAAACCCTACTCGGATATCTGACTCCCTCAGTTCTCGCACCCTTTTAACAAGATCATCCCTGGTAAATATTTTGACATTTTCCCGGATCAAAGGTTTTCCTCCACGAGCTCACAGATGGCATGTATCAAAACATTGTGTGTTTCCTGGATCCTCGCGGTAACCTGCGAAGGAACTATTATGGGAATATCGGCAATTGACGCAAGAGGCCCTCCGCCTTTACCTGTTAATGCGATAACAGGAACTTTCCGAGCGGCGGCATACTTGACAGCATCCACGACATTTGCCGAAACACCGCTAGTTGAAATCGCAATGACAAGGTCCTCTTTCCTCAAATGGGCTTCAAGCTGTCGTAGAAACACTTTCGAGAAATCATAATCATTTGAGACCGCGGTCAATATTGAGGTATCCGCAGTAAGTGAAATACATGCCAAAGCCTTTCTTTCGCGCCGGAACCGTACCACCATTTCCGCGGCGATATGCTGGCTGTCAGCGGCGCTTCCGCCGTTCCCGAAAACCAGAAGTTTTCCACCCCTTGCGTAACAGTCTTTTATAGCCTGCGCCGCCTCGCCAACTTTTTCAACTTCCGAAACATCCGCCAAAAAACTTCTTTTTACAGCTATGCTATCGGAAATTATCTCCTTTATCCTGTCCCTTGCCTGCATTGCATTCTCCTTGCCCGGCTGAAAAATACTTATCTGTATCACGGCTGCGGCTCGATATGTTGAGATTGCTTCGGCTACCCACTATGTCTGCTGAAATCCTGTGCCATAGCCTTATCACTATACAAAGAACATCTTCACTCACTTCGTTCGTTCCTCGCAACGACTGTCGAAAAGTCCATTTCGCATGGCCCTGATCTCTTTGCCCGAGAGCTGGCGTCAGTCTATCTCCCTGAACGGAGGAGCAGGCGACTTGTCGTCGTCGGATCCATCGTCACAAACCGCGGCCTCTGCGTCCTTGAGTATCTTGGTTATATGCATCGTAACGGTGATCTTTTCTTCCACTCCGAGCATGTCCTGGACCTTGCTCTTTACCGTCAACTGTATGTTCTCTGTGGCCGCGGGAATGTTTGTTCCTGCGGAAACAGCCACATAACTCCTTATCATTATCCCTTTTTTCCCCACCTTTACCGCGGCCTTGGCATCGGATATTCCGGGAATGTCGCGCGCCACACGCTGAACAAAATTTTCTATGGCCGAAATAGAAACAGTAACCTCTCCATCGGGGTTCTGAAAGGTTATAAGCCTGTCACTTCGTCTGTTTTTCCTCGACTTAACGAGAGCCAGGAACCCGGTTCCCGCTATGATCACTCCCACTACCCCCAAAGTTACACGGGCATTAATATCTCCCCGGATATTGTCAACTATCTCCGCCAGCAAAGCCGAGGAAACCGTGTCCAGTGCAATAGCTATAAATACCGACCCCGAAACCACCATAATTATAAAATATACAAGACCCGCAAGCTTTTTCAGGAAAAACATATTACACCTCCCCTGGTTGAGGGCCTTTAAGCCCTAAAAATTTCAGCTCTCATCTTTCGGAAAAAACTTCTCAACGTAATGTGTCGTAATATCCCCGGAATGGAAATCAGGATCTGACATGACCCTTTTATGGAAATCCACGGTGGTCTTTACAGGGGCCACGTAAAATTCCGAAAGGGCCCTTTGCATTATACGTATGGCATCGTCCCGGGTCTTTCCATAAGTTATGAGTTTAGCGATCATAGAGTCGTAAAATGGAGGGATATCGTACCCAGAATAAACATGAGTATCCACCCTCACTCCTGGACCTCCGGGAATATTCAGAGATGTTATTTTTCCCGGTGAAGGACGAAAATCATTGTCAGGATCTTCCGCGTTTATGCGGCATTCTATAGCAACCCCCCTGAAAACTATTTCTTCCTGCGCATACGACAGTTTCTCCCCCGACGCTATCTTTATCTGTTCTTTTATAAGGTCCATTCCGGTAACCATCTCGGTAACGGGATGTTCCACCTGGATCCTGGTATTCATCTCCATAAAATAAAATTCATCACCGTCAACGAGAAACTCCATAGTCCCCGCTCCTCTGTAGCCTACGCTTAGGGCTCCTTTAACAGCCGCTTCCCCCATTTTTTCCCTCATCTTATCGCTCAGATGCGGCGACGGTGACTCTTCTATAAGCTTCTGATGCCGCCGCTGTACAGTGCAATCCCTTTCCCCCAGATGAATTACATTCCCTCTTTCGTCCGCAAGTATCTGAAATTCCACATGCCGCGGGGATTCTATGTATTTTTCCATATAAACTGCCGGATTACCAAAAGACGCTTCGGCCTCACTTCTGGCTGTAAGAAAAGCCCCAACCAGCCTGACATCATTGTGGCAAACCCGCATTCCCTTGCCTCCCCCGCCTGCAGATGCCTTTATTATCACGGGATATCCCAGGCGCTTGGCTTCTTTAAGCGCATCCTCTTTAGTTTCAAGAACAGTATCGGATCCGGGGATAACCGGGATCCCGGCTTTTTGCATGGTATCTTTGGCCGCCATCTTGTCTCCCATCATCCGCATATTTTCAGGTGACGGGCCGATGAACTTTATCTGACAAGACGCGCATATTTCTGCAAAATGAGCGTCTTCGGCAAGAAAACCGTAGCCGGGATGTATAGCTTCAACGTCTGTTATCTCGGCAACGCTTATTATGTTGGGAATATGCAGATAGCTGGATGAAGAAGGCCCTTTACCTATGCATACCGCTTCATCAGCTAAGCGGACATGAAGAGAACCCGAATCGGCCTGAGAATAAACAACTACGGTCCGCACTCCCAGCTCCTTGCATGCCCTGATTATCCTCAGGGCTATTTCTCCCCGATTCGCTATAAGTATCCTGGAAAACATAAGGTCTCGACTTTCCCGTTGAGGTTTAAAATTATCAAATGGGTTCGATGAGGAACAGGGCCTGTCCGAACTCTACCGATTCGGCATTCTCAACAAGTATTTCAATTACCCTTCCGCCAAACTCGGCCTTCACTTCATTCATAAGTTTCATGGCCTCTATAATACACAGAACATCTCCTTTTTGGACAACATCCCCCTCGTTTACATACGACTCAGATTCCGGAGATGCCGCTCTGTAGAATGTTCCCACCATGGGAGAAGGCACTTCCTTGCCTCTCTTTTTATTCTGATCTTCCCCGGAGGGAGCACTTCCCGCGCCTGCAGGAACTTGAACGGACGTCTGCGGGATTATACTCACCTCGCCTGCGGTCATATTTCGCGTCTTGACAAGTTTTACCTTAAATCCTTCCTGCTCAACTTCCATTTCGGACAGATCATTCTCGTTCATAAGATCCACAAGCTCTTTTATTCGTTTAATGCTCATATTGATCCCCTTGTTATTGTCTTTCAGGCGCGATCCTTTCCGGCTTCCCTTCCCGGGAACACCATCTGAAGAGTTACGCCCTTTCAATATACTCTCCCGTCCGGGTATCTACCTTAACAAGTTGTCCGGATTCAACAAAAAGCGGCACCTTTACAACCTTGCCGGTTTCAAGTGTCGCCGGTTTGGTAGCGCCTGAAACCGTATCCCCCTTGAATCCTGGATCGGTCTCTACCACCTGAAGTATTACGTGAATTGGCGGATCTATTCCGAGGATCTGACCGTCATGCAAGCGCATAGAAACTATCATGTTCTCCTTAAGATATTCCGCCGATAGGGAAGCGATCTTCTCGTTCACATGTATCTGCTCATAAGTAACTTCATCCATAAAACAATACCCGAGCCCGTCTTTGTACAGATACTGCATTTGTTTTTGCTCTATAAAAGCGTCCTCAAAGGTCTCGTCCGGCCTTAAGGTTTCGGACATCATCGCCCCCGTAGCAAGGTTCCTGAGCTTTGACCTGACGAACGCTCCGCCTTTTCCCGGCTTGTAATGCTGGGCTTCCACCACCTCGTGCAATTGACCGTTGTATATTATAACGGCTCCTTGCCTCAAATTTACCGCCTTTATCATACTGTAAGCACCTCTCGCCCTTTCGACGTAACCAGCACCATATCCTCGATACGAGCCCCGCCTTTTCCTTCTATGTAAAGTCCCGGTTCTACGGTCAGGACCATCCCCTTCTCAAAATTATCCGCGGAAGCTGCCCTTAAAAAAGGCCCTTCGTGCACATCCAGCCCGATACCGTGACCCAAGCCGTGCATAACAAACTTGCCGAGGCCTCTTTCGATAAAAAGTTCGTGCACTCTCTGTACCGTTTGTTTTATCGAAACACCCGGACCTATATAGCCAATTGCTTCCTTCTGGATATCACGGACATTTTCACAAAGATCCCTGATTTGTCCGTTCATTCTACATTCGCCCCATATCCTTGTCAAGTCGGAACAATAGAATTTGTGCCTGATCCCAAAATCTACGACTAAATGTTCTTTCCTCCCGAGTTTTTTATCTGTCGGGATAGCGTGCGGATACGCGGAGTTTATCCCCGCGGCGGCTATAGTAGGAAAGGCATTCTCATAACCTGACCTCCTCACAAGAACGTCCACCATTCGGGCAATCTCAATTTCCGTCATCCCCGGCTTTATTCTTCTGCTCACTTTCCGCCATATCTTAACCGTTTCCCCGGAAGCAAAACGAAGCAGAGAGATCTCGCTTGCGGACTTCACGGCCCTCATGGACATCAAAATATCTCGAACAGACCGGGAACAAAGGACGGATCTCAACTTGATCCTATCCAGCCGTTTTTTGATACGCCTGTAAAATGCCGCCGAGATCTTTCCCTCGTCAAGAAAAAGCTCACAAATATTCATTTCTATAACGCGTTCCGCCACAATATCCGGAACGGGAATATTGCCAGAAACCACCTCTACTCCGGAACCTTTAAGTTTGTTTTTTGCGAGAGACCTGTTCATACTGTCGATAAAACAAACCGCCCGTCCTTTTCGGGGAACAAGCAGAACTACTCCTGATGAATAAAACCGCAAAAAATATCTGATATCAGACGCGGATGTAACAAGAAAAGCCCCGTTAAGAGGGGCCATATCCCGCAATTCTTGCAGAGCTTTGGCGGAACTAAGTTCACTTCTCATCGGCCAGCTCCATAAGAGCGTCCAAGGCCAGAAAATAACCGCGCTTTCCCAGACCGCTGACCTGTCCTGTCACCACAGGCGCGATAAGAGATTTATGCCGGAATTCTTCACGGGCGTATATGTTGGAAAGGTGTACCTCTACCACGGGAACTTCCCGGGAACTAAGAGCATCTCTAATGGCTACGCTGGTATGCGTATACGCCGCGGGATTTATAATAATTCCGTCTGTTTCCGTGCTGGTTATCTTTTCAACTATATCCCCTTCGTGATTGGACTGGAAAAACTCTATTTCATTGCCTTTCAAAGCGGCTGCTTTTTTAAGCTCATTGTTTATTTCGTCCATGGTCACATTCCCGTATATTTCTGATTCTCTTTTTCCCAAAATATCCAGATTAGGACCGTTTATTACAAGTATCCTGACCATCCCATCCTCCCTACGTTTAGATCATGTTAGAGTTCTACAAAATGGACTTTTATACCGTCTTTGCGAGAAACGAACGAAGTGAGTGACGAAGTCCTTCGTCTCGTGATAAAGACTATGGCTCAGGATTTCGGCAGACTTAGCAGATGGCCGAATCAATCCCGATAAATATAATAGCTTATAAGATTGCTTCGGTCGCTTTGCTCCCTCGCAATGACGAGAAATAGGCATTTTGCAGAACCCTTTTAGGCCATGTCGCTCCACGAAAACTATACCGGCTTCGGTTTAAAACTCCATCCCATGTATACCAGTCCTCCTACCACGCTTATGAGAAGGTTTCCCGCCAGAGCCAGCATACTCACGGCAAAAGACACTTCTTTGCCGGCCACCACAGAAAATAGCACCACCGTGGTGGATTCTCGGACACCCAACCCTCCAATAGAAGGTACCATACTTACAAAAACTACCACGGGCATTATTAGAAGAATATTTCCGAATTCAACCCTTTTCCCAAGAGACAGGAACAAAAAATATATCGCGACACAGTAGACTATCTGGACCGCCACGGAAAGAATAACCGACCTCAGAACAACTTCAGGACGGTTTCGGTAATCGTGTATTATAGAATAAACTTCGTTTAAACGATCTCCAAGGCCGCGAAGCCGGAATCTGCTGAACATTTTCTCCATACCCTGAGCTATAAACCTATTGGTCATAATAATGATCCCGACGGTTCCCAATAGCAAAAAAATAAGGATAACAGGCCTTATCGCGGGAAAGTCAAACCTTCCCCTGTCAAAAACAAGCGCCGCCGCCGCTACAAGAAGTATGGCCAGCATGCCGATTATCCTGTCCATAAAAACACTGGCGTATGATTTCATTTTTTTCTTGTTGAAATGAGCCGCATAGTGGGCCTTTACTATATCGCCCCCTACCGCTGTGGGCATAAAATTATTGAAGAAAAAACCCACGCAGGTAAGCTCCGTGGCTTCTTTCAAGGAGACAAAAAGATTTTCACCGTGAAACACCACCTTAAGGCGCATTGAAAGAAATGCCACCATCAGAGCGATAAAGAACGCCGCGGCCAGAATATACGACAGATCCCCCGAGAGTATTATCCTCCATATCTGCCCTATATCCTTTCTCATTATCCAAAAAAGGCCGCCAAGTACACCAAAACTCACCAAAACCCTTATCGCAGTGGAGATTCCTTTTTTCACGATACATCACCCGGCCTTTCCTCTCCGCCTTTTTCAACTGCCTTATCGCCAAAAACAGATACATATCCCATTCTAAGCTGATGAAGGACTTCCTCTATCAGTTTGGATTCCTCTGCGGTAAGATTTCCCGAGGTTTTTTCTTTCAGCATGTTTATAGTGTCTATAACCGCCTGCGCGTGCTTGACGTCTTTCTTGATGTCTTTAAGCGAAGGATGATCTATCATTCCCATCGATGCGAGCGCTTCGGCCATTAGCCCCGACACCAAAGCTGAGAAATCAACATTTCGTGATACATCTTCTCTATTCATATATTGAACCCTCCAAAAGATCCGTTGTCAGAGCCTTTTCCTTATCCTCTGTATCATGTCCTCTGCCGCGGCTTCACCCATTTTTATAATGTAACCTGACCTGTCAAAATCGAATTGGTCTATATCTTTAAGGTCGGGTTTTATTATGATATCTGCCTGTCTGGATTGGTAGGCATTTAGTTCTTCGCCCATTATCTGCACGGCCTGTACGGTTACGCGCAGCACATTGTTCATCTTCTGATTTTTGACAGCAAACCCCGGATTGACCGCCAGGATGAAGGTAGCGCCGTACTTCTTAGCGGCTTTCGTGGGAATACTGTTCCTGACCCCGCCGTCCACAAGAAGCCTGCCGTCGTTCTCTACAGCTGTGAATATACCCGGCCAAGAACAGCTCGCGCGTAAAAGTTTTATAAGATCCCCGGAATCGTGTGTAAGCTCCTCTCCGGTCTCAATATCGGTAGTGGTAAGAGCGAAAGGTACCCGCATATCGGAAAATCCTCTTCCATCGACACAATCCCTTATTATGCCCTCCAACCTTTCGCCCTTTATCATACCTGTTGAATATATACCGAAGTCAACCATTTTAGGCCATGAAAACTCGCCTACTCTGCGCTCCAACTCCTCTACCGACATCCCAAGGCAATATGAGGCGCCTATCAAACTTCCTATGCTGGACCCTACTATCATATCGAACGGTATTTTTCCTTTTCCGAAATATTTTTCCAGGACCTTCAACACACCTATACTGCAAAGTCCTCTGGCGCTTCCGCCTCCGAGAACCAATATGTTCATCCTCTTTTTAAAAAATCTCATCCCTCTCCCGGCGGACTATTTTAGTATTATCCCCGCATACCCCACAACTTCCGATTCATTCCCCGTGATCTCACCGGAATCAGAATACGTAACGAGTTCCCCGCTCTCGGCCCCAAGTTCTCTTGCCGCAAATAGCATAATAGCCGACGGACCCCACCCGCACATGGATATCTTTTCCGTATCTATCGTTTCAACAAGACGCGGGGCATCCATCGCTAATACGGCTTCTATTGCCTGTTTGTCCTTTTTTGACGCCGAGATCCTGGGTTCATAATGGGTCATATCACTCGAAGCAAGTATCGTCACCTTTTTCCCCAGAGCTCTTACTGAGGCGGCTATCGCCTCTCCCACGGCTTTAAGTTCGAAAATATCGGATGAAGAAACACACAAAGGAACGATAAGAGCATCTGGGAAAAGTTTTTTAATGAACGGCAGCTGCACCTCTATTGAGTGCTCCGCTGCATGGGAAGCCGGGTCATTTTTTATGAAGGGAGCTTTTTTTATTATCTCTTCGGCAAGATGGATATCCGTTTTTATTTCTCCTATCGGGGTAGCCCAGACATCCATGGACAGCGAAAACCTGTTCCCCATGCCGGTGTGATTAGGCCCTATAATAACGAATGTATCCCTGTTTTTAATGCGTCCATATACATCTCCGGCGACCCTTCCCGAATAAAGATAACCCGCATGAGGCACTATTGCCCCGATAACCTCGTGTTTTTCAGCTTCCGGCATAGATGGCACCAGAGCCTCTATCTCCGACAAGAGGGCTTCTCCCCTGTCAGGATAAAAACTTCCCGCTACAAAAGCCTCCCTTCTCACCTTTCTTTCCCCTCCTGAATTCTTATGCGCCAAGGCCTGCTCCAGGCCGTCTCCGTATTATATGGCAAATGTCGCCCCCGGTAAAGCTTTTGCGCCAAGACTTCTTCCGCCTCTAAAGGTCGGACCGTACTTTCAAAACAGCCGCGTGTTCCGGATCAAGGATCTCTCCGGCAGCCTTGATAATATCATTACGGGTAACTTTGGAAATTCCCTCATTATACTCTTCATAGTGCAAAGCTCCAAGCCCGTAAAGTTCACTTAACGCCATAGTCCCGGCAACAGCAGAATTGCTTTCCAGGGATCTGGCATGATCCGCTATCGATCTCTTCCTGGAAGATTCTATTTCGTCATCCGTTATATTCCCCGAGATAACGGTGTCCAAAGCGCTGAAGATCTTTTCTTCGGCCCGGTCAAGATTCTCCCGCGTTGTGGCCGCGTAAAGCAGAAAATAACCTTCTTCGGGATGAGCCATATTTGAAGCGCCCGAAGTATAGGCCAAGCCCGCGTCTTCCCTGACAATATCAAAAAGTATTCCATCACGCCCTGAGAGAAGCGCGCTTATAACGTCGAGAGTGTATTTCCTTTCGTCATACAAAGAAACTCCCCTGAAGCCGACCGCCACTACGGACTGTTGCTTCCTCATTGTAAGTTCCTTGCGGGCATGCTTCTGCTCGAACAAAGGGTTCTTTCCCTCCACCCCCCGTCCTTTCGCTTCCCAGCGTGAGAAAATATCCGAAAAGTCCTCTAAGGTTTTGGCCGGATCTATATCTCCCACTACACATATCACCGAAGTCCGAGGCACAAAAGTCTCTTCATAAAAAGTTACTATAGCCTGCCGATCAAGATCTTCCACGACCTTTATTTCCCCCAAAGTCCTGTGCGAATATGGATGGCCTGCGTATAACATTTTCCTCAGGCCAAGCTCGGCTATATCAAAAATATTCTTTTCCTCTTTTCGTATACCCGCTATCACAAGTTTTTTCTGTTTCTCTATCTCATCATCGGGAAATACGGGATCGGCTATAATATCGGCCAATATTTCAGCCCCGTAATTAAGGTCGTCCGGGAACAATGTCATTGATACCACAGTGCTGTTTAGCCCGCTTTCGGCGGATATGCTTCCCCCCATACGCTCTATAACAGGAACTATGTCTTTTTCGCTCCTCTTTCCTGTTCCCTTTAAAAGAAGGGAAGCTGTAATATTGGCGATACCGCTCAGGCCGGGTTCTTCGGCCATTGATCCTCCCCTATAGGCAAAGATCACGGAGACCAGCGGCAAAGATCCGTTCCTTTTAGCTATTATCCGAAGTCCGTTATCAAGAACCATTTCCTCGATACCGTGAACTTTTTCCTCCGGGCTGATATCTTCATATCGGCCCGGTTCCAGA
>Ga0172377_10000362_pt1 | contig 42230 bp, 37 predicted proteins | sample Pumphouse3metaG_FD_119749 | JGI IMG/M metagenome (GOLD analysis project Ga0172377, IMG submission 119749) | Leachate microbial communities from a municipal landfill in Southern Ontario, Canada - Pumphouse #3 metaG | ecosystem: Engineered > Solid waste > Landfill > Unclassified | place: Canada... | reverse complement strand
TAATGCGATTTGCTGACGCTGATATATTTGCTCGGATATTTTATCGGCTTTATCATATTCAAGCAGCACACCGTTAATAATCAACTGTTGCGATTGAATATTTATATCAAGCAATTCTTTAGCCGAACGCTCTACTTCTTGCAATGGACTTTCGTCAGGTCTGGAAACAAAGAACATAGTTGTCTTTGTCGGATTTTTCAGTGTTTCAACAGCATCCTCATATACTTTTTTCCTATCTGTTAGTCCTGACAGTTGACCAAGACACGATGCACCGGTAGTGTTTTCATCAATAAAGGTATTCCAAGCAGAAGGTAACTCTAGCATTCTAAGGGTATGACCAGTAGGTGCTGTATCAAAAATGATATAGTTGTAATCTTTACGTTTGTCCCCATTGGTAATATAATCGGAGAACTCATTAAATGCAGCTATTTCAACAGTACATGAACCTGATAACTGTTCTTCCATATTGGCTATAACATTTTCAGGTAGTTTGCCCCTAAAAGGAGCGATAACCGATTCTTTATATTCGTATGCCGCTTCTTCGGGGTTTAGGTTGACAACACTAAGATTCGGAACTTCTTTTATTTTAGTTTCTTTATTGCTTAGTGGAATACTAAAAACGTCTTGTAGATTAGAAGCAGGATCGGTACTTACCAACAGGACTTTTTTGCCATTGTCGGCAAGATTGACTGCTGTGGCACAAGCGATAGAAGTTTTACCAACTCCGCCTTTACCTGTAAAAAACACATACTTCGTTTTAATACTGTCAATCGGATTAAATTTATTCATGTCTACTTATTTTTATAGTGTACAATCCCTATCCTAACCGTTTTTTCGGTTAGGCAAATTGATGTAACACTGTGTTTATTAATTTATTGTTTGATAGTTAGCTCTTCTTCGTTAATCTCTAGCCATTCGGCGATTTGCTTATTGGATGGGTATGTTTTTTTCAACACCACCTCGCCATTAATTGTAGTGAGAGGCATAGCGTCAGAGCCTTCTTCCATTAGAATTTTATTAACTGCTAGTGTATCGACATAGACTTGCGGATTATCTTTCAGATTAAAACGTTCTATGATTATCCCTTTTTTCTTCTTCAAGGTTTCAATCACTACGGCGATACGCATTAGTTCAGGATCAATATTCACTCCGCAAAGACCAGTCGGGCAGCATAAAGCAGGATCGTATATCTTAATCTCTTTTCTGTTATCTAATTTTAAGCCTTCCATATTTCAGTTATTTTATATTGTTATTACCTTTCTAATTTCTTCTTCCGATGGCACTATTCCTTTGATAACAACTTCGCCATCCACAACCACAGCAGGGAGAGACATGATATTATATTTGACAATTTCTAAAATATCTTCCTCCTTCCTTAGAGTAGGCTCGTTCTCCATGCCTTCGATCACTTTCGCAACTCTGTCATAAGTTGTTTTACAATTTGGGCAACCTGTGCCTAATACTACTATTTCCATATCTTACTCTATTAAATATTCGTTACTATATAATATATTCCCACTACGATAAATACTGCCGAAACAATTCGCCTGAACCATACTTCAAAACTTTTCATTCTGTTGTAGAACTTTCCAACATTCGACATACTGTAAGCCAAAAGATAAGCAATGATAATAACAGGTAATCCCGTTGCTATGGCAAATACTGGAGGTAAAAGTAGTCCCGATGGGCTGCTAATTGTCATAGGAATAAGCACACCGAAATAAAGTACCCCACTGTATGGACAAAAAGCTAATGCGAATAGTACCCCTAACAGAAAAGCGTTCAGGTAGTTTTTCTTCATTCTCTTTTCACTAACCTTTGATGTGATTTTGCTTAATGCTGGGATATTAAATTTGATAACGTCTAACATCAATATGCCGATTATGATTAAGGCAATACCTAAATACAAACCGCTAATATTTTGCAGCATTTTGGCTACATAGAATTTACTTGCCCCGAAATAAAATACCAATCCTAAAGCTGTGTAACTGAAAGTACGTCCTAATGTATAGAATATACCATTGAAAAGGACACGCTTTTTATCGGCTATATCTTTACTCAAATAGGCTGTTGCTGTTATATTAATATCTATTGAATTAGCTATTGGAGAATTGAATTTAAACTCTACTCTGATAGAACATGAAGAAACGGAATATACGAAACAGAATAATGAGGATAAGAAGCAACGAAAAGCTTTGTGGGCGGTATTAATTATCAACTTCGCTTTCTTCATTATTGAGATGGCGACTGGTATTGTCTCCAAGTCAATGGGTTTGGTAGCCGATAGATAATAGTCAGTTTCCTATTTGTCAAATCATATTCTTGATGAATGATATTATCTAAATTCTCCAATTTCAGGCGTATGAGATTTTCTTCACACGGACAATCCATTTTATCTATTATAAATACTGCCTTATACATGATCAGTAATATTTCTTTTTAAGCCAAAATGCAACATTTACAAGGGCGATGAGTACGGGCACTTCGACAAGTGGCCCTACTACTCCCGCAAATGCTTGTCCGCTATGAATACCAAAAACACCGATAGCAACTGCAATAGCTAACTCAAAATTATTCCCTGCTGCGGTAAATGATACGGAAGCATTTATATCGTAACTAGCTCCTGCCGCTTTAGAAGCAAAGAAGCTGATAAAGAACATAGCCACAAAGTAAATTAATAGAGGTATGGCAATGCGTACCACATCCATTGGTATTTGTACTATCAGTTCCCCTTTAAGGCTAAACATCAATATGATGGTAAATAGTAATGCAATTAAAGTAAGTGGGGAAATAGTCGGGATGAATTTTTCTTCATACCATTTTACACCTTTGACCTTTACTAAAATCAATCTGCTTAGAATACCCATTAGGAAAGGGATTCCCAAATAAATTGCAACTGTTTCGGCTATTGTTCCAATCGAAATATCTACGATTGCACCTTCAAACCCGAACAATGGAGGAAGTTTGGTTATAAATAACCATGCATAAAAACTGTATAAGAATACTTGAAAAATACTGTTTAATGCCACAAGCCCTGCACCATATTCGCTATTGCCATCCGCCAAATCATTCCAAACTAAGACCATTGCTATGCATCGGGCAAGTCCGATTAATATAACACCGACCATATATTCGGGATAATCTTGTAAGAAGGTTATTGCCAAAATAAACATCAAGATAGGGCTGACTATCCAATTCAGAAATAAGGATAGACTCAATATTTTCACATTCTTAAAAACCTTTGGAAGAAGTTTGTAATTAACTTTAGCTAATGGAGGATACATCATAAGGATTAATCCGATTGCTAAAGGAATATTTGTTGTGCCACTTGATAGAGAATCAACGGATTCGGCGAATGTTGGGAAAAAATATCCCAATCCGACACCAATAGTCATTGCTATAAATATCCAAAGAGTTAAATTCTTATCAAGAAAACTCATTCTTTTATTACTCATATTCTTTTATTTTGGTGTTATAGAAGTCTAAAAAAGCTTTTTGAATTTCATCACGGACGCGGATAAACTCGCTGTGAATATATTCTTCTGTACCTTTTGCATCGGATGGATCATCAAATCCGATATGCAACCTATTCTTTACTTTTCCTGTAAATGTTGGGCAACTTTCATTAGCACCACCACAGACTGTTATAACATAATCCCAAACATCATTAAGATACATATCAATACTATCTGATGTGTGATGGGATATATCTATTCCTATTTCCTTCATCACTTCAACAGCTTTCTGATTTAGTTTACCACTGGCTTGTGTTCCTGCCGAGTACACTTCCTGTTTGTCATCAAAAGATTGAAGAAAACCATGTGCCATCTGACTTCGGCAACTGTTACCTGTACAAAGAATCAATATTTTCATTTTATGCTGATATAGTTATTAATTTCGTATTTCGTAGATTAACGAACTTTTATGATAAATTTTTTTAGCATGAGCCAGAATTCATTTTTATTTCTTTGAAGAAATCTCCAAACAGAGACTTAGCCATGCTCCAATTTTCTTGATTGATACAATATTTGATACTAGGTAGTGTTATTTCGCCTTGGATAAGACCTGCATCCCGAAGTTCTTTTAGGTGCTGAGACAAGGTACTCTTTGCAACTGGAATTACTTCGGACATATCACCATGATAGCAACATTCTTGGGTAGCTAACATCTGCAAAATAGCAATACGCACAGGATGCGCCAAAGCTTTAGCTATGCGTGCGAGATTTTCTTGTTCTTCTGTTAATGCTTTTTTAGACATGATCGTTTTGTTATTGTTCGCAAATATACGAACATTGTTTTGTCTGCCAAATAAATATCAAATAAATTTTCCTAAAAGCAAATATTAGATAGAATTTTATTTGTTATATAATTAATAATTAGTAAGTTTGTTGATAGAAATTTATGCAGACAGAACGCTGTCAGAACTAGACAAAAGATTAAAACCCGTTCTCGGTACCACATAAAAGAGCAAAGTCTAGTTAGGGCTGATTACTAATCATTTACAAGATATAAAAGTGTTCCCGCTCGGATCACTCTCTGAATAAGGCACTTATCTATTAAAAAGATGAGTGCTTTTTTTTGTTTGGTAAAACAATAGGAAACATTTGTTGTAAAAGCGGTTTTTCACATTCACCCCCCCCCCATAAAAAAACACCCATCGTGCCTTGTGAGTGTTTCAAAGCAAATTAATTGACTAATATTATTTGAAGCAATCTATATAAGCTCCGAAAACATATAATTTGTTTCTTTGAGCTCCTGTAATTTCTTTAATTATATCTAACTTTTCTAAGTCAGCGAGTAAATTATAAATTGTTTGTGGTGATTTATCAATAATCTTCATAATTTCAGAAGCAGAAATTATGGGTTTCTTATACATATAATCAATAATTAATCGGGCATCTATCCCTCTTTTTCCTAAAGTATCAACACTTTTTTCAATTGAGTTTTTTAACTGCATAATCGCACTTAATGTATTTACTCCGTTTTGAGAAGTTTCTACAACTCCTGTAAGAAAAAACTTTAACCATTGACTAATATCATTATGAGTACGAACGCGCATTAAATTATCATAATATAAAGTTCTATGGCGTTCAAAAAAATCAGATAGATATAGAATTGGACGCTTTAGAATATTTTTTGAAACAAGATATAAAGTTATTAATAATCTGCCTGTTCTTCCATTTCCATCTAAAAAAGGGTGTATTGTTTCAAATTGATAATGAATTAGAGCAATTTTTATCAAGTCGGGGGTAAAATCATTTTCTGAATTGGCGAATTTTTCAATATCTGACATTAAATTGTCTATCTCGTAGTGAACTGGAGGAATAAATATTGCATCGTTAAGAGTGGCTCCACCAATCCAGTTTTGACTATTTCGAAACTCTCCGGGTTGTTTATGCTGGCCTCTAACACCTTGTAAAAGAACTTTATGAGCCTGTTTTATAAGTCTAGTAGAGAAAGGCAATCTGTGTAGCATTTCAACAGCCTCATTCATTGCCATTATATAATTTTGAACCTCTTCCCAATCATCTCTTTTCTCTGCACTTATTTCTGATTTAGCTAAAAAAGCTTCTTCGACTTTCGTCTGAGTTCCCTCAATCTTAGATGATTGTGTAGCTTCTTTTGCAATATGCATTTGAATAAACAAGTCTATGTCTACATATTCAGAATACATATCTAAGCGTCCTAGAAAACGATCAGCTTTGCTTAATAGACTAATGACTTGCATATCATCAATTTCCCATTTCCTATTTAACAATGTTGGCTGAAAGCTTTTATAGCCTCCTTGATTTACAAACTTTCCAGACTTGTAATTTTTCATATTACATAAAAATTAGAATGAATAACCTTTTATTCTAAAAACACGCTCAAAATTAGAATAAAAAAATCACAATCCCAATTTATATAGTATAAATTAGAATAAGAGGGTTTTTATTCTAAGTTAGCTTGCTATCATACAAGTTCACTTGTTTTTGTATTCAAATAAAGGAATACTGTGCAGTATCTAATTGTTTACTACATGGAAATAATGTAGTAATTGTATTAAAAGTTTGACTAATCTAAGTTTCGGATTTGGGAGAAAGTCTTCAAATACTTTTTTTAACTCAAAACGTCAAAAGTGTTCGGTAAAGTGTTCGGTGTTATAATATTTGATATGTTTGTGGTAATACAATTTAAAACGGACATATAGAATCTGAACAGACTTGTTGACTTCTTAAAAACAAATAATTGAACATTCTCATTAGAGTAGTAGATCGTAAGGATAATGCTAAATCAGTAATCAGTAATGGAAGAATTAGTAACCATATCATCCAATTTTTTAAACCGAACGCAGCTCTTTCCCATATCAAGCTTTTGTTTTGCATGCTTTGGATATTCTGATATAAACCAATCAAGCAGATCAGGAAAGGGATATATTGCCATATGATAGAAGTTTATAGAGTGTTTCTGGGAGGCTATACTAGCAAAAGGTAAAGGTTCACTCGGTTTACAATGATAACCGGGTGGATAGATTCTATGAGGAACAACATAACCTAGACCTCCATAACTTATGGCAGCCTCAAATCCTTCTGGCAAGTTTTCTAATATAACATTGTGAAGTTTCTGAAATACCTCTTTCCTTTCCTCAGGAACATTGTTTAATATCTCAGTAACAGTTTTACCTTCCGTTTTCATAATTATATGATGATGTTAATCTTATGAAATTGTAAAACACTATAATGAATGTTTTTGTTTCATATAGAGTTTATTAATGGTTATACGAACCTATTTTATTCAATAATAGCTATATTTTTTATGAAAACAGGTATAACAGGTGCTACCGGACAGCTAGGCCGTCTTGTAGTGGATAAATTAAAGAACAGAGTAAATTCCAGTGATTTAGTAGCATTGGTCCGCTCACCGGAGAAAGCAGCTGATTTAGGAATAGAAGCACGTGCTTTTGATTACACTAAACCAGACACTTTGGGTAATGCATTAACAGGTATCAATCAGCTGGTGCTTATATCGTCAAATGAACTTATGGATCGTGTTAAACAGCACGAAAATGTAATAAATGCAGCAAAAGCAGCAGGTGTAAAAAGGATAATTTATACCAGCTTGCTTCATGCCGATACAACTTCACTTAGCTTAGGTAAAGATCATATTGAAACGGAGAATTTATTAAAATCCTCAGGTATTCAGTTCACTATTTTAAGAAATGGATGGTATACTGAGAATTACACTTCCAGTATACCTGGAGCAGTTGCTGGAGGTGCTTTTTTAGGTAGCGCCAAAGATGGTAAAATATCTTCTGCTACTCGGGAAGATTATGCAGATGCTATTGTAGCAGTTCTTACCAACGAAGGTCATGAAGGTAAGATATATGAATTGGCGGGTGATGAAGCATACACTTTAAGTGGGCTAGCAGCTGAGATATCCAGACAGACAGGTAAGGAGATTCCCTACAAAGACCTTTCTGAAGGTGAGTATGCGGAATTATTGACCTCATTTGGAATACCTGTAGCTTTCGCTAAAGCTATAGCAGGCTGGGATGTAGGAGTTTCAAAAGGTGATCTGTTTGATGATAGCAAAGTATTATCAAAATTAATTGGTCGACCCACTACACCGCTTTCAGATTCAGTTAAGAAAGCCTTGGGTTAATAAGATATAAAGCCATATAGTTGATATTCAATATTATAATGCACCGAAATATTTTTGGTGCATTTTTATTTGTATTTATATGAATGCTGATCAGTTCAAATAAACAGAAAAACACTAAACATACAAATATATACATTATGGTAAATTGTGAGTATTGGCTGCTTTTTAAATGGTAATTATATGGTATTGTGATCTGTAATGTTTCAGACTTACTTTGCAGCTCAATTCAATATTAAGGTACAATGACTAAAAAATTGTTTTTACTCACAGTTAGTTTACTATTCAGTATAGTTGCACTTTTTTCACAGAGTAACGCCCAAGAAAGCTCAATGTTCAGTGGTAGGGTTCTTGGTGTTGATGATGAGGCGCTTATTGGTGCTACAGTTTATTTTGAAGAGTTGGGAGTAGGGGATGATACCGACCTTTCTGGAAGCTTTGCAGTTGAGAATATCCCTTCTGGTAAGCATACAGTGGTTGTAAGCTACGTTGGTTATGAGAAGGTAACCAGACAAATGAACTTTTACAATTACGATGTAGAGCAGGATTTTAAACTTGAACCAGACAATCATGTGCTGCTTGAAGTTGAGGTTTTTGGAGTAAGAAAGGAGCGACCAGAAAAGATGGATGCACTTACAAGAATACCTCTAAGACTTGATGAGCAAGTTCAGAGTATTTCAGTTATTTCTCAGAAGATGCTAAATGACCAGGGTGTACTGACGCTTAATGATGCAGTGAGAAATGTACCGGGAGTTACAACATTTGCTACTTTCGGTAATACATCTGAGAGTCTTACTTCACGTGGATATAGGGGTATACCAGTTGTGAAAAACGGAGTAAGGGTACATTCAGATTTCAGGGGAACAGGTTTTCTAACAGATATGCAGGGTGTTGAAACTATACAGGTCTTAAGAGGTTCAGCAGCTATTGCACAAGGGTTGGGAAATGATCTGGGATCTGCCGGAGGTGTAGTTAATGTAGCAACAAAAACACCTAAGTTTATAAATTCAGGAAATGTAGGAATAAGAACGGGGAGTTGGGGGCAGATAAGACCAACATTCGATCTCCAGTTTGTTACAGATAAAATTCAGAAAACAGCTTTTCGTATAAATGGTGCTTATGAACAGGGTAATAGTTACCGTAACCATGTTTCAAAAGACAGAATTTATATCAACCCTTCGTTTGCATGGAATCCGGATGATAAAACTAAAGTTACCCTGGAGCTGGACTTTATGCATGATTCAAGAACACCGGATCAGGGAACAGTTAACCTGAGTGCTGATAGTGTATTTAATGTGTTTGAGATGCCTGATGACAGGTTTATGGGTTTTAAAAATGATAGACAGGTAACTAATACATTAACATATATGGGGCAGATCAATCGCGAACTAAATGATTATTTGACCATGAGGGTAGCTTATGCAGGATCTGATATGGATCTGAGAAAAGTTGGTGCACATGTTTCTTCTCTACGAAATGTGACTCAAACAGGACTTTACAATCTTCGTTCAAGAGTTTACAGTGGAAGTAGCAGAGATGATAAGAACGGAGTTTTACAAGTTGATCTTATTGGTAAGGATATTTATACCGGTAGTGTGAAGCATACCTTTAATGTGGGTCTGGATTACAAATGGTCGGATGTATCGACTAACAGCACCAATTCTATTACTACAGACACCATTGATGTTTTACAGCCTATAAATAATGAAGCACCGGTTGTAACACTGGTTGACGGTGAGCCTGTTACTGCACGTGAGTATGCATATGGAATGCTTTTGCAGGAAGTGGTTACATTTAACAAATATCTGAAATTATCATTGGGGTTAAGATATAGTCAAATCAGTGGTATAAGCAATAATAATGTCTCAACAACAGGAGGTAATGTATGGGATCCGCTCGCCGGTATTATTATTACACCTATTGAAAATATTAACCTCTTTGCATCTTATACAACCACAACTTCATTAAGAGGTGCTGCTAATCTTCTAGAAGATATGGTTACACCAGTCGGACCTTCAAAAGAGGAGCAGTTTGAAGTTGGATTCAAAACTGAGTGGTTTAATAACAGATTAAGGTTTAATGCCACATGGTTTGATATTGTAAATAACAATCTTACTTATGCAGCTCTCAATGATGCAGGTAATAATACAGGTTATTATATTAAAGCGGGTAATTTGAGGAGGCAGGGACTGGAGTTGGAGATGACTGGTAAACTGCTTAAAAATATGGATGTAGTATTGGGTTATTCATATCTTGATGCTGCATATCATGATAGTCCATATTACCATGAAGGCTCAAAACCTATGAATACTGCAAATCATATGGCAAACAGCTGGATTAACTATACTTTCTTTGATGGTATTCTTAGAAATCTGACACTTGGAGCAGGTGCATATTATGTAGGTGAGCGTCCATTTGCTGAGTATACTTATAAGGTTTTACCAGGTCATAACGTACAGCCTGACACAAAACCATTCATTGCTGATGGATATACTACTCTTAATATAAAAGCAGGTTATCGTATTCAAAATATTACACTTCAGCTTTTTGTAAATAATATTCTAGATTCAAAAGGTTACACTGCATATTATAGAGGAGGTTATCTGAATCCTATTGATCCAAGGAATTTTGCTGCTTCATTGAATTATCAGTTCTGAATGTAGTTACGAAGTGTAGATTAGCTGAAAACTTAACATTATATCTATCTGTTTTTTGCTTTAATTAATATCTTTGCATATCAATTTGTTAAAGATTAATTAAAATAATTATGGGAAACAGAGCAAGTGGTTCAGCAGGTGATGCAGTTTACGGTTTAGGAGTAATAGGTGCAACAATCTATTATATTTCTACAGCGACCGGTTTTTGGATGGGTGTTCTAGGGTTCTTAAAAGCACTGGTATGGCCTGCGTTTTTTGTATATGAAGCACTGAAGTATTTAGGAATGTAAAAAGGATACCAACTACAATATGTTTGTAGGGGTATCCTTTCGGTTTATTACGGAACAGGTGATTATTTACTGTTACTAATCGAGAACGAATAGTAATAGTCAGGATTATTAAGTAAATATTCCCTGTGAGTTCTGGGTTGCCAGCTATTGTCGCCACCCACACCTGATTGTTTGAAATCAATATTCAACCACGTTTTTTCACCACGAACCGGATCATCAGATGGATTGTTGCCAGATGGTTTTGAATCGTTTAGTGACTCGCTTGAGTAGTTTTGAATATTAAAATTAATGAGTGGTAGCCCCATAAACTTCACAGCATTGTTTCCGGAGATTACTCTAACCCAGCGCACATCAGTTTTATTGCCATTCTCCTGTGGCATTACGTGACTGAAGTGTTGTTCTTCAACGTTACCTTTATAAATACCTATGAAAGCCGACTCTTTACGATCATCGTATGATTCGTGAGGACCTCTTCCATACCATTCAATTTCATTAAAATCGGAGGGTAATGCTGTTCTAAGACCTACTCTTGCCAAAGGGGGGATGTTTGACGGTACTGAAAACCAGTTGTCAACTGTAATCCTGCCATCACCCGAAACTGTATAATGACCTTCGTAAATTATCTCATTTGTAGTGGTTTTTACTGAATTCTTCACTATAACTTTAACCTGATAATTATTAATTTGTAAATATTCAATGCTGAGAGGTTCAATCTTTATTTTATCCAGGCCAGCTTGTCTCCATCGATCTGCATAACTGTTTTTACCGCCACCTTCATCATTATCGGTTGGCACTCTCCATAAGTAGGGGAGTAATGGCTCTGTTAAAACAATCTGATTGTTATAGATTAGCTGACTCAATGCTCCCTTTTTCTTATCAAATGTTGCTGTAAAACCATCTCCAGATAGCGTTAATATATTGTTTCTACTATCTATATGAAGGTGGCTCATAGTTTCAACAGATGTTCTTTCCTTTACAAAGTGAGAGAGGCCAAAATCAAGTTGTTCTTTAGCTACAATAAATTCTGCATCAGCCCATAACTTGTTTTCCTTAAGGTGAAAACTGAAATTCATAAAATATTCATTACCCTGGGTGATTGCAGATCTGTTAAATTTTATTTCCATGAGTTGACTCTCTTGTGGTTTGATATTCAATTCATCAATTCTGCCTGATTCAATTTTCTTTCCGTTTTCAATGATCTCCCACTTCATATAGATATCACTTGCATCAGAAAAGTAATTTTCGTTTGAAATGGAAATAATTCCTGTGTTGATATCGATATCTTTTACATTAAAATACTGATAAACCTTTTTCAACTCTTCCATTTCGGGTTGAGGTGTACGGTCAGGATTTAACAAACCATCGTTTGTGTTTGAACCATCGCTATAGTTAATGATATTCCAGTACTCTCTTCCATTCTTGTCTTTCGATCTTAAAGCCTGATCTATCCAGTCCCAGGTGAAACCACCCTGAAATCTTTCAAATTCATTATATAAGTTCCAGTATTTTCGGAAGTTACCAAGACTGTTTCCCATTGTATGAGCATACTCACAAATGATTATTGGTCTTTCTGAGTCCCAGTTGTAATAATCTTCAAGATGTTTCATCGAAGAATACATGTCTGAGATTATATCATATCTGTTTAGAGTGTGTGCATAAGCTGGGTTTTTGGATTCATAATGTACTGGTCTTTTTTCAGGGTCTGCCTCTTTTATAGCCTTATAAGCATGATCAAAATTGACTCCCCAGCCTGATTCGTTGCCCATTGACCAAAAAATTATAGAAGGATGATTTTTATCCCTTTTAACCATATTGGAGTTGCGTTCTACAATCATCTTTTTCCACTCATCCCTTTCTCCAACATAGTAACCTTTTTCCCATAATCCGTGACTTTCAACATTAGCTTCGTCCATTACATATAGGCCATATTCATCGCATAGGGTGTAGAATTCGGTATTGTTGGGGTAGTGACTCGTACGAACAGCATTTATGTTGTGTTGTTTCATTAGGATAATGTCTTCAATCATTGATTCACGGGAAACAGTTCTTCCATTATACATGTCAAAATCATGCCTGTTAACTCCCTTAATTTTGATTGCTTTTCCATTAACGAGAAATAGACCATCTTTTATTTCCACTTTCCTGAAGCCAGTATTTATGACAAATGCCTGTGTGTTTTCCCCATTTGACTTTAAAAGCTCTATCCCTACTTTATAGAGATTTGGTGTTTCTGCACTCCATTTCAATGGATTTTCAATTCTCGAAGTAATTGTGATCTTTTCCTCTTCTCCTCTTTTTACTTTAAATGGTGAGCTTTTAATTGTACATATGACTTTGTTACTACTATCTTTTAGAATTGTTCGAATTATGTATGTTTCATCTGACTTGCCATTGATGTTTTCAACATCAACACTAATATTTAGTACAGCATCATTTAAATCATTTACAAGTTCAGAGTAAACTGTGAAGTCGCGCATCCTGACTGATGGTGTAGAAAACAGATAAACATCCCTGTATATACCACTTAAACGCCAGAAGTCCTGATCCTCAAGATAACTACCTTTTGACCAGTTCAATACTTTCAGTGTAATCTCATTTTCTCCTTTATTCAAGTATTTAGTGATATTAAATTCGGATGGCAGCATTCCATCTTCATGGTATCCAACCTCTTTTCCATTTATCCATAGAATCATGGCTGACTGTACACCTGCGAAGTGAATAAATACCTGATCATTTTTCCAGCTATCAGGTATAGTGAAGCTCTTTTTATATACTCCTGTAGGATTGTAATCCTTGGGTACAAATGGAGGATTGGGTTCAAAAGGATATTTTGTATTTGTAAAGTATGGAGGATCATATTTACCATCACCCTGTAACTGCCAGTTTGATGGTACTGTTATATCATCCCAGTTACTATTTACACTCTCCTTATGTATATCAGAAGGAACCGACTCAGGGTTATTGAAGTAACGAAACTTCCATATCCCATTTAATATCTTCACATTTGGTGAGTCTTTCAGATTATTATTATCCCAAGCAGGACTTTTAAATGGTATATACGAGGCATGGGCTTTTTCGGCATTTATCTGAGTGATATTGAAATCTTCCCAGATGTTCACATCTTTCCCTTGTGCAAAAAGTCCTGCTGTAATAAAAGTAATCAGCAGCAGTAGAGTCTTCTTATTTATCATATTATGCTATTTATTCGATATTTATTATCAAAACCTCTTTTAATCAGATTATAATTCCAGATTAATCCCTTTCTTTTTCTCGAAATCTAGTAGCTTTTTCATTTCCTCAACAATTTGGGGATTTTTATCTGCTACATTTTCATATTCACTACGATCTGTTACTATGTTGTATAACTGATCATCGGAGCTGTTTCCAAGTTCTGTATTTGTAAGTGGGTTATAAGATCTGCCACTACTTGGTTCAATATATTTCCACACTCTTGTCAGAATTGAAAGTGAACCGGCAGAACTAATTATATAATCTCTACCTGAGATATCTATTCCAAGCCAGGCATTTAACTGATTTTGACTGTCATCAGGTATTTTGTCAGTTTTCTCAAAACCTGTAAGAACAGCCATTGTTGCTGTCATATCTATTTGTGATATTAGTGCAGGTGATACATTTGGGTTTACTCTCTCAGGCCAGTGTACTATAAATGGTACTCTTGTCCCTGCTTCAAAATTACTGTATTTGCCACCTCTGAAAGGTCCCCATGGCTTATGATCCATAAGACCCTCTACAGAACCATCATGATATCCGTCATCTACAACAGGTCCATTATCACTTGTAATGATTATAAGAGTATTTTCAAATATTCCTGCTTTTTTAAGAGCTTTCACGATCTCTCCAACTGACCAGTCGAATTGTACAATTGCATCTCCACGATGCCCCATTTCTGTGACTCCTCTGAATCTTTCATGAGGATATCTCGGTACATGAATATCATTTGTTCCGAAATAGAGGAAAAAAGGTTTATCGCTGTTTCTTTCAATAAAACGGGTTGCATGAACAGTAATGCTGTCTGCAATATTTTCATCTTCCCACAGTGCTGATCTGCCTCCTTTCATATATCCTATACGTGATATCCCATTCACAATGCTTTGATTGTGACCGTGACTGGGATGAAGTTTTGTTAGAAGTTCAGGGTTATCTTTACCTGTTGGTTCTCCTTCAAAGTTTTCCTTGTAACTGACATGTATAGGATCATTCGGGTTTAGATTGACCACTCTCTGATTCTCCATAAAAACACATGGGACTCTATCTCCTGTTGCTGCCATTATATATGAGTAATCAAAACCAATCTCGGCAGGTCCTGGCGTCACATGCCCGTTCCAATCCTGTTCTCCAGACTTATCACCTATTCCAAGATGCCATTTACCTACTGCTCCTGTAGTGTATCCCATCTGTTGCAGCACTTTTGGGAGAGTTACTCTATCTGGATTTATAATTAATGCTGCATCACCATTGGCAACGCCAGTACCTCTTCTTCTCCAGGGATACTCACCTGTAAATAGACCATATCTTGAAGGAGTGCTTGTAGCTGCTGCTGAATGTGCATTGGTGAATCTGATACCATTAGCTGCAAGTGTATCTGTATTTGGTGTATTCACTTGTTTAGCACCATACGATGAAAGATCTCCATAACCAATATCATCAGCATAAATAAGTACAATATTTGGCTGTGATTTAATATTGATAGATGCAGACTGAGCAGATTTATTATCAGAAGCACTGTTTGCAAATATAGGACTTGCAACAAATGAAGCAGAGATTATTGATATTAATTTTTTCATTTTTATTTAAAATAAAGGCCAGTCTGGATTATCTGTTCTTGCTCGTTTCATTATCTCTTTCAACTCTTCACTTTTTTCAGGGAATAATGCAATTAAGTTATGATTCTCAGATGGATCTGAAGCAATATTATAGAGTTCGTACTTACCTCCATTACGTATATCCAGATGAATCAGTTTCCAGTTTCCTTTAATAACTGCTTGTTGTCCACCTGATTCCTGAAATTCGAAGTAAAAGTAATCTCTCTCTGCCTGGTCTTCAACACCCAGCAATGTAGGAAGGATACTAACTCCATCTGTTTTTGTTTTGTATTCAACTTCTAATATATCTGCAAATGTTGGGAGGTAATCCCAGAATGCAAAGGGGAAATTGCTTTTTTCTCCTGCGGCAACTTTTCCTTTCCAAGATATTATTGTTGGAACTCGTATACCACCTTCATAGAGATCCCTTTTATATCCACGGTAAATACTGTTATTATTGAAGAAGTCTGGGTCACCACCACCTTCACGGTGTGGTCCATTGTCACTTGTAAATATTATAAGAGTATTTTCATACAGGCCTTCTTCTTTGAGTTTTTCCACAATTTGTGCCACATATATATCTATTCTTTTAACCATAGCAGCATGTGTTGCACGAGGATAATCCTGTGACATATATCCGCCTATTCTGAAATTTGGTCCAGAGTCTGTTCCTTTATATGGAGTTTCAGGGAACTTACCTCTAAGCTCTTGTATTATAGTGTCTTCAGGCACTACTAATTCTGCATGTGGCAGAACAATTGGGACATACAAAAAGAAAGGGTTATTTTTATGCTGTTCAATGAATTCAAGCGTTTTACTTTGTATTAAGTCTTGAGAATAGGAGCCAAATCCTCCATCGTTGTTATCAGGTAAATAAACTTTGGTATCATTTTCCCAGAGGTGACCCGGATAGTAGTTGTGTGCCAATCGCTGACAATTGTATCCAAAAAAATGGTCTACATACTGGTTAACCGGGTCTCCTGTAGATCCCGGATACCCTAATCCCCATTTTCCAAAAACACCGGTTATATAACCAGATTCTTTGAATAATTTGAATAAAGTATAAGTATCTGCAGGGAGTGGGGCTTGTCCTTCAGGTTGTATTTCTCTATTGCCTCTGATTGGCGCATTACCTGTGTGTAATCCGGTTAACAGACTAGCTCGCGAGGGTGCGCTAACAGTTGTTCCTGAATAACTTCTTGTGAATCTTGTTCCTGTTAATGCAAGTCTATCAATATTAGGCGTCTGAAACTTATCCTGGCCATAGCAACTAAGATCACCATACCCCAAATCATCGGTTAGAATAAAAACCACATTCGGTTTGTCTTGTGAATAAATAGATGTGATAGCAGCTAATCCGAGAGCAGTGGTTGCTAGTTTAATTTTAGACATGATATGTTTTGTTAATTTAATAATTAACAAAGATATAATATTTTTCTTTAAGAAAATGTATGCTAAAAATTAGTTCTATTATTAAAGTACTATATTGGGTTGTGGAAAATATACACGAAATGTGAGATACTGTAAGAATAGATAGCTTAATTTGGCAGGTTTCCTATTTTTGTAAAGGATTATTGAATTAAAAATAGAATTACGCGCATTGATTTTTTATTTAATCCAACCAAAACCTTAACTATGTTTTTATTTTTTCGTAGTGAATACGAGATCTTAAAAACATAGTTTTTTTATTTATAAGTGATACCTTTGAAAAAAAACATTGTTATGGGATATGAAATTGAGAGGAAATTTCTGATTAAAGGGGATTTTAAATCACAGGCATATAAGAGTTTCAGGATAAAACAGGGATATTTATCTCTTTCCGGAGTAAGTGTTATTCGCGTCAGAGTAAAAGGTGAAAAGGGTTATATCACAGTAAAAAGTGCTCTTGCAGAGGGTATGTTGACAAGACATGAATGGGAATATGAAATACCTGTTGTTGATGCTGAAGAGATGCTTAACTTGTGTGAAGAGGGTATAATAGATAAAACCCGCTATCTTATAAAAGCAGGTGATCATATATTTGAGGTAGACGAATTCTATGGGGAGAATGAAGGTCTGTTGATTGCTGAAGTAGAACTAAAAGAGGAAAACGAAAACTTTGAAAGACCTGAATGGTTAGGGGCAGAAGTTACAGGAAATGTTAGATATTATAACTCATTCCTGTCGATCCACCCCTTTAAATCATGGAGTAAATTGTAATTTTATTCTATTACAGTTACCCAGCCATATTTGTCAGGTTCGTCACCATACTGTATAGCACGAAGTTTTTGATATAACTTTTCGCTAATAGGACCAGCTTTGCCATCCTTACTAAATTGATAACTTTTATTTTCACTTAGGTCATCTATTCGTAAAATAGGACTTATAACAGCGGCAGTTCCACATGCTCCTGCCTCTTCAAATGTTGCGAGCTCCTCTTCAGGTATTGGACGTCTTTCAACTTTCAGTCCCATATCCTCAGCTAACTGCATAAGACTCTTATTAGTTATAGATGGTAAAATGGATGTTGATTTTGGAGTAATGTATGTATTATCTTTTATTCCAAAGAAGTTAGCGGGGCCACACTCATCGATATATTTTTTCTCTTTTGCATCCAGGTAAAGAACAGCTGAGTAACCCAGCTCATGCGCTTTTTCCCCGGCAACCAGGCTCGCAGCATAGTTTCCACCTACTTTATAAGTGCCTGTACCAAGTGGTGCTGCACGATCGTATTCCCGCAATATTACCATAGGTGTAGGTTTAAATCCTTCCTTAAAATATGGACCTACAGGAGTAACAAATATAATAAAAGTGTATTCTGTTGCAGGCTTTACTCCTACCTGTGCACTAGTTCCAATTAGTAATGGACGAATATATAGTGATGCGCCACTTTCGTAAGGTGGTACAAAGCGAGCATTTTTTTTGACAGCCTGAATCACCATTTCTTCAAATAGCTCAACTGGTAGCTCAGCCATCATTATACCTCTGCAGGATGATTGCAACCTTAAAGCATTCTCGCGCATTCTGAAAACACGAATTTTTCCATCTTTACCTCGGAATGCTTTTAATCCTTCAAATACTTCCTGTCCATAGTGCAGACAAGTTGCAGCAATATGAAGATTAATAAACTCTGATGTTTCTGATACGGGATCACTCCATTTTCCTTCCTTGTAGTAACTGCGTATGTTGTAGTCGGTTTTCATGTAGCCGAATGATAAATTCGACCAGTTTATAACATCCATCTCAATAAAATTTAGTATTTGAAATAAAATTGTGCAATTACAAATGTATGAATATATTTTCAAAAACCACTTTTTTAACAATATTAATAAGTAATTTCGTATCTCGGTTATGATTGATCAAAATACAATAAGTCGTATACAAGACGCTGCACAAATTGTTGATGTAGTGTCTGATTTCGTGACACTTCGGAGGAGAGGTGTTAATTTGGTTGGATTGTGCCCTTTTCATGAAGACAGAAACCCCTCTTTTTATGTATCTCCAGCTAAAAATATTTGCAAGTGTTTTGCTTGTGGAGAGGGAGGACCGCCTATTCACTTCATAATGAAGCATGAACAGTTGTCATATTATGAAGCATTAAAATATCTTGCACGCAAATATAATATAGAGGTAGTAGAAAAAGAGTTTACTGACGAGGAAAAACAGGCTCAAAGCGATCGGGAGAGTATGTTTATCCTTAATGAATACGCTAGAGATTATTTTCAGAAAACATTGCATGCACATCCTGAGGGTAAGGCAATTGGACTCTCATATTTTCGCGAGCGGGGATTGAGGGATGACATTATAAATAAATTTCAATTAGGTTATAGTCTTGAACAGAGGGATGCTTTTTCTGTTGAGGCGCAAAAAGCAGGATATTTACGTGACTACCTATTAAAAACTGGTCTCTCCACCGGTGGAGAGAATAATCAGCCACTTTATGACAGATTCCGGGGAAGAGTAATTTTTCCGGTTCATACATTGTCAGGAAAGGTTGTTGCATTTGGAGGACGTATTCTTAAGAAAGCTGAGAATACAGGAAAGTATGTGAACTCTCCTGAAAGTGAAATATATTCAAAGAGTAAAGAACTTTATGGTATTTATTTTGCTAAGAATGCAATAATTAAACAGGATAAATGTTTTCTGGTAGAGGGGTATACAGATGTTTTATCTATGCATCAGGCAGGGATAGAAAATGTTGTTGCATCTTCAGGTACCGCTTTAACAAGTGGACAGATTCGTATGATTCGCCGTTTCTCAAATAACATAACTGTTATTTATGATGGTGATACTGCGGGTATAAATGCTGCTATAAGGGGGATCGACCTTTTACTGGAGGAGGGAATGAATGTTAAGGTTGTTATGCTCCCACAAGGAGAGGATCCCGATTCATTTGCGAAAAAACAGAATGCAGAGAGTTTTAAGAGATTTATAGACTCCAATGAGAAAGACTTCATCCGTTTTAAAACGGAACTATTAATAGAAGAGGTTGGAGATGACCCTGTAAAAAGGGCAGGGATGATCTCAAATATTGTAAATAGTATTGCGTTAATACCTAATACAATTACCCGATCGGTATATATACAGGAGTGTTCTCAGCTACTAAATATTCAAGAGCTTGTACTGATTAATGAAATAAATAAAATCAGGCAAAGGGTTTGGGAGAGAAAAAGAGATCAAAAAGATAAAGAAATTTCCAAAGCAGGCGAGTTTACAATTGGTGAAAATATAAATAAAACCATTAGTAATAAAGAAACTAAAGAACCGGGAAAGAGTCCATATGATCGTTTTGAAAAAGAGATACTTAGATATATAGTGAGATATGGAAATACTCCATTGTATCAAAAGTTTGACAAACGTAAACGAAAAGAGGGAAACGAAATTATAGAAGAGGACGTTTTAATCGAAGAGGGGCCTGGTGTAACAGAGTTTGTACATTTTGACCTTGAACGCGATAACATTAATTTTAAAAACGAACTTTATCAGTTAATGCTTGATGAGGCTGTAAGTAATATTGATACAAAAAATTTTGATTCTGGTAATTTTTTTCTGAATTATCCTGATCCTAAAGTTAGCAAACTTGCTTCTGAACTGCTGAGTGACAGGTATCACCTAAGTAAAATTCACTCAAAAATTTTAGGAGAAGAGGTGGGTGATAAAAACTCTCGTTTATTAGAACAAAACATGCTCCATAGTCATGTTCCCAGGGCAACTACTGAGCTCAAAAATGCTTATATACAGACCAAAATTAATGAACTGAAAGAGGAGATCAAGAAAAGCGATCCGGAAAACTGTTCAGCATTCATTACCAGATTAAAACAGCTTCAGGAGATAAAGAAAGTATTGGCTAAAGAGCTTGGTGAGAGAATTGTATTGAAATATTGATTAGATTAAATTTAAAGACATGTACTTAGAAACACATGATGTAGTAAAGCAATACGCTAATCATTTAGCGTTGAATAAGGTAAGCATAAGTGTACCGAAGGGAACGGTTTTCGGTTTATTAGGTCCTAATGGTGCTGGAAAGACAACTCTTATTCGTATTATCACACGAATAACAGCGCCTGATAGTGGTGATGTTATGATTGAAGGCCGGCAATCTGTTGGGAATGATATTTACAACATTGGATATATGCCTGAAGAAAGAGGACTCTACAAGAAGATGAAAGTTGGCGAACAGGCTATGTATCTTGCACAGTTGCGAGGGATGTCTAAAAAACAAGCTCATCATGAACTTATGGTATGGTTCAAGAGATTTGATATTATGGATTGGTATAACAGGAAAGTTGAAGAACTGTCTAAAGGAATGCAGCAGAAGGTGCAGTTTATCTCAACCGTAATTCATGACCCAGATCTGCTTATTTTTGATGAACCATTTAGCGGTTTTGATCCTGTGAATACAGATATCGTTAAAAATGAAATGCTTAGATTGAAAGATGAGGGGAAAACAATTATTCTATCAACTCATAATATGGAGTCTGTAGAAGAGTTATGTGATAATATTGCTCTTATTAACAAGTCTCAGGTGGTACTACAGGGAAATGTATTTAAAATACGTAAAGATCACAGACCAAATATATTCAGGTTTAGGATATTTGGAGATGACTTTAATTTGGAGCACCCATCATTTGAGCTTTTATCGAAAGAGCCATACCATGAATTTATAGATCTGAGAATAAAAAAACTAAACGGAATCAGTAATAATGATCTGGCAAAACTTATTTTCGACAATTATGAAGTGGTAAGTTATGATGAAGAACTACCTACCATGAATGATGTCTTTATAAAGACTGTTACCAAAGATAAAAACATTAGTACATTATGAGTAAGTCAACTATGAACAGATTAAGCTTAATAATTCAACGAGAGTATCTTACAAGAGTAAGGAAAAAATCCTTTATAATTCTTACAGTACTTATGCCATTTCTTATGGTGGCAATATCTCTGGTTCCATTTTGGCTATCAACGCTGAATGACGGGAGTATAAAAAATGTTGCAGTAATTGATAACACCGGAATATATGCACCATTATTGAAGTCAACTGATCAATATGATTTTCAGATTATAGGGAGTGCAGAATTACAGGATTCAGAAAGCAGGTTAGGTAAGGATTTATTTGCTATCCTGCAAATTACAAATGATTTAAGCAAAGATCCACGCGCTGTATCACTTACATCAGAAAAGCAATCACCAATGGAATTGCAGTCACTTATAGAGAGAACCTTAAATGAGAAGTTGACAGAGCAAAGGCTTGATGAGCTCTCAAATTCAAGTAATGTTGACAGTGAGGCAATTAGTCAGGTTCGTAATATTCTTGAAAACTCATCAGGAGTTAGCCTTAGAACTCTGCGTATGGGTGATGACGGTAGTGTAAAAGAGTCTTCAACTGAGATAGCCAGTATAATCGGGATGATGTTTACAATTCTGATCTATATGTTTATACTACTATACGGCAATATGGTTATGCAGGCTGTTCTAGAAGAAAAAAAGAGCAGAGTTGTCGAAGTAATGATTTCTTCTGTTAAGCCAGTTAATCTGTTGATAGGAAAGGTTGTAGGTATAGGATTAGTTGGACTTACTCAATTAGCAATATGGGGTATAATGACTTCAGTTCTTTTTACTGGAGTATCTTTCTTTATTGCAAATCCTGAACAGGCAGTAGCTGTATCCTCCGAAATGAATGATTTCAATATTGAAGGAATCCTGAATTCAATAATGAGTATAAACTGGCTGGAGCTACTCTTTTATTTTATATTGTTTTTTATTGGAGGGTATGTATTGTATGCCTCAATTTTTGCAATGTTCGCTTCAGCTGTTGACAGTGAAGAGGATACAAGTCAATTCATGACACCGGTAACTCTCCTTATCGTCTTTGCTTTCTTGGCAGGATTCTATAGCGTAAGCAACCCTGATGGTCCTTTGGCATTTTGGACTTCTTTAATACCATTTACTTCTCCTATCGTTATGATGGTAAGGATTCCATTTGGAATTCCATTTTGGGAGGTCCTTATGTCTCTTGTGTTGCTTTATGGTACATTCATATTAATTTCGATATTTGCTGCAAAGATATACAGGGTTGGTATTTTAATGTATGGTAAAAAACCATCAATTCAAGAAATGATGAAGTGGGTTACATATAAATAAAACAACAAAAGTCTGCCCTAATGACGTAAAAAAAAGAAAAAAGATATATATTTGCAAAATAAATAGCAAATGTCAACCTAAATAGTCATTTGTTGAGTATAATCTTAAAACACTTGCCTGGTTCTGTGGGATCACGCAAGTGTTTTTTTAAAATGGATTATTATGAGATTCGAAAAAATGCATGCCGCAGGCAATGATTATATTTATATAAATCTTTTTGAAGAGAAGGTGGAAAATCCAGGTGAGCTATCAATAAGATTGAGTGAAAGACATTTTGGTGTTGGAAGTGATGGAATCGTTCTTATAGGTCCTTCAGTTCAAGCTGATTACTCAATGTTGATGTATAATGCTGATGGTAGTGAAGGTTTGATGTGTGGTAATGCCGCACGTTGTGTAGGTAAATATTTGTATGAAAGAGGTATGACTAGTAAAAATGAGATTAGTCTAAGTACAAAGTCGGGCATAAAGCATCTATCACTTAAGATTAATAATTCTACAAATAAAGTAGAACTGATTCAGGTTAATATGGGTAAAGCAATTCTTTCAGCAAAAGATGCCGGAGCTAAAGGATATTTTCAGTTAGCTCTAAATGAAATGATTGATTATCCGATCCAGTTCGATGAGCAGAAATATCGAATTACATTTGTTTCGATGGGTAATCCACATGCGGTAATATTTTTGCATAATATTGAATCCTTAGAAATAGAGAAAATCGGACCAAAGATTGAACATCTAAATCTATTTCCCGATCGAACAAATGTTGAATTTGTTGAAGTAGTTGATTCAAAACATATAAAAATGAGAGTTTGGGAAAGAGGAAGTGGCGAAACCTTTGCATGTGGAAGTGGTGCTTGTGCTGCAGTTGTGGCAGGTAACATTATAGGAAAATGTAAATCCAAAGCAAAAGTAAATATGAGAGGTGGGCAACTTGAAGTGTTATGGGATAAGGCATCAAAAGAAGTTTATCTTACCGGTGATGCTCATTTTGTATATAAAGGAGAGATCTGATGTTTAAAGTAAACGAAAACTATTTATTTCTTAAAGAGAGCTATCTTTTTAGCACGATAGCAGAAAAAGTGGAAAAATACAAAACCACTAATCCGGGAGCCGATCTGATACGTCTTGGTATAGGAGATGTAACCTTGCCCTTGCCCCCTTCAGTAATTAAAGCTATTCATACTTCTGCAGATGAGATGGGAAGTAGGGAAACATTCAGGGGGTATGGTCCGGAGCAAGGTTATAGCTTTTTGAGGGATAAAATCGTAGAGATTGATTATCTGCAAAAAGGAATAGAAATTGCAAATGATGAGGTGTTTATAAGTGATGGATCTAAAAGTGATACAGGTAATATAGGAGATATTTTAGGAGAAGAGAATGTGGTTGCTATAACTGATCCTGTATATCCTGTGTACCTGGATACAACTATAATGAGAATTGGGAAATCTAATAAGATTTTATTACTGGAATGTGAAGAAGATAATGGCTTTCTCCCTCAATTACCCAAAGAGCATGTTGATGTTGTATACCTCTGTTATCCCAATAATCCAACTGGAACTGTAATGACTAAGTCTGAGCTAAAAAGGTGGGTAGACTGGGCGTTGGAGAACAACAGCCTAATACTTTTTGATTCAGCATATGAGGCTTATATTCAGGATGAAAATGTGCCTAAATCAATATATGAGATAGAAAATGCCGAACGGTGTGCAATAGAATTCCGATCTTTTTCAAAAAATGCAGGGTTTACTGGTCTTCGCTGTAGTTACACAGTAGTTCCCATGTCGCTTAAAACAAAACTGGCAAATGGAACAGAGATCAATATAAATAAATTGTGGAACCGCAGGCAGTCTACCAAATTTAATGGTACTCCATACATTGTGCAGCGAGCAGCAGAAGCAATCTATACTACAGAAGGTCAGAGAGAAGTTAAAGAAATGGTGGCTTACTACATGAACAATGCCAACATTATTCGTCAAGGATTGATAAATAAAGGATGGAGAGTCTTCGGTGGTGAAAACTCTCCATATGTGTGGATGAAATGTCCAAATGGCCTTGATTCCTGGGAATTTTTTGATCACCTCCTAAATAAATGCCATATAGTTGGTACTCCAGGTGTTGGATTTGGCTCAAAAGGTCAGGGTTATTTCCGTTTAACAGCTTTCAATAGTCTTGAAAAAACAGTTGAAGCTGTGGAAAGGATTATTTCAGTCCAATAGAATTTCTTATCAGAACCGGCAATAGTATACAAATGTGCCTATTTATAATTAGTTTCATAGCTAAAACAACATTTTTCTACTTAGTTATTGCTATTGAAGCTTAATACAGTGATTACTACCTTTGTTTCAATAATATGTTATTTAAATATATAGAGTTGAGACCGGTAAAACATGCTTATCGGTCTTTAGTTTCTTATTAATAAGTTGATTGTTTGAGAGTAGTTGTACCAACGATTATATTATTGATATTAGCTGTTTTCTCACTATTCGTGGGAGTAGCAGATATTACTGTTGCTGACATAATCAATTGGGATGTTGAGAAAATATCCCTGATTTCAATAAGCAGGATTCCAAGAACTGCTGCACTAATATTAGCTGGAGTTGGAATGAGTGTTTCCGGTGTTATAATGCAACAGATGACACAAAACAAATTTGTATCTCCCACAACTGCAGGTACACTGGAAGCTGCAAAAATGGGGCTTCTGATTTTCTTTATTTATACTTCTGCCGCTGGTATGGCATTAAAACTGTTATCAGCCTTTTTGTTTACATTTCTTGCAAGTATAGTTTTTCTGGCAATAGTACGGAAGATAAAGCATAGGAATGTAATATTTGTTCCGTTAGTTGGACTTATGTTCGGTGGTATTATTGGCTCCATATCCACATTTCTTGCTGTACGATTGAATATAGTTCAAGACTCTAATGCATGGATGATGGGCGATTTCTCAGGTATATTACAGGGACGCTATGAGCTGATCTATCTCTCTTTACCTGCAATTGTCATTACCTATCTTTATGCTAATAAATTTACTGTTATAGGAATGGGTGAGGAGTTTTCAAAGAACCTGGGACTTAACTACAACTCAATAATGAATATTGGTCTGTTCTGTGTTTCACTGACAGTCAGTTCAGTTGTTATCACTGCAGGTGCCATTCCATTTCTAGGGCTGATAATACCAAATGTAGTCAGTTTAATATTTGGAGATAATCTTAAGAAAACATTACCCCTGGTAGCATTAACCGGAGCAATTTTCCTATTGATTTGTGATGTTTTCGGCAGGATAATAATATATCCGTATGAGGTACCGATAGGGGTTACCGTCAGTATTTTTGGTGCAATTATTTTTCTATTTTTATTATGGAAAAGGCGTTAGTTATAAGAAGAAACCTTATAATTGCACTGATATTACTGATTGGAAGTGCACTGCTTTTTCTGTTCTACAAAATGGGAAACAGTTGGGAGTTTGCCATCCGTTTCAGGGGAATTAAGGTGGTTGCAATAATTGTAGTTGCCGGATGTGTTGCATTTTCATCAGTCACTTTTCAAACTCTAACAAACAACAGGATTCTAACTCCCTCAATAATGGGCTTTGAATCGTTATATCTTCTAATTCAGACTATTATTGTATTTGTTTATGGTGATCAGACATTTAAAGTCCTGAGCCATTTCAGCAACTTCGCCATTTCAGTAAGCGGAATGATAATCTTTTCTTTTTTGCTCTATTTGATGATTTATAAAAAGGGAAAAGATAATCTTTACCTTCTCTTACTGGTAGGAATAATACTTGGAACACTCTTTTCAAGTTTAAGCTCATTCATGCAGTTGCTCATTGACCCAAATGATTTTTTTATAATTCAGGGGAAGATGTTTGCTACATTCAATAAGATAAACAATGGTCTGCTTTGGCCATCATTAACGATAATGGTCATAATTCTTTTTATTGGATTCAGGATGTCAAAGTACCTTGATGTACTGGCATTGGGAAGAGATCAGGCTATTAATTTAGGACTAAACTATAATAGAGTAGTAAAGTTTTTTCTTGTTTTTATTGCAATATTAGTTTCTGTCTCCACTGCTTTGGTGGGACCAATTACTTTTTTAGGGCTGCTGGTAACAAACTTAACATATGAGCTGTTTAAGACCTACAAGCATAGTGTCATAATTATAGCTTGTTTTTTAGTATCTGCAATTTCATTGCTTTTAGGGCAGTTTATTATGGAAAGGGTATTCAACTTATCTGTTCCAATAAGTGCAATAATAAACATTGTAGGAGGATTCTATTTTATGTACTTACTTTTAAGAGTTAAAAAATTATGATTGAAGTTCAGGAAATCACAAAACAATATGGTGATAAAGTTGTACTCGATAAGGTGGGTCTGCAATTTAACAAAGGAAAAATTACTTCACTAATTGGAGGTAATGGTGCAGGCAAGAGTACTTTATTATCTGTAATAAGCCGTCTACTGTCACAAGATGGAGGCGTAGTCTTAGTAGATGAAAAGAATGTAACCGAATACAAAAGTAAGGTGCTGGCTCAACGACTCTCTATACTAAAGCAGTCGAATCATGTGAGACTAAAACTAACTGTTCGTGAGCTTGTTTCGTTCGGAAGATTTCCTTATTCACAGGAAAAACTTAATAAAGAGGATATTCTGATGGTTGACAGGGCCATAGATTTTCTCAATCTTAAGGATATAGAGAATTCATATATTGATGAACTGAGTGGAGGTCAGAAACAGCGAGCCTACATGGCTATGGTTGTTGCTCAGGATACAGAGTATATTTTGCTGGACGAACCTCTTAATAATCTTGATATGAAGCATTCGGTGCAGACTATGAAAATAATGCGTAAGCTTGCAGATGAGCTTGGTAAAACAATAATCATAGTATTGCATGATATAAATTTTGCCTCTCACTACTCTGATTACATTGTTGCACTGAAAGAGGGTAAAATTATTTATCACGACACTACAGAGAATATAATCAGAGAAGATGTCCTGAGAGATGTTTTTGATATTAACATAAAAATCTGTGAGTTTGAAAGTAAAAGAATCTGTAACTATTATTAATATTTAAACAGTATGAAAAAAAATATATTTTATATCGGATTAACTTCATTATTAATCATTGGGTTAATCCAGACAGGTTGCACAGTAGGCAGTCAAAAAGGAGATACGGATGATAATACCAATGGAGAGAAAATAGAAATCACTCATGCATTAGGTACAACCGTAGTTAATAGTAACCCTCAAAGGGTGGTGGCACTCGATTTCTCTGTACTTGAGAATCTCGATTATATGGGTATTAAACCTGTTGCAATACCAAAAAGCTCTATTCCTGCCCATCTTAGTAAATTCAAAGATGATCAATCGGTAGTAGATGTTGGGAGCTTAACCGAAGTCAATCTAGAAAAAATAAATGAAGTTCAGCCTGATCTGATTATTATGAGTCAGCGTCTACTGGATTTTTATGATCAACTATCCTCAATTGCACCTGTTTTGTATCCAGAAACTGTAGATTCAGATAACTTTATGGCAGTTTTTGAAAAGAATCTTGATAACCTGGCACTTATCTTCAATAAAAAGGATGAGGTTGAGAAAGCAAAAAGTGATATCAGGAAAAAGGTTGAAGAAGCAAAGAAAATAACAACAGCTTCCGACGACAGAGCTTTAATCCTGTTGCATAATCGCGGACGATTCAGTGCATATGGTAGCGGCTCACGATTTGGTCTCATTCACGATGTCCTTGGAGTCGCCGAAGCAGCTGAGGGATTAAGTGTACACAGGCATGGTAATCCTGTATCCAGTGAGTTTATTCAAAAAGCAGATCCAGATATTATTTTCATTATTGACAGAAGCAGAGTTGTAGAAAATAATACAACAAATAAGGAGGAAATTGAGAACTTGCTGATAAAAGAGACGAAAGCTGCAAAGAATGATAGAATATATTATCTGAACCCCGAGGTTTGGTATCTTGCAGGAAGTGGTATCACTTCTGTAAATATCATGATAGACGAGGTGGTACAGGCTTTTTAATTAAATTTGCATTTAATATTAATTCTATAATAAGTGCAATTGACAAATGAAAATGAAGATTAGTCCAAAACTGAAGTTTACAATTTTATTCTGTTTAAGTATATTTACACTGACTGTTAAGGCTAAAACTGTCACTACTCCGAAAATAAAGCCATCACAGGAATGGATTGATCAGAAATTTTCAATGTTTATTCATTTTGGTCTCTATTCTGTATATGGAGGCGTTTATGAGGGAAAATCAGTAGAACGAGGTTATAGCGAACAGATACAGTCATTCGCGGGAATATTCAGTGACTGGTATGGAGAGACGGCTAATGAATTCAATCCTTTGAAATGGAATCCCGATAGTGTTGTATCCCTTGCTAAACAAGCAGGGATGAAATCTATAATTTTTACCTCAAAGCATCACGATGGTTTTTGTATGTATCACTCAAGATATACAGAATTTAATATTGTTGATGCTACACCATACTCTAGAGATTTAATGAAGGAACTTGCCGATGCTTGCCGGAGAGGAGGTATAGGCTTTGGGGTCTATTATTCGCTGATCGACTGGCATTATCCGCACGCTTATCCTATCTCGAGTCACAATGCGGATCCTCTAACTGATGAGCATTACGAATTCAACATGAAACAGGTTGAGGAAATTATGACCAATTATGGAGATATATCAGAAATTTGGTTTGATATGGGATCTCTTACACCTGAGCAAAGTAAAGGTCTGTATGAGTTGGTTAACCGTTTGCAGCCTGACTGCATGATTAGCGGGAGGTTAGGTAATGATTATGTTGATTTCGCAGTGATGGCTGATAATGAGTACCCTGATTATAAAATGGGTATACCCTGGCAAACTGCAGCTTCAATTTTTAACGAAACTTGGGGATACAGGTCATGGCAGGTTCGAGGAGATCTACAAGAAAAGAGAGAAGAGAAAATATCTAGTTTGATAAAAGTGATAAGCAGAGGTGGAAACTATCTTCTCAATATAGGTCCTCGTGGCGATGGTTCTATTGTTGAATTTGAAAGAGATGTGCTTCTTGGAGTTGGAAACTGGATAAGTAAAAACAGTGAAGCAATTTATGGTTCTGAAGCAAGTCCTTTTCATACTCCTTTTGAATGGGGTGATATCACTTATAATAATGATAAAATTTACGCTTTTATAAGCAAAATGCCGGCCAATTCAAAGATAGAATTGTCAGGTTTCAAAGGTAAAGTAAAAAGTGCGGAACTGTTGTCAACCGGTCAACCTCTTTTTTTCTCTCAAAAAGGAGACAAATTGATAATTAATGCGGACATGGGAATTAACAATAGAGGTATTGATACTGAAGCTGTATCGGAGGCTGAATTCCCTGTAATTAAAATAAGCTTTGTAGACGGTTTTACTATTAATCCATCTATAATTGTCAATGATGGGAAATTAATCCCTGGTAATAGTATGCCTGTTTTTGGCCATTCAAGTTTGAATTACTATGCTGGCTACAAGAGCCTGACAGGTTACAACTGGGCATTTAAAACAGGAAGAAAAAGTATTATCCCTAAAATAAGTTTTACAGAAAGTGAAGTTGGGCGTAGCTTAAAACTTAATATAGATGGTGAAAGTCAAATAGTTACCCTTAAGCCATCTGGAGAGAAAACTATTACTACACCAAAAGGCTCCGTAATGTGGGGCAAACTATACAGAAAACCGGGCAAGGGAGTTTTTGGAAATCTCGAAGAAGAGGGTTTGGATTTTGTTTCAGTTGGTCAACTCTCAGAAGATCTAAAGACCGTTTGGAAGGAGGTTATAGATTATAAATATGGAGAAAAGTATCAGGAGAAGATTTCACCCAGACAAAGTTTCATATTACTGCAGGAAATAGAGTCTGATCGCAATCAAACCATAGCTGTGAGATTAGGCTCAGGCAATGGAGCATATATAATACTAAATGGCAGATATATAACTGCTCACTTGTCTCCAAAACGATTAAAGTATCAGGAAGAGATTGTGCTGCTTCCTTTAACCAAGGGAAAAAATCAACTTATTGTAAAATATTATAACGGTTACGAAAAAGAGTTATCTTACAGTATCACTCCTCTAAACGAATGGACTATTTTTGAGAACAACTTAAGTAGTTATAATTTACAAGAAAAAGAGTATCACACAATATCTCTCACTGCTGAAGACGCAGAATCTTATGTTTCACCTATCCGAATGAACAATATCGTAATAGAATTGAATTAATTAGGTAGTTTTATTTATTCCAACTCATTGATTATCTTTGCTGCAAATAAATCATAGCAACAGAATATGAAACCACTATTTATTCATTACCCCAAATGCGGCACATGTCGCAAAGCTTATAAATGGCTTGAAGAAAATGGCATTGAAGTAGAATCCCGTCATATAGTTGAAAATAATCCCAATAAAGAAGAACTTTCTGAATGGATAGATAAGAGTGGGCTGCCTATCAGCAGATTTTTCAATACTTCAGGGATTATTTACAGGGAAAATAATCTAAAAGAGAAGGTTAATTCAGCATCTCGCAATGAATTACTGGAAATACTTGCTTCGAATGGGATGGTAGTCAAACGTCCAATTGTAGTAGGTGATGATTTTGTACTTGTTGGATTTAACGAGAAGCAATGGTCCGAGAAGTTACTTTGAAAACCATTTTATAGACGTGAAGAGAATCATTATACAAATCGCTTAAACATGAAAATTGGAAATTTAGAATTTCCTGAAAGGCCGGTTTTTCTGGCACCTATGGAAGATGTAACTGATATTGGTTTCAGATTGTTATGCAGACAGTTTGGAGCTGATATGGTTTATACTGAATTTATTTCAAGCGATGCACTTATACGAGAAATAAAAAAAACCAAACGTAAAATACTTTTCAGTGAAGAGGAGCGGCCTATAGGTATACAAATTTATGGCTGCGACCCTGATACTATGGTCGAGGCTGCAAAAATATGCGAAGAGGCAGATCCTGACATTATTGATATCAATTTTGGCTGTCCGGTAAGAAAGATAGCCGGTAAAGGAGCAGGATCAGGGATGATGCGTACTCCGGATATAATGCTAGAGATCACCGAGAGAGTTGTAAAAGCAGTAAATAAACCGGTGTCTGTTAAAACCAGACTTGGCTGGGACGATAATTCAAAGATAATTGTACCTCTTGCAGAACAACTTCAGGATTGTGGTATCGTGGCTTTAACAATTCATGGTCGCACCCGTTCACAGATGTATAAAGGTGATGCCGACTGGTCATTGATCCGCGAGGTTAAAAATAATCCAAGGATGCATATTCCAATAATAGGCAATGGTGATGTTACTTCACCTGAAATTACCAAACAACGATTTGAAGAAACAGGTGTTGATGCAATAATGATTGGTCGTGGAAGTATAGGAGCTCCCTGGATCTTTGAGGAGATAAAATACTTCCTTGAAAAAGGTGAGCATATGCCTATGAAATCATTCAGCTGGTATCTGAATGTATTAAAACAACATGTTCAGGAAAGTGTAAACAGGTTAGATGAGATGAGAGGTATCCTGCATATGCGCCGTCACTTGGCAGCTACACCTCTATTCAAAGGTATACCTGACTTTAAATCCACTCGTATAGCGATGCTTAGGGCAAATACACTGGAAGAGTTGTTCTCAATTATGGATGAAATTCCTGTTAAGTATGAGGACTATATACAATCCAGCTTTGTGAAATCAGAAGAATTGATGGTGTAATATTTTACACCATCAATTTTATTTAGTCATTATATTTCTAATACTTTCACCACGAATATCATCATACATTTCAAAGCGATGTGATTTTTCACGGCTATCAACAGAAATTTTTTCGTTTATCTGAGTAGAGCGGAATGGGGTTGAAATAGCACTTGCTGAACGCGTAAACGATGTTTGCCCTGTAATGAGTGATAAAGCTTTTCCAAGTAAAGGATCATTAGTATCACCAAAGCTATAGAGATATAGATTTTCAAACTCATCAATTTCATAATCCGGAGTGAATCCAGCAGTAAAATCTGAAAAGCCAAGGCTATTTGCGAATTTCACTACAATAGGTTGCATTCCCCATTTATTTTTTGGATCATCATCTTCGTATATTGTAATTGAACCTACATTTTTTCCATATGTAGTTTCCCCGATAAGGATCACATCCATATAAGGTTTTAGTCCGTTTATGATAAATTCACTGGCAGAAGCTGTCCATCCCGAAGTTAACACATATAACCTGGGTAAATTCATTTCAGGGATAGCAACTGTTGTACCTATAATCTTGTCGATAAAATAATCCTTATTATAGTTTGCTCCCTCTTCCTTAATGAGAGCGTTGTGCAGAATAGAATTATATTGTGATGTAGTAAGTACATTTTTTGTTGATCTGTTTTTCACTAAAGCACTTGCAAGTGCGATAGCTGAGGAGACTGCTCCACCACTGTTATATCGAAGGTCAAGAACCATCTCATTTACACCCTTAGATTTAAAATTGCTAAGCTTGCTAATTAGTTCTTTATCATAATTGTTACTTTTATCTCCATTATCCCTTGCAAAGAAGTTATAAACAAGATATCCTATTTTATTATTAGCTACTGTATAAATGGTATCAAGATAAATAGGGTTTTCGGCAAAGTAATTATGCATATTTATGGTTACATCTCCTGAACTCTGGAGTATATACCTTTTCTCTGTCTCATTATAAACAAAATCAGCCATACTCAGTTTCTTTGTCCCGGTACCGCCAAAAAGATTTTTATAGTTGTCAGCGGTAATATTTTGTCCATTAATTTTAGTAATAAACCTGCCTCTGTTAATACCTTTAAGCTCTGCATCTGTTCCATGCATTGCATAAAGAACTAAAGCGTAGTATTGCTTAAGGGTAGCATCTGTTCCTACTAAAATATATTCAAAACCTATTTCATGAGAAGCAACTCCGCTCAGATTGCCTAATAATTCAGTATAATCTTCCTGAATCCAGGAGAAGCGGTCTCCATCCGGATTTGATGTTTTATTATATTTATAAAGTATTGATTCGAAAAAGTCTTCCGGATTTAGTGAATAGTTAGGACTCTTAGAAAGCTTGTCGTTCCATAGATAATAAACCGACATATTATCATAAATCCAACCATTTACATATTTATAATCTGATATTACGTCAGAGGTTATGATCTCTGCCTTACCTGAGTTATTTGCATTCTCGAAAGTGACTATGGAGCCATCTTCCAAAGTAGCAGTAGCAACCGGAGGATCAACCTGATTGTTAATTATTGCGTTAATAGTTTCAGTATATCCGCTGCTGTATGTTAGTTTAAAAGTTTTTGTTCCTGCATCATATGTTACAGTTTCCAACTCACCTTTGTCATTAATTTTGTCGTTATCATTACAAGATGTGTTTATTAGCAACAATAATGAAAAAACGAGCAGTATGAAATAAGTTCTTTTCATTTGACTTTATTTGTGTGATAAAAATGTTAATATATTAATTGTAATAAAAGATAAGTATGTGGTTGGTAAAAATGAGACTGCGAATGTATTAAATATTTTAATAGAAGTGCACAAATATCAGAATTTTAACTCTCCTTTTCCCTGTCTTATGATATCATGTTCTCCCGTTGAACAATCAATAACCGTGGATGGCTCAATTCCTCCAATACCTCCGTCTATTACTATATCCGCAAAATCCTGCCATTTCTCATGTATCAGTTCTGGGTTAGTTATATATTCAATCTCATCATTTTCATCTATAATTGAAGTACTTAAAACAGGGTTCCCGAGTCTGATAACAATTTCGCGTATAATGTTATTATCCGGTACACGTATACCAACTGTTTTCTTCTTTTTATAAATTTTAGGGAGTGATGATGTGGTAGGTAGAATAAAAGTGAAAGGACCAGGCAGATTTCTTTTCATTAATTTGAATGTCGGGGTATCTACCTTTGCATATTCACTTATAATGCTTAAATCATTGCATATAATGGATAAATTGCTCTTTTCAGGGTTTATTCCCTTTAAGTTGCAAATTTTCTCTACCGCGCGAACATTAAGTGCATCGCATCCAAAAGCATACAATGTATCTGTGGGGTATATCACAATTCCACCATCTTGCAGAGCAGATACTACTTTATCTATCTCACGCGTATTCGGATTTTCATTATATATTTTAATAAGCATAGTTGCAAATATAAACAAAAATAAGTTCCAATCTATTGACTGGAACTTATTTAACTCGAGTGTTAATCTTTTTAACCTCTACTTTAGCTTTCGTCAGAATTTATATTTGCATCGAGTCCGTTACTGTATTGCTTCATTGCACGAAGACTCATACCCATGCTGGAGAAACCTCCATCATTATATAGATTCTGCATAGTAACCTTGCGGGTAAGATCAGAGAACATCACAACGCAGTAGTCTGCTGCATCATCGGCATCAGCATTACCTATTGGTGACATACGTTCTGAGAAATCCATCAAATCCATCATGCCTTTTACACCACTTCCGGCTGTAGTCATTGTAGGTGATTGTGAAATGGTATTTACCCTTACCCCCTTATCTCTTCCGTAGATATATCCAAAGCTGCGGGTGATAGACTCAAGAAGTGCTTTTGCATCAGCCATATCATTATAGCCGTAAAAAACACGCTGTGCGGCAACATATGTAAGAGCAAGAATCGAACCTCCTCTTTCAATAGCATCCATCTTACGTGCAACCTGCATCATTTTATGGAAAGATACTGCAGATATATCAAGTGTTTTCATAAGCATGTCATAATCCAGATCGTCGTATGTTCTTTTCTTACGAACATTTGGAGACATACCTATTGAGTGCAGAACGAAATCAATTTTTCCGCCAAGTATTTCCATTGATTTTGCGAAAACCATCTCCAGATCTTCAACATTTGTAGCATCAGCAGGTAAAATCTCTGCATTTAGTTTTTCTCCAAGCGCAGCTGTTTCACCCATTCGCACTGCTACAGGAGTATTCGACAAAGTGATTATTGCGCCTTCTTCAACGGCTCTTTCGGCCACTTTCCATGCAATTGACATGTCGTTAAGGGCACCAAAAATAATCCCTCTCTTGCCTTTTAATAAATTGTGAGTCATAATTTTTTCAATTTTATTTATCTGATAAAATGGTTTTACCAGTCAAAAATGATTGTTATTTACATAAAACTGCGCAAATGTATAAAAAATGTGCAATAATTAAACACTCATCAGTCAAATAAGTTCTATAATTATATGTAAAAAGCGGAGATTTTACCCCGCTTTATCTAAAATAGAATATCTATTACTATATTTATTCAGTAGTAGCCAATTTATTTTCAACTGTAATTCCTTTCCAAACTAATGCAGAAATTGCTGCACCAAGCAGAGGAGCAACAATAAATAACCAGAGTTGAGTTAAAGCCACACCACCTTCAAAAATAGCAGGTCCTATACTTCGTGCGGGATTTACAGATGTCCCTGTAATTGGAATACAGACAATATGAACCAAGACTAATGCCAGACCAATTGCAAGCCCCGCAAATTTATTCAATCCATTTTTTGCAGTCACTCCAAGAACTACAAGCACAAAAATAAAGGTGAACACTGTTTCCGCAACAAATGCTTCAGCAATCTTACCTTCAGCGAAGCCATTTGCCCCTGTAAGTGTTGTGGTTGATCCGGAATCTTTAGCGAGAAACCACAAAATAGAAGATCCTATTATTGCTCCAATAATCTGAAAAAGCATATACATTAATGCATCTTTGCTGCTCATTCTTCCCGAAAGATACACTCCAAAAGTTATTGCCGGATTGATATGACAACCGGAAATGCTTCCTATCGTATATGCCATAGCTACAACCGATAGTCCAAATGCAAAAGCAACACCCAGAGTCCCAATAGTAAAAAATGGCTGATCAGCCCCTGCAAAAACTGCCGCACCACATCCCATTAATACCAGCACCATTGTACCAATCATTTCTGCTAAATATTTTTTCATAATCATTTGAGTTTTAATGTGAAACATGCTGTATGATGCAAAGGAAATAAAAAATTCTAAACAGATACTTATAAATTATAATTATTGTGGTTTTAATACTCATATGATGTTATTTAAAAACTCATTAATTGATAGTTAGAGCATATTGTTTGCAGGATTTTACCAATTTTTATGTGAAACCTTTTGAACTTTTAGCCTTATCTTTGTTTAAGATAAGAGGTAAATATTATTATGACAATCACTTATATATATCATAGCTGCTATTTAATTGAATTTCAAGAATTATCTTTGTTATTCGATTTTTATAAAGATGTTCCCCGCAGTGACGGGAAGGAGTGGATTAAAGATTATCTTCTGAATAAAGATGAGGACTTGTACATTTTTTGTTCTCACTCGCATTCAGACCATTTCAATCCTGAGATTTTATCCTGGAGGAAAAATAAAAAAAATATCAAGTATCTTTTTTCTGAAGAGCTGCTTCAAAGTAAGAAAGCTCTTCCTGAAGATGCATTATTTCTCAAGAAAGAGGAGTCATTCAGAGATCATAGAATAAAGGTTAAGGCTTATGGTTCCACTGATGCAGGTTGTTCATTTCTGATCAGCTGCGAGGATAAACTCTTTTTTCATGCTGGAGATCTAAATAACTGGCATTGGAAAGAGGAGGTTAATGCAGAAGAAGCGCTCACTTACGAAAATAATTTCTTGTGCGAACTGGAGCTGCTTTCAGAAAAATCCGAAGATTTATATGTTGCAATGTTCCCTCTGGATCCACGTTTAGGTAACGATTTTATGAGAGGAGGAGAGCAGTTTGTTTCAAGAATAAAAACTGAATATTTTTTCCCAATGCACTTTGGAGAGAATTTTAATCTGGTGAATATGTTTGCAGGAATAGCATCAAAGTATAATTGTAATTATCTGCCTATTAATCACCATGGACAATCATTTAATCTATAAATTGACTAATTTTGTAACAACTCAATTCATATAATTAATGTTCTCTGATTGAATATCATATAAGAGTTAATTATATAATTATAAAAAGAATATGGAAATAAAGGCTAGATTTGATCACTACAATATTAATGTATTTGATCTGAAAAAAAGTATTAAATTTTATGAGGATGCTTTAGGTTTCAAAGAGGTTCGTAGAAAAGAGGCTTCTGATGGATCTTTTATCCTTGTTTATATGGGTGATAACGTAACGGGATTCACACTTGAATTAACCTGGTTGCGTGACTGGGACAGAGCATATAATCTTGGTGATAACGAACAACATCTTTGTGTAAGGGTGGAAGGCGACTATGATGAGATAAGGGCTTTTCATAAAGAGATGGGCTGTGTATGTTACGAGAATCATGATATGGGACTCTATTTTATTAATGATCCGGACGGATATTGGATAGAAATATTACCTTTGAGGAAATAATATTAATCAAATGAGTTTTTTTAATTACAAAAGACGTCCAACTATTGATGTAAAAGTTGGGAATATATTCATGGGTGGCAACTATCCGGTTGTTATTCAAACAATGACCAATACAAATACACTCGATACAGAGGGGAGTGTTGCTCAGTGTGAGAGAATTATAGCATCCGGTGCCGACCTGATAAGACTCACAACACAAGGTGTACGTGAGGCTAATAACTTAAAAGAGATACATCAGCAGCTTAGAGATAAAGGGTATAATACCCCACTTTCAGCTGATATTCATTTCAATCCCCGTGCAGCTCTGGTTGCTGCAACAATAGCAGAGAAGGTGCGTATTAATCCAGGGAATTTTGTTGATAAACAAAAGACTTTCGCTGAAAAAGAATATACAGACGAGGAGTATGCTTTGGAACTTGAGAAGATAAGGTCACAGGTAGTCCCTTTCCTGAATATTTGCAAAGAGCATGGTACAGCTGTTCGTATAGGGGTTAACCATGGTTCACTTTCTGATCGTATAATGAACAGATATGGTGATACTCCGGAAGGTATGGTTGAGTCATGCATGGAGTTTCTGAGAATTGCAATAAAAGAAGATTTCAAGGATATTGTTATCTCTATGAAGGCTTCTAATACAGTTCTGATGACAAAGGCAGTACGACTTTTAGTAGCTACAATGGATAAAGAAAATATCCATTTTCCACTTCATCTTGGTGTAACAGAAGCAGGAAACGGAGATGATGGGCGTATGAAATCTGCAGTGGGAATAGGAGCCTTACTTGTTGATGGGATAGGTGATACTATCAGAGTATCATTAAGCGAAGAACCAGAAGCTGAAGTACCTGTTGCTCAGAAATTGGTTGAATATATCAATAAGCTTGAAGGACATGAACCAATAGTTTCTGAAGAATATCCCGGTTTCTCTCCATTTTCTATGGATAGACGGGAAACAGACTCTGTTTGGAATGTTGGAGGTGAATATCTTCCTGTAGTAATATCTGACAGGAGCAGGATAAACGATATGTCAATCAACCCACATTTTATACCTGACTATATCTATGTTGGTAATAGAGTGCCTGACAACTTCCCTAAGGGAATGAAATCGATTGTCGATTTTGAAAATTGGGAGAAGAAGATTGACAATTTTCCGCTCTTTACAGTCGACTCTTTAGATAAAATAAAAGATTGTGATTCAGAAGTGAGGTTCCTGCGCCTGTCATTCCCTGAATTGTCAGAGAGAGTTATTGCATTTTTGAAAGTTGTACCTAAAGTAGTTGTTATACTGACTTCTGACCATCAAAATAGGGTAGGTGAGCAGAGAGCATTTTTCCACACTCTTTTAAATGAAGGTTGCAGGGTACCTGTAATTCTCCAGAGCAGTTATAAAGAGGATGAGGCAGAAGACCTGCAGATTAAAGCGGGAGTAGATTTTGGAACAGTGCTTCTTGATGGCTTCGGTAATGGCATCATGATGAGCAACGAGGGTAAACTTGATATTCTTGATGTCGATGCATACTCATTTGGAATCCTCCAGGCAGCACGTGTCCGTACAAGTAAAACAGAGTTCATCTCTTGTCCGGGTTGCGGAAGAACTCTATTTGACCTGCAAACAACAGTTGCACTGGTACAGAAACATTTCTCTCATCTGAAACATCTGAAAATCGGAGTTATGGGCTGTATTGTCAATGGTGTTGGAGAGATGGCTGATGCGGATTACGGATATGTAGGAGCAGAACATGGTAAGATATCCCTTTACCGCAAAAAACAGCTTGTTGCAAAAAATATACCTCAGGCAGAGGCTGTTGAACATCTTATTCAGCTTATAAAGGATAATGGGGACTGGACTGAACCTGCTGAAAATTAATATGAATTTTCTAACTATATGAAGAGACTTGTAATTGTAGGTTGTGGTTTCCTGGCTGATATTGTGGCTGATGCTTTATTGGCCGGCTTGTTGCCTGATTATGATCTGGTAGGAGTATATTCCCGATCAAAAAATAAAGCAGAGCGTCTTGCAGGTAAAATGAAAAAAAACGGGAGGGAGTGTAAGCCTTGCTCATCTTTAACTGAACTGCTCGCTCTTAAACCTGATTTTCTTGTAGAAGCGGCTTCTCCGGCAGCTATGAAAGAGTTTGCAATTTCAGCTTTAGAAAATGGTACTTCTGTAATCACATTATCAATAGGAGCTTTTGCAGATATTGATTTTCTGGAAAAGGTTAGAAGAACTGCTTTGGCAAACGGTACTAAAGTGTATATCGCCTCGGGTGCTACCGGTGGGTTCGATGTCCTTAGAACAGCAACTCTAATGGGCAATGCAACTGCTGAGTTCCTTAACGAAAAAGGGGTAAAGGCTTTGAGAGGATCATCTCACTATGATAGTGAAATGGAAATCTCAAAAAAGATGGTCTTTTCAGGTACAGCAAGTGAGGCCATTGAAACATTTCCAACCGGACTTAATGTGGCTGTAGCAGCTTCACTGGCTACAGTTGGTCCTGATAATTTGCGGGTGACAATGGAGTCGACACCCTATTTCACTGGTGACAGACAGCGTGTGGAGATAAAAAATGATGAGGTTCATGCTGTTGTAGATGTCTTCAGTGCCACTTCAGCAATTGCAGGCTGGTCTGTAGTAAGTACACTACAGAATATTGCTTCCCCTATTGTTTTTTAATAGTTTATATTTCTGCTGATTAACTAGTCAGCGTAGAGCAGAATTAGTTTCAGTTTTCTGTCAAATATTTATCCCTGTAAATTCCGAAAGGTTATCTAACACCTTCTCGCTTAATCGGTCAAATGCCTGCACTGTTCTGCCGGAAGAAACCTCCATACACCTTGTTTTGGGGTGATTTAACAGATGCTCACCACCTAATGCACCAACAGTATCACAATAGCATAAATTATCACCTTCAAGCCATTTTAAAAATGGTTCTTCATCCCATGCGGGTGAGAGTCCTGTATTAAACAGAATCTTTCTGTCTCCCATTTTTGTAAACTGTTCGGCATGCATCAGGATAGTGTTTTTATTTAGACAACAGCAGATTACTTCACTCTCTGCCAGCAGTTCGTCTAGTGTAAGATAACGATACCCCTTAGCTTTTGCATCATCTTTCTCACTTCTTGAATAGTAACTAATATCTGTACCAAAAAAATGTAAAGCATCGGCTATCATACCTCCTGATTTGCCAAGTCCAACTATACCTGCTTTAAGCCCTGTTATTTCTCTGGCAACACCATCCCAGGGGGACTGGCCAAAACCATGAAGGCAGCGTACGAGTTCACTTATTACATATTCAACCACTCCTTCGTCACCGTAGTCTCTTATTCCTGTTACAGTTATTCCTCTGCTATTTGCATAAGAAATATCAACATTGGCGCTTTCCGGAGAGTATAGAGAGTTGCACATTCCTATATATTTAATATTAGGGCATTTTTCCATTGCTGACCGGCTGAGTTGTGTCGTATAGCTTAGTAATACAGCATCGGCATCTCCTATTCGGTGTGCAATATCTGCGTCATCCTCCGGGATATTGGTGTGCATAATAACCTCTTCTGCAAATAATTTCAACTTCTCCTCCGCTGACGGAATTAATCCAACAGGCTCTATGGCAACTATTTTTTTAAACATATATTCAATAAAAACATTTTTAATAAGACAAATATACTCAGGTAAAATCTGATATTAGAATTTAAATATAAAAATAAAAGTTGCTCCATATTTGGAGTTTTAACGAAAAAGTAGTAATATTGCACCCGCTTTTGTCAAATGACAAACGGT
>Ga0172377_10000361_pt1 | contig 42262 bp, 97 predicted proteins | sample Pumphouse3metaG_FD_119749 | JGI IMG/M metagenome (GOLD analysis project Ga0172377, IMG submission 119749) | Leachate microbial communities from a municipal landfill in Southern Ontario, Canada - Pumphouse #3 metaG | ecosystem: Engineered > Solid waste > Landfill > Unclassified | place: Canada... | reverse complement strand
ATAGTCGGCACTAAGCACATCGCCTTTGGAATAATTATAATAGACTGATATAAGTATGCTCACAACAGACAATACGAGCGGCATGGTTATTTTGTGTTTCATTCGGATCCTCCCCAGCCTATTCTCTTTGAGGCAGCGTTATGCTCTTCGGCCATCCGGTCGGCAAGTTTTCCGGCAAATAGCTCAAATTCCTCGAAGGCACGGTTAAGCTCCAGATTATCCAGCAGATCCGACATCATGCATTCCAGCACATCGCTGGGCTTGCACCCGTCCTCGATGATCAACAGCGCCTGATCGAGAGCTTCCTCGCGGCACTCATTTATCCACCAATTATTGATCGTGATGATCTCGTCTTCATATTTGTGGCCGCCGTCCGTTGGCTCTTCTTTATGATGCAACATTTCTTTGGTTTTCCGCAGCACTGAGCTGATGACCTTGAGCGCCACCGAGTATTCCCTCGGCTTGACCCATAGCGTTTGGTATTTCCATTTTTCTTCCCCGTCATAGTTGACCCGCTCCAGCCACCAGTCGCCGCCGACAACCACCAGGTCGCCATTGATCTTTTCCGAGCCGTAGTCCGCGTCGTAATTAATGTATCGGGCGATAGCGGCAAAATCTTTCCAATACATATAGCGTTCGCAGTTCCCGACCCAGCAGACCTCGTCCGGGGTTTTCCCATTCACCCCCAATATATCCAAGGTTTCGATCAGTAGATTCGTTTTTTCTCGCATTTGTTCTCCATTTTAATCATTATGTGTGTTGGGCAGCATTGACATCACCGGTGCCCGGAAAAAGCCGTCAAGGGCCTTTATGGCCGCGTATAATGCCTCGGGCTCTATTAGTGCCTCGTTGTCGTAGCAATTATGGAACTGCCGCCTAAAGCTGTTCATGTGGCCACAAATCTCATTTCTATCAGGCGCGGTTTTGGGCATTATCGCGTAAAGGTGGCGCCTATATATGAGGCATGCCCACGTTGCGCAACTGCGGAACGCGATAATATCCGGATCGCAGACGTGTTCATAGTATTCGCATGGCGCCGGCTCTTCTTGGCCGTAGAGCGTGAAACGCATCCAATTATCCTCGCTAAGCGGCGGAGGCACTCCCGCTATGTCTGTCTTCCCGTCTGGCCAGCGTTTATTCCACCGCATGGCGGCCGCGTCATCATCGGCAGCATAGCATACGTGCTGCACCCCTCCTTCATCCGCAAGCCTATAATACAAATAGCACTGTTTATGGTGCTGGATATAGTATTTCGTTTGTCCGGATGATAGATATGGGGCGGCCCCACAAAAGGGGCAGGGGATTAATTCTCTCATTTGTTCTCCCACACGATCTCTGCTTTTGCCCCGCTGTGCAGCCTCCATATTCTCCCGTCATAGCTCGGCACTAACCCTCGCCGCCATAGATCGGCGCCGGCTTGGAATGGATACACGCCCGGATTGTGATCTATGTAATTCCAGGAAGCGACACGGAGAAACAACGAGCCGATATATGTCCCCATGCTTCCCCACACGCTGTCCTGCACTCTGTCCTGCACTTTGCCCTGCACGCTGGCCTGCACTCTGCCCTGCACGCTGGCCACCACGCTGGTCACCACGCTGTACCCCACGCTGTCCTCCACGCTGTCCCACACGCTGGCCCCCACGCTGTACCCCACGCTGGCCACCATGCTTTCCCACACGCTAAGCCCCATGCTAGGGGCCACGTTTTGCAGCGCGCTTTGCCATTGTTCTAATAAATCAATATCAACAGAGGTTGGGGTGATCTTCGGCAATAATAGCGGATTGATGGGGAAAAGCACTTCGGCTAACCGATAGCCCACCCGCTGCTCGGCGTCTAAAGCCATCGGTATGATTTGGTCGGCAGTAAGCTCATCGGTCAGCATCATGTCCTCGTAACGCTGCTTCATGCAGTCGAATATCCGGCTCTGGCCTTTAACTTTGGCGACAAATACCCTGCGGCCAGTGCGATAGGCATAGTGTAGCCCGTCAATGGGCGCGCAATAGAAACCATTGGAACATTCGGCATCACCGGGATCGAAATCCGGGCAATGATACCATTTCTGGCACTCGAATTTGAAGCCCTGAAATGGGCTGGTCATGTCGGCGTTTAATACTTTTAATAATGTCATCAGTCCCTCAATATTGCTTTAATTTGAAGGCCGACAGTCACGCCTACGCAGATAAATCCAATCCACAACAGTTTTTCTGATAGCATCTTCAGTGTTTCCAGCGCAAAGGCTACTCCCGCAGCGCCAAATACCAGCGTGCTCAGGATATACATATATTTAACGATTTTTTTCACTTTTATTCCTCGCTTTTTGTTGACCTGGCGGTTATTCTTTGCGGATAATGTTATCAGGTAACTCGGGTACATTTGTCCACCATATAATCTGCTCTGGGTCATACACGCCTCCCTCGTCGTCATAGCACTGTCCGTCGCTATATGTAGCCATGCATACCGTTGGGTTCATTTTGTCGTAGCCAATCAGTATTTGCGTAGGGCCGGAAGGCATATCATCGGGATAGAGATGCCATTCTGATGCCGAGATGTTATTGTCATCCACTACATAGTTTTTGGACCACCAGCCCCTTAGCATTCTTTCTTCTCCCAGCCATCCGTGAAGTTCTCCATTCGTATAGTCGGGATCCAATTCCAGAAGGTGTTCCAGCGCGTTTACCACGAGCTGGTCCCATGCATCTTCGGGAATATCCAAGCCGTCATTATCCCACCATCTTAGTTCTATGTTACAAGTTATTTCACTCATTGTTCCTCCTTTCTCTTGTATGCATCCACCCCTCGTTTTCCTGATATGTTGGGAGGTTTTTCCCCGCAAACTGATAGCGTGAGCTTCTGCGCTTGCGTGAGGGAGTAAATACATTGAACATCATATCGGCATGCGGCTTGAACTCAAACCAATACCAATTCCCCCACTTATTCATGGCTAGCCATCGCGCCCATTCCGGTGCATCATCCCATGAAGGTTTCATCATTCCCTCCCAGGATATGGCGGCATCTCCGCCCAATGGGTCATTGCCATGTCTTCTTTTCTGTCCAATACCCAGAATGTCTTATAGCGCTTGTTATGTTCCACGTATTCCTTTCCATTCTTGGTATCCCTATAGGCTACGATAAGCCATGTTTCCAGTGGCGGTAGATCATCCGGATAGCGATGCCAGATAATAACCGCTTGCTTGGGCTCTGTGCTTAGCCTGGCCAAGTATGCCTCTTTTCTTGCATCCCATGTTTCCAGCACAGTTATCGCACCTATCACAAATAATGTTACCAGGCTTATAATGGCGGCCCATATAATTGTCCTATACGTGTCGTAGTTCATATCTTCTCCTCGGGGGTATCCAATTCGTCTGGGTCGAACTCTTCATTCCCATAAATATCGACAGACCATCCGCAGCGGCAAAATACCGTAAATGTCCACTTGTTATAGTCGGTATATTCTCCGCATCGTGGACAACACGGATATTTCTTTTTGAGTTCTTCTATAAAGGGATTCATATTTATCCTCCCTTGTCTTCCTCTTTTTTTCTAATTCACGCATCCCTCGCCCCCTTGCCTGGCCTTGCTTCAAGCGAGTTTTTCCAGTCTGGGTTCATTTTGTCTTTACCCGCCACAAACCATGATGCCAGCTTCCCGTGCCAGCAATAGTACGCCCAGTCACAAATACGTGGCAATTGGGGCATGGTAATGTACCAGTGCCATGATCCGTCTTCATCTTGGGCCAAGTAATTCGCATTTGGGGGAGATTCTTCCCATGAAGGTTTCACGCTTCTTCTCCTTCTGTTGCCTCGTCAGCCCATTGTCCTTTTACATTTTTCCACCCAGACAGGATAAGCAGGCGGTTGAGACTGTATTTCATCAGTGGCTCAATATACTTTTCCCACGCCTCTATCGAGGGGTAGTACCAGTTCCAGCACCTTGGGGTTTCTGTATCATAGGGGATTAAAAGGCCCCGGCGCACCAGGTGCTTAACCTCGCTTGGATGATGCAACGTCCACAATATTATGGTGTCCCAACTTTCTTTGGGGTGGAACTGCTTTTTCCTGCGGGCCATCTCGGCCCAAATCATGCTGTTTTTCACGCTTTCTCCTCCGGCGTCTTGTAGCAGCGATATGAACGAAGTATCCCATACTTATAGCTGGTCTTCCCCCAGACCCCAACTTCGACCACGGTGAGTGGCGTTTCGGTATTGAAGCATGTGCATTTGGCCGCGTGTATAGGTTTTTCTGAGCTTACAGGGGGATATTCTGTTTTCATCTTCAAGTACGGGCAATCTTGTCCGCAAAACCTATCGTCTACATTCACCGATATGACCCAGGTATGCGTGGCTCTTTCTTTAATACGTTTCATTGTTCCTCCTGCGCCCTGAGTAACTCTTTTATTGTTTCGTCATCAATTCCATTAACCAACCACGAAGAATGATTTATCGGGGTGTCATTCATGTATTCATACAAAAGAGACTCTAGTTCATCGGCCAGTTCATCTTCTTTATTACTCGATACCCATTTTCCGTTCTTTTTGAATTGCAGGCAACTCATATTCGACAATACGTGTGATAGTTTATGCTTTCTCGCAAACGGGATTATGACATTTTTCCACACGTGTAAGCTATAAGATTCGGTTGCCTTTTGATATTCTTCTTTGTTCATTTCTCCTCCTGCGCCTTCAGCAACGCCTTGACCAGTTCACGGGTTGGGGTGTTGAGCATAGCCAGCATTATACAGGAGTTAGTGTGTCCGTCTTTATGCACTATGAACATCCTGTCATCATCCACCTTTTCCACAGTCCCTTCCAGACAGCCGATGCGAATGACTACCTCGGAGGGGTCGAGCTTGCGGAGTATGTGTCCAGCGTTGTGAAGAAATTCATTGGAATCTTCACAGTGCCCCGCCGCAGATTTTCCGTCAACTTGCCTAAATCTTCCGATATTGTATGGACTAACATCGTGGCTTGTATGAAATGCGGTCTGGTCTGCGTCTGTGACCCGTAGGTGTTGACCATCACTTGCCTCCACCCAATCCCCGACCTTGAACGGGGCTGGCTCTTCGTAGAGTTGCCAGCCATCGGAATCGTCACGCATAAATGTATCTACGTTCCATGTAGAATTGAACTCGCCATTAGATACAAGCCTACCAATTATGCGCCCCTGTCCACCAGCCTGATAATACTCACTATCTTTGGGGCGAAAAACGCACTTGCCATTTCGAAGTTGGTAGTTTCTCCATTCGGCAGAGCCTTCTTCAACAGGGTAGCCGATGATCTCGTAGCATTCACAGGAAAAGTGGGGGTGGGGAACAAGGTGCGTAACCACCCCAATATCTTTCGCAATTCCTGTTACCACAAGCGGCTCTAATGTTGTGTTCCGCAGCTTGAGATTGTATCTTCCCATCGGTGAATCATCCTGTATCAGCCGAACCACACAGGGAAACGTGGCTGTCTCGGTTAGTGGTTCTGGCTCTACCACGCGGCAGAGCGTGTTATTGATTGTCGTAATTACCATTCCTTTATCTTCCTTTTATTGCTCGTTATCCCCTAAACTCGCCTTTTGCTTCGGAGGCCTCAATGCGCGCCAGCAGCGCTTTCATTACCTTGATCCTGGCCCGCAGCGCCCTGTATATTTTCGTGGGCGTGCCGTATTCGGTTAGAACTTCGTAGGTATCTCCGAGCTCGCCGGTCGTGCATGGGATGGTTCGCCACATATCCCACGGATCACTCTCGCACGGATATGCATATGCGCATCTTGCGCAATCAGGCATGCCTCCGATGCTCGGGACATTTTTGCAAAGCTCGCAGTCTTCGCCCCCGAAACTGGGGGTGTGGTTCGTGAACTTCATCTCTTGGCCGTATTCCTTTAGTTCGGCGAGCTTTATGCTTTCGTAATACTTTATGAGGCCCCTAAATGATCCTATGTTATGTGGTTTGATCATTGTTGCCATCCCTGGCCGCCATGGCCTCATACCACTTATCCATCTGCCGGCGGATCAGTTTGCGGCTTTCGTCGACAGACAACTTGCCCTGGATTTTCCCCACCATCATCATGTCGGTATGCTTGCCGTTTACCAGATACTGATATTTTGAGTAGACCATCAAAACCAGGCCGTTAGGCAGTATGTCGGCTAGCTTCTTGAGATGCCTCCGGAACGCCCGCTCGGTGCGAATAATGCCCCCGGCATTGGAGTGCCCTGGCCATGTATCGCGTCCGTACGTGCAGTCCCAAAACCTGAGTTGCGGCAGGTCGCGGCATTCACGCCGATAGGCGCTGGGCAGCCGCCCGTGTATTGTGGCATAATCGACGTCACTGGCGAACTCGCGCAGCTCCTCTGTCGGCTGCATATCGCTCCATCCGGTAGCCAGCCACCGGCCGTGATGGCGATGCCTTCTGTTCTTGGGGACAAGCACGTATTCGACCTCGTTTTCGGGCAGTCTTTTCATGTATAGTTGTTTCATTGTTTCTCCTTCCTTTGCTTATGGAGCCTCGTCCATGCTATTTTGATAAGGCCCCAGACCGATTCGACCATTAAGGCCACCACAATATAAACGCTGACAAGCGGCCAGACATAGATGATATATTTATCACGCCTGCCGTATGTTTTCAGCCTTTCCCAATACATTATCCCCGTCAGGATATAGCAGCCTATGGCGACGCAGTTTAGCAGCGCTTTGCCTATGATCATTCCGGCTTCTCTGCGGGAAACGTATCCATGCATTCTTCGCACCTAATGACGTGCTCCATTTTGTCTGTTACCGCGAGCATGGTGTCGAATATCGGGCACACGGGGATATCGTCCCCTTCGGCAAATTTGAGGTGCCCGCAATCGCTGCAGTAGCAGGGATACTCCTTATCGATCGTCACCTTGACCGGGAGCAGCTTTGTCTGGGTGTTATATCGTTCGCCGCATATAATGGGCGGCGGCTTGGCGCAGGTGTCCGCGTGTTCGCAGCTCTGGCACAGCCCCGTCTCATCTCCGTAGCACACAGCATAATAGCTCATGCTGTCGGACATAATCGGCGCCCCATCCGAGGCGCGTGCGAGCGTGCCTGACGTCCAGCAATCCAGACACATATCCTTACCATCGAACCGGAACTCCATGCCGGTGTCGCCCAGTGCAAAGATCTGGTCTCTAGCATATTGCAATATGATATCCGCGCCGTCGAATACGAACTCGAAATCTTGATAGCGCAGCTTTTGGCCTTCTTTTAGATATGCCTTTTTCATGCCGTCCTCCAGCCATGCGGCAATAGTGCCTGCAAAACGGCTTTTGCGGCGGCATCGCTCATTTCGTGCTTGACCCCGTCGTCCTGTTCGCATATGATCGTTCCCATATAGCGGTAGAATTTGCGCCCCGGTATCGATGGATGCTCCACGGGCTGGCCTTGTTCTATCAGCTCTTGGGCCGTCATCCAGCCGAAGGTATCCAGCAGCGCGCGCTCTTCGATCCTGTATTCCAGGAAATACTGTAATTCTTGTATTAATTTGATCCTGGCCTTATACACATCCTCTCTGTTGTAGTTGCCATAGCAGATATTGGCCACGTGCTCTACAAGCATCCCCAGTTCCTTGGTTTCGTCCATGTCTAGCGGGTCTCTATCCAGGCCGCAGAACGTTGTTTCCGCGGCGCTCTTTACATCGCACATTATGCTGCGCTCCAGCATTTTGAGTTCGTCATATATTATTTTCTCTTCGGCATGTGTCATGCTGTCTCCTTTTGCGGGTTAATCCTTGCTTCCGGTATCCAATACGCACAATCACCGTATTGGCCGGTGATATCAAGGTAGGCTTCTTCGTCAAACCATTCTTCATCCATATACTTCTGGCAGAATGGCCACTCCACCATCCGGTATCCATTGGGGCCTCTTCCCTCTAGTATCCATTGACGGACTCCATCATCGCAATCGTCGGCCATCATCTGGGCTATTTCTTCGTTGCTAAGTCCCATTATAGCTCCCCTTCTCCCACTGGATTGACTATAATGCCATCCGGTGTCGCCTTTACCTGATATTCCGCTGTGCCCGGACGGGGGCCGTATTCCGCGATATTGACTTTGCCCGGAGAGACGTAATAGCCCCATTTTTCGGTTGAATCGCCAGAGAACTCCAGCAATACATCATCTTCCTCGGTTATGGCGGCTATGAATCGCGCCAGGTATTCCCCGCCGAAGCAACTGTCGGGGCTTTCGCATGAGACGCAAATCAGGTTGTAGCCACTGTCTTCATCGTCGTCGCTGAGTTCAAACCGGTATTGGTCCAGGTGATTAATGTCATAATCTTTGCTTTCCGAACGGAGCAGTTGCTCGATGTACCGGCCCCACAGCTGGTTGATAATCCAGGGTTTGACACCATCATCAACTTTGAAACTTACTTCTTCCATATATGTCGTACGGCTCATTGTTTATCTCCTTGTTTATCTAGTTTGTCGGGCGGGTATCCCTTGCCCCGGGGCGGCACGCTATAGTATTTACAGCATCCGTCCCAGTCCACATCGGCGTGCAGCCAAAGGCAATGCCACCGGCAGGCTTGCCAATCCCTGCCGTGCATCCGCCGGAACGTGATATATTTTTGCCTGAAGATGCAGAGCAGGCAGCAGCCGAGGTTCTCGCCGTCCCCGAATCGGGCTATATCATAACCAGCCTCGGCCAATGCTTTCTTGTTATCTGTGTCTGGCTCGTTCTTTGTCGGCTTCACAGGATATCCCCCTCGACATTCCGCATAACGTACTCGCGAATAATCAGCAGCTTCTGGCGTTCTGTCAGCCGCGCATAAGCCCGGGGTCCGTGATATGTATGGATGGGGCCATAGGCATTCGAGCGCGGCGATCCATAGGCGCGCTCCCACAGCTTATAGTCTCGATCGGAAAACTCTAGCATGGGAACACCGTCGATGAGGGCGGTCCAGTGAGCGCCGGGATCGTTATCCGGAAATTTCCGCGTGGTCACTTTCACGCGCTTGGTTATCGTCGGGTCGTGTTGCATTACCATAAGTCCTCACTATATAGGGCCGTTTTTCTTTCCGGCAGGCAGGAGAGGTATGTTCTGGCCAGTTGCAGCGCCTCCTCCCTGTCGAGAAACCTGTTTTTGGTTGTCAGAAACCCCTGCACCATGTCCGGGTATTTCTCTCCGCCGATGATGGCGTTGGTGTACAGGCAATTGTGATGCCTGTGCCCGCAAATGACATAGCCCATATTGACATTTATGGGCTGATGCCGATGCTGTTTCCGGTCGTTGAAATGCGTGGCGGCGCACATGATCCGTTCAGGCAGGGCATGGGCTGTTTCATGTTCCTTCTGCATTATCAATCTCCACAATTATCGGTGCCTTGCCGGCGCTGACTCTATGGGCTGCAATTTGTGCCCCCAGCAAATCATAGAGTTTCGCATATCTCCTGTCACGGCAGATGATGTTATTGTAGCGCACGTGTCGCATAAGCCACCAGCCATCATTGAGCTGGACGGCATATTTTTTGGTTTTATCGCGCGCCTTCCATTCTTTCAGGCACTCAAGCGCCAGTTCCTTGACATGCTCGCGCGTGTATTTGATATATCCGTTTCCGTACGGCGCCGGGCCGATCTTGTCACCGGTATTCGCATACTGTATCTCCGGGTGCCGTATGTGGAACAGTCTATTTGCCCAGTAATAGTCGTTGTACCCGCCCTGGAACATCCCGCCCCAGTATTCGTACAGTATTTCCTTATCCAGCGCGTCCCGGCCTTGTTCCTGCAGTATTATGGTCAATGACGGAATTTCCTCCCTTGTATAATAGTGCGGGCACACGTTGTTAGACGCGGCGTTAACGTAGACCTTGCCCTTGACGACGGAGATCGAACGAATGATTGAGTAGCTCATCGATAATACCCAAAGGTCAGGGGATACTCTTCGCACAGATCGTGATCATCCGCTCGCGGTCCGGGAGTAAACTTGAGAGGCTGATACTCTGGTGGCTCGAGGTGTTCTACGAAATGGGTAGCCTCTTCCTTGATGGCGGCTATCTTGCGGTGCAGCGCGGCGATGGCCCGTTCATACTTCTGCAACTGCTTGCGGTTGGCATTGATGATCTGGTCGCGTTGCCAGCGGGTCATGTTGTTCTTGACGTGGATGTACTTCTGGATCTGTTCGCGCCAAGGTCCCCATGTGTCGACCGTTACGGCTTCTGGGTCTGTCCGTATGACGAAGCCAACCAAGACTCCACCCAGCCAGCCCGCCATCTTTTTTTTATGCTCGACGATTATCCGGTATTGCTTGTGGGCACTGGAGTTATAGTCCGTTTCTCGCCTTACGAGCACCGTATACTTATCGGGCTCGTCCAAGCCGGCGATGATAGCCTTGGCAAACCGGATGGTAAACTTCTGCGGCTTATAGTTATCCAGGGCATATTGCAGCGCCTTGATGATTTTCTGGTTGATCGCCAGAACGTTATCTGGTATTCGCATCATTCCTCCTGGCCTGTCGGGCCCGTCGCTTTTGCGCCTATGGGCATGGGATGCATGTCCGCCGTGCTCACGTTCGCGATGGGGACAAACACAGCGCATAGCGCTATGCCGTGATTATCTGCTGTTGATGTGGCTATGGATTGCCTGTGATATATCCATCCGCCAGGCACGCGCAGCACCCACTCATGGCATTGATTCGTTTTGTCGATGACGATGCGCTCATGAAGCTTCATGTTGACGAGGTCTTGCTCAGTTAACGTCAGATCCATCATTTCCTCCGCTTTCCGCTGCTTCCGGCGTATCATAAAACACTGCCACATTGTATGACAACCCGTTGGCGGCTTTCTGTATGGTTGTCTTGATCGATAGTACTTTGTCCTCTGCCCCGGCCACGTAATCGAGCACTCGTTGCACATCAATTTTGATGCGTTCGAGTTGCTCGGCCACGGCGTGTTCTTGCTGGGGGTATCCCTCCATCGCGTGGAAATATCCACATTGATCGCAAGATATTTCATAGTAATGTGTCGGCCAGCTGTCTTCGTAGCTGTCTGCCTCGGTGTTGCCGCAGACAGGGCAGGTGGCATATGCTGTCTGGATCATTTTGTCTCCTTTATGTTTGTTGTTTCTCGCGGAAAGGCCCAGCCCCCAATCACGTCGCCATAGTGGGTCAGCAGTGTATGGTATATATTGACGTGCTTCATGGCCATGTTCAATAATATCGACCGGCTTTGGCCAGGCGTATGGGGCATCAGGAATAGTTCCTGCAGCTCATCAAGCTCTTCTAGTTCCTGTTTCACGTTCAGCTTAAGCATCCATCTTCTCCCAGTATGTCTTGATAAGCGCGACCACTTTCTCGCCGTCATTAACGCCGGCTAGCAGCATTTTGTGCGCCCATGCAGCATTTTGCATAAATGCCGATGCGCTTGCGTCACACGGCGGGCCTACGGCCACGTTATACAGTTTCCTGTAATGCGTGGCGAGAGCCCGAAACTCCGGGACGCCGAGCTCGCCTTCGTGCTCTGCGCTTTGCGCGGCCAGCCATTTCTGAAATTTCTTGTTGCGCTCGTCTTGTTTTTCCTGGCTGGGTTTTTTACGCGCCATCTTCTTCACCTGCAGTTGCATCGCCCAGATATTGAACGTGAACATGTACAGAAGCGCCATCATCACTTCGCTCATATCGGCTTTGCGGCCATAGGTTCTGTCGCCCAGGATGATCAGGTCGTCCAGTGCCCGCTGTATGCGCTCACTAAACTGTTTGTTGGTCATGTTTTTTGTGTCGATCTTCGTTTGTCCGGTCATGATTTTTGCTCCTTATCTTCATTCGGAAGCGCCTCGACCCACGCCCATGGTATGCGCATCCAGGCGTACCGTGGATCTCCCGCATCCCTTACTACGGGCAGGCCGCGGTATGAGCGGATTGTGGCAGCGATCATCTTGTCCCAGTCCCCGGTTGGGATGTTCGCAAAGATATTGGCATAAGAGCTGGGGTCGGCTTTGTTTATGTCGGCTTCATCTTTATTTCTCATGTTTTTCTCCTTCGTCGTCGCTCTCGAAATATCCTTCCTTAAGATAGAAGCTGACGTCACGTATGATATGCTCGACATTACTCTGTGTGAGCTTGTTGGGATAAGATTTGAGCGGTTTCACCAGCCACGAGTCCGGTGTGCTCTTTTCCCCGAAACCGATCGTGTTGCACCACGATGGGCGCAGGACATAATTTTGGGGCAGGGATCTGGCAAAATCGTCTAGCCCTCGCTTCAGCATATCCAGGTGCTGCCTGTAGCGTTGGCTGTTGGTTTTCCATTCTTCGCGCACCTCGCCGATCTGCGTGAGGGCTATTTTGCTCACAACGTCATACGGCGCGCACTCCCATGATCCATATTCGCCTCTTTGCCCCTTATAGCTATCCGTGGCCAATATCCGCATTTCGTAAATCCCGGGCGCAGCCCCTATCAGCAAATCGTCCAGCGCCTCTTTGTCCTTAAGGTAGATATTGTCGATGGCTGCTAGCCCCGGTATGTCCCAGTAGCCTTTTGTATCGATAATGATGACATACTTATCGTTCATGTTGTCCTCAGTCCATTCCGGTGACATGGTTGCATACAAGCAGTCCCGACTCGCACTTCATAAGTCCCGCAAGGCCGAGTTCCGGCACATCGTAGGTGCAGATGAGTTGCGCACCCAAAACTTTGGACACGTCCTGAAGCATGAGCAACGGCGGCACTCCATAGCGCGTGCTAGTATAATTTTTAACGTCGTATACCATGTCACAATCGCCGCGTTCATTTCTTATGAATTCTAGTTGGGCGTTGGCGTTGGCGATTATATCCCCTTCCCCGCCGCCTAGTTGGAGCGCCTCGAACAGTCCTTTATCGTCTAGATTTGCGCCCATCGCATCGAGCTTTGCGTCAAGATTGTCGCTGCAATCGGGGTGTGGCCCCCGGATCCATATTTTCATGTTAGTGATCACTGTTCCTCCATTTCGATTATGGGCAGAAACACGCCCTTATCTTCCTCGTAGAGCCATTCCGACTTCAGTTCCCGCTCTCTGGCGTGCATCAGACTGTCAGCCAGCATCCGGATCTGATAATCAGGGTGATAGAACATGTTCCCCAGCGGATCGCGCAGGATCTCGTCGCAGGAGAACAGCGCCAGGTTTTCTTTCTCGGCGCTGGTCATGACGAAGCCAAGGGTCTCGATCTCGCGATACAGCTCCGCGGTGGTGATCGGAGCATAAGCCCGGATCCGGATGCCGCCCTTTTCGGTGGTGATGCTTATATTGTTCATTTGATCTCCTGTTTTACCAAGACGATGCCTATGTCTATTTCGTTTCGCTTGCACCAGCGCTGGCGCCGGGCGCCACGGTGCAGCAACTGCCCGCTAATATCGCACATTGGCAGCAGCGCGCCTGTTTCCGCGCTGTGCTTCACATGGCGGCATTTGCCGCAATGCTTGGTATCGGCACCTTCGATGTTGTAATAATGGTCCTTATATTGCGTCGCTTTCACGTCAATCGTCCCGCGTAACTTTGAGCGATTGCATTATGCTGTCATGGCAGTAGTCTTGCCGGTAATATTCCGGCGGCGTCACCGATTGCAACGACGGCTTTATAAATACCGAAGGTCCGTCGTACGGCCAGCATATGCGGAGAAATTGATTAAACCAGAACCAAGTCGGGACGGGCTTATGGGGGCGCCTGCCGGTTTCCGCGCCCAAGATAAGCCAGTCGAAGTGCGTCAGCGCGCGAGTGACCGACTCCATCCCCTTGATGGGCTCCATAATCGGTTCGATGTTAATCAGCCAACGGTAGATATGGTCAGTAATTATGGGCACGTCTTTCAGCCGTAAGTCGGCATTAGTGCACCGCGTAAAGCCCAGGATGATGTTTGTGGCTATCGGCTCCAGGCGCGGATATCCGTGCATCTTTTCTAAAAACCGGCGATACACGTTGCGCCCGCCCTTCGTGAGAAAGATAAAGTCTATCTCGGGATATTTCTGGACTGCCTCGATAACAATGTCCCACCATTCTTCCTTCCAGTACTCGCAATCGGACATGGAGCCCACGAATACCCGCTTCGTGGCTTTGGCGAACTTAGGCTCCAGATTATCTTCTCTAAGCGTAGGAAGATAGGCGCGCTCATCAGCGGTTTTCCCGAACCGGCGCGCTATACCGCGGGCATAGCAGTACGGGCATTCTCTCAGGCAGCCCCATACTGGGTTCCACGTCTCATCGCACCATTCAATCTTGGTCATGGGCATCCTCTTCGTCCTCTTCCCTTAATCCCGCCCAAGTAATGTTTCCATGCTCGTCGATGACGTGGCCGCTCGGTATTTCTATATATGGCCCATCGTCATCATACTGGCATAGTTCCGCAGCATAATATATGTCTCCTTCCTCTATTGCCAGAAGTTTCCTTTCCTGTCTGTCTTCGGTGTTCCACTCGACCCTTGCAACACCCGTGAATTTTACAACATCCCCAGTCTTGATGTGGTATTTTTTCATTTGATCTCCTTAATCGCGCTTGGCGGCATTGGCAACTCAGCATAGTATACGACATCCGATGGTATCCCCACGAAATGGCTGCCCATAAGGTTGCTGATATATTGGGCATACTGCTAACAAAAACCTGTATAAATCTACAAGTCATTGAGTTTTCCTGTTTCTTTGTGTCCGGTTTCGCCGAGGCTACCGCCGTTTGATGTGACACTCCACAGGCGTAAATTCCCGTTTTAGCCAACGGTATCTTGTTGCTATGCAACATTATAGCTTCCACAGTCTCTAATGTTTAGAGAGGCTTGATAATCCCGGTCGATGATATTACCGCACTGGCGCGATAACTTAATGAGACTTGCTCGTGCGCCATCGCATTTGTGCCAGACATCATCGGGAACATCCTGTTTGCAGTAGGGGCATTTCATACCCTAATCCCGCTTAAATTATCGGGATTAAAGCTTATAAGCTGCTCTTTGACCTTGTCCGCCAACTCGCCAAAAAACACTCGCGGCTCAAACAAGTCCTCCCGGCCGATCAGTCCCATCTGGTAGCCACGCATCAGGGTAAGCACATTTACCAGATCCTCGTGGCATACGTCCTTATAGAGCTCCCATATTTTGTGTCCGTAGATACCGAGTTCATCGAAATGCGCCAGGACCATGATTGGATCAGGGATAGGGTCGATGCTTTTGCCATGTTCCATTATTCCCAAGATAACAGTTATGGCCCCCGGGTTACCCTCCGCCAGTTTTACCACTACGTCCATAACGCTGTCGGTAAGTTCGATTCTTGTGTTGCGCTCCATCATTCCTCCCATTCTGGTAGATCCGGTATGTACACCCAGTGAGTAATGCTGCCGATATCATCCGAGTACCATTCGCCATCCTGGTAGTCGCCGATGCCCATATCCGGGCCGCCAGAAGATTTGTTCTCTCCGAATACGAGACAGTCTTCCTCTTCCGGCTGCTCCAGCGCGCTGCGCGTCCAGCCATCCTTGAAGCCTTTTTGTGGCGGAGCCGGCGCATAGATCCAGTGGGTGACATTATACACTTCATTCGATATCCATTCTTTGCCGGTGAAATATCCGATACCCACATCTTGTTCACCGCAGTCCTTACAGTTTCCGACAACAAGGCAGCAAATCCCATAGTCCGGCAGTTTATCAGCAACGCTGATCCAGCTTTTATTCCTTAATTCCATCATTCCTCCTCCGGCGCTGCCGGCGTATATGCCCATGCATAGGCTTTGTCTATTACTGTTAGGCCGTTATAGCCCACATAGTCCTGGCCGTTGTAGTATCCGGGGGTTACCACTCTTTGGCCACCGATGCCCTTGTAAGCGACTAATATGAGCTGATTAACAGTAGGCTTTTCCCCCTTCGCGGATATGGCGTACCACGTGACGTCCGGCGCCTGCGTCATTATGCCCGGGATCGTGCCGACGTATTCATCCATGATCCTCTGGTTCTCTTTCTGCTCGTTGATCACTTCCTGCATTCCTGACCGCAGCCATTCGCCCCTGCTTACCTCTTTTTCGAGTTCGTAGATCCGCGCCTGGTTTTTCTCCAACTGCTCGTTGAGCTGGCCTATCTGGAGCATAAGCACCTGCTCCGATTTGTCTTTCTCGGCTATACGCTTTTCCAACCCCTCGACATAGACAAGCAATGAGGCTTTATCCGAATAATCCACCACATTTTGTTCGTATAGCCCCCCATACAGTACGGGCTTACCGTCCCAGTCGCAGACGAACAAATGCTTCTTGCCATCGTCGCCCCTGATAACAAATTCCTGTCCGCCGTTGGATTGCAGTTCTCCGGTATGCGGTTCGCAGTCACATGCCCAGCTGTCGACTTTTTCTCCACTATTAAATAACTCCAGAAGATTGGCGTCGACAGGGAGATCTGCTTTATTCATCTTCTTCTCCTTGTTCTTCCTGAGCCATAACTAGGCCGTTCAGCGTTTGCCTGAGGGTGGCCCGGGTGGCGTCATCGGTATTGGTTCGCTTGTAGCATTTTGTATAGTGCTCTTCCATGAGCTTTATCATCTCGTCTACGGTGCTGGCCCTTACTACGCCGCCACGACAGATACACTTGAAAAACCATTCTTCCTTTTCCTCGTCATAGAAGACCAGCAGCTCCGGGTTTTCCATTCTGTTCCCTACGTATTCTCCATATATACCCTCCTCATCCACCTCGAAAGTGGATTGGTCTACCCCATCCTCCATATCTATGGCGAACAGCCCGGGCACCGGTAACAGGGGCCCGCCGCCCCAGGTTTCCAGCATAAATCGAATTACGTCACCTTTGTCGTCTTCTTCATCATGAATGTCGCCCTCATACTCATCGTAGGTAAAGCGCCGCTCGAAAACGTAATCAGATAGGGATATTTCTTCGCCCGCCCTGTCTCCGCTTGTCCACATGAGCGTTCCCTCGTGGTTGATCATGGTTAGCGCCAGTTCTTCGGGCGTCAGATAGCGCTGCTCGTGTTTGTTATAGATCCGGTAGGCCGGATGTTTTTTTGTCGTCATTGGTTATTCCTTTGTTTTATGGTCGAGGCCGGGGTGCATGGGACTATGCTCCCACATCTTTCCCCTCGTCAGGGGACTGTTCTTGCTCTTGAACTACCACCCCGACCCCGCAAATGGCGGCACGGGAGGGATTCGAACCCTCGCTCGCCGGGTTAAGGCCGGCTGCTTTGGGCCGCTAAGCTACCGCGCCATGCGTTTATGTTTTCTGGGTGCTGTGGATATTGATCACCCATTCGTTCTTGGGGGCATCCGACAGTATGGCGGCAATATCTTCCAAGATATCGTATATGTCCTCATAGTGCATGGTGCGGGTGCGTCGTAGCGCATGCTTCCAGATCAGGTCGGCCTTGGGGTGATCCGCCAGGCCCAGTTCCCTGAAGGCGTCCTCACGGAACAGCTGGAGCGTATCCGGCTTGTACTTTTCATAATTCATTATTGCCTCTTCCTGGCGTTAATAAACGGCGAGAGACCGCTGGTTAGAATTTTTTCAAGGCCTTGAATCTGGATGGTGCGATCGTGCAGCATAGAGCGGTGACTTCGTTATTGAGGTCGGGCTCGTGGAATAATACATGCGGCCTCCCCTCGTAACTCAGTATTTCCGCCCAGAGCCTCAGATTGCCTTCATTAGCCTTGAGGATATAGACATTTCTTGTTGTTTGCGCCTCGGGGTATCGCTGCCCGAACTGATAGGCTGCGTGGCATGCCTGGGCTATGGTTCGCCCAGGATCACCGAGGTCAGGCCTCAGCAGCACTATCAAGGGGTTGGCGTTTTTCCCTCGGTACATGCTTCAGTCCGTTGTTGTTGCTGATCAGTTCGCGTATGATGGGCCAATCCGGTTCGTTGTTCTCGCGCACTTTGGCTTCTATGCGCTCATACGCAGTGCCCCTAAGCATGCAATATGCTATGTGGGCGTTCCGATATTTGCGTGACAGGAACCGGTGTCTGGCATCTTCATGCAGGCGAACTGATTCCCTAATCTGGGTCACGAGGTCGCGGTTGTATTCGCGATACTCGGACACCGTCTCGAACTTAGGTTGTGTCATGGTCTCTCCTTTGGTGTCATGGGAGAGACGCGTGACGACACTTATGTCCTTTTCATGCGATTCTCTCCTTTGGGTATTTGTGTGGTCTCTCGCCTTATTGATGCTTTTTCTTGTGTCTTCACAGATCAAGCCAACGCTTAGACATGGCGCTCCGCGCATCATATCTCGTCGTGGATCGCTAAAATAATCAAATAGATGAAACTTATGGCAGCGAGTATGAGCAGCGCACCCCAATGATACTTACGTGTGGCTATGCATACAATTGCCCCGTATACGGTAACATACGAGAGCATGCTATAAGCGAATATCTGCAGCGGCTTCATTGGATCAACTCCTTCATCGTCATGCTATACATGCTGATGCACATTTCCACCGCCTGCTTATCGGATGGCGTTTTCTGCTTCCTGTACACCACCGTTGCCTTGAACATGTCGCTCGGCTTGTCGAAGTAGTATATCTTCCTGACCTTATACATCGCTACGCGCTTATTCTTGATGCTCCCCAGAACGATATTATCGCCGCGGTTTATGTGCCTAGAAGAATGGCCTACGATATGGTGTGTGAGGCCATCATCCACAACTTTGTCTATGGATATACTGTGGCCCCACGTCAGGGCTTCATGATTGAAACAGTGGTATTTGGGTTTTCCCCATAGGTTGCTTATGAAAGACTTAATGCTCATTATGTTCTCCTTACATCGCTAAGTCCAGGTTGCTAAGCCGGCATAGTTCTTCTTGTCCTCCTTCTACCAGCCATGCGGACAGATCTGAGCGCTGATGGTACACATTAAGGGCTGCCGAGATGAGTGCTAGCAGCTGTTCGGCGCTAACGCACTGGGGCATTTTATTGCATATATTGCACAGCAATCCCAGGCCATAGTCGGATATGCGGTAGCATCCCTGTTTATCGTCCCACAGGTATTCGTCGGTAAAGGCGTTGAACTCGGCCTCATCGACGTCCACAAATTCATCGTAACCGCGCACATAGGCCATCGGGCTGCTCATGGTATGTCCACACAATATGGTGTTTACCAATAGCCGGGCCACATTGTCGATTATCTGCTGGGCTATCTCTATCACGCCTATTTCGTCTCGTACATACCCTTTATGGGCATAATCCAGGAGTATCTTGCTGAGGCGGCTCGTGTGTATCGTTTGCCAGGGTTGCTTGGTCACGCCATTTTCATAATCTTTGGCTATCTCCATAACAATGTCTCCCTGCTGTTCGGAAATGTCGTTCCAGTCCCAGCACTGGACCAAGGTTAGCGTTTCTGCGATTTCCATTTGCTCATATATGGCGCGCATCCTTCAACCCTTTGTATCGTTCACATCTGCTGTCATTTCATAGGTGTAGTCCCAGAAAAAATCTCCATAGCTCGGCTGCGGATCGTCTAGGTTAATAATCGCGTCGTTTGGGTCGTAGTCCCAGTCGCCGCTTTCCTTAAGCTCGACGTGATCCTCGTGAAATAACAGCCTGCCTATCGCGATGTATCCATCCTTGGCCTCGTAATACTCCCACACTGCCTTGGCGAAATCGCTTACGTCATATAGCACGTCAGGCCATACGGTGACCTTGCTTGTGAGGTTGTGCCTTTGCTCAACATGGTATTGCTTACTCATTATTCCTTCTCTCTATCCTTCTTTTTAATTTTGCCAGTGCTTTTATGTAAATTTGAGATACGCGTTGTCGTGATATCCCCATCATAGCGGCGATTTCGGCTATCGTATGCGGATGATCAAACGTCTGCAGCCTTTTGCTAACAAAACCCTTTCCGGGGCCCAGCCCATAACGGAGGCGGATGAGGCGCTCTTCTCTCACGGTAAGGCTTTTATCGAGCAGTTCGCCCAATTCTTCGCTGTCGGGGTATTCCATGAGTTTAGCCGTAATGATGCCGGCAATAATCCGCTATGGCTTTTTTCTGTAATTCATACCCCTTGTGGAGCAACTCCAGTATCCCGCACGGCTCGTGGAAGCGATTATTGGCATTTAAGCGATCTAGGATCACCGACTCTTCGATGAGCATGAACAAATGCCGGGCAGGGCTGTGGCCGCGACGCGCCCTGCCGCTTTGCCCGTCGTATCGGCATCCTACGTCTGTGTTCGGCGCAGCGCGATATATCGTTATAGGATACCGCTTGCCCTTGTCGTCCTCCACGACGATTCTTTTTTCACCCTTTGTTTTTATGGTGTAGATGCCTTGGTGCAGCTTAAAGCTATCGCCGCGGTTTACCGCATCCCACAGGCAGGCGGTTTGCTCCTCTAGCGTTAAGTCATCAAACTCGGCCAGCATTTCTCTTGCCATGCCTATCTCTCCTGGTTCTCTATCTTGATGAGCGCTGACGCCAAGGCATGCCCAGCCTCGGGGTCATACGTTGGCTTATCCAGCCGCGTTATCGCAGGATCCCCCACGATATATGTGCTGCTTTTACGGTATGGGCAGGCGCCGCTTTTGAGCATTTGGATCTGCTCTACCGTTAGACCGGCCCTGTTTACGCCATTATTCTCTATGTGGTGTTTATACAGGGGGCAGTAATCGTCCCCCCAGACGTAAGTACAGTCTTCGCACTGGCTGTTGACGAAGCCCATGATCTTTTTATGTTTCGGGCACAGCAACCCCTCGTGGACCAGCACTCTGTCTTGACCGTCCCAGCCAGGCAACTCTACGCAGCCGTGCGTTCTGTCGTAACACAGAACGCAATATGCTGATACTACAAACGTTGCCATTATTCACCGCCTTGCTTATCGCTGTCCAGTTCTTCGGCTATCTTCTCCAGCGCCTTGGCAAGGGCTCTTCCTGCTTTTACGGCTGGCGATGATGTGTCCAGATCAGTTATGGTGCCGTGTTCCACGACCATGAGCCCGTTCACCCGATAGGGGCATGATCCGGATCTTATCACGTCCAGCTCTTCCCTGGTTATATCGAACTTGCCATAGGCGAATTTTTTGTATAGAGGGCAGCTTCTGTCGGCCCATCCTGCTACGCAAGTATAGCAATGACTTTCAATAAACGGGTCGATGTCTGTATGTTCTGGGCACAGGCCCCGTTCTTCATCTGCACACAGATGTCCGCCCCACCCGGGCAGATTTATCTCGCGCTCTTCCTTGGCGCCGCATATTGAGCAGCGCACCGTTATATCCATTTTTGCCATTATTCCTCCATTCGTTGGCAGCCGGGCAAGTATAGCTCAATGACAAACGTGCATTCGAGTCCTTGAGCGACGGGCGCCCCCAATATCACGGCGTGATCCGCATCCAGCAGCTTAATGCAGTCAATAACGGCATCCACGATATCTCTTCTCACCGAAGCCTCTGTTGCCGGTATGCCATTTGCTGCATTATCTATCACTCGTAGCCATATCTCCGAGCTCGCGTCGACGACCCGTTTTTGCTGTGCCTTGTAATTAAATTTCATTGTTACCTCCTCCAACGCACTGCGTCGCTTAGCACCCAATATAGCGGGTGCGGGTACTGGTTCGGGCACAGGTCAGTGCCCTTGGTGGCCTGCAGCAAATAGTCGCTCATTTCCCAATAATCCTCATCCTTTCGCAAGTCATACATTCCGAATTCATTGCCGGCCTGATCTATGAATATTGGGCGGCCATCTGGTAGCCAGTCTACTTCATATTCGCTCTGCTCAAGCCAGGGCTGCACGATGTCCTTGTAAATTTTTTCGGCATACGCGCGCTTGACTTCGTTTAACCTCTCATGATGCTCTGCGCACTCTCGCTTAAGTTCTTGCATGATGATGGGGCAGCCCGGGTGCTCTGCTATGGCCATGGGTTCCTCTCCGTAGGTGCAGTACCCAATCGCCTGAAGATAATGCGGGCATTTAATGCATTGTTTTTTTCTTTTCATTTGCCGTTTCCTTGGCGGCTCGCCATGTTGTTTATTTACATTTTGCCGGCTCTTCTTGCTCTATCGGCACTAGTATTGCCCGCCAGTAGATCACCCGATCCCTGTATGCCGCCCAATAACCATCATACCATACATCCAGATTCACGGTCATCACATTGTCTTTGCTGCGGTAGGCGACGAGATATACTGCTTCCTCAAGCGGGGCCTCGTCGGGGTAGCGACGCCATGCCATAACGGATTGCTCCATTTTTGCGGCTATTTTGTCCCCTTCCGATACATCGATCTCCTTCTCAAGAATGGATTCCAGGTCCTGCCCAATATCTGGATAAGCGTCATATATCCTGGCAAGCGCTCGCCCGAGAGCGGCATATACCCTGATAAGTTCATTTTTGCATTCATCCCTCTCCGCTTCCAGCTCGGCGATGCGGACCTGCAACTCCGCGATAATGGTGTCTTGCGTGGCGGCGCATATTATGCAAATAGCGCCATCATCGGCTATGATATGGTCGTTGCACTTGGCGCATAATATTGGCTTTGCCTGCTCTTTAGCATCAACATCGGGTCGCCTGTCGCGCATATATTCGTCGAATTTCTTATTATTGTCTTTCATTGCGTCTCCAGCGCTTTTTCAGATAGAATGGGATCATACATAAATCTACAAAGGCTTTGTCGATAAGTGCCTTGGGATAGATTACGATATCCTGATACGTCATTCCTCATCTTCCCCTGCGGCGATTATGGCATCAAGGTCGTGTCCGCCGAACATATTCGATTCACTATATTGACAAGTCTCGTGCCTGGGGTGATACCAGTTATGCCCGTATATTGGGCTGTAGTCGCAAGGCTCCATTGGAGTATGGCAATGTGGACAACATCGCACCGGCGTGCGCTCTATTCTAGTCATGCCTCCTCCACCTTCCTCAATATCTTGCCCTCGCCCTTCCCCGTAGTCCGGGAATACTCGTAGTAGGAATATTCATCCGATGCGAGGGCATTTGTTTTCGGGATTTTGGTGACTATGAGTTTGGGCAGGATATCATCGACAACTTCGAATGTGACAATCACCGCTTTACCCTTTTCGTCAATGTGGTCGTAGTTGCCTACCTCTACTCGGTCACCGGGCTTGAGATTGCGGAGCATCTTTTTGTATTCTTGATGTTCATGGCTTTTGGACCATTGCTCTGCCTTGCGGACGCTATAAATGTGCTCCATGTCGTTCAGCAGAGCCCGAAGGCTGGAGAGGTCCATCCGGTAGATGTTCACGTTGGGAGGATAGTACTGCCTCATTCCCCCTCCTGCGCCTTCAACAGACTTTCCACCAACTCACGGGTGGGTGCGTCGAGGGCATCAAGGGCAATCCAACTTGGAGATTTTGCATTTGGGGATAACAGAGCGAACCCGAACTCATTCCCCATCGCTACCGTCCCCTCCAGTGTAACCGGGATAACCACATCGATAGGATCGAGCTTGCGGGTGATGTTCCAATAGCCATTAGTGGATTCGCCATCTTTGCTGAAAGACATTTTGGTCCCGTGGATTTCTATCACAATGTTTGGCTCGACAGCATCGACCCTGTGATGTTGGGCGCTGCCGCCATCCTTGTGCCATATCTCCACCCAATCCCGTTCTTTTAGCTCGGGGATTGGCTGTGGTTTCTCAATCCGCACAATATCATTGGGCGTGTCGATCACGTCTATCCTGCCGTCCATATGATACCACAGGTTATCAGATGTCCTGATTGGCATCTGCGTATCATCCACCCTGGTAACGTAAGACTTTCCCCCATCCCTGCGGGTGCAGATGTCGCCCACCTCCGCCTTGCGTAAGTCTAGCGGCTGTGATTCCCTAATCGCCCATCCGTCAGGCATAGACGAGATTATTTCCCACGTCTTATCATCATACTCGTTAGCCGCCTTATTGGATACCACCAAAAGACCGCCTTTATTGACAACTCCCTTCCCGTTCATCCATTGCCACATCGCCCACGCTGCACTGCCTCTGTCTACCGGGTAGCCAATGATCTCGTATTCGAAGGCCATGTTGTATTCGCCCCCGCGATCTAGGTCCTCTATATCGCACATAAATATTTCTTCTGGCGTGTTAACACCATGGTCGCCGTCCACCAGATACACCATGTCTTTGGCCCCCGGCCTAAACGCCTTGTTGCACCTTCCCATGGGGGTATCGTCAAATATGAATTTTGCTACGCAGGGAAAGGTGGAGTCGGGTGTCAGCGGTGTCGGCTCCACCATGCGGCAGAGCTTTCCGTTGATTATCTCGAATTTCATGTTTTTGCTCCTTATGTGTTATCTCGCCTTTCGTTGCAGGCAGCACTTTTTGAATTTTTGGCCGCTGCCACAGGGGCAGGGATCGTTGCGCCCTATGCTGGGCGGCACTCTCCGCATTTGCTTTTCCGTAGGGGCAAGCTTCATCGGCACAACCCTTCCCGGATCTTCGGCGTTCAGTTCTTCTATGCGCTTTTTGTCGGCCTGTCTTTTGGCGTCGTATATCAGTCCTGTTTTGGTGTCCATTAGTTCTCCTCGGTTTTCTCGCCTGCCGTGGCCTTCGCGATTAGCGCCGTAATCTCTTCGAATGACTCCACCACCGTCAACCACTCCCGATTATGAGCCATGGTGAATACCGTGCCACCGCTTTCTTTCCTCCTATAGAACATGACATGGTCCGTATTGATACCATATTGTTCCGGCGCATATCCTGATCCCCCAGGGGTTGTTACCAATATAAACGGCATCTAAAGCTCCTTGTTATAGTCGGGCCCCAATACCATAGTAACTGCAGGCTTAGGCTCAGGCTCATCCCAGTCACGCAAAAGCAGCATCGGCACTGGTTCATCGTGCCTTATTGATGTATGGACGACGTTGCTCTCCTCGGCGAGCAGGGTTATTGTGGTCACTTTCTGATCGCAGCTGAAGCCAAAGCCCTCCATGGGCCTGGGGCTTTGGCTGCGATTCGGGTTCTTAAGCATGCCCGCCACCCTCTTTTCGGCTTGGTCTGGGCTGTCGGCAACGACCATAAATCGGCCAAGGCCGTAGGTTTGTACTTCGTATAATTTCATTGTTTCTCCTTGTTAATAGGCGGCCCGCCGGAAGCGGGGGTTCCTGGAGGATATCCAGCAGGCCGCTGTGTTCATTCTAGTACTGGCTGGCCCGCGATATGCACCTTGCGCGGCAACGCGGGCTCGTTTCCGTCGGACAGGCAGTCAGCATTGACGTAGTCTTGGTCTTTCACCGTCTGGATAGCCTGCTTTTGGCTTTTGGCCCGGACGAGCACTACGTACTTCGTCTCCACGCTAAAGGCTACGCTGTACCATTTATCTTTCATCATACCGCCTCCGTTTTATCGTCCATTAGCCAGCACAGCCAACAGTACTCACGCCGGAACGGGCTTTGCTGGCATTCGCTGCATCCGCGCTCAGGTTCCCATCCCCACTCTTGGGGGCAGATTGGGAATACATCGCGCTCATTGATAACCTTGGCGGCCTTGGCAAGGGCATTGGCCGTCGTCGCCAAACTGGCGTTTAATGGCACGTAGCACCACTCTGTTTCCGCTGTCGCTTTGCAAGGTCCGCGCAGATAGTGGTTGCATTGTTCGTGAGCGCAGGGCACGCGCCGGGCAGGGACGCATTCCGCGATTTCGCTTGCCGGCTTCATGCAATACATAAGATCGGAGGCGCTACATCCGCACGGTATCCCATTACTTGAGCACAAGCCCTCTGCGTTTACTTCATCCAGGTGTTTTTTGACTATCTCTCTTACGTTCATATGACTTCTTCCTCAGGGTCTGCCGGAATGGCCCCAACCAATGCCTTGAGTTTGTCGTCTTGGATGCCTTCCTTGATCCATTCATGCCATGCTATCGACTCCACCCAGGTTTTCATATCCGTCTCGGTGCAAACCGTTATCCACGGCCAATTTCCAGGCAGGATCTCAACGCTGATAATAGTGCCGTCGGGGTTTCTCCAGGCGATAAAGTGCCTGTCCCAGTCCTCGGCATCAACCAGAAAGGATTTACTGTCGATGTATTGACAATGATGCCTCCTCAGTTGTTCGCGCCGCGAGTCGCTTGCTTTATCCATTTCATGGCTCCGGTTCCGCAGGCTATCCACATAGTCTCCGGCATCGATATGGCAGCGATTACACATATATGCCCCGTCTATGCCCGCCAGCATGTCGCTTTGTTGGCATTTCGGGCAACAAGGGACGCCGTTTTTGCTGTAGGTCCAGCCGCTCATGTTTTTCTCCTTATTAGTAGAATGATGATGAAGCCTATCAGTGGGCTCAGGACCAGCCCCAATATGTAGCCAAGCCAAAATGACCTGCCTATTTCCATCGCCAGGCGTCCCACAAGGACACTAAAGCCGATCCATGCTATTGCTTCCAGCATTACGTACTCCAGTATTCTGTAAAGTTGGGGGTCAACTTCCCGTATCGCCCTACCTGTGCCTTATGCCTTTCAACGGATATACTGTCCCCCGCCCAGGATCCGACAACGGGCTTCCCGTCGGGGTCCAAGAAATCTCCTTCCGGATAGTGATAGTCTCCACCGCCTCTTCCGTTGCCGGACGATGTCAGCAATGGCAGCGGGTGTATCTTCATATCCCAGTTGGCCTCTTCCCTGGGGCACTCCCACAAGTCCACGTACATTTTTTTGGTGTGATTGGCCAGATAGCGGTTATATCTGTCGTGCTTGTCCTTGTTTGGTGGGACTATTTTGATTCCGCACTTTAACACGTAGTGATGTAGGTTTGCGTTAGCGGGATTAAAGCCCTTTTTGGCATACCCTCTTTCTTGCTCCGGGGTTAGGAACGCGCCGTCGTCCATGTAATCCCCCGCCCACACCAGCCGGCACTTGTGCCATGAGCCGCCGGGCGCCAATAATTCCTCTATGACGTTCATGAGGTTGTTGCCTACATATGAATGCTCCATTAATTTTAACCCTTCATTATAGTCATGGGTATTGATGTGCTCCATCCTGTCGATGTTTACGGGTGCGTAATATTGTCCCATGTTACTGTCTCCTTGGCTCTATTTCGAACGTATAGTGTCCGCCCCGCCGTGATTCTTTCCAATACATGCCCCAAAACATGGTATTTTGGAGCACGCTGATCGTGTCCTCGTTACCAGACCAGCCGCCAGTATACAAGTGAAGTATTTCGCGGTTTTGGCCTTCATAGACGAAGCCGCATTCTTTTTGCCACCATCCTGCCTGCAGTACCGCAAGGTATTCACCCAGATTATCGTCCATGGTAAAGCCGCGGATATACTCCAGGAATTCATCCGTGGGGTAGCCATAGACGTCCAGCGTCACTTTTGGCTTAGGCCGCTTGGGCGCATCGCTTGTGCTGCTCGTGTGTTCTTCCCCGCAAAAGGGACAGATGTTGTCGATAATCCAGGTTTCAGGGTAAGTGCGTTCGCAACAGTCGCACACGGATACCGGCGCACCGGCCCGCTCCAGCTTCTCGGCTACGAGCATGAATTGTTCTAATGCATCAAACATCTCACACCTCGTCGCAATCGATTCTTACGTAGGCACTGTCACCTACGGGATAATAGATGTCACGGACTCTACCGCGCTGGTTTACCCACGGGAGCCAATAATACCTTACCTTGATATATTTTGGGGTTGGGAGCTCGGGCGGGACATTGCATTCCTCGAATATTCTCCGGATCTCGTCCGGGCTGGAGATAGTATAGTATTCCATCTCCTTTTTGAGATACAGCACATGAGAGCACTCCACGCTGCAAAACACAATGTGGTGGTTATCGTCTATTGTGGTGCTTTCTATCACGTCTGGGTGGCACTTATCCAGATTAGCCCGGCAGACTGGGTTGCTACAGAGCCGCACCAACGGCGACGGCTCCCTATAAGTAATGCGCACTTGCGGGTATGCCTCCGCTACGCCCTCGCTTTCAGGCAGGGGTCTCCTTTGTTTATCCATCTCGCTTCCTTGATTTCTAGTTACTTACAATTTTCTTCTCTCCCGCTCGTTGGCGTAAGAGGTTTCGCTGACGTATTTGTCATACTCACCTTTGATTGTTTCGTAGTCATCATACCGTATGATGAAATCCTTGTCATTCTCAATCCCGTAAAAGTGCATCCAGGCCTTGCCCGGATCTCTTCTGCCGTTGTCTTGTTTCCATAGTTCTTCATCGATTGCCATCTCCGGATGATTAACTATGATCCAATCACTTATGGTGAGCAGTTTTTCCATGTGTCTCCCAGATTAATGTTCCCGCGTTGCACAGCAACAGAGACAGGTCGTCGACAGGAAGGATAATGTACCCTGCCTGCCCCACATTTACCAAGTCTGGCGGCAGCTCGCCACCCAGTTTTTCGCACCTTAGGACGATGATGCTGTCGTAATGATAGTGGTGGATCAGGTAATCATAGACCTGAGGGTGGGGAACCCCGGCACTAAGGATTATGGCGTCGTAAGAATAGCTGTTAAGGTATTCCACGGCCTCGTTCTCGTCTTCCGCGACGTGCACCGTCCCCCAGTTATACTTATCCCACTCATCCGGCGGCAGCAGGCTAAGCGGATATGTTATCAGCACTCTCTTTATCAGGGGTGTTTTTTTGGCGGGCGTACCCTTTTTTCTCTTTGACATTTAGTCTCCATTGGATATAATTGCCGACAAAGTTTACCAGCCACGCGTAGGAGCACAGCAGCTTCGCTAACTTGGGCCTTAACCCTTTGTTTTTGAGCAACTGCCTCTCGTATATGCGCCCTGGCTCTATGGTCCGGAATTTGGCGCTAATGATGGTGATTTTATTCGCGTTTACTACCTTGATGATATCCTGCAGGTCATATTCGTTCCTGTATACGATGATGTCAACGGTCTCGTCTCCATGCCGTATCTCCAGCACCGCCCTGGCCGGCTTCTCTCCGGCCGCCGATACTTCCGTGCCGCAAAAGATGCATTTAAACAGGAAGTCGTGCCCCCCGGCTTTTTCGTAATAGCCGTATTCCCGCCCGCAGTGATGGCATGGCAGCATGTCAGGGATGAAATCCCCTGAGTAGTATATGTTCTTCATAAATCCTTGTCCACGTCGACTTCCTCAGCCATCGCCCCCTTATTGACTATGACGATCTTGCTGACCTTGATCACCATGGACTTGAACTTTTGCCCGGCGGTTTTCCAATTATCCAGTTTACCGGTGACAACCACATGGTCGCCCACACACAGCTCCAGCGCGGCAAATGCTGCCACCTCTTTGATCAGCAGGCAGGGAATATAGCGAAACACCCTTTCGTTTTCCGCGTGGACTAAGTTCATAAACGCCGTCCCGCCATTCATTTCCTTAAGCGATCTGACCTGCCCGGATACGGTGCAGCTATTGAGCTGCGGACATACTTTATCTTCCATAACTAATCCATTATCTCCTGGTGGTCTCCCCATATGATATCCCTTCCCAATTGGCCGCCTATGGCCAGCGCGATGCCGATCCCGGCTACTACCATACCTATTGCCGTGATTGTCACACATAACGCCGTCAAGGCATATTTAAGGCCCGCCACGATGCCGCGTATGATTTTACCGCGTATGATTTTTTTGATATTAACGTTTTTCATCTTTCGTCCTTTGGCTCGGCACTACTTCCACGTGCTCGATTTCTATGTACGATTTCCATTTGTCACTGCTGAATCCGGACAGCCGGCCATCTAGCCAGATGACGTCTCCCTTTGCCAGGTCTCTCAGTTTTTTTGCCAGCCCGCCGTTTGCAACGGCCGTTATATAGCATTTTTTTCCTGAGAGCTTGGTATAGGATAATTTTAGTACGCATGAACCAGGCCTAATTTCTGGATCCCTGGTTAACGTTGCGGAGATACTTACGATGTTCATTTAGTCTCCACGCTCTTCTGTGACAAGGTTGCTATAAGCGATGTTTCCTCATCATAAAATAATTCCACAGTTCCCAGCCTCCCGAATCTGTTCTTAGCCGCGATGATTTCCATAATACCGGGGCTAGCTGTTGTTTTGTTGTAATACTCATCGCGATACACAAACAGCACCAGATCCGCATCTTGCTCTATGTCGCCGCTTTCCCTAAGGTCTGCCAGATGAGGACGCTTATCCTGCCTGTTCTCCAGCCCCCTATTTAACTGAGACAGCAACACGATGACTATGTTATATCTGCGGGCCATCCTTTTAAGCGCTCTGGTGATTGCCCCTATCTCCTGCACCCTGTTTGACTTATACCCTGCTGCCGTAATAAGTTGCAGATAGTCGATGAAGATTATCTGGCATTTATTGACGGTGGCCAGCTTTGTAATCAGGCCCTGCAGATCAGCCAAATCGCCCCGGGGATTATCTTCCTGGTAGAACGGCAAGCCCACCACTCGATCCATGGCTTTTGTGATGGATTTATAAAACCCGTCCACGGCCTCCTCGTCTTTAGCGTTGAGGGATCTGATTATCGAAGAGTAGGGCTTGTGCGCTATGTTGGACAGCATCCGCACCATCGTGTCCTCGGTGCTCATCTCATAGTTTATGAGGCCACAGCATATATTGTTGGTGATGTTATTAAGGATAAGGCACATGCCCAGCACGGATTTGCCCATGCCGGGGCGTCCGCCTATTACGACTAGAGATCCGTTTGTTATATACCCCAACATCTTGTCTAGCTCTGACAGCCAAGTCCTGGCCATGAACGTTTTTTCAGATATGTAGGTATCCACCATCTGCAGCACTTTGGCATTGGCCTGCTGGGGATTAACGATGCTCTCTCCGGCCGTGTCCTTGTACAATTCTATGATGTCGTCCATCAGCGACGTGGCGATCTTGTTCGCTTCGACATTCGCCCTGATTTGCTCCACCCCGTGGTTGAATGAGTTGACAAGCAGCCTGGCGTGGTATTTGTTTTTGACAATTTTGAGGTGATAGTCAAACAGATCCGGTGTTATTACGAAGTCGCTCGTTTGATTTAGGGCGATTAGATGCTGGTCGTCCCCTATGCCCATGCTTTTGAGCCTGTCCATTACGCTGACAGGGTCTACAACGACATGGCCTTCATCGTGCAGCGACTTTATGGCTGCGAATATCCCGCGGTGCGTCTTGTTCTCGAAATATTCTTCCCTGACTTTGTCTACCTTGGGGATGCCTTCGTTTTCCATTAGCAACACGCAAAGCACTCCGGCCTCAGCGTTATGGTCATACAACGATTCCGCGAACGTCGGCTGGGATGTAGCCGCTGGTGTGTTTTTCTTCTCGTTCATGGCCGTTCCATAGACAGGCACTTCCATTTTGTGCTTACCAAAGATACGGCTTTTTCGCCTATCACCTTATCCATCTCATCATAAGGAATGTGGATCACGATAACGGTGTCCAGCCCCCGCTCCGCACGATGTTCGATGATACGCGACAGCAGTTCCCTGGATGCGTCGTGGTCTATGTCGTCTATCGCCAACATCCCTGGCGTCGCCGCTATCCTGTCTATGGTGTCTTTTCTGTTCTGCCAGGGCAGGGACGAGTATTCGATGCCCAGGTCTTTTATGGAGACGTAAACAGCATTCTGGCCGTTGCGCCAGTAATACTTAATGACATCCCACAGCCACTGCGAGCCGGTTACTGGCGACTCCTCCGCCATAATCACCGCGCTTTTACCGTACATGGATGTAAGCGCGTCGTCGCCGAATTTCGTGTCTGCGTATATGTGCGGCACCGTTTGCAGTCTTTGTTCGTAGCTCTCGATGGCGAGTTTTTTCCTTCTCGCCCTTCCAATACATATATCGCACACAGCGGTACCGGAGAGGTCCATGGTCATGAGCTCTTTCAGTGTGAGCGGAGCCCCGCACTCTTGGCATACTATGTTTTTTTCTTTCATTTCGCACCCGTGTGCTATGGTTTGTTATCGCTCCAGGCTGTCAATCATTTTTTGTTTTGTTGACGCCGTTAGTTTTTATAGCCTTCCTGGGGCGGGTTGATGACGATTTGGCTTTTTTCTTTGCTGGCTTTGTCAGCGACTGTTTCAACATTGCGTGATTCGGATATTGTTGTGCCAGCATCTTGATTTTGCCGCGGATGCGGTGCATGGTCCGGACGGATATCCCCGTCTGCTCGCTGGCATAGGGGATTCTCTGCCTCTTCCACGGCGCGCGCTTGATGTTGCTCAGATACACCTTCATTTTCCCGTCGAGACGATGCTGGATCAATATGTACCGATTCCCGCCGGCGTCTGTCTGCAGGTTATGGTTATAAACGGGCGTATGGGTGCCGGACGTATACATGGCCATGCGGTAGCAGGCCATAATCCCTCCAGCCCAAACGCTGAACACATAAACGCATCCCCTCCCTTGCGGTATCTCCTTATAGGCGATTCTTGGCTCGCCTTTCATTCTGAATCCTTGCTGGAAAGCAGATATTCGATGAACTCTTCCTTGTTCCCGGTAAAGATATGGTGATAACAGTTTCTGCAATACCAGTACCCTTCCCCGTGGTTTTTCTCTGAGGCAATGGCATTGGAGTCGCTCGCCTGGTCAAGGTCGATATCGCCATCCTCAGTGAAGGTGACGTTATATCTGATCTCCATCGTCATGTCGCATGCTACTTCGTTTTCTTCGCATTTCGGGCAGCGAAAAGTAAGCCGATCATCGTTTACTCCGGCCATAGTACCACGCAGACCTTTTCCCACTCTGGGTGTACGGGAGTCACTTCGTTTGTTTTCTTATTGCGGTAATATTCCGCTGATAGGTCCCCAGATTGGGTGTCCCACACGTGCGTGCTTACGTCTACCACGGGCGAAAAGCTGTTGCCCTCTTCGTCTGAGGACATAATCACATCTCTTTCCGGGGGCATCTTTTTCAATATTGCGATTAACTCTTTCACTTTCATTTTTAACTCCAGTAGTTTCGGTATTTTTCTTCAAACATGATGGGGATATTGGCCCGGAACTCTTCTAGGATTGCGCCCATCAACGCTTGCATATCGGGGTGCGCGGCGGAGTCGGTGTGCTGCTTGAAAATATGCATCCACTCGCGTAGGTTGGCTGTTATCATCAGTTGAGTCGCCAAGGCCAGCGGCAGCACGTCTCTGGCATGTTCGGCTGGGACACCTGCGTTAAGCAGCATATGATAGGCGTCTATGGCCGAGCGAAACGCGCGGTCATAATGCTCGCTGTGCAGCCCGTTCCAGCCTCCGCCGCGCACGATATCTACCCGCTTGTTATACTTGATATAACGGGTCGACGCCTGTGCGTAGGAGGCCGCGGGGTGGGCTTCCTCGAGTTCGCTGGCTATGGCCTTGGACACCGTGACATGGACCTGGACGCTGCCATGCTCGAACATGGCGTGGTGTCCGCTTTTGATCAGCCGGTGGATCAGCTTTTCGTTGATCTCGTCTGTTTTGCTCTCCGACTGATAACAGATCCTGGCAGTAAGTTCGATGTTTTTAACCATGGCCGCACCCAGCTCCGGGGTAAGGGGTGTTATAATCTCATAGCTTTGGTCCACGTAGCGGATCATTCCTCCCCCTCCTTTTTCCGTAGATCCCGGACGACTGCATTACGAAAGCCGTCATTAAGGTTTTTGGCGGTTATCAGCCCGGCCACAAAACTGAGGGTCGTTTTTTTCAGGTCCCTTGCCATCTCCTGCAGTTCCACCGATTTCCCCAGGCCGCGCCTTTCTACTTCATCCCACAGCTCGCCATCGCGGAATAGATCGTCTACGCTATAGGATTGCGTCTCGATTGCCAATGTGCTGTCCATTGCCGCAATTAGCAGTTCGTGGTCGGTCATATCTGCTATTTTATACATCAGTACTCCAAGTGGTGGCCCATCTCTTGGTTATAGGCCTCATCGCATTCCTTGCACACGTACGTGTTTTTGTGGGACCCGTCGTCGTCTCTGAAGACATGTTTGACCATCCCATCCCCGTGGTTGATTTTCCCGCACTGGTCGCAGAAGCTTAGGCGCTCAAGCGCATAAACCATGGCATCGAGCAGGTCCTCGGCGCTAAACGAAGGAACGTGTTCTTCCGTGTCTCTCATTTCTTCTTTGCGATTAAGTCGCCACGCTATGTATCCCATTACGATTGCGTCGTTGTCCGCATATTCTGATATGCTCATGTTTTGTCTCTCCTTTTTGCCGTGGCTTTTTGGCACGCGTAGCATTTCTTTTTATACGGGTTAACGCTATGTATCGTTTTTCCGCATACTACGCACTTGATCTCGCGTACCGGCTTTTCTTTGCGTGTGTACTCATGCCAGCATTTCTTGCTGCAGAACACATTCTTCCGCCTGGCCGCTGCTTGTTTGCCCCGCGGCACAGGGGCGCCGCAGTTGTCGCAAAACATGTGCTCTTTGAGCAATTGCGCTCCTTCGCGTATGTTTTTGAGACACTCCTTGCACTTACTGCTGCGCTTATTTGAAGATTCGTAATATGTCTTGCCGCACATAGTACAAGTTTTCTTTACCACCTGGCCGGCATTTCCGCGCCCCTTGGCTCTGCATTCGGGGCTGCAGTATTTGTTCGCATACTGAGCCGCGGAATATGCCTTAATGAATTTCCCGCAGATTATGCAATACGCGGGATACATCATTCTGGGCCTGCGCGGCCTTTTCTTGTGCCGGCACGGCAGGCAATAGCGGGCCCTTTCTATAATTGTCTTAAATTCTGCCCCGCAATCTTGGCAGACCTTGGTTAGCAGCGGTTTCCCCCGCCGTTTGGCCGCATGATGGCATTCCTTGCTGCAGTATTTCTTCTTCTTTGCTATGGCCGGCTGCAAATTCATCTGCTTGCCACATTCCGGACAGGTGAATATCATTTTATCCTCCCTTATTGCCGCGCATTATCCAGCTGGTGTTTTCCACCAATATGTTGATGCTTTTGCACGCGCCCACGATCTGGTCAAACGCATCAGTGTGGTCGAATGCCACGCTGATTACATCTTTCAGTGTCGCCGTTGACGGATACCCCCTGACAACACCGCCGCAATATTCCGTCAAGTTTTTTGTGTGAGTCTTCACCTCTACGCTGATGGTCAGCCCGGAGTCACCGCCTTTCGGATTATTCCACTGTTCTCGCGTATACTCGCGCAAACTGAGCACACAGGACGGCCGGCGGCACCGGTAGGTATCTTTTGCTGGGTCTACGTCCGGCTCGCTGCCACAGATCGGACATGTTTTCCTGAGAGCGCTTTTCATGGCAGTATGGCCTCCTTATAGATGTTCGGGTAGTGGGCGTCGTGGATGTTGCCAACCACATAGGTCCTATACAGGTTAAGCTGCAGTATATGCCCAATGTTATACATCAGCATAGCGTTGCTGATCGGCTCCCCGGGCTTATCCGCAACGTAGTCATTTTCGTACACTTCCGCCAGGCTCAACTTTGCGTGGTCTCCCCCAAGCACGTACATTCCAAACTCTGCCTTGTGGGTCCAGATCATGAGCTTCCATGTCCCGTCGGCCCTGATTTGCTCCACCGCTCCACTGGCATTTACCCTTAAATAACGCAACTCGTCCGGGGTGGCGTAATGGCTGAATTTGTAGTCGGGTCCAGAGGCTCCTTTGACCCATATTCCTATTCTGTAGATCATCACTCTGCCCTTATGATGCTGAGGCATGCCGTGCCAATCATCTTGTGGCACACGCAATACGGATCCTGTTCCCCGCATAAGGGGCAGATCTTGCCGGCAACCAGCAGCCGGATATCATTGGCCATGCCTTCGTCATCGGTTTTTTTCCCCGTGACGCGGTGTGCATGGACTATTTTGAGGATTGCCAGCTCCTGCTTATCCCAGGGCAACTCGTTATATCTTATGATCATTGTTCTTTCTCCTTGCGTACTTTGATGCGCGGACTGTAATGCCCGCATATCTTGCAATAGATGTAGCTCCGGACGCCTCCCGGATGCACTTTGCCCATATCGCCGATCGTCGGCTTCCACATTTCCTCAGCCCAGGGTATTTTTCCGCCGCAGTTATCACATAGTTCCGGATTAGTGTTTTTGGCTTCCTTACTCATTGGTCTGCGGGGCCTCTTCGTATATGCAGTCTCCGGGGTATTTATCGTAGACGATGGTGTCCACAGATCCGGGCTGGACAAAATAGCCAAAATTTCCGTCTGCCATGTTGTCGCACGCAAACTCCAACAGCATCTTGCTGTTGACAATTTTGCTCAGGAATATGGCCAGTTCGATTCGGGCCAGGTGTGGGCCATCATAGCTGTCGCATATGATGACATAGTTCTCCGTTAGGTGGCACTTTCCCGGCTTGTTCTTGTAGAGCTGATAGAAGCTGTAGTTGAGAAAGTCTTTTGTGCGCAGGCCGGGGGCTTTGGCGATGCACTCTTTGGCGTATTCGCGGTACATCTTATCGATTTGCTCGGGCTCCAGGTCGGACCCAAACGCCGTTTTCAAGATGGTGTAGTTTTCCATATATCATCCTTTGGGGGTCATGATATGATCCGTCAGCGTGTCAACGTGCTTGGTGAGGTTTTCCGTGGTCTTGGCAAGGTTGGCATCGTAGCAGCGGCTGATGAGCTTGTTCAGCTCTCTGGCGGCGATCGCGGCATCCCCGGGCAAATAAGGCGACTTGTATTCCAGGATATCATCCGCCCATACAAGGGCTATTTCCCGATTGCCATACTCGAACGAGCCGCTGTCAAGGGCGTCATCCAGGTTGAATATTCTATTCCGCTCCTGCTCGTCCAGGTGCTCTATTAAGGTCAGGGCTTCTTTCTCAAAGTGCGCTTCCGCATTTTTTACAAAGTCCCCGCAATTTTCGTTTCCGTGGTTGAGGTGCAGCGCTAGGCTTTGAATGACCCCGTCGTATAGAACTATTACGGCTAGTGCTTTCATTTGATACCGTCCCGTCGGTCACACGCCCGGATCTCTGCTGCCCCCATGGCGGTGCGCTCATATTCGCCCCGGGCGATGTTTTTCACAAGGCCGCGATCCAGCAGAGGCTTAATTGACGGCGCTTTGTTGTCCCTGTTAATCAGGCTGTTGAACGCCTGGCAATACTCTGAGTACCGGAATGTTTTAGGCACCGCGGCTAAGGCCTGTAGATGTAGCATTATACGGTTGTCCCGTTTTATTTCGGGCTGAACATCAACAGGCTCCATATAACTTCCCCGGTCCGCCGGCGTTAACTCCAGTGGGCTCATATTCCCAGCAGGCGCCGGGGTTGTCTTCGGCAGTATTACGTTCATGTCGTCGTCCAAAAACGGCATGGTGTCGTCATTATCCTGTTGCTCGTCAATCTGGACATCTTCCGCCGGCATATCATCCTGTTCGCGGCATTGCATCTGGGCTTTCGTCCGCCGGGTTATGGGCGTTATCGTCGCCTGGTGGACCCTTTCTTCCCACCCGGTTTTTTTCCGGTACATATTATCCGAGGTCTTTTCTATGTAGCCCTTCTTGATCATGCTTTGGATTGTTTTAAGGGTATAGTACTTGCTGACCACGGTTTCTAATGTTTTGATGTCAAATGTTTCCGGCAATTCCCGGAGTATTTTCTGGTGAATCTCGGCCAGCGCGCGGCCCATTTTCCGGGACACGTACACTAGCTGTTGCTGTGGCTCCGGCCTTGGTTTCCGCCTGAATAGATTAAACAGTTTCTTGAACATTGTCTGTCTCCTCTGGTTTATCTTGATAGAAATTTAAATAGACGTCCTTTACGATTACGCCCTTTTTGATGTTGGCAATCCCGGCCAGGCCTGAGTCCTGGCACTCGTAGAACAGCTTCATCTCTGCCCCGATTATCGCCGACAAGCGGCCCATCCCCTCTATATCCGGCTCTCCCTCGGTTACATAATCCAGGTCGATCTGCCCGCTGGCATAGTCCTCATAGTTCATGCTGATGTCGTTGTCGTCATACTCTGAATGCGCTGGTTGCATCCCGAAGTAGTCTTCGTACTCGCTATGGCGTGACCCCTCTGTTTTGAGGTATTCGACAAATTCCTCATAGCGTTCTTTCTGTTCTGCGTCTATATCTACCATTTCCACGGAGATACACACTCTGTTGTTGCACGTATCCATATTTTCTTCCCTTAAAGTTAGGCGGCGGTGCCGGAGCGGGCCCCCAACTGACCCGGCGCGTGCGCGCACACCGCCGCCTCATAATCTATTCCTCGCTGACGGATTCTATAAACCGGCGAAAGCCGATCCGGACATCTTCATCCGTGTAATCTTCAGCGAGATCCCGGGTATTTATAACGTCGTCATACACAAAGTCGACAACGTCGCCATGGTTGCCTGGCACGTCGGTCCCCAGTTGCTCATACATCTGGCATAAGGTAAGATCGATGAACTTCCTATCACTCTGTTCTTGCTCGATGGGCAGCGGCTGTATGCTCGGCGTTTCCTTTGGCCTGGGGACGCTTACCTCGCCCAGGTTCCATTTCTGGATGGCCAATATCTGGGTCATGTACCGTTTCGTCTCGGCTCCGCAGTTCATGCACCTGACGTGATAGACGTTGTACTCGGCCTGGATAAGGCCTTTTCGTTCCCCGCAATTTTTACAGGCCATGACGTTTATTGCTAGCCTATCTTCCATTGGCTCTCCTTTATGGCTTTCTGTATCTCCTGCGCGGCGTCTGCTGTGATCCAGACGATGTGCTTTTCGTCGAATGTGCGGTTTATCAGATCGCTGCTATACGCAAATTCCGCCTTGGCATACATTCCCGGAACATGGTGGATCACATACATGCCATACCAGTACTGCATGATCGTCCCCTTGGGCACGTTCACGTCGTATTCCGGCAATGGATAGTCGTACTTCATGACCGGCACCTTGATTTTGCTGTGCGGCCGATGGTTGATATCATGTTTCGGGCAGGGCGCGGTAGCCCAGACGTCAAGACCAAGATCGCACATAGGTATAGAGTATTCGTTTGGCAGATAGCAGTACCCGCAAGTATGGCAGCGCTTGGCGTCCAGGTTGTAGGAGCATGTTTTCTCGTGCAATTTCTTAAATGTTTTGGCCTCTTTCTCGCTGGCGAAGTTATAGACTTTCCCGCAGTAAGGGCAGGCATATTCCCACTGCACTAGTTCTCGTTTTCTGATCATATCTATTCCTCGGCCAGCCCGAAATTATCCTCAAGGCCATTGTTGTGCCGCACGATCGCGTCTGCCAGGTCTTCGTCGACAGCGCCGAGAAGATTATTGCAGTATGGGCAGACATTATAGCCTTCCGGAGGCATATCCCATTCGATGTCGCTATCATACTCCATACTGTCATTTTTAACATACGTCTTGCCCCATGCTCTCCTGACTCCTTCGTCGTTGATGCTCATCAGGGCAGCGCGGCAATACCGGCATTTATACTCTCCGCGGTCCAGGTAGATGTGCTGCTCGACGCGCCCGGGTTCTATGCCCCTTTCCAGCGCAATCCTGGTGACCTCCGGAATCCATTTCTTTTTGTCAGTCCGCACGGGGCTCTCGCCTACCAGCAGAGACCAGCGGTTCATGTACACATTTACCGCATCCTGGTTATCGTGATCATGCTCCGGGCCGCCCCACTGCACCGTAAAGACGTGATTGGTGGCGTCGTGTCCTTCATAGCTGGCCACCGCAAAGGCCCCCTCTCCGTTATTGGTCCAGGGATTGAGCCTGAGCGCGGTAGCTTCCAGGTTCTGGCGCTCCTCCTCTATCCTGTCGCCATAGGCGCGAATGACGGCATCGCCCGTGACCAGTTCGGGCTCGTCGCTGCCTATTCCGACGCAGTCACAGTCGTGGATTGCACGGCCAAGGCCGTTTTTGTAGGCCAGGGCTATCGCGTCATTTCTCGTTTCCGCTTCGACGATGAGCTGGACGGTGGCGATGCAAGCGCTGTCCGGGTCTCCGTAGAACATCCAGTGGCTACCTTGCCGCACTTCGTAGGCATTGACCTGACCTTCCGCGGTCAGGATTTTCATGCCTATCAAGGTGTCGTTGTTGAGCATCAGCCACAACGCCGCCTCCGCCAGTTGCTCAGGCATGCATTTACGGATACCCAACACAATCTCTTCGCCTTCGGGCGGCTTTTTGGTGAAGATGTATTTCTTGGTGTCGGCCGATCCGGTGAACGGGGTATATCCGGAATCTCTCATTCTTTGTCCCCGTCCTTGCCCTCTATTTCCACCTTTAACTCCGGCCTTAACTCGTTGCCGACGCTCACCACGTCTTTGACGCTGTAGATAGGCACAAATTCTATCCGCGTGATCACTGGTATGTTGCGCTCGATCTCGATTACCCTTTCCATCGTGTCTTTGTCCGTGCAGGCGAATATCGTTTGCGTCTCCCGCCCGGTTTTGAGATTAATGTGCGACACTTTCATGCCGATATCATGCTTGGCCATGTATCTCTCCTTTCGCTTTCGCGATTAGTTGTTCGGCTTCTTCGTCCGAGCCGTTGTAAAGCACCTCGGGCTCATTTGTGTTGTATATATAGACCAAACCGGGCTTGATTGTGTATGACCAGGGGCCACCCAGTTCTGGCATAATGTCCATGCTGACCTCTTCTTTGCAGACCATGGAAATAAACTTGGCCAATTCGTCATGGTCGCTGCCCCTGCCCCATGCCCCCTCGTTCTCCGGCTGATACTGCTCTCCGCGCTGTTCAAATTGCCAGCACAGGACATTCTCGCCGCCGCCGGGCATGGTGGCCAGGTATTCCTCATACAGGTCGTTAAGCTGCGCCAGGGTAAAATCACTGGTGAAACCGGTGCATCTTGTCAAACTGTTATTTGCCATTTTCTCTCCTATCTCTGCGTTCCAGCAGTTCTTTGATTTCATTGTCCATCTGCCCTGACACTCTTGGCTGTGAATATATCAGGTTGCCTGCACACACTTCCATCATGTTGACTTGGCCAGGGTTGATAATATAGCCCCATGGCTCTCCTTCGCTGGGAGCTATGCGCATAATGACATAATCGTTGGTGACCATGGCTATGAATATGGCTAACTCTTCTACATCGTAGTTTTTTTGCCACGTCCCCGTCCCTTCCGGCCGGTATTCGCCGTCGTCCTCTTCAAACTCCCAACACCATTTGTCTTTCCCTTCCGGCATATTATCCAGATACAGTTCATACAGGTCGTTAAGCTGATTCCGCGTCAAGTCGCTGGAAAACCATGTGCATTCCAGATAGCTGCGATTACCCATTTGCTTCCTCCACGTCGGCCCGGACGCGCTCGATTATCAGTTGCTTGTCCTTTAGCTTATACCCGATGCTATAAGCTCCCCAGTCTACCCATATAAGTTCCTGCGTCACGGTTATGTTGTCCGTGTCCGTGTATATTCCCCCGTTATATATAGTCAGCACGTTTCTGAGCTCATTGGACCCAGACGCATCCTCCATTAAACTGAAGTCGCATTCATTGTCGGTGCTGATACGGTGCTGCAGGAATAGGTTATCTACGATGATCTTTGTGACCAGATCGTCGTTTTTGTCTGCGGCTGCCTCCAAATGGTGCGCCCCTCGCAAGCGCAGCCAGTCGCGTACACTCATTTCCAGTGCCTCGGTTTCCCACCCTGCTTCGGCTTTCACGTATCCCATTTATCTCTCCTTAATACTTTGTTAGCGCCGACGTAGTCGATATTCCCGGCGTCATATTCCTGTTGATAGCATCCCTGGCAATAGCTCATGCGCTGCATCTCGGGGGTATATAGATTGACCGTATGCTCGGCCAGCACCCCGCACTTTTCACAGCGCAGATAGCTCTTTACTTTGGGCGCCCTTTTCATGTGTCTGCATACTTGCGCCCAGTCTCCATTGCAAAACACCAGCTCGACGGGTTGCGGCTTACGCTTGAGCAACAGCGTATTCCACCAGGCCTGTTCCCGGCTACACTTCTTCTTACCCGACATAGTAGTAGATCATCTGCTCATTGTTCTTGAGCGCGCGCGCAAAATCCTTTTTTAATTGCCTCAAATAGTCCGCATTCTCGACAGAATCTTCGTGGGCGATATCTTCGATGTAGCCGCGCATCTCGGGGTGGTCGAACAGGCCTTCGTACGCCTTGGTGTATTGGACAAACCAGTCCGGGGGGTTGTTCATGTAAGCGATTCTTCCCGTCGCTATGAGCGCCATGCCCACTCTACCGGTATCGACTGCTATCACTGTTGGCAGGCCACAATCAGGCGTCATGGGCATGTTGCTGCTGCCGACCACTAGCTCGAAAAGGGGGCTGCCCATGCTGAAGCTTATATATTCTTCAGTCTCTATTTTATTGACTTTGGTAAACAGAGTACTCATGTCATCTGCTAACAAAAACCTGTATAAATCTACAAGCCTTGAGTTTTCCTGTTTCGCTGTGCCCGGTTTCGCCGAGGCTACTCCCGTTTGCTGTGACACTCCACAGGCGTAAATTCCCGTTTTAGCCAACGGTATTCGCATATTGCTATGCAACTTTATAGCTTCCACAGTCTCTAATGTTTATAGAGGCTTGATAGTCCCGGTCGATGATGTT